>Ga0207963_1000513_pt1 | contig 20636 bp, 18 predicted proteins | sample Knorr_S15_td_NAD_FD_185604 | JGI IMG/M metagenome (GOLD analysis project Ga0207963, IMG submission 185604) | Marine microbial communities from Southern Atlantic Ocean transect - Knorr_S15_td_NADW_ad_2500m_LV_A (SPAdes) (version 2) | ecosystem: Environmental > Aquatic > Marine > Oceanic | place...
AAGGCGTGATGACTCCCCTTCTTGAAGCCGCCGAGCATCATGGCCTGATAATCTCGACCCATTCTTCCGAGCCTGCGGGGCATCTCTACGCGGGCAAGGGTCGCACAACACCGGACGTCCTCTGGAGATTCATTCAAAACGCTCAAGAATTCCCGAACGTCAGAATCGTCTGCGCTCACTGGGGAGGCGGCCTGCCATTTTACGCGCTGATGCCCGAAGTGAAGGAGACGCTGCGTAACGTGTATTTTGACACCGCCGCGTCTCCGTTTCTGTACACCGCTGACGTGTTTTCGACGGTTGAGAGGCTAGTCGGGGCTGACAAGATACTCTTCGGCAGCGACTATCCGCTGCTGAGACCGCGCCGACTGCTCAAACAACTGGAGGAATCAGGACTTTCAGAAGAAACACAGCAAGCCATTCGGACATCGGGGCTACGCCTGCTTGGCCTATGACTCCGACTCATATTTTCGCAAAACGTCATTCTGAGCGGATGCGAAGAATCTGGATGTCACTGTGAAACAGGAGTCGCATTTTACGCGACAAGATACTTCGACTTCCGCCTCAGCATGGCAAGTTTGTTGACGGAAGATTACTATTGGCTGAAAGCTCTCACTCACTCCTTCGGGCGAAATATCCCGAAAGAACTGGTGTAGCCGTGGAGGTATGTCGAGCCTGACACCTGGCCTATCTCACCGTTGCAGAAGAACCCTGTCAGCGGCATAGCGCTGACCTTCTCTCGGAACATATCGGTGTCGTGGTCGGGACGTCCGTAGAGGTAGGCGCCGCGCCCCAGGCACTGAAACAGCAACGCTCCAGACTCCGAGTGAGGTTCATGACTTCCCATGTACTGGTCCAGCATCGCGTCCAAATCGTGGGTTGAGGTCTCGGCGTCCCGCAGGTGGAACTGGACTCGTTGGCCCTCCTTGAGCATCTCTCCGATGCTCAAGGCTCCGGCGCGGGCGTCCATGCCGACTATGTTGCGGATGAGATAGTCTCCTATCTTCGGCGCCTCGTTGAAAGCGTCCATCACAACGCCCAGGAACAGCGAGTTCTGAGCGAGTTGGCGGTCTCTCTCGCTAAGACCTTGGAACATCTCTCGCAGAACCTCCAGAGGGGGCTTGCCATCCAATTCCAGAAGCATGTTTCTCTCGCACGAGGTGATCTGCATCCGCTCTCCGATGGGACGACAGCCCTGAGCCACCACTGTGTCGATCTCGATGTTCCCGTGCATCGCGACTCCCACCGCGCCCGTCCTATGGACCGACTCGCCGGCGAAGAGGGCGTTGGCCTGAGGCTGATTTCCGCCACTGGCGAGGCCGCCGATCTTCGCGGCTCGGGGGAATGCGTAATCCAGTCCGGCAAGCAGGTTTTCGCCCCGCAGACTGAACGGGTCCGCCAGTATCAACATATGAGGTCCGTCTGAGGTCGATGCTCCGATTATGGCCTGCCAATCCCCGGGTGGGGCATCGCCGTCTGGCAGGTCGGAGTCCTCAATGTGGAAGGGGCTGAGAGTGACATCAGGTAGAACCGCCGCCGCCATGGCGAAACCGGGGCTTTGCTCCACCTCCCTGCCTGCTCCGATAATTCCGCCGCCAGAGCATCCGATCAATACGCCGTCGCCTGCAAGCTCACGCACTAGTCCGGGAAGCTCGTCATAACGGGCGGCATGATGGGCCGAGACGAAGACCACAAGAAGATCAGCAAACTGGCCGCCCAAGGCCTCTTTGATTTCGACGGCGCACTCGGCCACAGCGTACTTCAGGAATCTATGCTCGGATACAGCGGATGTCCACTTCATCTCTTGATCCTTTTGGGGGACAACTGTCGGCAATCAACCTTCAGGCGTCAGTTAATTCGCCATTCTGAGTCCGTAGACGAAGAATCTGGTCGATGGCGAACCACAGTTAGCGTACACGCGACCAGATGCTCCGCTCAGTATCGCGGGGAGATATTCAATAAGGCAGGGTTCACTTTTCTACAATCCTGTTCAGACGATTTATTCCCGCGACCAGGATTCAATTCCAGACGGTGATGGGCCTATTCTAGCAGAGCGTTGCCGAATACCGCCTAGATTTCCCAGATGCGCCGATGAGACTGGCGTATGGCGTTTGACGGCATCAGCGCTCAGCCGTATAGTCTGAATCATTGCGGAACATGGTTAATGCGAAGTCATTCAGGAGAGTCCGATGGGAAGACTAGACGGCAAGGTTGCTCTAATATCAGGCGGGTCCAAAGGACAGGGCGCAGCCGAGGCGAAGCTGTTCGCCCAAGAAGGCGCAAAGGTAGTGCTGGCCGACATCCTCGATGATGAGGGCAAGAAGGTCGAAGCGGAGATCAACGAGACAGGCGGCGAAGCGATGTACCTCCACCTGGACGTGACCAGCGAAGCCGACTGGGCTGCTGCCGTCAGAGCAGCCGTCGATAGCTATGGCAAGCTCGACATTCTAGTCAACAACGCAGGGATACTGCTGCGAAAAGGAGTCGAGGAGACGTCCGCTGAGGAGTGGGACCGAATACAGGACGTGAACTCGAAGGGCGTGTTCCTCGGCGTGAAGGCCGCCATTCCCGCCATGCGGGAGGCCGGCGGAGGCTCAATCGTAAACATCTCCTCGATAGCGGGACTCCGAGGATCAACCTCTACGGCTTACGGCGCTAGCAAAGGCCTGGTCCGACTGCTCACCAAGTCCACAGCGGTCCAATATGGCCCTGAGGGAATCAGGTGCAACTCGGTCCATCCCGGGATCATCGAGACCGATATGACCGAAGAGATGCTGGATAGCGTAGGACGAGAGCAGTGGCTCGCCAGAACTCCGCTCAGGATAATCGCCAACGCCCATGACGTGGCCCTGGGCGTCCTTTATCTTGCATCGGACGAGTCGAGATACGTGACCGGCTCTGAACTCGTCATCGACGGAGGCATCACCGCGTAACTTGGCATCCAAACTGCCGAAAGCCCGCCCCCGCCTATCTCTCTGATATGTGCAGGTTTGTTCTGAACATGATGAGGCCCAACTTGGCCGCGAGGCCTTGCGATGCTGTGTTGCTCCAGGCTGTGCTGTACAACCGGATGCGACCGGCTCCATGCACTATTGAAGCCCATGTGCCCACAACGCTGATGGCAAATCCGCGCTATCGATACTCTGGCAGAGCCTCGACTCCTGCCTCGTCCGCAAACGCTGATTTTCGCACGCTTCGGCAGATCGAGACCGCGCGGCCATCGACGACCAGAACCACGCAAGGCTGTGCTACTTCGAGTTCTGGCATAATGTCATCGAATCCCCTACCCAACAGTTCCGAATTTGACCGGTCTACGAAGACATTGCAACTGAATACTTCAACCACGTCGGGGAATCGGTGCGCTAGCCCAGTCCACACATTATCGACCTCTGCATGCGACCTCACCACGTCTTTGAGTTCAGGAACCAAGCCGCAATGTTCAGTCATGTTTAGTGTACCAAATCGGTTGACCGTATCCTGAACTTGAAAGCAGATGACTTTAGGCACGTCCCAGCGACAACGATATACAGTTCCATCCTGCGTCCTTCCGACGTAGATGATCGGCGCTGGATAGTCTTCAAGGTCGACGGATTCATTCACGTACACAAGGCGTCCGGCGGTGTCGTGCACAAACAAAATATCTGCATGAAGACGCATCAATTTGATGTCTGAAATCGTCACATGTCAATCGACTCCAAGGACATAGACCAACTGCTCAGAGTCCGGCTGGGGCGGTTCGCCTCGGTATCCAGTGAACACCTCCGACACTTTGAACCCGTGAGACAAGAAGAGCCGTTCCAGATCGTCAGCCAGTGTGTACCTACGCTCCACTGTGAACTCCTTCACCCGCAATTCTCCGTTCGGAGACTCGATCTCGAAGCGTTGGAACCTGTACTCGATGCTGCTCTGGGTATCGAGTCGAAAGGTGTTCCAGCTTCGGATACGGTTTCCAGTAGCCGGGTCTACAACATCTGGACGCCGTATCTGTCTTTCGTCAGGCGAGGCCAGCCGTTTTATAGGGACGAAGGCGTCCACAATCACGAGTGCTGAATCTGCGAGATGCGCCTTGATGCGGTCCAGCGCTTGGCTCTGGGCCCCCGGTGTCAGAAGATAGTTGAACACGTAGTACGGGACCATGACGAGACCGAATTTCGCGCCCAATTCTAGTTCGCAAACGTCGGCCTGTATGATCTGGACTCGATTTCTGACTACTGAGGGCAGTCCTTTCAAACGATCATCGAGTATCGCCAACATCGTAGCGGAGACGTCCATCGCCGCAACGGCGAATCCCGTCTGGGCCAGAGGGATGGTCAACCGACCCGACCCGGCGCCGATCTCCAACACCGACCCACCGACCTGCACGGCATATTTCTCGTACATGGGGAGATCATCTAGAAAATCTCCGACGTACAGGTCGTAGAATTCTGAAAAGTTTTGGTATGAGTCTGCGGCATTTTGTTTCTCACTTGTCATTGAGACAGCCTCGCGAACTTTCGATTCCTAATGCCGCCACTATAACACCGCGCTTCAGCGGACCGAAATTGAAATCCAATCGGTATGATAGACTTTGCGAATCTAAGCGGGGAAGAAAATCTTGCTGAGCCAGAGCCTCTCCAAAAGAGAAAACTACAAGTGGTGGGTGCTGTTCGCCTTAGCGTTTGGCACCTTCGCGTCTGTGATGACTCACGGAAGCGTGAACGTCGCCCTGCCGACAATTGCCACCTACTTCGGGACCGACCTGCCAACCGTACAGTGGGTGGTCATCGCCGAGGCTCTGCCCATCAGCGCTTTGCTGCTCCCGATGGGCAATGGATTGTTCAACTCGGCCAACAGCGCGTCGATATTCAGCGCCGGGGTGGCTAACAAGCACGGGGTCGTGTCAGCCTTGTTGAGCCTGGCGCGAAACTCTTCAAACGTGACCAGCATGGCGGTGGCGACAACCATCGTGACAGCGACGATGGTGCCCAAGGGCTACGCCCCTGCCCTAGGAGACGTCCGCGAATCAGAGGACACCGGAGTTCTGAACGCATTCGTCTCCGGCCTGCAGCTGTCGTACCTGATGATGGGCAGTGTCCTGTTCATCGGAATCGCAGCGTCGATCTTCAAAGGGCCCCAGCAGGCCAATAATCCGACAGAACCTGCTCCCGAACCCCAAGCGCGAGCGGCGGCTGACTAAGCTGTTCAACCCATGACCGATCAAAATCCTACACAGTCATTCCCTGAAAACTACTTCCAAAGAGCAGACGGAAGCGATGACCGCCTGTTCTACACCCAGCCGCGCCTGCTCGTTCACATCGACGACCACGCAATAGCCGCGATCCGAAGTTTCTTTCAAGAGCACCTGCCGCAAAATGCGACCATCCTCGACCTGATGAGTTCGTGGCGCTCCCACCTGCCCGACGGCTTTCTCACCGAAAAGGTTGTGGGCCTGGGCATGAACGACGTCGAGATGCGCGAGAACCCGCAGCTTGACGAGTGGGTCGTCCACGACCTGAACTCCGATCCGCATCTGCCCTTAGAGACCGGCTCCTTCGACACCGTGGTGGTCACAGTCTCCATTCAGTACATGACCCGTCCGGTGGAGGTGTTCTCCGAGGTGAGGCGCATTCTTAAGAACGACGGAGCGTTTTACGTCATATACTCCAATCGCATGTTTCCCACCAAGGCCGTCGCGATCTGGCACAACCTGAACGACAATGAACGGGCGCAGTTGATCGCATCGTACTTCGTAAAATCCGAGGGCTGGAGCCAGCCGACCGCCTGGGATGTTAGCCTCAAACTGAACATCAAAACGGATCCGGTGTTCATCGTGTCCGCCAACAAGCTGCGTTTTCCTTCTGAGCCGTCCGAATAGCTGAAAGCCTCGGTTGCCTACTATATAATGACCGCGACTTGATCCCAACAACCTTTACTCTGGAGAGCGAGGCGCCCATGAAAGCAGCAGTTCTACACGCGGTTGACACTCCCCTTGCCATCGAAGACGTTCAGATAGACAACCCCGGCCCCAGAGAGGTGCTGATCCGAACCGGGGCATCTGGTGTCTGCCACAGCGATTTGCATTTCGTTGAGGGCAAGTATCGCATGCACATGCCTGCGGTCCTGGGACACGAAGCCGCCGGCACGGTGGAGGCCGTTGGCTCTCAGGTAAGCTACGTCCAGCCTGGAGATCGCGTGATCATGTGCCTGTCGGTGTTTTGCGGGCATTGCGAGAATTGCCTGCGAGGTCGGCCCGTCCTGTGCGACCGAATTGACGTGGTCCGCTCGCGGTCAGATCCGCCCAGGCTCAAGCAAGAGGACACGCCTGTGACTCAGATGGCCGAGCTTGGTTCGTTCGCAGAGCAAATGCTTGTTCACGAACATGCCGTGGTCAAGGTGGGCGACGATATGCCCTTTGAACAGCTAGCCCTCATCGGGTGCGGCGTAACTACCGGACTCGGCGCAGCGCTGAACACGGCCAAAGTTGAGCCAGGAAGCACAGTGGCGGTGATCGGTTGCGGAGGCGTAGGACTCAACGCGATCCAGGGCGCCAGACTGGCAGGCGCGCTTCGCATCATCGCCATCGACGCCGTTGAAACCAAACTGACACTGGCGCAGGAGTTCGGCGCCACCGACGTGATCGACGCTTCTGGAGGCGGCGTTGTGGACAAGGTGAAAGACCTCACTGGCTCCGGCGTGGACTACTCTTTTGAGGCAATCGGCCTCAAAGAGACTGCGGAGCAGTCCTTCGAGATACTGGCTCGGGGAGGAACCGCCACCATAATTGGCATGATCCCGCAAGGCACAAAGATCGAGCTTGACGGCCCGTCCTTCCTGAGTGAACGCCGGATACAGGGCAGCAGCATGGGGTCAAACCGTTTCAGAATCGACATGCCCAGGTACATCGAGTTCTACCGCCAGGGCAGGCTCAAGCTGGACGAGTTGGTGACCCAGAGGATGTCGTTGGAAGGCGTGAACCAGGCGTTCGACGATATGAAGCAGGGCCACGTCGCCAGAACTGTGCTGGTATTCGATTAATCAGGAAGCATGACCAATATGAGTAGCGAATCTGTCTCAAGCTTGTACTCGGACAATGTCGGCATAACCAAGGGCGACAGTTACCGGATCGCTTGGCAAGAAATGGCTTGGTTAGTAAGTCATGCCAACAGCATGGCAGAGGCTAGGTTGGACCTTTTGAAGTCTCTTCAGACCGCATTGCCGAGTCAAGATTCTGGGGATATAGCAGACCTCAAGGAACTGCTGTCCAACCTCATCATCATGCAGTCCAGGCTTGCGGGTCGAGAGGAGGAACTGGATGGAGCGCTGTCATTGCTATCCGGAAATCCGCCCGTTTCCCATGTGGCGTTAAATCAGGATACAATCTCCAGCGTGGCAACCGAGATTCTGAGCGCCGCCCAGCGGATTACATCGAAGGTCTAGGTCTTTGGACAAGAACTACATCCTGAAGAATTTCGAGGACATCGCGCAACTTCCGGACCGCGAGATCGATCTGGCGCGCGCCGCGTTCCTGATCGCGTCATCCGAATACCCCACTCTGAACGTCGAGCGCGAGTTGTTCATGCTCCAACGCTTGGCAGGGGACGTGTCTAGCAAGCTGATGGAGGAAGACGAGCCTCTCTTCACCATGAACACCCTCAGCGAGCATCTGTTCGACGACCTGGGCTTCAAAGGCGACTCGGAGAACTACTACGACCCACGAAACAGCTATCTGAACGACGTTGTCTCCCGCAAGCACGGAATACCCATCACACTCTCGCTGGTGTACATCGAGGTGGGCCGACGACTGAGGATGCCATTGGAAGGAATCGGGATGCCGGGCCATTTCCTGGTGCGGCATCAGGAGATTGACGACCTTTTCGTTGACCCATTCAACGGCGGCATCCTGCTGTCAACCGAGGAGTGCAAGCAGCGTCTGAAGGACTCGGTTCGCGGCTCATTTCACTGGGACCCCAAATTCCTCCAACCTGTGACCAACCGCGAATTTCTGGCGAGAATCATCCGCAATCTGAAGTCGATCTATCTCAGAAAAAGGGATCACGCTCGAGCGCTAACGATGATCGAGTTCGCGCTGGCTCTGGACCCGAACTCTGCGTCAGACCGCAGAGACCGAGGAATCATCCACTACCATCTGGGCAACAGCGCCGAAGCGTTGAACGACCTTCAATACTACCTTGATTCCAGCCCCCACGGTCATGACACCGAAGGCGTACATCAGTTGGTGTCAGAACTCCGCAGTTTCCTGGACGACTGAAGCCTCTGTCATGGAGTGATGCTTCGGAAGACCGCGAAAGCGATGTCCTGCTGATACGCTGACATTTCGCGGCCCACAATCAGCAGTTGGGTGTCCTCAAGGTCCACGATCATGCCTGTGACCCCTTGTTCGCCAACCTGCGGGCGAACAAGAATCCTGGGAATCCCCTCCTCAGTCCCTTCTTTCGTGACCAAGTGCGCCGCCGCTTTTTGTTCGTCCAGAGATGTAGAACCGCGCCCCACTATGTCGTCAAGAACGCTGACCGCAATCGGGCCGCCTTGAAAATCCAGAGTGAACTCCTGCCCAACCAATTAGCCTGACCAGAAATTCGTCCTGGAGGGAGCGTGCCTGATGTCCCATCCGATTGGCATTTTAGCGGAGAATATCCTTATCCCCTGGGCGCCAGGGGCGTCAGAATCCAGCAAATTGATTTCTTTGGCGCGCCAGTTCTCCACATCGTCTTCAGAATATTTGATGACTCTGCTACCGGGCTCCGGCTGGCATGCTCCGGCCAGCATCGCCATCGCGATTATTGAGAAACGACAGTATCATAGCTCGGAGGCCGTTTGTTTTCAGATTGCAGACTGATGACGGTCGGTGTATGCGCTGCACTTGCCCTATCCCATCAACGGAATTGGGTTTCCGCAACTCGATTCATTCACGCTCTGCTAATTCGACCACCGGCGCAGGGCCGATGTTGCAGTGGCATGTCCTTAATTTCCCGACACCCTGTTATGATTGGTTTCCAAGAATATAAACCGTTGCGTTGAGCGCTCACACACGGAAAGCGTTGTCGAGTATGAAGATTCTGTTTGTTTGCCAGTCGAACGTCGGCAGAAGCCAGGTGGCACACGGGTTTTTCCAGTCCATGTCTAAGCACGAATCCTTGACCGCAGGCACCGAGGTTGAACAGATAATGGCCGAGTACCCTGCTCCCACACGGATGGTCAAAGACGACCCCCGTCATCGGAACTCCATCCCATATATGAAGGGCCACGGCATCGATATTTCCGAGAACCTTCGAGACCACCTTACGCAGAAGATGGTGGTCGAGGTTGATCGGGTCATCGTCATGGCCGATAGGGAAACTTGGCCCGACTACCTGCGCTCCGCCGACAACGTTACTGCGTGGGACATGACCGACCCGGTGGGACGCGACGCCGAGTTCGCAGGCCAGATTTTCGACGAGATCAAAAGCCGGGTCGAAAAACTTGTGGCTGAAATCGGATAGCCCACAATACAATCAGATTCGATTCAGGGAGGAACCCGTGGCAACGTCTCAGATAATCGACGCTCACATGCACATCTACCGCACCAAAGAAGAGGGGCGACGCCAGTTCGAGGGCGGCTACGTCATATGGGAATATGGCGAGAAGCCAGACGTCCAGTTCAGCCAGTACGACGGAGACATCGATGACGCCCTTGATGCAATGGAGAAGTCTGGTGTCTCCAAGGCGGTGGTGATGAACCTGTTCAGTGTGACAAGAACGCGAGAGCACAACATCTCGACTTTGCCGGACACGCTGACCGCCGCCGACCGAACGAGGGAGATTCAGCGCATCGACGACTCGTTCGCCGAGCTTCTTCAGGAGTTCAACACCTGGATTTGCGACACAGTGAAACCCTACCCTCAACTTGTGCCTTTCATTTCCACCGACCCCACGGCGCTACCCGGAGAGGCGGGAGCGCGGCACATACGCGAAATGGTGGAGAATCATGGAGCGCGGGGCATCAAGCTTCACCCTGTTCTACAGGACTTTAATATGTCGGATCAAAGGATGTGGCCCTTCTACGAGGTCTGTCAGGAGTTGGGAATCGCCATCGTCGCCCACTCTGGCCCGGCCCAGGGCGGGGAGCCTCACGCAGAGCCGAGAAGCTTCGCCGGCGCGCTGCAGGCGTTCCCCAACCTGAAAATCGTTCTTGCCCACATGGGAGGAGGAACATGGGATCAGGCCACGGCCATTGCCGACGCCTACCCCAACGCCTACTTCGACTGCTGTGAGATCATCGAGTGGACGGGCGGCACGAACGCGCCCACAGAAACGCAATTCGCCCAATTGATCAAGGATGTCGGCCCGGAGCGTGTCCTGATGGGTTCGGACTTCCCCTGGTACGATCTCGACCACCAGATCGAGCGCATCATGGAACTCCCCCTGCTCTCCCAGGAGGAGAAAGAGGGCATGCTGGGCGCCAACGCCGAACGAATCCTGGGGTTGTAAGGCTCGGCTAATAATCCGCGGCTTCGGCGTCGTTCGGTTTGTCGGCTATTTTTTTTGGGCCGACGCTCACCCTTCTCGACTTTCTGTCTCATCATTCGGGAATACCACACCTTGCGGTTACTTTCACCTTTTTCTCACTAGTGATAAGCTGTGCCCTGCGTGTCGGTATGCAGGACTCTAAGCTCAGGCATAATTTTGTGCGTTTTAGCCAGTGGATTGCAGGCCATCGGTTGCTAAATTAATGGCAACCGCAAGAGATTACCGCAGATTTGATATCTGCTTATAGATTGCGAGGCTCTGCAAGCTAGATGAGTATCTTGATCAGAATCACCAGGCGGGCCTATCAGTATCGCACGCGCCTAATTCTGGCGTATTTATGTTTCATCGCCGCTATCGGATTTTCCCTTCTCATCCCCTTCATATTTGGCGAAGTCATAGATAAGCTTGTCACAACCCAGGGTGGGCGAATCGTGCCAACAGATGTGGACAGAGGCGATCTGATCTTGTTGGCTCTGGCCTTATTAGGCGTGAGCATGATCCGAGGCATCTTCGACTTCGCCCGGACTTATACCACCGACTCCCTCTCTCAGTTGGTTACGTACGACATACGTAACGACATGTACGACAAGCTCCAGCATCTCAGCTTCGCCTTCCACGATAAAGAGCACACCGGGAACCTGATGTCCAAAGTCACCTCAGATATTGAGGCGGTACGGCGTTTCGTGATGATGGGACTGGTCCGTTCGTTTGAAGTGCTGCTTAGAGTGATCGCAGTCACGCTGATACTAGTCTTCCTGAGTTGGGAACTGACGCTGATCAGCCTGATATTCGTGCCCTTCCTGGTTTACAGGTCTTCCATAGTGATGGTGAGACTGCGGGCGATGTGGAACCATGTCCAGCAGATCATGGGACAACTGGTGACTGTCCTTCAGGAGAATCTGGTAGGAATTCACGTCGTCAAAGCATTTGCGGCAGAGGAACACGAAAGCAAGAAGTACGCCGCCAAAGCCCAGGAGTTGCGCGAGGAGTATTTCAAAAACGAAAAATTGCAGGGGACAAACAGCGCATGGATGACCTTCGCTTTCACCATATCCCTGGGCCTCATCGTGTGGTACGGAGGGTGGGAGGTCATCAGAGGTGACCTGACCGCCGGAGGCCTGACGATGTTTGCGCTCTATCTGGGCCAGCTATTCTTCCCAATTCGTATGTCAGCCTTTGTCATAGCCACTTTTTCCAGGGCAACTGCCTCTGGCGCTCGAATATTCGAAGTGCTGGATGCCCGATCGCCTGTGGAGGAGAAACCCGATGCCAGAGACATGGGCCGCGTCACGGGACACGTCCGGTTTGAGAACGTGTCGTTCTCATACGACAGCCACTCGTCTGCCCTGAAGAATGTGGACATATCGGCGGCGCCAGGCTCAGTCATCGCGCTGCTTGGAGCTCCTGGAAGCGGCAAGAGCACGATCGTCAATCTACTGCCTCGATTTTACGCCGCCACAGAAGGCAGGATCAGTATTGATGGCAACGACATCCAGGATTTCACTCTGGCATCCCTGCGTAGAAATGTGGGAATTGTTCAGCAGGACGTGTACCTGTTCACTGCCAGCATAAGCGACAACATATCCTACGGAGCGCCGGATGCCTCAGTTGAGGAAATCGTTCACGCAGCCAAGGTTGCCCAACTCCACGACCACATAGAGAGCCTGCCCGGCGGGTACGACACCTGGGTCGGTGAGCGTGGAATGACCCTCTCAGGAGGTCAGAGACAGCGCCTCTCGATTGCGCGCACTGTCTTAATCGATCCACCGGTGCTGATTCTGGACGACTCGACATCCAGCGTTGATGTCGAGACTGAACGTTTGATCCACGAGGCTATGGCTGAGGTTATGAAGAACCGCACCACTTTTGTCATCGCCCACCGCCTCAGCACAGTGAGAGACGCAGACCTCATCCTGGTGCTGGGTGACGGAGAGATCGTGGAGCGAGGCACGCATCTGGAACTCATGGCCCTTGGGGGCATCTATCAGGACATCTATGAGCTACAGCTTCGTCCCCAGGAGGAAGTCATGCTTGATGCCCGCATAGTCTCAGGCAATGGAGGTGACAGCTAATGCGCGGCGGATCAATGGGCTCAAGCGGATTTGGCGGAATGATGGGCGGCATGCGCGGCCTCACCTCGGGCGGCATGAACTCTCCCAACATGGACAATCTGACAGACGAAGGCATTGTCGGCAGCGCATATGACCATAAAGTCGTCATGCGCCTCATCACATATATGGCTCCATATAAAAGAGATGCGATGGCCGCGATTGCCGCCGTTCTTGTTTACACGGTAGCCAGCGTCAGCATACCTCTGTTTTTGCTGTTCGGCATCAAATGGGCTGTGAACGAGGGCGAGATGTGGCGCCTGCATATGCTGGGCCTCGCCTTCCTCGGCGTCGCCGTAATCTACTTTGCGGCCAACTACCTCCAATTCGTCTATATGCCCAAGGTGGGTCAGGGTGTCCTGTTCAGCTTGCGAACTCATATGTTCAACCACCTTCAGAGGCTGTCTCCTTCCTTCTTCCATCGCACTCCGGTGGGGCGAATTATGTCCCGAAGCCAGAGCGATGTGCTTCAACTACAGGAGACCTTTGAGCTAATGGTTCAGAGCGTGGCCGATCTCCTGAGCCTGGCGGGAATCGTCATTGTGATGCTGTTCATAGACTGGCGATTGGCCCTGGTCTGCATGAGCGTCATACCAGCACTGTTCCTCGTCCTGGGTTACTGGCAACGGTTCGCCAGACGCTCTTTCATGCGTATTCGGAGAGCCATTGCCATAGTCAACGGAGAGTACAACCAGAATATTACCGGCGTTCGTGTCGTTGAGAGTCTCAACCGTCAGGATGAGAATCTGAAACACTTCGACGAGCTGAATCAGGAACACCTGGATGCCAACTTGCAGGCGAGCCGGTTCTCAGGAGGCCTCCAGCCTATCGTGGAGACTCTGACCGGCATCTCTATGGGCGTAGTCGTGGTCTTGGGTGGAACGATGGTGCTGGATAGCGCTCTGGACTGGGGCGTGATGGTCGCATTCGCCATGTGGATTCAGCGATTCTTCGAGCCTATCCGCAACCTGACCATGCAGTACAGCCAACTCCAGCGAGCAATGGCCGCCGGGGTGCGAATCTTCGAAGTCATCGACCTCAAGCCCGAAGTAGAAGACGCCCCTGACGCCATCGAAATGCCACCCATCAATGGCGAGATCAAATTCGAAGGCGTCGGTTTCCATTACGTGCCAGGAATTGAAGTTCTCCAGGACATTAATCTGGTAATAAATCCAGGCGAGAACGTGGCGCTCGTGGGGTCAACCGGGGCTGGCAAAAGCACGCTGGTTACATTGATACACCGCTTCGCTGACGTCACCGAAGGCAAGATAACCGTGGACGGACACGACCTCAGAGAGGTGACGCGAAAATCCCTCGTCAGTCAGATGAGCATGGTCCTTCAGGACCCCTATCTGTTCTCTGGAACGGTCAAGGAGAATATCCGTTACAGGCACGAGGAGGCCAGCGACGAGGCCATTGTGGATGCCGCCAGGGACGTTGGAGCGCACGACTTCATCATGGCCCTGGAGAACGGTTACGACACCGAGTTAGCAGAGCGAGGCGCCAACCTCAGCGTCGGACAGCGACAACTTCTCAGCTTCGCCAGGGCTATCGTCGGGAACCCGCGCATCTTAATCCTCGACGAAGCCACTGCCAACATTGACACTCACACGGAGATACTAATCCAGAAAGCCCTTCGCCGAGTCCTTGAGGATCGCACCTCCATCGTAATCGCTCACCGCCTGTCCACAATCCGGGACGCAGACAAAATCGTTGTCGTCAACCAGGGACGCGTTGCGGAAGTAGGCACGCACCAGGAGCTTCTGGAGCTAGGCGGCGTATACGCAAGACTGCACGCGGTGAACTACGGCCTTCGGACAGACAAATCTCCAGGAACATTCGATGAAGCCGCCCTCGCGCCTAGCCCAGCGGACGACAATTAGACTCGATTTCAGGGCGTGATGCTGCGAAATATGGCGAACGCCACTGCCTGCTGATCTTCGTTCAGGTTCCTACTGGTTATGAGAACTACTGAGAATGGCAAATCGAGGATGGCGCCCGTTACGCTTCCCGCAGCGTCCCGTGGGCGGACCAGTGTCTTGGGTAACTGCGTCATCCTCTTCGACCACGATATGCTGATCGGCCAATCCTTGATCGAACAGCGCCGGCCCATTGCCGACAATCTCATATAAACCGCTCACTGCCATCGGGCCGCCTGAATATCCAAGCGAGAAATCATCCCCGATCAACTCACCTCCCACAAGGCTTTGCAGACGGCCAGATTGTTCATCTGCAGATTCAGAATGACAGACTGAAAGGACACCATGACGATGACCAAACCGCACGCCCTGGACGGCGTTCGAGTGCTCGACTTCACCTGGGTCCGGGCTGGCCCGATGGCCACCCGTTGGCTGGGTATCTTCGGGGCCGAGGTCATCAAGGTCGAGTGGCCGGAGCGGTTGGACTCCTTCCGACGCAATATAGTGACCGTGCCGACGGGCATCGAACCGGGTCCAAACTCGCCTGGGATGTTCGCAGATCAGCACGTCAACAAGCGGGGCATCACGCTGAACGTCCGGTCAGACAAAGGCATGGATATACTGAAGCGTCTCATCGCCGTTTCCGACATCGTAATCGAGAATTTTTCGTCTCGCGTTATGCAGAGTTGGGGTCTGGGCTACGAGGAACAAAAGAAGCTCAACCCTGAGATCATCTACGTCTCGATGGCCGGACTCGGCCAGACCGGGCCGGACCATGCCTACACAACAATGGGGCCATCTGCCCAGGCGCTTTCCGGCCAGACGTTCCTTTCTGGCCTTCCGGGCCAGCCTCCCGCAGGCTGGGGATGGTCATATATGGATGACTCAGGAGGCATGTACGGAGCGATATCCGCGCTCACAGCCCTCCGGCATCGGGACGCGACGGGCGAAGGCCAGCACGTCGATTTGTCCCAGATGACGACAGGCATCACGCTGATTGGATCAGCGTTTCTGGATAAAACGGTCAACGGTCGTCCGTCGAGGCGTCCGGGGTACCCGCCTGGAAACCGCACGACGTGGCCTGGAACTCCGGTGATGAATAATTATCGAGGCCCAACCACCGCTCCTCATAACACTTACCGCACCAGCGGAGACGATTACAACGCCTGGTGCGTAATCGCCTGTTTCTCCGATGACGAATGGACAAATCTGGTCAACGTAATGGGCAGTCCCGACTGGGCAAAGGACGCGAAGTTCACAAGCCTAGCTGGCCGACTCCAGTATCAGGAGGCGCTGGACCAAGGCATTGAGTCTTGGACTCGCACGTTGGACAAGTACGATGTTATGGAGCGGTGCCAGAACGCCGGGGTCCGAGCCATGCCCGTCCAGAGTTCCGAGAACCGTGTAGAGCACGACCCTCAACTCAAAGCGCGAGGGATGTTCAGCGAGTTGGAACACCCAGTCGTAGGCGTCCGAAAGGTCCAGAACGCCCCATTCAGGTTGTCTAAAAACTCGGTGGAGATCAACCGCCATGCACCGCTTATTGGACAACACACCGTTGAGGTGATGGAGGGTTTGCTTGGCATTAGCCATCGGGAGGTTGCAGAAGGGTACAACGACGGCACGTTCTGGCCGTCCGGCATGCCGATGTACGCGTATGTCGAGGAGGCCCTGAGATGACTATTCCTCTAACCTCAAACAGGCGAGGCCCGCTGTCAGGACTCCTGGTCTTGGAATTGGCTGACGAGAAGGGCCAGTTCTGCGGCAAGATGATGGCCGATCTCGGCGCCAACGTCATCAAGGTGGAGCCTCCCGGAGGCCAAAACACCCGACGCGTAGGCCCATTTCTCGACGACATCCCTCACCCGGAACGCAGTCTGTACTTCTGGCATTACAACACATCCAAGCACAGCGTCACTCTGAATCTGGACACGGCCGACGGCAAGGCGATTTTCGGAATGATGGCAGGCATCGCCGACGTGATTATCGAATCGTACGCGCCCGACTATCTGACTTCGCGAGGCTTGGGTTACGACACCCTGTCTCGGACCAACCCCGGACTGATAATGTGCTCGATAACGCCCTTCGGCCAGACCGGTCCGTGGCGCGACTACCAGACCTCAGACCTGCTACACATGGGCGCCGGAGGACAGATGGCGTCCACCGGATACAACGAGGAGGACGTTCCCGACGCTCCACCCATCGCACCGGGAGGCGGCAACGCATGGCACATGGGCTGCAACTTCGCCTACATGTCCATCATGGCCGCCCTACACTACCGGCACGTTGCACAAGAAGGCCAGTACATCGACGTCTCGATTCACGAGGCGTGTCACCTGACCACGGAAGCCGCCGTTCCCAACTACATCTACCGGGGAGAGGTTGTGCAGCGGAACACGGGGCGTCACCATTCGGTCGGCCCGTCCTTCGCGTCCCAGATCGAGTCCAGCGACGGAGGGTGGGTACAGACCACGGGCTCAGGAGGAAATCCGACCCCTCGAAGGCTTCGAGGTCTCGCAGAGTGGATGGACACCTACGGCCTCGCCGAAGACCTGCTAGACGACAAGTATCTCGACCTCGACACATTCCAGGCGAGCCTGCCCCACATCAACTCAGTAATTTCAGAGTTCATCAAGCAGGTGCCCCAAGAAGAGGCATGGCGCGGAGGCCAAAAGCATGGCTACCCGTGGGGCGCGATCAGAACGCTGGACGAGATCGTGGAGGACGAACACTTGAAAGAGCGGGGATTCTTCACTGAGGTAGAGCATCCAGAGCTAGACCGCACGTTCACATATCCAGGCCCAGCGGCCATCTACAACGGCTCCCCGTGGGCCATCTCCCGCCGAGCGCCGTTGATTGGCGAGCACAACGTCCAGATTTTCTGCGAGGAGCTTGGATTGTCAAAAGGCGAGCTAACCGCCCTGGCCGAAGGCGGCGTCATCTAGCCATTCTGTCTGCGTTGGTCACAGCTGATCAGATTCCAAAGCTAAGGGGGCATTGAACATGATGCCCTTTTTTCTTACAGTGATTTCATGACTGGTTGCCAATAGTTCGGTGACCTACAAAACTTGGGGGAACGGTGAGAGCACTGTGTTCAGAATAATATCATCCAAGTCATTTGTTTTATCGCTGTTAGTAACTCTCGCCCATATGTATCCGGCTTCCGCGCTAGCCGTCACCTTTCCCGTTGACACGCATAAATATAGCTACCGCAAACCCGTGCCGGGATTAAGCCTAAAGGAGGCCATTGTGGCTGCCGAGGGAACCCCAGGGCCTGACACCATTGAGTTCAACATGACCTTCCCAGCTACAATTGCGCTGGCCTGACCGCTTACGAGCTATTTTAAAATGGCGACAGCCATTACACCAACGCCCCGGAAATCGCGATCTCGGTTATCTCGTCGTCGGTCATGCCCAGGAGATCGCGCAGGACGAAATCGTTGTGTTCTCCCAGCATCGGCGCGGCGAAACGCGGCCCGTTGTCGTAGCCTTTGATGCGGAACTGGTGTCCGGTGTACGGCACGTTGCCGACTTCTGAATGTTCCAACTCTCGGAAGAACTTGCGATGTTTGAGTTGAGGGTCGCGCATCAGGTCGCTGCTTCGTTGAACGACTCCCGCTGGCACGCCTGCCACTTGGAGAATCTCCATCACATCCTGGGGCGACTTGTCGGCTGTCCACTGACTGATACCCTTGTCGATTTCGTCGTGGCGGCTGAGTCGGCCTTCTGTTGTGGAAAATCGGTCTTCATTGGTCCAGGTCGGGTTGCCCATCGCTGAGCGCAGATTCGCCCAATCCTCGTCGGTCTCGACGGCTATGGCGCACCACTGGTCCTCGCCGCTACACTGGTACGCTCCCTGCGGAGCCGCGATGCGAGACCTGTTGCCTATTCGAGACACCATCCGTCCGCTGGCATTATAGTCGATGATTTGAGGCGCCAGCATCTGGAGCGACATCTCCAGTTGGGACGCGTCGATGAACTGGCCTTCCCCGGTTCTTCGACGATGGTCGAGCGCCGCCATCATAATCGCTGCCAGGAACCGTGGCGCGACGCCGTCGGTGTATGCGGTGAAAGGGCCGTCCGGCGGCAGATCGGGCCATCCGGTTATCTCGTAGAAACCGGCTATCGCCCCAGCGTGGAATCCGAAACCGGCATAGGTCGATGCCAACCCGGTTTGTCCCATAAGGGAAGTGCTGACCATTATCACTGAAGGATTGAGTTTCTTCACAGTCTCGTATCCGATGCCGAGATCGTCCATCTTCCCCGTCGCGAAGCTCTCGATCACGATGTCAGCCCAACCGATAAGACGCCGGGCGACGTTGGCTCCCTGCGGGTTTTTCAGGTCGAGAGACAGGCTGTACTTCGAGGTGTTGAAATCGCCGAAGCTGTGAGACCGATTCGTGCCCGGCTCGCCATCTTTGAACGGCCCAACGGTCCGGACCAGGTCTGGCGGGCTTTCCGTTTCAACACGGACGACCGTCGCCCCGTGGTCGGCGAAATACTTGGAAGTGGTTGGCGCGGCCCATATCCAGGCAAAATCTGCGACCTTGATTCCGTCGAAGGGCAGCGTTGTGGTCATTATTCCTTCTCCTGTGGTATCGTCGCGCCGCCCTCGATGGCTTGAGCCTCGGACATGCCGAGCATTTCGATCAGTATCTCGTGATTGTGCTGGCCCAACTTCGGAGCCCATCGCTTCACGTCCAGCGGCGTCTCTGACAATTGGGCAAGGATGCCAGCGACGGCCGTATCGGTTCCATCAGGCAAGGGAGCCATCAGCCAGTAGCCGCGCTCTTCGAGCTGATGGAACTTGGTCAGGTCTTCGACTGTGTTGATGGGCGCAATCGTCACATTGTCTCTGAGTCCCCGATCCAGCATGTCCGCCTTGGTGTGGAGCAAAACGTAACGGCGAATCGCGTCAAACACGTCCTCAAGCGCATAGACCACTGGTTGCTGCTGGAGGAAACGGCGGTCATACGTCGCCCAGTCTTCTCCTTCGATCCACTCCTCCGGCACGATTCCGTCCTCAACCATCCAGGGAACCATTCCCGTCATGGTTGCTCCAGTTGGAATCAGCACCACATAGCCGTCTGCGCATTCGTGGACAAGCGGCAACTCGATGGCGCCTGCCTGCAAAACCGAACCGGCCCGCTCCATGTCGGAACCCTGTATGGCATGGGCGAGACGGGCATGGAGCATCGTCGCAATCATGGAGGTTTGAGCCGAGACGTCCACGAACAGGCCCTCACCGGTCTGAATCATGAGCGCGTGAGCGGTAAGAGCCGCGACCGCCGCCTCGGACGACGCGTGAAGCCATGCTTGGGGAACCGACAGTCTGACAGGCGCCCGCTCCGGGTTGCCTTGAACGCTCATAGGGCCACCCATCGCGGCGAAGGTCAGATCGCTGGCAGCGTAATCAGCGTGGGGGCCGTCCTGTCCGAATGCGCTGATAGCAACATAGATAATGCTGGGGTTGGCCTTCTCGAAGGCGTCGAATCCCAACCCTAGTTTCGCCATCTCTCCAGGGCCAGCCGACTCGATCACAAAATCTGCCTTCTCTGCGAGTCGAAGCAACGCGGCGCGACCGGCTTTTGTTGTGACATCCAGCGTCACCCCGCGTTTGTTGCGGTTGAAGGCAAAGAATTGGAGGCTGTTCTCTGGCTCTGGCGCGTCTTCCAAGAACGGCCCCATGCGCCTGCTCGTTGACCCGTAAGGCGGTTCGACCTTGACAACGTTTGCGCCTAGATCGCCCAGAATCATGCTCGCCATCTCGCCTCGGTCGTCGGACACGTCTAACACGGTGTAGGGGCTGAGCATCGACCACTCCTTGCCTGCAATTGAGCGAATGGTGTTGAGTCCGCCGATTGTATCAGACCAACAGTGATTTACTTAGACATGACACCGTTGTAAACTCGCCACACACAACGAAGGAGGTCGAACCCTGTGAGCATGAGAGGTCAAGCGGCAATCGTCGGCATCGGCGAACTGCCCACCGAGAGACGAATCAACGGCAGGTCAACCAATTCCCTGCTGTCCCAAGCCGCCCGTCTGGCCATCGCCGACGCGGGCCTGCGAAAAGAGGACATCGACGGTATAATTACGCGAGGCT
>Ga0207963_1000514_pt1 | contig 20619 bp, 26 predicted proteins | sample Knorr_S15_td_NAD_FD_185604 | JGI IMG/M metagenome (GOLD analysis project Ga0207963, IMG submission 185604) | Marine microbial communities from Southern Atlantic Ocean transect - Knorr_S15_td_NADW_ad_2500m_LV_A (SPAdes) (version 2) | ecosystem: Environmental > Aquatic > Marine > Oceanic | place...
AAAACTTCGGAGTAAAACTTTTGAGATTTCTCTAGGTCGGAAACTGTGATATTAACATGGTTTATTCCATTCATTTTCATTTCAAATCACCATAATTCCTTTTCATATTCTTCCAGATTTGTCATAGTATAGAATACACCTAGATTTAATTAAAAATTACCTAGAATCTTGTAATATGTAAGACATGTGTTAAAACTTATGAGAAAAACTCAGTAGATCATTTCTGAGCTTGCGTTTCGTAATTTTTTTGCAGAAACAAAGAAGCAATGCTTTTGGTTCGCCATTTTTGCGTGAAATAATGGGATTAACTGTGAAACAAATGTGTAGTAACAGATCTGCTCGATTTTTTTTTTAGCGTTTGGCACTATATGTATAACATTTAATCCAGCATTCAGAAGATTTTTTCTTAATTTAGTATTATATTTGGAATTTCCATCAAAAATAAAAACTGTGTCGCCTTTCCGAGTTGAAAACAGCCCCATATGTGAAAATTGTTCAATTCGCTCGTATTGCGCATTCATTCCCAAAACTTCGTAAAGCTTGGCTACAAAATACATCGAGATTGGAAAAGTATGCATATTTCCCAGCACAAATATTCTTCCTGTTAACCGAACCTTTTTAGATTCTTTTTGGGCATTTAAGAATAGATCACTAGTTCTTTTTATAGAAAATTTTGTTACAAGTGAGATACATGTCAACATGCTTGCCAAAAATCCAATGCTGCCAGATGTAAAAACACCCGAGCTTGGATAATTCAAAACTATAGTTTTTTTACAGGAAAGTGATAGCTTGCTTTTTGGGTTTGCAGTTACAGCAACTGAATCATTCATAGTTCTTGCAAGCCTAATATTTGATCTGGTGTTTCCTGATATAGAAATGATAAAAATTGTTTTTCTCTGAAAGATATTTTTGTTATTAATTGTATCCAATGGATCAAGTGCCCTAATAGTAAAATTAGAAAATGCTTCCGCAAGCAATGCAGCAGCAAAAGAATCACCGGTTCCGCAAAAAATTGCTTTATTTTGTAAAGTTTTTGAAAGTGGTCTTTCAGGTTTGAACTTTTTTATGAAATTTTCCTGTAACTTGATATCTTGTTCAAACGCCTCAATTGTGTTCATATGTTTTTTCATAATGTTACTATATGACTATAATTCCATTTGTGATAAGCCATTGAAGTCCTAGAACATAGGAATTTTCATCTATCTCTCCGGTAGCCCACCATCCTGCATTGTTCTTAATCCAGTCAGGTATGGAAGTTTCTGTAGTTTGTATGGGATAAATCTTGTAAATAGTTCCCTCAAGCAGATTTGCAACATACATTACACCATTATGAAATGTAATATCAGATATTCCACCTGGAAAATTATAGGCAAAAAAGAGTTCTTTCGGTTGCATGTTTATATCTCCATCTACAACAAGATCTACTAGTTCCGGATTAGAAAAATTGAATCCAGTTCTGTCAGAATTTAACGGAAATTTGTATATTGTGGCAAAATGATAATCGCTAACAAATAACATGTCAGAGTAACCAAAACTATCATCTGGAAAAGCTATTGCAGTTGGTCCAACTGTTTGATGAAACGAAAATTCAGGGTCGCTGTAAACAAAATTTTCAAAAGTGGGCGGGATTGGTTGAGAACCACGATACTCCACTGGACAGTTGGATTCATTGCCAAGAACTCCGCCTGCACATGGATGCGTATCAGGGTTTTCTCTATCAGTAGGTCCCATAACGCTGTTCCAGCCGCTGTTGAATCTTGGTTTTACAAGGTTTATCTCATCGAAATAATTTTCGCCATTTTCAGTATCCCACAGGTATCCTGTAAAAGGATCAACAGCCAAGCCAAAGCTGTTTCTTATTCCCATGGCAAATAACTCGATACTGTTTCCACTCCCAGTATCTATTTTGAAAATACTACCTGTCTCGTAAACTAGTTCATCGGAACACTCATCGTTTACAAATGATACTATGTAACAAGGATTTTCTGCCCTGTTTTCAAAAACGCCTGACTGCCCCTCATCGCCAATTACAAAATAAATTTCATTATCCAGGCCCTTTGTCATAGCCCCCCCGTGATGATTATTAGCTAATTGTGCGATGAACTCTTTTATCAAAACAGGATTAGATAGTTTTTCACCATTCCAATCATATTGATAAACTCTATTTTTTGCATCAACAGAATCTAATTCACTACTGCCTTCTCTTACATCCTCGCCCGAGCTAGATTCTGTATAATACAAAAAAACACGATCAGATAGAGTAGCGATTCCCAACAAACCGGAATAATAATTGAACCTAACAGATACATCTAATATTGGTTCATCGTACAGTGTACCGTCATCGCTAATTCGGATCACTTTTCCAGAATGTTTCTCAAGGACCAGCATATCATCTCCAACAAAATCCATGCTAACTGGAAATTCTAATCCGATAGCAAACTTTTCAATTGTATAATTACTATCAGTGACAAACGGCGTTAAACGCTTCTCTATTAAACAAGATTTGTCTGATTCAGATACGCCCCATCCATGCAATTGACAAAAATATTCTGTAAATTCCGAATCACCATATGCAGCCAAAAATGGGAAGAAAGACACTGCTATTATTATAAAAAGAAAAATAGGCATGATGTTCAATTTTATTTATCACCTTCAGCAACCCATGCATAACAAAAAATCTTGTGCACTTTTTCTTTATCCATCTCTATAACTTCGCCATATTTTTCACAAGTGTACCATTTACTCATATTTTGGGAAGTATCTGAATATTATTTATATCCAATTTTTAGAGATTTAATGTGGAAATCTCCGTTGGTCATACCCCAGATGCCGATGATGCATTCATGTTTTATGGTATGTTTTCCGGAAAAATTACTTCTTCTGATTTTACAGTTACACATGTAATTGAGGATATTGAAAATCTAAACAAAAAGGCGATAAATCCTGAACTTGATGTCACTGCTGTTTCAGTTCATGCATGTGCATATATTCCTGGTTATACAATTTTACGAAGTGGTGGTAGTTTTGGAATTGGCTATGGACCTATTGTAACTGCAACAAAAAAAATGACTGTTCAGGAATTACAGAAAGCAAAAATCGCTATTCCGGGAAAGATGACATCAGCATTTTTACTTTTGCAACTGATGATTGGAAAATTTGATTACGTAGAAATGAATTTCAGTGATATACCAAATGCAGTAAAAAATGGAGATGTTGATGCTGGGTTAGTCATACATGAAACTCAGCTATCGTATTCTCAAGAAGGCATCATTAAAGTTCTTGATTTGGGTGAATGGTGGAATAAAACTACTAATGGATTGCCGGTTCCATTGGGAATTAATGTTATGAAAGATGATTTTGGTATCGAAACCATAAGAAAATTTGATAAATTCTTGCAAAAATCAATTCAATTTGGTCTTGAACACACAAACGATGCAATTGATTATGCGATGGAATATGGAAGAGGAAAACCACGTGATTTGATAGAAAAGTTTGTAAAAATGTACGTAAATGATGTTACCGTTAACATGGGTATGGATGGTGAAGAATCAATCAGAAAAATTTTTGATATGGCAAGAGAGAAAAACTTGGTCCCAGAGTTTGAACTAAAAATAGCGTAAATAATATAAAAATGGACGATTTGTTCGCGGAGCTTATATTCAAAATCCCTCTTTATAAAACAGTGAAATCAAAATTTAAAAATAGAAATGACCCAACCTATGACTTTTCTGGGCTGTTATCAATAGTTGATGAAGGTTTTTAATGGCTAGTGTGTGATCTTTAGCAAGATCTTTTCAATAGAGATATTTATTAATAATTTTAAGTTTGAAATTACATGAAATTGTTTCTTGACTTTGATCTTTGTAACGAATGTAATTCGTTCATAGCCGATCTTACAACTGAAGAGTCTTTAGTTGCGGATGATATCATAAGAAATGATTTGTCTGTTAAATTTATGCGGCATTTAACATACAACCACCCGGAAGTGATACAGGCAATAATCAAAGAGGTCAAAATTCAGCAAAGAAAGCCTGAATTTGATTTGTATAAATAACTTCTATATTTTTTCATTATTGGATTACAAATTAATAATTATAGGTAATTATGCATAAAATACATACTTGCTTATTGATAAAAAAATAATGGCATCTGGTATTTTGATGATTACTGTTGGTATTATAATCACATCATATCTTGAAGGGGCGACACCTGCAGGCGAAACGGGTATGACTCCAGACGAAAAACTAGATTTTATTATGGCAGAACGAGAAAATGCAGACTATAAGATACTATCAGGAATACTAGTTGGAATAGGATTTTTGTTGCTGTTGATTAGTTTTGGTGCGAGAAGGAAAAGAGGAACTGGTGTAAAGAAAACGGAAAAAAAACCTACAACATAAAATCAGTATGTTTTAAGAATGTTGAAAAATGTATCACGCTGCACTGGCTTTCTCTTTATTTCTTTGACTAAATTTACAAGCTCCCCAAGTGATGAACTGGTTGATTTTCCTGCAGCACGATACACTTCCTCAGAAAATGCCGTGCCAACAAGATCATTCCCACCGTGGGCTAATGCAACTTGTGCAAGCTTTTTTCCATCTGCGACCCAATAGACTGAGATATTGTTTAATGCACCTGCCAACATCAGACGTGAAAGTGCTACCACTTTCAAATCATAAATTGATGAGCATTCCTGCGTCATCTTATTCTTTTGTTCAAGTTCAGTATTTTCTAAACTAAATTTAAGTGGAATAAATGTTATAAATCCATTAGTTTTTTTCTGTAATTCTCTAATTTTTATCAAATGATCAATAACGTGTTTTGGCTTTTCAATATGCCCATACAACATTGTTGCGTTACTCATAATGTTGAGATTATGAGCCTGCTCCATTGTATCCAACCATTCCTGGCCAGAACATTTTCCACGAGCAATTTCAGGACGAATTTCTGGATGAAATAGTTCAGCCCCTCCACCAGGTAATGAATCAAGCCCAGCATCTTTTAACCTAGACAATACTTCTTTCACGGAATTTTTTGTCAGCTTAGCGAAGAAGAAAATTTCTGCAGCGGTAAAAGCTTTGATTTTTAATTCAGAGTGACTATTTTTGATAATTTTCATCATTGATTCATAATAATCAAGTGACAGTTTTGGATGAAAACCACCAACAATATGTATTTCTGTTGCTCCCATACTTTTTGCCGCTGATACTCTTTTTTCAATTTGTTCCGGAGTTAATGTATAAGAATCTTCATCACTTTCTTTTCTATAAAATGCACATATTTGACAGCTTGCAGCACAGACATTAGTATAGTTCAGATATGAGGATGCAGTGAACGTAACGTTGTCTCCAACGAGTTTTTGCCGCGAAATATCAGCAGCTGCACCTAACAAGTGGAGGTTATCATAATCCATTAGTTCCATGCCATCCTGAAAAGATAATTCTTCTCCAGCTACTGCACGCTCTAATGCCTTTGATTCACCGATTAGTGTTTCCAGCATATATCACGTAAACCATCTGTTAATAAATAGATAAGTAGATCAAGTATGAAAATATACCATTTGGTACTTCCATTAATTGACGAGGATAAACCAAAGTGTTTCATATGTCACAAGCTGTTTGAGAGCATGGAAGAATTAAAGATGCACCAAAAATCAACTCATAAAGAATTTTTTGAAAAATATGAAAAGAATGATGTTGAAAATTAATTGTGCTTTCGTATGATTAGTTTGAATGCATTAATTTTTTTGCAGTATCAAGGCTACTTTGTGCCAGATCATAATCACAATCGATTGACAGTGCCTTTGTGAAATATTTTACAGCGATTGAAATGTTACCCAACTCTCCAAGAGAAAGACCCTTGTATGCAAGGGCCAAGGTATTTTTTTCATCCAACCTTAGTACAGTATTATAATAAGAAATAGCATCCGTATATTTTCCCAAAGTATGTAAAGCAGAGCCCATGTTTATGAGAGCGTCTATGTTTTCTGGCTCTGAATTTAATACCTTTTCATACATTTGTATTGCCTGGCTAAGGCGTTCTAAATTTTGGAGTGTGACACCCTTATCGATATTAGCCTTAGTATTATTGGGTTCAATATGCAAAACTTTATCATAACATTTCAATGCCTCTATAAATTTTCCATCTTCACATAATTCAGATGCAGTATTTAACAGACTGTTAGTTTTGCTTTGCATTAATGCTTCATATTATCTGGAAATAATATGTTTTAAGTTATGCTCATAGCTGACAAAAGCTTCAGAAGGTATAAACCAAACCAAAATTTGAATAATATGGTAGCATTTTATGGTACTTGAATCTTTGATTGAATGGATAACCGTATTAATGACAGACTATCTTTATGCAGGAATATTTCTAGCTGCATTAATTGAGACAGTCATTCCTCCAATACCAACAATGGTAGTGTTTCCTACTGCAGGATTTATTGCATCACAAAACGGTCTTGAATTACCTGAATTAATCTTATTAGGAATTATTGGAGGGATTGGTGCATCGATTGGCTCTACGGTGATTTATTTAATTGCTTTAAAATTAGGTAGGACCGCATTATTGAAATATCTAAAATATGTCAGAGTCTCTGAAAAAAAACTAACCAGAGTAGAAAACTGGTTTCAAAAATATGGTGATAAAGCTGTGTTATTTGGAAGAATGATACCTGTTTTTAGAGAAATGATTTCCATTCCTGCAGGATTACTTAAAATGAAATTTGCAAAATTTTTTGCATATACACTTCTTGGTTCGTGTGGATGGAGCCTTGCCTTAATTTTTAGTGGATATTATTTTGGAATTGCGGCTTTTGAGTTTTGGTAATTTATTATGAAGAATTTTTATCACGTGGATCAATCTCGAGTGATTTGTTAAAACAATCTATAGCTTCGTCATAACGCCCAAGGCTTCTTAATGCAATACCCTTCAAGTTCCATAAGTCAGGATTGTTTTGATCAAGAAGTATAGCTTGTTCAAAGGAACTCAACGCATCATTAAAATTTCCCGTTTCAAGTTGAGATTTTCCCAAAGCAATTAATGTGTTAGTTGATTCCAAATTAAATATCCCAAATAATTTACATGGTTTGACTAGATGACAAATTTTGTACATGGACAGTGAAGCACAAAACATGTCCCTTGATTTTTAACATGTTCATGTGACATATGGCGACATCTCTTGTCTTTACAAATACGCCGCTGGCTTTCTTTTGTTATTATTTTTTGTGCGATTTCATTAGCTGTTTCCTTGTCGTAGCCTTTTTTATCAATATAATAATGAACTATATGATTATAGAGAAGATCTGGATTAAATGGTTTTTCTAGTTTCAATTATCATACTAAGTGAAAAATATACTTAAATTTTATTAAGAATATCAAGGTTTAACTAACCATATTTCACTAAATTTTTACTGATCTCTATCAAAAAATTGGTGTGTATAATATGAAAGAGACAAATTTACTTGCTGAACTAATTGAGATTCAAAATTCAGAACCTCTAAGTTTTTCGTTATTTGCCAAAGGAAATAGATACCAACTAAAAAATATCAAAATCTTAGAAAAAAGCACCCCGCTTACGAAAAGAGCGTTGAGAGGTGGTGTGTATATTTCCGATAAATTTGTTTATCAAATCAAAGCTATTATTTTTGATTCTAGTTTAGCAAATTCATTATCTAATTTTATGCTCGGCCCAAATTTTGAATTTGATGATCTTAAGATTAGTGTAGATGATGGAGTTGGGAAATGGAGTTCAGTTTCAATAATAGTTAATTTAGTTAGTAGCATTCAAAAACAATCCAAGACTGAATTAACTATGAATATTATCAAAATATCTCAAGAATAACTAAATACTTATTCAGAAAAATGCTGGTCATACATTTTTCTTCGTTTTGGATTTGACAGAACTTCATACGCCATATTGATTTGCATCATTTTCCTTTCAGCACCAGGACTTTTTTCCCTGTCTGGATGCCATTTTTTTGCGAGATGCCTGTATTGGTTTTTTATCTCAGCCTGACTTGTATTTTTTTGAATTTGCAGAATTTCGTAATAATTGGGAAGGTTATTAGCTAATAGTGATTTTCTAAACTCCTCATCGGTGAGTTTCTTTTTTCCATCGCGCTCAAAATTAACTTCGTCACTCATCCAATCAGAATGGTATTTTTCATAATCACGATTTTTTTTTGAATCCCATTCACCAGTATCGTATTCAGTTTTCTTTCTAATAATTGAATGGCGAGCAAGAAAAATAACCGTGCCAATAATTACTATACCGCTTATTGAAAATATGAATATCTGATCAGACTCGCTAATGGTATCGTGTTCATTACTCACATCCATTGGGTTTACGTTATAACCAGAATCATAAAAAAATTCATTTTCAAGCTGGTTGCCATCATACATAACAGAAATTACATGTACTCCACTTCTTTCTAGATCATAATCACTTAAGATGACACTATGTGAAAAATCACTTGGTGGTATCAAAACAGATTCGTCCGCAACGATCTCGCCATCCGGTCCAATGATAGAAATTTGTAATGTTATTTCAGAAGTAATAGAGCCATAAATTGTAATAATATCAGACTTTGTGTATATAGGAAGATCGACTGACATACTTACAGACTCTGCATTAGCATTAAACGGTAAAAACAACAAAAATAATATGCCGCATGAAACTCCATATTTGTAATTCATTTAATATTCGTGATAGACACTTGTATTTTATTTGGTTATCTAGATCCATAAAATACTTTAAAAAGCAAATGTGATCTAAATCCTAATTAGTATAAATCATAGTCACAAAAATGTGAAATCTCCTTAACAAACTCCCGCTAATATGGGTTCATACTTGATGTTTGTATGACAACAGGCTATTGTGTAAAATGTAGAACAAAGAGGGAAATACAAGGTGCAACTGCTGTAACACTCAAAAACGGCAGACCTGCCACAAAAGGGACTTGCCCTGAATGTAATACAAACATGTTCCGAATTGGTAAAGCTTAGGAACATATTTCATTTTTTTTAAAAAATTATCAACTTATGGTTGTTTGGAACGAACCTTATCGTGAATTTGTGCAAGAATCAACTTTGCCTTTTCCTTATTTTCAAATGATTCATGCACTTCATCCATTATAGTATCAATCTCATAGCTTTTATCGACTAAAATGTTAGCAACATGCTCATCTAGAGTTCCATTGCCGATTAGGTAGTAAGCAAAAACTGTGTTTTTTTGACCTATTCGATGTAGTCTGTCCTCAGCCTGGCGATGTATTGCAGGACTCCAATCCAATTCACCAAATATTACATATTTAGCCCGAGTAAGATTTATTCCAAGATTGCCGGCACGTAAACCAGCAATCATTAATTTTGTATCACCGTTTTGAAAACGATCTATGTTTGCTTGCCTATCTTTATCTGTTTGACCTCCAATAATTGAGCTTGGGTGAAATTCTTGCAAGCTTTCGTGAAGTAATCTATGAATAGCTTTATGATGGCAGAAAACTACTACACTTTCTTCAATTTCCATAATATTTTTTACAAACTCAATGATACTGGGAAGTTTTGCAACGCCAGCAGCTTGTCTTTCGCTTTGGATTGCTCTTTGATATGAGGCATGCTTGAGAAACTCAGTTTCTGCGGTTTTTTGTTCGTTCTCCAGTTTACTCCAGATTTTATTTAGTTCATCTTGATAGTAATTTGCATCAGCATCAATTATCTCTGTATATCTGACTTTAGCCTTTAATTCTTTTAAGACATCAGATTTTTTTCTACGCAACATTATATGATCCGTCAGTAGGTGACGCAAACCATTACGCTTACTTGGAACAACAATTGCTTTACCCTTTTCATCTAGATAGCAAAAATATTCACAAAACTCCTTAAAATTTCCTAAAAGTCCTGGTTTTAAAATGTCCACAATTGGCCATATTTCAGAACCGCGATTGTATATGGGTGTACCAGAAAGACCAACTCTGTATTTTACCGATTTCATTGCTGCAATCTTTTTAACTGCCGCATATTTTTGAGTGGTTTTAGAACGTAAATGCTGTACCTCATCACATACAAGTGTTCTAATATTTAGTTTAGACAGATCATTAAATCGTTTACGAAGCATTTCATAATTAATAATATAGAAATCAAAATCACCAAGTGGTTCCTGTTTTCCTTTGCGTATCATTGTTGATGTTGGAATTCCATCCTCAATAATTCGCCCATTTCTGCTCTTTTTTTTCATGAACTTTCCAATTTCACGTTGCCAGTTATTTAGTGTGACAAGTGGTGCTATTACAAGTGTGGGCGATGATTGCTTTTCTGATGCAATATAAGCAAGCGTTTGCACTGTTTTGCCAAGACCCATTTCATCAGCAAGCAGTGCATTACCTGTAGATTTCAAAAGAAAATCTAATCCTTCTTTTTGAAAGTTTAACAGCTTACCACGAAATTGTTTAGCAGGAGTAACTTTTGAGAGTTTTTCAGTTTTTGTTTGTATTGGTTTGCTTAGAATTTTTGGTGTAATCTTTCTTTGCCAAATAGATTTTGATAAAATTTCCAATGGGTAACTATCCATAATCCATTTCAGATGTTTTATATTATTTGGATTATCTGGAACAATTGCCTCATTTGGACCATCGCCATACCACGTCTCCTGTATTATTTTTGAAGCCATCATTACGGCACGTGCGCCAGTAACTTTCCAAGCCCATGTCCCCGAGTATTTGTCTAATACATATTCAAGTGTTCCAAATGTTTTCATAGTTGATTCGTGATTTCTCGTAAATCATTTTAGTAGTTTATGAATCTTATTTTTAACGCGGGATCAGCTAAAAATACGAAATAGTGATAAGGGGGTTAAAACTTTCCATTTGGCTCTAATTTTACCTGTCATGAATCATGTTTATGCACGGTTTGATGACAGTCACAATCACAAAGATGTGTGTTATGATCATTTAGGCAATCAATACATTCGTAGTGTTTATGATTTTCACAATTAGCGCATATCATGTATATAATCTAGGTTTTACTCTTTGAAAAGTTTTTGTTAAATAACAAAATTTTTAATAATTAACCTCGCTTTTATCCAATAATTTTTTAGTAAGATCAACATAATTTGGTGGATCTAATTCCTTCGCAAACACTTTGTCTGTGTTTATTAGATATATAGAATGTAAATGTGCATTTAAAATACTATCAAATTCTATGGGCGGGTTCTTATAGAATCTATTACAAAATGCTTGATTCTTTTTAACATCATTTGGATTTCTTGCCAAAGGTGGTATAAGAAAAATTGATGGAATTGGCAGCAAGCCAACTACGGGAGTAGCTAGGCAAAATTTTGAACAGTGTTTACTATATCTAGCTATCTTACTCATGATCCTTGCAGCGTAATAATCAACAGTGTTCAGAGCGTGTGCTGGTGGTGTAAAACCAGTCTCAATTTCAATTATTACACTACCGCCACCCTTGGTGGCAAAAATATCACATACCAATATATCAGATAATCGCTCCTCAACATTCACTAAATACCCATGTCTAATGAGCTCTGAGGCACAGATTATCTCAAGAACTGAATGGTTAATTTTTACCAAATTCTGCTGATACAATTCTACTAGTCGCTCCCGAACAAAACTCAGTTTTTTAATTTGTTCATCAGTTAGTCTTTCAGATAACTTGTAAGTAATCTTGAAAACATCGTCGCGGAATTTTTCTAAATCCAATAACAAAAATGTTCTGTAATACGGTCTAAAGAAGGTTTAGAATTAATTTTTTTAGAAATAAGTTATATGGCAACTTTCCCAAATTGGAATATTGGGTCTAAAAAGATACATAGCTAAAAGAGGTCTAACTATGTTTGGTGTTTTGCTGGTAACATTACTGCTGACAATATCACTGGTGGGATCTAACATGGATATTATTTTAAAACAAGGAATAGTGTACCAAGTAAGAACCGAAATCACTGAAAATACAGCAATTGCTGCTAGCTTTTCTAGCGTAGAAGAATTTGAAAAATATGTTCAGGAACAAATAGATAAACGAACTAAGGCTCTTGGACTTGATACCCCATGGTATTCACCGCAAAGAATGGGATTTGCTATGTACAAACTGTTAATTCTTGATTTTGGACATGCCACTTTTCTTACAAGTGATTCTGGTTCTTCGAATGTTAGTGACATACTTTTAGAAAAGATCCCAAGAACTGTTCTGCTTTTCACTACAGCCACAATAATCATATCTATAATCGGAATATTTTTGGGTGCACTTTCAGGGAGCAAAGTTGGTTCTGTGACTGATCGAATCACGTCAATGTTTGCAGTCATAAGTAGTAGCTTCCCTGTATGGTGGGTTGGCATGCTAATGATTTTTTTATTTGCATTTACGTATCAGCTTTTCCCTGCAAGAGCAACACCGATTTTACCATCTACAGATCCAGGTTACATCGGTGCTTTACTGTATCATATGACTTTGCCACTGATTACAATCGTGTTGATTGGGTTTGGTTCATGGGCGTATCTAGTACGAAATTTTATGGTTGGAACAATGCAGGAAGATTTTATCACTGCAAAAAAAATTATTGGTATAGATAAAAAAAAGATTATCTATAAACACGCTTTAAAAAATGCGGCGCCGCCAATTATAACTATTCTTGCATTAAGTTTATCTGGTTCACTAGGTGGTGCAATAATTACAGAAGCTGTGTTTGATTGGCCTGGGATGGGACGACTTTATTTTGAAGCTATCACTGTAATGGATTTGCCAGTAATTATTGGTGCGACATACGTGCTTACGGTATTATTTTTGATCAGTATCTTTGTTGCAGATTTACTTTATGGCTATTTTGATCCAAGAGTGAAAACAGAATGAATGACATACTTTCCTCAGATCTAATCAAAGAGTTTACTAAAAATAAAACTGGTCTTATTGGTATCGGGATTTTGTTAACACTTGTGATGATATCATTAATAACAGCAGTAACAGTTCCCATTGACACATTTAAGCAATGGAATAACCCAAGTAACTGGATTTCAAATCCAAAAACAGCAATGCCAATATGGGTAAACTATTTTGTAGCTGAGAAAATACCTGAACATGTTATAATAGAAAATCCTGCAACAATATCTAAAGAGGGTGAAATATCAGTTACATCTCATCAATTTGAAGTAGAATTTTTGTCTGATGATTTTCCAAACGGCTTCATCTACGAGTTTACTGCAGAGTATTCTGGTTCGCCATTGCTTCAAATTCATGTGGTTCGACCTGATCAGGCTAAAATACTTCTTTTGTCTACCTCATTACCAAATTCAGAGACAAAAATTGTACATAGTGAAAGAATTTTTTCAACTGATGATACCATTAGGAAAAATATTCAAATACAATCTGCAGCGATGGGGTTCTATAGGGAAGGCATACCAAATGAGGATTTAATTTTCGCAGGTAATGAAGAAAAAATACTCAAAGGAAATTACTTGTTTTTGGTAAATCTTTACGATGTTAATGAACATACGAAGATTATTAATTCTAAACTGATTCTAGGTGGAAAAGTATTCGGAATTATGGGAACAGATGAGCTGCGAAGGGATATTATGGTTGGTCTCTTATGGGGAACTCCACTTGCACTGTTTATTGGTATATCAGTAGCGGTAGGTTCCGTCATGATGGGACTAATTTATGGAGTTTATGCGGCTTACAAAGGGAAAAAAACTGATGAGGGCATGATGAGATTTAATGATGTCATTTATGCGCTTCCTGCGCTTCCTTTTTTGATCATACTTGCTGTGACTATTAGTAATAGTATATTTTTGATTGTTGGCTTTCTAATGATCTTTAGCTGGGTTGGGGTTGCTAAAGTTTCACGAAGCATGGCACTTCAAATCAAGACAAGGCAGTACGTTGAAGCATCAAAAATTATGGGGCAAAAAGATTCCAAGATAATTTTCAAGCATATAATACCTCAATTATTACCCTACACTTTTGCAAGCATTGCAATTTCTGTGCCTGCAGCAATTACAACTGAGGCTGGTATCAGTTTTCTAGGTCTAGGTGATCCAACTTTCCCCACATGGGGGCAAATATTACATGATGCAAATACATTTGGTGCTGCAGCTAGAGGATTGTGGTGGTGGATAGTCCCACCTGGTCTAATGATTGCCATCACAGGTCTTGCATTCGTATTCATTGGTAACGCACTGGATACCATCATAAACCCGAGACTAAAAAGATAGAATTCGTGAAATCATGCCAACAACTTTAAAAAAACTTTAGTCAGAATTCAAATTTTCTGATAACATTCATAGCATTATCATTTAGTTTTATAGTATAGGCTGCACTGTTTTCATCATTTGATTCTGAAAGCTTTTCACCAAAGGTTGTCTTGTCTTGTCCGCGCTCATAATTTCCTCCAGATTCCTTAATGCAGAGAGGAAATTTTTTCATCTGTAGATTGCCTTTTAGTAGATATTGGATGAATTTTTTATATTTTTCAGTATCATGCCATTCAATATCCTGCTCATGGCACACAGCAATCCATATATCAACAGTATTCTGATAAATTACTTTTTTTCTAATTTCATCGAGTGCAAGTCCTTGCATTTAATCACTATTACTAAAAATCTGCACGCTTCATCTTAGAACCACACCGAGGACAATCACCGCCCTTGAATCTATGATTACAGGTAAGGCAAACATATTTTACACCAGTGCCTTGACCCTGACCGAAGAATCCTCCCCCGCCAAGTCCAAAACCAGAACCACCAGAACCACCAGAACCTCTCATTCTTGCCATATACCTCTTTCTCAAAAGTAGCGGAAAAATAATAAAAATTGCCAATGCAGCACCAAGACCATAAGGAAATGGCAGAACTAGTTGTAATCCAATACTTACAGCCAACGATGCAAACAAAAACATCAAATACATCTTATAATTAATCAAATTGAATTTTTTTAGTCAAGAAACCATATAAAGTTTTGTAAGAATTTTTTCATTTTTCCAAATCTTTCTATAAAAATAATAACACGATAATTCTATTTGTTGTTGAATGTGTTGAAACGTCTCATAATTTTTCTTATTATCACATTGACTGCTACAATTTTCTCGCTTTCAGAAGTTTACGGTGAACCAATCATTTTTGATGATGATTATCTAGTTGAAATCTTTGTTGGTGGATTACATTATCCAACTACCATGGATTTTGTTGGAGATGATATACTAGTTCTTGAAAAAAACACTGGAAAAGTGATTAGAATTATGAACAATGGAATAATGTATAATGAGCCTGTTTTGGATGTACCAGTTAGATCCAATTTTTATTCAGGCTTGCTGGGAATTGCTACTCTATCTGACCGTGTTTTTTTATACTATACAGAATCTGAATCTGGTTCTGATGCATATGATCCTGGACCTGACGCAAAAAACAGAGTTTATCAATACGATTGGGATGGAGAGAAGCTAACTAATCCTATTCTGATAAAAGAACTGATAGCACAGCAACGAGACGATCACCATGGTGGAGTAATGACCAAAGGTCAAAACGATGAAATCTATTTTGTAATAGGCGACCAAAATCAATCAGGTATTTTTGAAAATGTGGTAGAAAATCCTTGTTACATAATACACTTTGTGAACGATAAATGTTCCAGTGAACCAATTTACGAAACCGCTAGTATTTTTAAGATACACACGAACGATGACAATCGCGTTGAATTATTTGCGATGGGAATAAGAAACAGTTTTGGATTAGGTGTTGATCCTGTTACAGGATATTTATGGGATACTGAAAATGGTAAAGATCATTTTGATGAAATAAACCTTGTAAAACCAAGATTCAACAGCGGTTGGAATAGTGTTATGGGACCTGTCGATAGAGATAATCCTGATCTACCTGGTTTGCAAACAATACCACCTCCGTTTTATAATTTTGTTTATAGCGACCCGGAATTTTCATGGTATGAACCGGTAGGACCGACCGCCATAGCTTTTCCAGACTTGACTAGTTTTGGAAAATACTCAGATATGTTGTTTGTTGGAGATTACCATCATGGAAGAATCTACAATTTTCAATTAAATTCTGATAGAACAGAATTTGTTTTTTCTGATCAAAGACTATCTGATCTTGTTCTAGACGAGCTGAATGATAAAGTAGAAAAAATTCTTTTTGGTAAAGGATTTAAAACAGTGACTGATATTGTATTCCGACACGATGCAATGTATGTTGTTTCCATTGCTGGTGGAAGTGCTGGTGGAAGTATTTATAAGATTTATCCAAAGGATCCAATTACGCCATTAAAACAATATCAAGCTGGTTCTACTCATAAAAAAATTGTTTGCAAACCAGGATTAATACCAATCATGAAAAATTCTGGTTACATTAATTGTGCCAACCTTGAAACAGCACTTATTCTTACTCAGAAGATAGCATGGGATATCAATCGCTCTGATATGCCAATAATAAACTTGCCAGGTCAGGATTTAAGCGGACTAAATTTTGAACATATTAATTTAAGTTATTCAAATTTTAGAGAAAGCAACTTTACTTCCACGAATATTGCTAACGCTAACTTTACCAGCGTGAATTTATCAGGTGTTGATCTTTCTATGAAAGATCTTACAGAAAATATACTTACGGGGGCTGATCTACGTAATGCAAATTTATCTGGTGCCGACCTTTCTAATAATCAACTTGTAAATACAATTCTTACGGGGGCTGATCTCACAGACGCAAATTTATCTGGTGCCGACCTTTCTACTGCTAATATTTTTGGAATTGTTGATGGAATTAACATTCTACAAAAAACTAAACTCAAAGGAGCTAATTTCACTAATGCAAATCTTACCAATACCAACCTTATTGGTGTAGACATATCTGAAACAATACTCAAAGGTGCTGACCTTACTGGGGTTAAACTCGAAAGAGCTAAAGCTAACAATTCCAACCTGGAAGACTTGGATCTTTCTTTTAAGAATCTTTCAAAAATTCGACTTGTTGATAGTAACCTTAGCAGAACAATACTTAGTGGTGCTGACCTTTCAAACGCAAAACTAATGGGTGCCAACCTCTCAGATGCTGACCTAACTGGTGCTAAACTTATTGATGCTAATCTAACAAATGCAAATCTGACTGGAGCTAACTTTCACATGGCAGATCTAACTGGAGCAAATCTTGAAGGCGTTATTATCAACGAAACAAATCTTAGTTGTATAGGACATGAAATTTGTACATAATAATACTTTATGGCGTTTAACTAAACAATATCAAACGGAATTTTGTTTCCGTCACTATCCCATGCAAAAATATCATCATCATCATATGGTGACTTTACAATTATTGATACTAACCCAAAGAAACTGTTTAAATCTGTAAGTGATGGTTCCGCAGAACCTACAGGATGTGAATGAACAATTCCAACATAACTAGGATCTAAGGGTAATGGGTTATGTGGAAATCCTGCAAAGTCGGCACCAGTTTCAGAAAAAGGTGGTATTACCAAGCCGTCTATGAACACATTACCATGTTTTGATTTGCCACGTAAAATCAGTATTGCCTCATTTGGATGATTCATTTTACAAAAAGACAATATACCATCTCTTGTCTCTTGATTTAGTGATATTTTACGTTCAAACTTTTTATTTTTAATTTGCATTACTTCACTCCGGCTTTATTGAATATTGCACTGCAGAAATCTCATTTAATTTAGACTGGATAGATTTAATATGTTTAGGTAGTGATTCTATCAAGTCAGTAATTTCATTTTCAAGTGTCTTTATTTTTGCTTCAATATCAGATTTTTCGTTCTGATGTCCTGTAAGAATATTTTCAGCTTGTGTCAATTTTTCAACATTAAAGATAGACAGCTTACTCTCCAAATCATTTTTGGACTCCCCAAAAGCTGAAATTTCTTTAATAATAGTATCCAATTTAGTGAGCAACACATCAATCTGGGATACAGATTTGACAGTATCCTTAACAGATACTGAACCAGATTGTACAGCCCTGCGTACAGATTCTAATATTCGTACCAAGTCAGGCTTATTACTGGCACTGAGTACATCATATGGATTTTCAATTAAACCCATTAGTAATTTTTTTTGTGGCTTATCCATAGATGAAACATAAACATATTTGTTCAGTGGTCTTGAAATTTTAGAAAATTGTAGTTCCACTTCGGTTTTAATTTTATTTCTTAAAGAAAACAAGGAATTGATTTTTTCTTTTATTTCTAAAAACTCTGAGTATTCGTTACTATTTTTTACGTTTTTAATATCTTCGATGTTATTCTTAATTGTATTATAAAGATCCTTAGCAGTCTTTTCAGATTGTTTTTTACGTTCGCGTAAGGTGATTATTGATTTTTGTGATTGGTTATATTTACCCAAGTTTTCAAAAATTTGTTCTACATTGTTTTCAAATTCAGAAAAATTCTTAACTAATGTATTAATTTCTTCATTTTCATCTGTTATTACTTTAAGATCATTCTTCAGCTTGTTTGCATATTTTTTTGCAAAATGGTGAATGATACGAGATTGCCTTCCCAAAGCGTCTCCTATTTTCTTAAGTGATCTGGTAGAAGTTATGTTAAAAGTTTTGATGTCTTCAAATGAGTTTATCTCCGGAATTACTACAGCGGTTTCTTTTTTTATAACTGATATCACTTCGTTTTTTCCACGCTTTACTATTCTCATTAAATGAGGATCCATATCATCCAGATTCAGATTATCATCTTCAAGCTCAGTAGCAATATTGAGAATTGCTTTACAATTTGAACTGATTTTATTTCTAAATGTCTTAACTTCAGCTATTATTGTTTTTAATCTAATTGAACGTATTTCCCTGATAACATCAGACACACTTGTAAGAGTGATTTGTTTTATCTCAGGTGCAGTATCAGCTTCACGTTGTTTTGGTTTTTTATTTCCCCATCCAAATACCATAGTTTAATGTAAAATCACAATTTTAAATATGTTAGAGTAGAATAGCCTAAAATATTCAAGATGATTCGTTAGCATGTGAGCGATATTCGCTTTATTTTTATTGGCACGGGTTTGATATTTGCAGGAATCATAGTATTATCAGTTTTCGGTTCACATTTTGTTGAAATAACCATACAAGCTGAATTTGTTGACTGTTATGAATACCATGAAGATGCCCCGCCAACCAGAATTAATTGTGAAATTGCATTTTATGATAAGATGATCTTTTTTTCATTTGTTATTCTGTTAGTTACCTGTGGAATTGCAGCAATGATAAAAGGAATGAGAGGTACGTGGGACCAAGATGTCAAACCAGAAGACGCGGTAGGACCAGGGAGCTCTTTTGATGCACGGGATGGACCTGAGGATTCTGATAAGAATGATTAATTATTTTTTAAATTTTAATTTCAAAAATATCTTCTTTTGAGACGCCAGCCCAAACTCCTATCATTCCTGTTGGTTCTGCTTGCTCAACTTTTGTTATTTTCTGAATTTTAATGTGATCTGGGTTAGGAGGCATCCACAACATCGCCATATACTCATCTACATCCCCTGCCTTTTTTGGATCAGCCATGACAATTTTGTCTTTTGAAAAGCCATTAGAAACTAATGCATCTGTTGATTTTTCTACCAAATCAGAACGGCCATGTGTAAAAAGATAAACATTTTTTGTATTGTCTATGTCAGCCATATCTGGATTAGTGTTATAGTCCTTTTTTATGTTATGCGCTGGGAGAGTACCTGCTTTGATTGGGCATAAACCTAGATCGGGTTTTTCTGAAACAGGTTGAAATGTAATCGAATTAAAGGAAATAATTTCAAAGCTAACTGAGCCCAAAAATTTTGTGGCATCTTTTTAATTTTATTACTGGTAGATATCGATAATCATGCTGAAAAGAATCAGTAAAAATTGAATCTCTATCATTTTGTAGCGAATACTGCAAAAACGGTTTGGTTGGTTCTTTATCAAGCTTAACGTAATTGAAAAAATACACTACATCATCAAAATCAATTGAAGTGATATATCCAATCACCCACTTTTTTTTATGTGGAAAAAGAAAAAGAGTCATATCAGGCTCATCAGGTAATTCAGGATCATAGGTTAACCTTGCAAGGCTATCCAAGTCTGCAATCTCAATTGGTATGAATTTGTCTTTGATCCGTTTTGGATTTATAGTAAAATTTGAAGGAATAGACACGAGATTAATTATGGGGGCGTATTTGGCATAAGCCTTAGTTGAATTTATTATTGAAAAACGCTCTTTGCCTTTCTCTTCATAGTAAGAGATGTATTTTCCAGTTTTAGGTGTAGGAACATAAAAAGAGAATAACGAATTTGAAAGGATTCGCCTACTTGACAAAACAAGCTTTCCATTCAATTTGGAAGAATAAACTCTCAGAGGGTATTCTCGGAATGCACAAACATATCTTACAAAATCCGAAAAAGATGCTGTCTCCACAAAATGAATTTCAGGCATTCATATAGAGTATACAGTTATTTAATTAAAAGTTAAGGAATATACTTGAGATATAAGCACTCGAAAGCGGAATCTGTCTGTTCTACGAGTTAATATTTAGATTGTTTTTTATGGTTTGCCATCAGAGTGATAATGATAGCAAATGCAGAGAGCGTTCGTCCTGATAAACTGTGATTT
>Ga0207963_1000528_pt1 | contig 20333 bp, 17 predicted proteins | sample Knorr_S15_td_NAD_FD_185604 | JGI IMG/M metagenome (GOLD analysis project Ga0207963, IMG submission 185604) | Marine microbial communities from Southern Atlantic Ocean transect - Knorr_S15_td_NADW_ad_2500m_LV_A (SPAdes) (version 2) | ecosystem: Environmental > Aquatic > Marine > Oceanic | place...
TCACTTACGGTCGAAGAACGAAATGTCTTCATGGATCGCGCCTCAATGCATCTACTCAAGCTCCATGAGTCCTCCAACTGGCGAGTGCGAAGACGGGCGCCCTCAATCGCTCCCGTGGACTCAATCATGCATTTTGAGGACTGGCTGCCGGACGAACTTGGTCCCGAATTCGGCGAACGGACCGCAACACCGGCAGACATTGAGCTTCACTTGGAACCAGAGCCTCTTTGGGTTCCGCCAGTGCTTCTGAAATCCGCCGTTGCTCAACAGCCTGTTCTAGGGTTGGTTTGGCATAGGGCCTGCGAAGTCTTGCACGGGGCCCAGCAGGTTGTGTTCATTGGTTACTCATTTCCCGTAACGGACATTGCGGTACGAACCTTGTTCGAGGAAGCCCTGGAGGATTTGCCCCCGGGAAACATCACAATTGTTTCCTTGGCTGAGGATCCTGTAGACATGAAAGCCATTAGAACCACTTATCGGCAAAGCTTCGGTGATATACCTGATGACCAGTTCCATTTTGATGGAGAGTCCAAATGGGTCCGCGAGAAGTTGTCTAGAAACGGAAGACACCGCAGAGAAACATAAGATACGCGGCGCCGATATTGTCGAAATTGAGGGCTTGGTGGGCCCGGTTGGTATCGAACCAACTACCAGTCGGTTATGAGCCGACTGCTCTACCAATGAGCTACGGGCCCTCGGTAAAATCTTAGCCCTGAAGATTTGAGGGTGTCAAGGAAGCGGGAGTGAGGCTAAACCAGGCCCAACTTCTGCAGGTAGTCGGGGTCCCAACCAGCAAGAAGTCCTCGTTCCAACGACTCGGTTTCAGGCACTCTGGGGGTCGCCTCTCCGGTGGTGGGCACCGTGGCAACCACGGCGTCATCGACCAGACCTTGGTAGGACTCAGCGTCCAAGCCCAACAGGTCCTGCAAGACATCCTCGTTGTGCTGACCGAAGGTGGGTGATGGCCCCTGGATGGCCAGAGGGCTGTTGGAGAATTTCCATGGCCGGCCGATGAACAACCGGGAGCCCATCTTCCTCTCCTTGGGGTAATCGACCCGCTCCAAGAAGCCGCGGCTCTTGAACTGGGGGTCAAAGTGGATGTCCTTGCTGTTCAGCACCGGACCCGCTGGGACGCCCACGCCCTGGAGCGCGTGCATCAACTCATACCGGTCTACACCCGAGGTCCAGGCCGTGATAATCTCGTCGATCTGGTCGTGGTTGCGCTGGCGGGACAAGAGGTCAGCGAAGTCCGGGTCCGAGGCCAGTTCCGGCCGGCCCATCAACTCGCACATGCCGGCCCAGCCTTCATCATCGCCCACAGATAGGGTGATCCACTGGTCCTCGCCCAATGCCCGGTAGCAACCCTGGGGCGCACGGTAGGGATGGCGGTTGCCGATGCGCCCACCCTCACGGCCGTTGACCTGAGCGTCCATGATGTACTCGGACATGAACATCACGCCCGCCTGGTACATGCCGATGTCGGCCCACTGACCCTGGCCGGTCTTGTTGCGGTAACGCAACGCTGAGCCGATGGCAAACAGCGCCGTCCAGGTGGACAAAAAGTCTACGAAAGAAGCGCCTGCCTTGGCCGGTCCCTGGTCTTTGTAGCCCGTGATCCAGCAGTGGCCGTGGGTAGCTTCCTGAGTGGTTGCCTGGGCGGGATAGCTGGAGTAGGGGCCGCCACCGTGTCCGTAGCCGGTATTGGAGACCATGATTATATCCGGCTTGAGCTTCTTCATGTTGGGATAGTCCAGATCCCAACTTCGCATCACCCTGGGGGTGAAGTTCTCCATCACCACGTCGCTGACCTTGATCAGGTCCCGGAACATGTCCCGGCCCCGTGAATCGGTCATGTCCAGAGTGATGGACTTCTTGCCCCGGTGGATCAGGTTGTAGGTGGACGGACGGTTCCACCAGTCATCGCCGATGTCGTTTTCCGGAAATTGCCCGGCATAACCGCCCGTGCGCGTCACATCGGGACGACCCGGCCCTTCCACCTTGACGACCTCCGCGCCCATGTCGGCCAGCAGGCCGCCGGCGTAGGGCAGGGCGAACACGTAGGTGGAGTCGATAATTCGGATGCCTTCCAGGGGTAACCGGGCCATTTTTGTTCCTTCTATTGCTATTGTTTGGGTTGTTTCTGGGTACTGTGTTGTTGGCGAGGGGAAGCCCTCATCTCCGACTTTGTCGAGATCCTCGACTCCGTCGGGCCTAACCTTCTCCCGCGCACGGGAGAAGGGACATTTGCCTTTCCTCGAGTCGGTTGCTAGATAACATCTAGTTGCCTCAGGCGGACGAAGTCTTCTCGGCTGTATTCCAGGCCGTCCACGTAGATCTCTGAGTTGTGCTGGCCCAGGGTTGGGGCCGGGCGGATGTACTGGTATGGGGTCAGGCTCAGGTTGAACAACGCCGCCGGCACCTTCACTTTGCCGATGACCGGGTGGTCTATCTCCCTGTAGAAGTTACGGGACTCCAGTTGCGGGCATTCCAGTAGTTCCGAGGGTGTTTGGACCAACCCGAAGAGCATCCGTGCCTCGGCCGCCTTGGTGAACAGGTCCCACTTGCCCCGGTCTTTGATGGAGTCCAAGACCACCTGGTCCAGTTCCACGGTGTTGCGGAGCCGCTGTGCGGGGTCGGCGAACTTGGGTTCTTTCAATTGAGGGTCGCCGAAGAAGTCCGCGATGGTGTCCCAGGTGGCGCCGCCGCCGGTCTGCACGATGATCCAGCCGTCTTTGCAGGGCATGGGGTGGCCGAAGTTGCTGCCGGATGGCCGACGCCGTGGCAGCGTGCCGCCCATGAAAGGATACGTGGTCTGGGTCGCCATGGCCGTGGAGGCCACGCATTCGGTCACCGATATATCGATGTGTTGCCCCTCTCCGGTGTTGCTCTGCATGAATAGGGCCATTGACGTCGACGCTGCACCGTTAAGACCGCCTTCGTACTGTGCCTGAAACCCGCCGTGCTTCAGCGGTTCTTCGCCCTGCACGCCGCTGATGCTCATAATCAGGCCCATGGCGTAGTTGACCACTTCCTCGCCCTTGTACTGGCTGTAGGGACCGGTCTGGCCGAAGGGCGTAATCGAGGTCATGATCAGGGACGGGTTCTCTTTCTGCAGGTCGTCGTATCCCACGCCCAAGTCAGCCAGATAGCCGGGCCGGTAGGACTCTATGACCACATCGACGTGAGGGACTAGTCGCTCCAGGATGTTCCGTCCCGTAACCGTTTCCAAGTTCAGGGTTGCGCCCTTCTTGTTCAGGTTCATTAGGAGATAGAACAGGCTTTTTTCGGGGTGCGGGTCGTCGCCGAAGAACGGTCCCATGCGGCGCAGCGACACCCCAGTGGGCGGTTCCAGCTTGAGAACCTCCGCTCCGTAGTCGGCCAGTAGCCGGCCGCAGAACGAACCGGCGATGTCCTCGCTCAGGTCCAGCGCTTTAACACCGTCGAGGGGACCGTGAGTAAGTGGGGCCTGCTGCGACTGGGTTGAAGTCAATTTACGCTTGGTCTCCTCCGGGTAGGTCGAACCGAAAGGATTGTAGCCCACGCCAGCAGGCGAGGCAATCGTCGCTATTGCCCGAAGTGCTTTTCCAGCAGTCCGTTGAATTCGTCCATGGTGAAGCTGTATTGCTGGGTGCCCCATTTCCGGACGGCGTAGTGACCGGCCACGTTCCCCATCTGCACAGCCCGCTCCATAGACTTGCCCTCGACTATGCCCTTGATCAGGCCGCCCCGGAACGCATCTCCGGCGCCGGTGGGGTCAACGGCGTCATCGGCAGGCACCACCGGTATCTCCACCGTCCCAGAGGCAGTCAATATGTCGCAGCCTTCACCGCCTTTGGTCACGATGATCGTCTCCACCGTCCCAGCCACCTGCTCACGGGACATGCTGGTGGTGTTGCAGATCATTTCCATCTCGTAGTCGTTGCAGACCAGCATCTTTGACTGGCTGATGCACTTGGCCAGAGCGGAGGCCTCCCAAGCCGGCAGGGACTGGCCGGGGTCGAAGATGGAAAAGATGCCGCGCTTCTCGTGCTCGGCGGTGTAGTCGGTCATATCCCCCAGGTTGCCGGGGGCCACGATGGCCAGACAGTCCTTGGAGTCGACCGAGTCAAAATCGAAGCCCGACTGCTGCTTCATGGCTCCGGGGTTGAACCCGGTTATCTGGTTGTTCTGGGTGTCCGACGTGATATACGCGCCGGCGGTGAGTTCCTCTTCCACCACCCGTATGTCGCCGGTGGGAACGCCGATCTGGTTCAGCCACTCGAAATAGCGGTGGTAGTCCTGGCCGATGGTGGCCAAGATGCGCGGCTTCTCTCCCAGCAGCGACAGAGAGTAGGCGATGTTGCCCGCAGTTCCACCGAAGTTCTCGGTGAGGCTGTTCACCGTGAAGCTTACGTTTATGTTGTCCAACTGGTCGGGCAAGATGTGGTCAGAGAACTTGCCCTCAAAGTCCATGATACGGTCGTAGGCCATCGACCCGGAAACCAGGATATCCATCTATTAGGTCCCTCGCTGTTTCTATCTATCTTCTGTTGCCGTTCGGTTTCGTGCCTGGGCTAGCAGCCGTACCTGCCGTCGATTCCCCCGAGAAACTTCACCGGGTCTCCGATTCCCAGGCCCAGGTACGCCGCCTCACCGCCGTTTATCTCCAGGACGTATTGGGCCGGTGACTCAGGGGAGTACCAGGGCAGTTCGCCTAACGGCGTCGAAGGATCGGGAAACGGGACGTTTTCGGAGACATCCACCACCTGGCAGTCGGGGCCGATCCAGACTATATCCAGGGTGAACTGCATCTCCTTCATCCAGAAACGGAACCGCTCCGCTTTCTCGAAAACGAACAGCATGCCCATCCCCGAGTTCAGCGAAGCCCGCCCGGAGAGGCCTCGAATACGTTCCTCTGATTCCGCCGCCAGTTCAACTGGGAAAACGACTTCATCTACCCGGACAAATGGGCCTTTGATTGGATTTTCGGTGGATGACGCAGACAGAGTTGCAGCAGTCATCGCAGTGGCCGCCGGAGTCTCCGATGGAGCTACAGTTGGAATCACGGGCGGCGGTGTGCTTGTCGCCGTGTTCCCGCAGGCGGCGGTCACAGCCAGCAGACCGGCTGTTATCGCCAAGATCACATAACGATACTTGGCTGGCGGTCTGGCAGGACGGTGACGCTCCAAATTCTTCCCCAGATTTTCCTCGGACTTTATTCCCGGAATAGGGCAAATAATGGGCCCCGACAATCCGAGAGCCATCGTATCTCAGCGTCACGTAATCCACAAGCAGAAACCCCCGCAGTAAGCTTTGTTGGAGATGGGACAGCGCCCCTTATAGCGGCGCTTCGCGCATTTGTTGACGAATATGTGAGCCTGGGGTAGGCTGAAAGCGTCAATCCACCGGAGGGAAACAGCTATGGCTCAAGAGGCCCCGCAAGACGTCGAGTCGGTCCTCACGCCAGAAGTAAAAGCCATGATCGGAGTGGCGGGCGAAGTGATCGAGGCCTGGGGAACAGTGGACGTTGAGTATCTGCGGAGATTCACCCAGGCAGTGATGGACCCGGACCCCAGATATTGGGATGAGGACTTCGCCAAGTCCACCCATTACGGCGCGATCATCGTGCCTCCCATCATGATCAGCTACATGACCCAGCGCATCCGCCCCGACGCCGAAGACGCCATCACCGCAGCGTTTGTAGAGAACCCGATGTCCGACGGCATCGGCTCGGTTAAGCGGCCCGGTGAACTTCCCGAGATTCCCACCCACCTGGTGCGGACTCTGAACGCGGGCAACGAGATCGAGATCTATCAGTACCCCAACATCGGGGACGTGATCTCCTTCCAGAACCGCTACCACGACATCCGTGAGAGGGTGGGCCGAGACGGCAAACCCTTCCTGATCATCACCCGCGAAATCACCTACACGAATCAGGACAAGGCCCTGCTCTGCATCACCCGCCAGTCCTCGATCCGCCGTTAGTTTTAAACAATCATTAACCGTCTGAGGTTATTCACATGAGCGCCCCACTAGAAGAGCTGCTTAAGATGAATCGCGAAGAGATTCAGTCCCACAACGAGCGGCCTACCGCCGATGAGTTGCGGAACAAAACCCAGACCTACTACGAAGATGTGAACGTGGGCGACGAATTGCCCAAGTACATCTACTCGCCCACTCCCACCCACCTATTCCGTTGGAGCGCGGCCATCGAGAATTACCACCGGATCCACTACGATCTGGATTTCGGGATGAACCACGACAAGAACCCCAGCATCCTGGTCCACGGCTCCTGGAAACAGAGTGTCGTGCCCCAGTACCTGAAGGACTTCACCCTGCCAAAAGGCTGGCCCTGGAAGGCCGCCTTTGAGCACCGCGCCATGCTGGTTCCTGGCGATACCCTGATCGTTTGGGCCGTAGTGACCAACAAGTATGAGAAGGGCGGTATGGGCTTCATCGAGATGGACCTGGGCATGAAGACCCAGGACGGCGTCGAGAGCATGCCCGGCAGCGCCACGGTTGTGCTGCCCCTGAAGGACGGTGCGGACATCCCCTATCCCTTTGTCCCGCCGACGGATTAGCTGCCAGCCCTCTTAACCTACAACCACACGAGGTAAGGATCGACATGGCCCGATTTCTAGCGATACACAATGTTTCCGGACTTACGGAAGAGCAGTTCCGGGAGAAGCTGAGCGCCGTCAGCAAATGGCGCCCAGACCGCCGCACCACGATCCTGAAAGTCTACGGAGACCTGAGCCGTGGCAAACTGGTCACTGAGTGCGAGGCTGTGGAGCAAGAGCACTTTGAAGACTGGATCAAGATGACCGGCTGGCCCGCCGAGTCCATCTTCAACGTGGACCTGGTCATGCAGGTGGGCAATATCTGGAAGCTTTAACTCCGGCCTAACGGCCGCCACCTATGTGGCGGCCAACACCGGAGCCAGGCCCTCCCCCTGATCGAGTCCCCGGACACCGGCCCAAAGGCCCGGCTGTCGTTGCTGTCGCCCCGTTTGTCCCCCAGTAGAAAGTATTCGTCCGGACCGTTGAACCACTCTCTTTCCTCCGCTTCCTTCATGCCCACGGTGTAGTCCTCCGCCAACGAACCTCCGTCGATGTACACCCTACTTTCGGCAATCTTGATATCTTCTCCGGGCAGGCCCACCACCCGCTTGATATAGGTCCCACCGCCTCCACCTGGACTAACAAACACAGCCACATCCCCCCGGCGCAACCTGTTCCACCGGAACCGAGTCCGCACTACCAGCACCGATTCTCCGTGCTGCAGGGTTGGCGCCATGCTATCCCCCTCGACCCGGAACCGGGCTGAGAAGAAGATGCTCACCAGTGCCTGGATCAAAGAGACCAACACTCGCTTTTGATTCCTCAAGAATTCAAGCTCAGCATTCACCAGTATTTTAGTACCAAACATGCCGCCTATGGACTAAAACCAGCCTCTAACCTAGAATTAGTCGAATTTATTTTCTGACCGTCACGTAAACGCGCTTATAGCGCTGGAGGGGGCAACTATGGAGAACGGAATAATCCGGGTTGGGTTAATCGGCGCCGGCGCCAACACCCGCCTTAGGCATATACCCGGCCTTCGGGAACAAGAGGGCGTTGAGATAGTGGCCGTGGCCAACCGCAGCCGCGCCTCCGGAGAGGCCATCGCGAGCGAGTACGAGATACCCACGGTGTACGACAACTGGATGGAACTCATGGAGGCCGACGACATCGACGCAGTCTGCGTCGGGACCTGGCCCTACATGCACCGCACCCTGGTGCTGTCCGCGCTGGAGAACGACAAACATGTTCTAACCGAGGCCCGCATGTCCATGGACGCCCAGGAAGCCCACGAGATGCTGGACGCCTCCCGTCAGTTCCCCCATCTGGTGGCCCAGATCGTGCCCGCGCCGGCGACGCTCCAGATCGACCAGACCATCCAAGAACTGATCGCTGATGGTTACTGTGGCCAACTACTGGCCCTGAAGCTGCGGGTCAGCGACGGCCACGGCCGTGCCGACCGCTCCGACACTTTCATGAACACCGAAGGGCCGCTCCACTGGCGGCAGAACCGCTTGCTCAGCGGCTACAACATCATGGGGATGGGCATCTGGTACGAATCGCTGATGCGCTACGTAGGCCCGGCCACCAAGGTTATGGCCATGACCCGGGTCTTCACCAACCAGCGCAAGGACGAGAACGGCGTTCTCCAGGGCGTCACCGTCCCAGACCATGTGAGCGTCATCTGCGAGTTCGCTTCCGGCGTCCAGGCAGACCTTAGCTGGAGCACTGTTACCGGCCTGCAGACCGGCGCGGAGCTGTGGGTCTTCGGCAGCGACGGCACTATCAAAGTGGAGGGCCCGCCATTCGACAAGGTCTCGGTTGGCAAGAACGGCGACAAAGAACTGAAAGACCATCCCATCGCCGACGACAAACGAGGCAAGTGGCAGGTGGAGGAGGACTTCATAACCTCCATCCGCGGCGCACCCGTAACTCTGACCCCCTTCGACGTGGGCGTGCAGTACATGGAGTTCACCGAGGCGGTGACACGTAGCTCCCAGACCGGGCAGGCGGTATACCTACCCCTCTAATCCCGGGATTCGATCTAAAAATCGCGTTCGTTGACCAACCAGGGAGAACAACAATGGCTTCAGAAGGAATCAGGCTCGGCCTCATCGGCGCCGGAAAAAACACACGGGACAGGCACATCCCCGGCTTCCAGAAAGTCGAAGGCCTGGAGATCGCCGCGGTGGCCAACCGCAGCCGGGCTTCCAGCCAGTCGGTGGCCGACCAGTTCAACATATCCGGCGTCTACGACAACTGGCAGGAACTGCTGGAGGACCCGAGCATCGACGCAGTCTGCATCGGCACCTGGCCCTACATGCACCGCACTCTGACCCTGGCGGCCTTGGAAGCTGGTAAGCACGTGCTCTGCGAAGCGCGCATGGCCACCACCGCCCAGGAAGCGCAGGAGATGCTGGACGCGTCCCGATTGCGGCCCGACCTGATCGCCCAGATCGTCCCGTCTCCCCTGACCTTCAAGATCGACCGGCTTCTCCAGGGGAAGATCGCCGAGGGTTACGTCGGCGACATCATCGGCGTGTCGGTCCAGTCCTTGGGAAATGACTTCATGGTGAAGGGCGGCCCCATGCATTGGCGCAACGACCGGGACCTAAGCGGCTACAACATCCTGAACATGGGCATCTGGTACGAGGCCATGATCCGCTGGGTGGGCCGCGCCACGAAAATCACGGCCATGACTAAGGTCAACGTCTCCAGCCGTAAGGACGAGAGCGGCCAGATGGTCGATGTCAACATACCCGACCACGTGGGCATCGTAGCCGAACTGGCCAACGGGGCCATGGCCAACATGCAGTTCAGCGCAGTCACAGGCCTGTCCTCGGGCAACGGCGTCTGGATCTACGGCAGCGAAGGGACCCTCCATGTAGACGGCGCCCAGAACGTCTACGGCGGCCAGCGCGGCGACGACAAACTCTCGGAGATCACCAACCCGGAGGAAGGCCGGGCTGTCTGGCGGGTGGAAGAAGAATTCTGCAACGCCATCCGTGGTCGAGAAAAAATCACCCGAACACCATTCGACGTCGGTCTCCACTACATGGAGTTCACCGAAGCTGTCACCCGCAGCGCCCAGACCGGGCAGACGGTAGCCCTGCCGCTTTAGAGCCCGACACTCCGCACACGCAAAAAGGGGCGGCCTGTATGATTGGGCCGCCCCTTTTATTTCACTGAATGACGTAATGGGCCGACGGCTAATACACCACCCGGTACACCCGCTCGGCGGTGCCCTGGAACATGGCGGCCCGTTCGGTGACTGTGTAGCCCTTGGACAGACGTTTGAAGGCGTTGTAGAGCAGGTTGTAGGAATGACCTACCTTGTCCGGAGGGAAATTGCTCTCGAACATACCCCGGTCTGGGCCGAACTGCTCGATGGCGTAGTTCATGTACGGCGCCATCAACCCGGCCAGTTCTTCCGACCCGATGGGTACGTCCCTGGCAGACCAGTCGTAACCGGTCCGGGGTTGTCCGATGCCCCCGAGCTTGACGACGACGTTGGGACACTTGGCCACCGCCGCCAGTCCTTCCCGCCAAACAGGCAGCACCTCTTCGTCGCGGTTGGCGTAGGGGCCGGTCCGCAGCACGCCGCCGATGTGGTTCAGGATGATGGTCAGATCGGGTATCGCCTGGGCGAACTCCACCAGCTCCGGCAGTTGGTGAAAGTACATCCAGGCATCGAAGGACAGCTCCATGCGGGCCAAGACTCTCGCCCCGGCCCGGAATTCCTCGTTTGCTAATTGGCTTTCCAAGTTCCAACGGTTGCTGGATATCCCAGGATGGGAGTCGAAGGTCAGTCCGTGGCGTATGCCGCGGAAACGGTTGGGGCTGGCCGCAACCAGCGCTTCCAACACCGGAGCGACCCTTTCTCCCAGATTGAGATTGGCGTGCCCCACGATGGACGCCGCGGCTTTAGCCTCGCCGTAGAGACCGGTTGCGCCTGCGGCGGCCAATCCCTGTACGAACTCAACCTCTCCCACCGGGCGCATCTGTTCCGGCCCATCAGGGCGGTACATGGCGTTGGTCTCGACGAATACCGTGGAGCGCACGTTGTGGCCGCTGTTCAGGTCGGCGTACAGCTCGTCCAGCAGATATCTCTGATACGGGATGCGCGCCGGACGCTTGTCCCAAAGATGGTGGTGGGGGTCGCAGATGGGAATCTCAGGTTCCAAGGTGGGCTCTTCTGTTAAAGCGAGCCAGTCGTTTCCGCCGAATGGCATCTTTGTGCCTCCATTCTTAGATCGTTACGGCCCGGATTAGTCACGGGCCGTAGGAATCATACCCTTGCTTCTGGAAACGGGCTACCTGCTTAGTCCGGCGGACTCTCGTCTTCGCCGTGTCCAGGGTCCGGATCGATGATGGGGACGTCACCGCTGTCCCTCTCTATCATCGCTTCTAGACCGTCGGATTCTCCGAAGCTGAGGTGGTCTCGCAGGTTGTCGACCAGGGCCTCGACTTCCGATGGGTCGGTATGGAAACGATAGAGGGCATGGCGCAAGATCTCCAGTCCGGCTTCCATCTGAGGCCAGACCACCTCCTGCACTCCCAACTCCTGGAACCGCTCGCCTTCATCCCGCCAATGGACCCTGGCGACGATGTCCAGGTCCGGCGCGATCCGTAGGGCGTGCTGAGCGGTGAGCCAGGCGGCCATCGGGTCGCCGACGCTGATGACCATCAACCGCGCGTCCTGGACGCGGGCGACCTCCAGTACCGTCTCGCTATCGCTGGACCCGTGGATCACTTGGCGCCCGAGATTCTTCCATTCAGCGACCACGTATGGGTCCAAATCGATGCCGATGATCGGCACGTTATGCTCTGTGAGTTCGTCGGCCACCAAGTGCCCGACACGGCCTAGTCCGCAGATTATCGCGTGTCCTCGCATGGGCGGGATCTGTTCCTCTGAACTCTTGCTGCCCAGCCGGTGGAGGCTCAAAAATGCAACCCGGTGGCCCAACCTGTTGACGGCTTGCGTCCCCCCTGCCAGCATCAGCGGAGTCAGCGCCATGGTTATCACCGCCGAAACCACCGTCAAAGTCAGGAAGTCCTGGGTGACTATCCCAAGGGTAGTTGCTGACCCCACTAAGATGAAACTGAATTCACCGATCTGCCCCATCCCGAGACCGGTCAACACAGACGTCCGCGGCATGAACCCAAAGCTCCGCACCATCGCGGCTGTAACGACGATCTTCACAAGTATGATGCAGCCGACCAATGGCAGTACGAGGTCAAGGTTGTCCACCAGGAACTCGGGGGCGGTAAGCATGCCCAGGGAGACGAAGAAAAGGGCCGCGAATGTGTCTCGCAGCGGGACCACTTCGGACAAAGCACGGTGGCCGAAGTCGGTTTCGCTGAGCAACAAGCCGGCGACGAAAGCGCCCAACGCCGCAGAGAGCCCCAGACTCTCAGTTGCGGCCGCGGAGACAAAGGTGATCGCCACCACGGCGACGATGAATATCTCCCTGGACCCCAGGGCGGTGATCCGGCCCAATAGCCAGGGGATCCCCTTGCTGCCAAGGATGACCATCAAGCCCAGCAATACCCCTGCTTTGAGGAGTCCGAAACCCAGGTCGGACAGAAAATCGTCGCCGCTCAACGCCGGAAGCAGGGCGATTATCGGAACGAAGGCCAGGTCCTGGATCAGCAGTATCCCGGTCAGTATCCGCCCGTGAAGGCTGTGGAGCTCCCCCTGGTCGCTCAGGGTTTTCAGCACAACCATGGTGCTGCTGAGAGCCGCCACCAGTCCCAAGACGGCGGCCTCTTCGCTACTGAGGTCCAAGACGTAGATGCCAAGGGGATAGACGGCGGAGGCGGTGAGAACTATCTGGACGATGCTCGATCCCACCACCACCCGGGTCAACTGGTAGATCTCCCGGAAAGATATCTCTATCCCGATGGCAAACATCAGCAGGATGACGCCCAAGTTGGCGAAGGTCTCGACGCGCTCCGGGTCGTCTACAAATTCGAAAACGCCGGGGCCGATCAATATACCGAGGGCGATGTACCCCAACAGGGCCGGCAACCGGAGCAGCCGCGCTGCCAGACCTCCCCCGGCTGCGGCGGCAAAGATCACCACAAGATCGGTAAAAAGGCCGCCTTCAATGTTCATCTGGGAGGGTCCTCAATAGTGGGACGGGAGATTCAGCTCGGGTGGCAACTAACTCTGACGTGTCTCACGCGGAGAGAAACAACACTCCACCCGTTCGTCCTGAGCCTGTCGAAGGATGCGCCGGTACCATGCCCACCAAGAACGGACTTAGTGGTCGCCTCGACCCGTGGATCCGGCTTTCGCCGGAAAGACGGGGAGGCTAGTCGCTCATTCTGAGTCCTGTTCGGAGCCGCGAGTCTCGATGAAGTCGAGACTGTCCGGGTATTACCCCGTATTCCCTAGCCGACCGCTAGGTCCGCAAGGTTTTGGCGAACTTCTGGCGGACCTTGGCCACCTTGGGGTTGATGACGATCTGGCAGTACATGCTGGCCGAGTTGTTCGCATAGAACTGGCGATGCTCTGGCTCTGCCTCGTAGAACGCCTCGAACTCGGCGATCTGCGTGACCACGGGACCGAGCAGGTCGCCGGCGGCGTCCAACTCTTTGATGTAGTCCGCCGTCTGGTCTCTCTGAGCGTCGCTGGTGTGGAGCACCACCGAGCGATACCGGAAGCCGTGGTCGGCGCCCTGGCTATTTAGCGTGGTGGGGTCGTGGGTGGCAAAGAACACCTCAAGCAACTCGGGAAAGGTGATCTGACCGGGGTCGAACTCGATGCGGACCACCTCGGCGTGGCCGGTGGTCTCGCCGCAAACCTGATAATAGTTCGGGTTTTCCACGTGGCCGCCCGAATACCCAGACGCGACGGAGGTCACGCCTTTAATCTCCAAGAACACGGCTTCGGTGCACCAGAAGCATCCTCCACCGAATACGGCAACTTCGCTATTGCTTTCCATCTTTATCTCTCATCAACCGGATTAAATTTTTAGCTAACGATATCCGCCAGCCGGTCAAGCTGGCCCATGTCCGCGGCGCAGGGCAGAAAGACCAATTCATCCATACCGATGCCTTCCAGGTCGTGGATCAGGCCGGTGACCGCCTCGGTCGACGAAATGGCGTTCTGGGCCATCTGGTCGGCCACCGGACCCAAGAACGAGTAATAGTGCCGGATGTAGCCGCCCACCACGTCGGCCGCGTTCGGTCCCAGGGCGTAGGAGGCTACGGCGGCCAGCCGGGGCTTGCCGGGTTTGCCCTCAGCTTGCCAGGCATCTACCGCCATCTGGTAGGAAGCCTCCACAACTTGGGGTTGGGTCCCCGCCGCCAGAAACCCGTCGGCCAGTCTGCCGGCTCGGGCGATGGCCTGAGGCGTTCCGCCGCCGATCAGGATTTCCGGACCTCCCTTCTGAACGGGAGGCGGTCCAACTGGGCCAACACCGTTTTCTGAATCAACATCCTCGCCGGCCCAGATGCGCTTCATGGTGGCGATCTGCTCTTCGAAGCGGTGGCCTCTGTTGTTGTACTGGGCGGGCGCGGCCTTGTAGTCGTCGGGGCGGCGGCCCACGCCAAATCCCAGCGTGAGGCGACCGTTGGAGATGGCGTCCAGGCTGGCGGCCTGCTTGGCCAGCACACCCTCGTTCCGGAGGGGCGCCAGCATCACACCGGTCATCAGCCTGATCCTGGTGGTGACTGCCGCAGCCGAAGCCAGCATGATAAATGGTTCGTAGTTCTGGTAGACCAGCCGGTCAATGGTCCCCAAGGTGGAGAACGGGCCGGCGTCGGCGCGCTGGGCCCATTCCAGGATGAAGTCACCCTTGACGCCAGGGACGTTCCCCGGCAGGCCGATTCCAATCTTCATGTCAGTCCTTAATTGCTAGGTCTAACGAAATCCAATAGCTCGTAGTTGCCGCCGATGGCGGACTTGGCGTCCAGCCCCATCCATTTATCGACGATGGTGGAATAGACGCTGCGGAAGTCCACATTGAAATGCAGGTCGCCGTCTAGCTGGTCTTCCTCTTTAAGCGATGGGTACGCTCCCAGCATGCCGCCGTTCACCGGCTGGCCGATGAGATAGGACGCGCCTCCGGACCCGTGGTCGGAGCCTGAGCCGTTGTCTTTGACCCGGCGTCCGAATTCGGTGAAGACCAGCATCATCACATTGTCAGCCGCGTCGTGTTCTCTGAGATCGGTAAAGAAATCGCCGATTCCGGCCGACAGATCACTCAGCAGCGGCGTCTGCACCGGCACTTGGTTGGCGTGGGTGTCGTAGCCGCCCTGGGAGGTGTAGAGCACCCGCGTTCCCAGGCCCTTCAGGATCACCTGGGCCATGCCGCGCAGGCTTTGGGCGATGGGTGTGGCGGCGTATTCCACAGTGGAGGAGTAGCTGTCGGCGGCGGTCTTCAGGATGTCGGCCCCTTTCAGGGCGTCCAGTCCGGTGCGGCCCAGATAGTCCATGGTCGCTCCGGTCCCGATGGCTGGGGAGTACATCCTCTCGAAAACGTCCAAGGCGCGGGCGCGTTGATCCTGGCCTGGGATGCCGGTCAGGACTCCGTAGCCCTCCAGCACGGCCACCGAGGCCACGGGCACTCCGGTTAGGGCCATGGCCCTGGGTAGGCCGCGTCCGAAGTTCACGCCGGTCAGCACGTTCTCGCCGTGGGGGTCGATGTCGCGGATCACCCGGCCTAACCATCCTTCCGTGGCGATTTTCTCAGGCTCGCAGGTGTGCCAGATGTCCATGGCCCGGAAGTGGGAGCGATTGGGATTTGGATAGCCCACGCCGTTAACGACTGCCACCTGGCCTTGGTCGTAGAGGTTTTTGAACGTGCCCAGATTCGGGTTGAACCCGAACCGGTCGTTGATGGGCAACACGTCTTCGGAGGGTATGCCCACGGTGGGGCGGTTATCGTAATAGAGGGAGTCGGCGTAGGGGACCACCATATTCATGTAGTCGCTGCCGCCGGTCAGTTGGACCACCACTAAGATGGGGTCTTTATTGGTAGATGTCATGGGCACGCTCCCAATCAGGTCTTCTGAATTAAGGTTCACTCTAGCAGGCGGCGCAAATGAGCGTCAACGGGGACGCCTGATGTTTGTCGTATAGCCGTCCCCGTGAGCCCGAATTTGCGTGTTGTCCGCTTGACAGTCGTTCAGCGGGGGCCTTACGATTCAGGTTGGCGCCCCTACGCGTAGGGGAGGGCTAACGGCCCCTTGGATGCGCCTGAACGGGCGGGTGCTTGGGGTTACAATGGGGATATAGCTCAGCTGGGAGAGCGCGGCGTTCGCAATGCCGAGGCCGAGGGTTCGAGTCCCTCTATCTCCACCATAATGCCCCTGTAGCTCAGAGGATAGAGCGGCGGCGTCCTAAGTCGCGCGTCGGGGGTTCGAATCCCTCCAGGGGTACCATTAAAATCCACGGCCGGCGCCGCATCTAAAAGGCGCCGCACAACGCAGGAGCGTAGCTCAGTCTGGCCAGAGCGCTGGTCTCCAAAACCAGTGGCCGGGGGTTCGAATCCTCCCGCTCCTGCCAATTTGCGAAGCTAAACCGGGGTCTAATGGCCCCGGTTTTATTTTTGGATTAACATTTTGCCGACATTCTTTAGACGGCGGAAGTCTCGACGGTTGCTATCTAGAACGTTGTCTTCTACAGATACTTGTTGGTTCTCCCCTGCATACCCTTCGTCCGTCACGGCAGGAACACCATCAGGGCAGCCGCGGCACAATGGGCAGGTCCCGGATTCGGGCCTCCGTGGTATTGTAAACCGCATTGTCGATAGCGGCAGCGATTGGGACAATACCTGGCTCACCGGCCCCGGTGGACGGAGTGGTAGGATCCCCGGCCAGTACAACCTCGATCTGGGGGGCATCGTTGATGCGCGGTACACGATATCGACTGAAAACCGGGTTCAACAACCGCCCGGCGTCGAATTCCACTTCTTCCCGTAGCGCGGTGCCCATGCCCATGATGATAGAACCTTCGACCTGGTTGCGCACACCTTCGGGGTTGACTACCATACCGCAGTCGATACCGGCCACGACTCTTTGTACCCTTACCACCTTTCTTTGAACCACGAGCTCTACACACTCAGCCACGTAGCTGCCGGCATCGTAACCTATGGCTACGCCAATGCCAGAGGAGGATTCGGTACGGCGAGAATCCCAGTCAAACCGGTCAGCAGTCTGGCTGAGGACTCGACGCAAACGCGGATGGGTCAGATTCATGAGCCGAAACTCCACTGGGTCCATGTGGAGCGAGGCCGCGATTTCGTCGATGTGAACTTCCCGTGCAAAATGATTCCCCGCGCAACCTAACGACCGGTAAGAACCCGATTTCAGCGGTGATTTACAGTCTGCCACTGCTATGCGTACGGTCGGGGTATTATAGGGGGTATCTGCCCCCCTCTGCCCACGGATTGCGAGGTCGCCGGTGTGATACGCGGTGCATTCCCAAGCCACGATTTTACCGTCCGCTTGGAATCCGCTGCGAATCTCAATGAGCGTCGCAGGACGCACGGTGCCCCACATGAACTCTTCGGCTCTACTGTGGACCACACGAACCGGCCGTCCCGCTGCCTTGGAAAGGAGAGCCGCTTCGTAAGCTACGCTGACGGTGCCCTTGGTGCCAAAGGAGCCTCCGATCTCGGGAGCAATGACGCGGACCTGGTCTTCCCTCATGTCCAAATCACGAGCTAATTGGTCCCGAACCCCAAAGGGACTCCGGTCACCGGACCAGACGGTTAACTTCCCATCTTCCCATGAAGCAACCGCGGCGCTGGGCTCCATGGGGGCATTGGCGATGTAGGGGATAAAGTAACTGCCGTCTAAGACATGATCTGCCTTGGCGAACTCCTCCGCTAGGGAACCCTCCTCTCGCAGGATAACCATCTCCCCGGCGGTCTCTTTTAATATGCCGGGGAAGTCCGAGTCTGAGGGGAGATCTAAGTTTTCTCGCCAGCGAACCCGTATCGCATCGAGAGCCTGTTCGGAAGCGTCCTCGCGCTCGCACAACACGCCGACGAAGTCTCCATCTCGCACCACCATGACAAACCCGGGCACTCGTTCGGATCCGGCGGTATCGATTTGCTGAGGGCTGGCACCATAAGACGGGGGCCGCAGGACTTTACCGTGTAGCATTCCATCCACAACGATATCCTGCGAGTACTTGGCTTGGCCCGTGACCCGGGCCAGCGCATCGATGCGCGGTAGGTTCTTTCCCATGAATACGAAGTCCTCGGCATCCTTGATGGTCATCTCTTCAGGAATAAGCAACCTGAGATTTTGGCCTTGCAGAAGGTCGGCGTAGGATACCCTCTGACTTGGTTCGCCGGCAGGAAAGATGTGGCCCTCGCTGGTTGACAAGCTGGTCGCGTCAACCGCCCAGCGCTCTGCGGCGAGGGCGATGAGCGCACGTCTTGCCGTAGCAGCAGCCCGCCGTAGCTGAATCCCTACCGTCATAGTCGATTGGCTGCCAAGTGTTGCCCTGTCATAGGGCACCAAATCGGTATCGCCCAAAATTAGCTGAACTGAAGCCAGAGGTACGTCCAGTTCGTCGGCGATAGCGAGAGTAAACCCGCTCCGGATGCTCTGGCCGTATTCAACTTTACCCGAAAAGGCGACCGTATCGCCTTGCCGGTTCATCGTCAGCAAAGTGGCCTCCGGCCCGGCTGGCTCGGGAAGTTCCAGTTCACCGGCCCATTGGGGAGGGCCGGTGACTACCAGTACAGCATCCTCGTGAAGATCGCTAGTGATCGTCATCACTCCCCTCCTCTTCGTCCAAGCCGCTCCGCAGCTGCCTTTGCAGCCTGGAGGATGCGCACATACGTGCCGCAGCGACAGATGTTGCCGGTCAGGGCCCCTCGGATTTGTCTATCGTCGGGCCGCGGGTTGCGGCCGAACAATGCTACCAAGCTCATGATGAAACCTGGCGTGCAGAAAGCGCATTGGAACGCCGTGTGTTCGATGAAAGCCTCTTGAACTGGATGGAGATCGTTTCCATTCGCCAGACCTTCGATGGTGGTAATCGCTTGACCGGCCGCAGAATCCACCGGAGTGATGCAAGAGTTCGTAGCCCGGCCGTCGAGCAAGACCGTGCAGGCTCCGCAATCCCCCTCACCGCATCCATATTTGCTTCCTGTCAAGCCCAGGTCATGGCGCAGGACGGCGAGAAGAGTTGTCTCCCCATCCACGTCCACTTCGTAGGTTTCTCCGTTTACCAGTAGTTGCATTAATAGCTACTCCCTATGTAGTGTTTGATGTCCAATGGCACTTATAACCTTCACCTTGTCATTCCCTTCGACCCACCTCTGAGTATCCACACGTGGTTTCACATCTGGGTCACCTTTTGCTCGCTTTGCCCCATCACAAGTATCCCAATAATGCTGAGCCATTACATGAAAAATCATAGTATTCTCCAAATCCGAAATAGGATTGGCGAATACTACACTGGCATGTCCTTATCATACAAACATGAAGGCGTTTGGAGCTGATCTCTATGGGCCGGTAGCGTAGACGCCAAAGGTGAAGGCAAAAAGCCCAAAGTCAGTCGAATTGGATGACATAGTTAATTTCTCCCGCCTAACGTAAGATTCATTGTCAATCACATTATAAAGCGTGGGAGCTGTTACCCAGAGATAGCTTTCACCGTCGACGCCGATGATGATGTCGCTTCCTTTGTTCTTTTCAGTGAGGTACTCATCGCCGACGGTAACCCGTACTTTGTAGGGCTTGCCGGAATCCGAGGTCAATACCGCGTTCACTGAGGTGGCTGAATAGACCAAGGCCAGGTAATCTTCAAATGAATCTGTCTTTCTGGCATGAGTCGAACTCTCCGGCCCAATCGTCCAAGCGCCCTGGAAATTAATCTTATGAGGTTCCTGTTCCTCGGTGATATTGAACTGAGACACCTCGTTTTTATTATAATAATATTGAGGCTGTTGAACGTATCCGCCGCGTCCAAAGACAAGATCAGCTTCGCCACGCTTATAACCGGCGTAGAGCTCCCTGGTGACCTCGGCGCCGCGAGCAATCAAGAATCCATGGTCCAGGGTTTGGTCTTGGGGAAGAGCTAGTCCGTTTTCTAGGAAGCTCGGGTCGGCTTCGGCCAGAAGTTCACGTATCATCTCTTCAGTCTCGGCATAGCCGCCTTCGCCCCAATGGGTGTAGCGGACTACTCCGTTTTTGTCGATAAGGTATTTGGCCGGCCAAAACCGGTTGTTGTAGCGGCGCCAGGTAATGAAGTCGTTGTCCTGGGCCATAGCCCATTCGAGAGCATTCAACTGAGTTGCTTCCACTACGTTCTCGTAGTCCTTCTCAAATTCAAATTCAGGGGTATGGACGCCAACAATCACAAGCCCATCGTTTGCATATCTCAAGTGCCACTGCTTTAAAAATGGGTAGGTCCGGATGCAGTTGATGCAGGTGTAGGTCCAAAAATCGATTAGGACTACCTGGCCGCGGAGTTCTTCCATCGTATATGGCCCGCCATTAATCCAAGCGTTGATGCCGCCAAACTCTGGAGCAAGGTGTCCCACCTCACCGCCAACCTTTCTATTGGAGTTGGAAGCGGAGGGCTTCGTCGGAGTCGGCGTCGCCGTTACCACAACCACGACCGGCGTCGGTGTCTGCGTCGGCGCCGCCGTTACCACGACCACCCTCTCAGTTGGAACGGTAACTGGCGCGAGTGTAGACGCGGGAGACGGCGCCTGCGCAGAGGTACAAGCAACCCCCAATGCCGCGATGCCCAAGAGTGCCAGTACCCCGGTGCCTATCTTCGATACTATCGCTGAAATCAAGTTACGAACATCTTGG
>Ga0207963_1000539_pt1 | contig 20137 bp, 15 predicted proteins | sample Knorr_S15_td_NAD_FD_185604 | JGI IMG/M metagenome (GOLD analysis project Ga0207963, IMG submission 185604) | Marine microbial communities from Southern Atlantic Ocean transect - Knorr_S15_td_NADW_ad_2500m_LV_A (SPAdes) (version 2) | ecosystem: Environmental > Aquatic > Marine > Oceanic | place...
CCCCGGCTTTTCAGGATGCGTCCGATCGATGCGACGCTGATCCCTTTGCCCAGTGAACTGACTACTCCCCCGGTTACGAAGATAAACTTTGTCGGCATTCGCCTACGCAAAAAATGGGTGTTGGGGAGGGCTGCTCAATCTTACAAACCACCGCCCCAGAGGACACGCCAATCTATACAATGGAAGTATGGCCGTGCAGGGGACGCTAAAACAAAAACGAGGGCGTTTGCGGGGAATCCACCGTAATTATAGGAGCCCATTTTCCAAAGTGTCAAGCGTCATGGCACGAGTTTTGGAAACAGCTTAAATACATTCGAACTTCAGGGCGAAAATATCGCAGCTACCCGGGTCACACCGGCGGCAGTTCTGCCAAGTATCCGGGGTCGTGTTCGACGATCCACCCCAGCTCCACTTGCTCTTCCAAAGGTACAGCACCAGGCGCTCCGCCGCCCTCCGGTAGATCACCGATGGTCCAATCATCCGCCAGCGACGTCAACTTTGCCTGGTCTATCCCCAATAAGTCCTTGAGAATGTATTCATTGGCTTCCCCCAATCGGGGCGCCGGTCCGCGAATCTTGGCTTCGCTTGCAGAGAACTTCCAACCTCTTCCCACGTATCCCTTAGGCCGCAAATCTGATTCGGGAGGGTTGTGGACGGTCTCGAAGAAACCCCGGTCCCGGTACTGGGGATCGGTTAACGCTTGCTTGGCCGTTAGCACTGCTCCGGCAGGCGCTCCAGCATCCTGCAGATCATTCATCACCTGGTACGAAGTCTTTCCGGATGTCCAAGTCGCGATGATGTCGTCCAGATCTTCCTGATGGCGCCGGCGCTCTATTGGGTCGGCAAACCGGGGGTCTGATCTGAGTTCCGGCATACCCATACCCTGGCAGACTGCCTGCCAATCTTCTTCGTTCCGGGCAGCGATGGCCACCCATTGGTCGTAGCCCTGACAGGGATAGACGCCGTGGGGAGACCATACGGGATGCCTGTTTCCGATGCGCTGGGTCCGGCGGCCGTTGAAAGCGTAGTCCAACAGACCGGCGCCGATCACCGTGGTCCCGGTCTGATACATCGCAAGGTCGATCCATTGGCCCTGGCCGGTGCGTGCCCTCCGCAGCAAGGCCGCCATCAGGGAACCTAGGGCGGTCCAGGTCGCCATGAAATCGGAGTAGGAGTTTCCCATCTTATTCGGGACCTGTCCCTCGGACAGGCGGCCGTCCGGACCTTTTTCCATATAACCCATGAACGCCCCAGTACCGTGGGTCGGTTCAAGGGCCGACGCCATGGCCCCAAAGTTACTCCAGGGTCCGCTGTGCCCGTAGCCGGTGTTGGAGACCATGATCAGGTCCGGTTTGTGGGCCCTGAGGCTTTCGAAGTCCAGTCCGAACCGGGACATTACGCGGGGCGTGAAGTTCTCTAGGACGATGTCGCAGACCCCGACCAGATCTTTTATGATCTTCTGAGATTCCTCGGAACGGAGGTCCAGGGTCAGACTCCGTTTGCCCCGGTTCAAGTTCTGAAAGGTGCCGCCCTGCTCCCACCAAAGTTCGCCGGGTTGGTTATCCGGAAACGGTCCCGTGATCGTCCGGGTAGTGTCCATAAACTGAGTCTGGCAGGTATCGACCTTGATGACCTCGGCTCCCAGGTCCGCCAGGTTGGCCGCGGCGAACGGCATGGCAAAGACCCGGCTCAAGTCCAGTACCCGGATATTCTCTAACTGGGCTGCGGGTTTGAGGGCAGGGGCCATGGTTGTTACAAACTTCCTATGTCCGGGTGAGGTCGATGAATCTTTAAATGACGCCGTGTTGCCGTAGGGATATCAGGTCTTCCTGTGAGTAGCCCAATTCCTGTCCGTATATCTTAGCATTGTGCTGACCCAACAGCGGGGCCGGTTGGGAGGCGGTGATGGTCTCTCCGGGCAGCCGCACGGCCATCCCCGGGTATCGGGCCCGCCCAACCACCGGATGGTCCACATCAACGAAGAAATCCCGGGCCTGGAGATGGGGGCATTCAGCTAAGTCACCGGCGTCTTGGGCCATTCCGAAGACCAATCTCTGCTCCCCGGAGGCGAGGAACAGCGGCATGCGGTCCCAATGGGCCAAGCCTTTGATCAACAACTCTTTAAGCTCTTCCCCGTGGGCGACCCGGCCGGCGCCGGTGGCGAACTTCTCGTCCTGGAGGTCTTCGCCCCCGATGAGGGTGGCGATGGTCGACCACGGTTGGGAGCCCTGCACCGATGGCGCCACGTATCCGTCGCGTGCGGGCATCAATTCTTCGAACCCAGCTCCCCGGACCGGGCGGCGTCCCTTCACCGCGCCCATATAATTGTAGTAGGGAAGGGGTTGCACCAGGTGAGCGCCCAGGCATGCAGCCGCCGAGACGTCTACATGCTGGCCTTCGCCGGAGGACAGCCGGGCGAAAAGGGCCACCTGTGTGGCGGCGGCGGCGTTGGCCCCTGCCACATAGAAAGACTGGTCTAGAACATTGCGCAGAGGAGGCTGGTCGGAATCGCCCGAATGGTACATCAGACCGCTCAGGGCGTAGGTCACGATGTCGGTTGCCTCAAAATCGCTGTAGGGACCGGTCTGACCGAATGGGGTGATGGATGTAAGCACCAACCCAGGGTTGATCTGGGCCAACGATACATGGTCCAGGCCTAGTGCCTTGGAGCGGGCCGGAGGGTGGTTCTCCACCAGGACATCGGCGTCGGCCACAAGCCTGTTGAGCAACGCGCGGCCACTGACGGTGGAAGGGTCCAGAGTGACGCCCTTCTTGTTGGTGTTCAGATAAAGAAAGGTCACGCTCTTCTCCAGGTTGGGGTCATCGCCGGCGAATGGACCCATGCGGCGGGCGTCGTCGCCGGAACCGGGAGATTCTACCTTTATGACCTCAGCTCCGTAGTCCGCCAGGATCTTGGCGCACCAGGGCGCGGAGATCCCAGAGCCTAGGTCAAGTACCCGGATGCCGTCGAGTAGCCCTGCGGGCATTACTCTTCCGCTTCCCAGACTAAAGGCAGGCTTTGGCCCTTCTTGGGTAGCACCACCGTGCCTCTACCGGACGCCGTCTGCTCTCCCCGATTGTTGGTCAGGTTGACTTCGCAGTCCACGTGGCCGTAGCCGCCAACTTCCCGAACGGCGGTGACCGTGCCGGACGCGGTGATGATGTCGCCGGGATAGTCCATGCCCCTGTGCTCCACATAGAAACGCTTGAACCAGCCTTCCGGGCCGGCGAACTTGATCATCAACTGCCCGAGGTATTGGTTCTTCAGCGAGCCGTTCACCACAACGTTGGACAGGCCTTGATGCACTTGGGCAAATGGCAGGTCCCAGTGGATACGGGCGTAATTCCCATTTGCGGCGGCCCAGCGCACCAGATGGGTGGTCGTCAGCGGGCCCTTGATCACTTGCTCCAATGCCATGCCCACCGACACGTCCTCGAAGTGATTCTGGGCCCCTGCTGTGTGGATGGTGCGGGGAACGGTCTGGTCGGAGGCAGGTGGGGAGATCACCACGCTGTTCAGTCCCTCTCCAGCATCGGCGACTGCCTTGACCTCCTCTCCCGGGGGCCGGCTCCGGTGGATGCTGACACGGTCGGCGACGCTGATGGCGTCCCCATGCTGGTTGGTCTGGGTCTCCCGCCGGACCACGAAAACCAGAGGACCCGAGCGGCCCTGCTTCTCGAAGATGTCCACGATGCGGAATTGGCGGGTCACCCAATCGCCGACATAAGCTGGCCGCAGAAACTGCCAATCGCTGCCGCCGTTCAACCCGTAGCTGTTGAATGGCAGCGGTACATCGAAATGGGAGTCCTGCCCGGCGCCGAAATAGCCGATCTCCGGGGCGATGTCTTTCCAGGTCGCCAGCGGCGGGCACAAAAGTCCTTTGAACCGGCTAGCCTCGGCCGCCGCCTTGTCGATGTACAGGGGGTTGGGGTCTTCAGTGGCGTCGGACAGGTCGTAGGCCATCTCGTCGCTGAGGGGGAAACGGTTTCTTTCGGGCGAGGTCTCTGTGCCGATCAGGGCCCGGACCTCGGAGGTGATCAGACTGTCTGCCATGCAAAGCTCTCCCGGTTTGATTGCCAAGTTGAGTGAAAGTCAGGCGGACACAGGCGTGCGCCGCGCTCCGGATAGTATACCCCGAATGCAACGGCCGGGTGTATCATGTGGGCCGGTTGAGCCACCGCCCGGCGAGAATTTTTCGGGCAGTCAGATGGAGAGGAAGCAATGACTCTGAACGAGTTTATCGAAGACGCCTTTAACACTGAGCACGAATACCTCATGGACGCGTTAGGAGACATCACGCCTGAAGAACTGATGTGGCGGGCCGGGCCCGAAGCCAACCCCATCGGCTGGATACTTTGGCACATGACCCGGGTCGAAGATATGTGGTTCCAGTTCTTCATTCAGCGTCAGCCCGAGATCTGGGAAAGCGAAGGTTGGAACGAGAAATTCGGGTTGCCAACCAGGGACAACGGCTTTGACCACACACAGGAGCAGGTGGCCAACTTCCCGGCCTACGACTTGGCCGAGATGCTGAGATACGGGGAAGCGGTGCGGGCCGCCACTCTGAACTACTTGAAAACCGTCACTACGGAGCAGATGGACGTGGTGCCACGGGAGGCACGGCCCGAGATGTCGGTGGGGCGAATCTTCAGGCAGGTTGTCGGAGAGGTCTACCAGCATCAGGGTCACATCGCCTACCTGAAAGGCTTGGCCCGGTCCGGAAAGTAATTGGCCGGGGAATGGGGCATTCCATCCAAAATTACGGGCTAGGTTCCTTGACATAAGAATCCCCTGCGGGTAGGTTGAAACCACCCGAATGCATCCCAGATTCGTGTCCGTTTCCCCAAAGGTAACCGAGGCATGATCGATAGACAACCACACCGGAAATAACCGCACTGGCGCTTGAATGGCGATTTGAAAACCGCGGCAGGCTTCCTCCGAAAATTCTTTCTGCAGCCCAAACTCAGGATGTTCCTGGGACTGGCGATCGGGGCGGGCATCGGTTTCGCTATGGTCCGGGATGTGGAATGGAGTTCCCTCTCCGACGCATTCACAGATTTCCCGGTTCGGTGGGGTCTGATCTCTTTGGCAGTATTCGCCGCGGCCACGGCGATGCGCGCCTACCGTTGGCAAGTGTTGTTCATCGGTGACAAAGTGCCTCTCCACCGGCTTCTGCTTGTGCAGAACGTCGGCATCGGCTTAAACAGCGTCTCCCCCCTCCGAATCATCAGCGAAGCCACCCAATTCCTCATGCTAACTCTGCGCTACCGGGTGCGCGGGGAAGACGCGGCCGCCACACTTGGTATCCAGCGGGTGTTGGATTTCGTGGCTGCGGCCATCCTGCTGGGCGTGGGTCTGATGGTACTGCCCATTTTGAAGGGGTTCACTCCCTACATCATCGGGGCCGTTTTGATCGCAGTCATCAGCGTGCTGGCGGTGCCGGTGGTTATCTGGTTCGGGTCGAGGCCAGGCCTGACTCACCTCCAGTTGTTGGCCTCCACTTCATCGTCACTCCGGGATCTGACCCGGGCGCAGGTGAGGCTCACTTGGTCTTTTCTCCTGACCATGGGATATTGGTTACTGTTGGGTCTCTCAGCCAGGGTGTTGGCCCATGGGATGGGGATCGACATCTCTTTTCTGGTCGCCACCCTGCTAGTGATTGGGACCCTCACATTCGTAGCCCTAGTTCCGTCCCTGCCGGCCTCGGTGGGCACCTTCGAATTTGCGGTCTTTTACCTGTTGACCACCATCGGCGTGGGAGACGGCGATGCCTTGGGTTTCGCTTTGGTGATCCATGCCATCCTTTTCATGCCACCGATCCTGATCTCCATCATGGTCTTCACAACCTGGGCTATCACCGGCCGCGGGAACCCCACACGTCTGGAGCCAGATACTGCGGCTGCTGACTCCATGCAAGCTCAACCACCCTTGGACTGATTGCGTTTAGTCCCATCGGCTTCATTTGTTTTCACCGTACCGCGTATCGCCCTCCCTCATGGAACTGCAACCCCTCCAGCTTATAATCAAGAGAGGTTTCCGCTGAATTAAGGCGGGATTCCAACTCAGTTTCCAGACGTTCTATGGGCCAGGGCGGATGTGTCAGCCATGAAATTATTCTCTCCGAAAAAGTTATTGATCATAGGAGTAGCCATCTTTGCCATCGGCTGCTCTTCTTCTGCCGCTACTCCGCCTGCCACTCCTGACATGACCGATGGCGTTCCTGTACCGTCAGCCACCGCCGTAGTCAGCCGCGCGCCTTCGGGTACTAACGGCGGAGCACTCACCGTGGTTGCCGCAGCCCGGATCCCTCATCGTGACGTCCATCAAGAGGTGCAAGAGACTCTGACCGCATTGGGGCCCGGACTGGCCTACAGCAGGCTGCTGCGGCTCCGCTCGGGAGAGGGTTCCAACCAGCCAAACCTGCTGCTGGAGTGCGACCTCTGCCAGAGTTGGGAATTGAACGAAGACCTGGCCTATGTGTTCAAGCTGAGGCCGGGAATCGATTGGCAGAACGTGGCCCCGGTGAACGGCCGGCCCCTGAACGCGCAAGACGTCGTATTTAGCCTGGACCGTCTCAAGACTCCCGGTTGGCCCAATGCCCCTCTGCTGTCTTCAATCGGAGAAGCCACCGCCATAGACGACCTGACGTTACAAGTTGAACTTGCCTTGGAAGACGCCGACGCTCTCCTAGCCTTGGCCGATGGACACGTTAAGATCGTGGCGCCGGAAGTTGTAACCATGTACGGCGATTTGAAGGACGCACCAGTGGTCGGCACTGGCCCGTGGGTCTGGCAGGAGACAGGGCCGGGCGAAGGCATGGAATTCACGCGGAATTCCAACTACTTCGAAAACAATCTGCCTTTCCTAGACCAGCTAAACGTCACAGTCATGCGTTCCGGCCCGCTGGGTGACTCCCCGGGGTCGGTCGAGTTGGACAAGGTGGCCGCATTCCGGGCCGGGTTGGTAGATGTTTTTTCCGCCGGTCCCGGTGAGTGGGATATGGTCCGCCGGGGCGACACAGATTTTCAGTCGGTGGTATCCCGCAGGTCCGGCGCGGGCGTTGTACTGGCCATGAACTCCCAGATGCCCAACTTGAAGGAGACGGCAGTGCGGCAGGCGGTTTTCCAAGCCATCGACCCTTGGGATTATCTGGATACTGTTTGGTCGGGCCAGGGGTTCGCCAGCGTTGGCATCCCGGTACGGGAATCGGGCTGGCTGTTGGACCGGCCGGAGATGCGTCAGAACTACTTCGCCGACCCCGGCAAAGCCCGCCAGTTGCTGCTGGATTCCGGTCAGAGACTGCCCCTAGACTTGGAAGTAACGGTGCGCATCGAGCGGACCGGCGGCGAGAACCTGGCTCTGGAAGAGCGGCTGATCGCCGACCTGACCGCAGTTGGGTTCAATCCGGAACTGCGCCGCATGAATCCGGTGCAGTTCGACGACCTGGTCATGGGACCCGCCAGGGAATTCCAGTTAGCGGTGGGAGCCGTCCCTCCGACATCGACCACCAACAGCTACCTTTTCGGGTTGTTACATAGCAAGGGCCAATGGAATCTGTCCGGGCACGAAGATAAACAGTTGGACTCGATGATCGAGGCACAGGCGGCAGAATTCGACGATATCGCGCGCCGCGACCGTTTGGTGGAGATTCAGCGCCGCGTGTTGGAGCAGGCCTATCTATTCAGTCCGGTGACCGCCGCTTCCCGGTGGGTGTTCAGCAGCGACCTGATGGGCTTCGAACCCAATACCGCCCTCTCCGAGTACAACTTCTGGTCGAGGACTTGGCTGGACCGTTAGCTAGCCAGTCTTTTCCCGGTAGGCCTTGATGCCTTCTTCCAGGGCGGTCAAAGGCAGTAGCGCACATTTGATTCGCACCGGGTACTGGCGCACCACCTGAAGGGCGCGCAGGTCGCCCAATTCCGACTCGCCTTCGGCGCCGTTCCTCATGGCTAGGCGGTAACTCTCCCCGATTTCGGCCACTTCATCTAGGGACTTACCCTGAAGCTGGTCACAGAGCATGGAAGTTGCGGCTTGGATGATGGAGCACCCCTCAGCTTGGGCGCTTACCCCACATATGTTGCCTCGACCATCCAGCTTGAGCTGCAAAGTCGCGCGGTCGCCGCAGAAGGGGTTGAACTCCTCGGCCTCAATGTCGGCGTCACTGATGGGCGAGCGGTTGCGGGGGTTGCGGTAGTGGTCCATGACCAGATCGCCGTAGAGGCCGTCCAAAGGGACATCCGGTAATTGAGTCATTTAAATCAGCAAAGACGACAAAGAATTCGCATCCAGCTTAGCACAGGGTAACTAGGCGGCATCTCCGTACAAAACCCGGCTGTGCCGGCGGGGGTTATTCGGTGGTTACTTCTGACTCGCCGGATAGGGCGGCGTTCATGGTGTGCCAGGCTAAGACCGCACACTTGATGCGGGTGGGGAACTCGTTGATGCCGGAGAGGGTTTCCAGGTCGCCCAAGGTGTCCAGGTCCAACTCACCACCGGGCTCGGTGATCATGTAGTGAAAGGCGTCAAAGATCTCGTTAGCCTTCTCCACGCTCTGGCCCTTGATGCTCTGGGTCATCATGGAGGCCGAGGCCCGGGAGATGGCGCAACCGGTGCCCTGGAACCCAACATCGTCGATAACCCCGTCAACCACCTTAAGATAGAGGGTGATCTGGTCACCGCACAGCGGGTTGTAGCCATCCGCGGTCTGGTTCGCGTCGTCGACGGGCCTGAAGTTCCGAGGCTTGCTATTGTGCTCCAGGAGGATCTCCTGGTACAGATCGCTTAGACCGGCCATTAACTGAACACCTCGATGACCCGGTCGATGCCCTTGACCAGCGCGTCGATATCTTCTTTGGTGTTGTAGAAGGCCAGCGAAGCCCTGGCGGTGGCGGGAATCTGAAAGCGCTGCATCACCGGTTGGGCGCAGTGGTGTCCCGTGCGGATGGCGATGCCCTGCTCGTCCAAGATGGTCCCGATGTCGTGGGGGTGGGCCAGGTCCATCACGAAAGAGAGGATGCCTGCTTTGTGTTCAGCCGTGCCGATTATCTTCAGGCCTTCGATCGTCGAAAGGGCGTCCGTGCCATAGCGGAGCAGTTCATCTTCGTGGGCGGTAATCTGGTCAAAGCCGAGGTCATTCACGTAGTCGATGGCCGCGCCTAAGCCGATGGCGCCCGCAATGTCAGGGGTCCCGCCTTCGAATTTATAGGGCAGGTCGTTATAGATCGTTTTTTCAAAGGTGACCGACTTGATCATCTCGCCGCCGCCAAGGAAAGGCGGCATGGCCTCCAGATATTCGGCTTTCCCGTAGAGAATGCCGATGCCGGTGGGTCCAAATAATTTGTGCCCGGAGAACACATAGAAATCGCAGTCCAACTCCTGCACATCCACAGGCATGTGGGGGACTGCTTGAGCGCCGTCAAACAAGACCGGGGCGCCGTGGGCGTGAGCCATCCGGGCGATCAGGGCCGCCGGCAGGATAGTCCCCAGTGCGTTGGATACGTGGGTGATGGAGACCAACTTAGTCCTGGAGCTGAGCATCTTCTCGTACTCGTCCATCAGCAGTTCGCCGGCGTCGTCGATAGGCACGACCCGAAGGTTGGCGCCCGTCTCCTCACACAGCATCTGCCAGGGGACTATGTTGGAGTGGTGCTCCATGTTGGAGACGATGATGTCGTCGCCGGGGCCGATGTTCTGGCGGCCATAAGAGTGGGCCACTAGGTTGATGCCCTCCGTGGTGTTCCGGGTGAAGATTATCTCCCGGTCGTCGGAGGCGTTGATGAATTGACGGACCTTGGCCCGTGCGCCCTCATAGCCGTCCGTGGCCTGTTGGCTCATGGTATGGACGCCGCGGTGCACGTTTGAGTTGGTGGTGGAGTAATAGTTGACGATGGCGTCGATCACCGACTGGGGCTTCTGGGACGTGGCGCCGTTGTCCAAGTAGACCAGAGGACAACCATTCACCTGCTGCTTCAATATCGGGAAATCGTTGCGAATCTTATTGACGTTAAAGGTTGTGGTCATCTGGCCTCCGCAACGGGAAGGCTCTTATTGGGGATGGCCGCGCTGAAAAGAGCGCCCAAGTACTCACGCAAAGGTTCGAGCTGGACCTTGTCGACGATCTCGCTGGCGAAGGCCTGGACCAGCATCCTACTGGCCGCGTCCAGGTCGAGGCCCCGGCTACGCAGGTAGAACAAAGTGTCGGCGTCGATGTGCCCGGCGGTGGCGCCGTGGCTGCATTTAACGTCGTCAGCGTAGATCAACAGGCTGGGCTTGCTGTCCACTTCGGCCTGCTTAGAGAGGACCAGGTTCTTGTCGGTCTGCTCCGCGTCGCTCTTCTGGGCGTCGCGGCGCACCAAGACTGTGCCTCCGAACACCGCCCGGGACCGGCCGTCCAAGATTCCCTTGTAGTTCAAGCGGCTGGTGCAGTGCGGCTGGGCGTGGTCTATGCTGATCAGGTTGTCGATATGCTGGTTGTCGGCGGTTAGATACAGGCCGTTCAACGAGCAGTAAGCGCCGGGCCCGTCTAGCAGGACCTCAAGGTCATTCCGGGCCAGGGCCGTGCCCAAGGCGAAGGACGCCGAACTGAAACTGCTGTCCCTTTCTTGATTGACCCGGTTGGTGCCTACGTGGAACGCTTTTTCGCCCTCCAACAGCAGCCGGTAATGGTCGACATGTGCTCCAGCGCCGACGGATATCTCAGTGACGGCGTTGGTGAAGTAGACATTGTCTTTAGGGCCGGAATAACTTTCCACAACCGTGATGTCGGTGTTCTGGCCTGCCACGATCATAGTTCTGGGATGGGTGATCTTCGGGCCGGTGCCATCGGTCGTGGTATACGAGAGGCGCACTAGCACCTTCTCCGAATGGCCGTCGGCAACGTGGATGTAAGCTCCGTCGTAAAGGAATGCGGTGTTCAGCGCGGCGAACCCATCATCGTCGGGTGGGGCGTAACGTCCAATCTGACCTTCTAGACTAAACTTGGAATCCGATGCTATGGAGGCCAAGCTGGCGGCGGTTATCCCGTTGGAGGGGGCCGCCGGCGAAGATAGGTCCGGAGAGTAGCGGCCATCTATATAGACCAAGTCAAAGACCGAAGGTCCTTCCATCCTGTAGCTGGGTGCCAAGGCTTTCGAGCTATTGGCAGGGGTTGGACCGCCGGCAAGACCGAAATCAGTCTTGGCGATGGTGCCGACGTTGGTGTACTTCCAGCGTTCGTTGCCACGGCGCGCTGTGGGGAAACCGGTCTCGTTGAACCTGGACCAGCCAGTATCGCGGAGGTCCTTAAGCCAATTAGGCGCTCCGGCGCCAGGCCCCTGTACCAGGGACTGAAAATCGGCAAAGTAGTGGGCGTATTTGGCGGGTGCGGAGGTCATGAGGTCTCAGTGTCGCAGCTTGTGCTACACGCCCACGTCAACGGCGTCTTTAATCCAGTCGTAGCCCTTTTCTTCCAGCTCGTGGGCAAGCTCGGGGCCGCCCGACTGCACGATCCGTCCGTCAAACAGTACGTGAACGTGGTTGGGTGTGATGTAGTCAAGGATCCGCTGGTAATGGGTCACCAAGACAACGGCGTTCTCAGGAGAGCGCAGCAGATTTACTCCGTCAGCAACGATGCGGAGGGCATCGATATCCAGACCGGAGTCGGTCTCGTCCAGCAGGGCCAGTTTGGGTTCCAGGACGGCCATCTGCAGAATCTCGTTCCGTTTCTTCTCACCACCGGAGAATCCTTCATTGACCGCCCTCTTCACCAGATCGGGGTCGATCTGTACCTGCTCGACCTTAGCTTTCAGCATCTGGTCGAACTCACGGGCGCTCATCTCTTCTTCGTGGTTATGGACACGGCGGGCGTCCACGCCAGCCTTCAAGAACTGCCAGGCCCGTACGCCTGGAAGTTCCAGTGGGTATTGGAAAGCCAGGAAAAGGCCCATGCGGGCCCTGATCTCAGGCTCTAATTTCAGGATGTTTTGGCCTTCGAACAATACCTGGCCACCAGTGACCGTATAGTCGGGGCGGCCGGCCAGAACGTTGGCCAGGGTGCTCTTGCCGGAACCGTTGGGTCCCATGATGGCATGGACCTCGCCGGGGAAGACCTCTAGATCGATGCCTTTGAGGATCTCCAAGTCGCCGGCCGAGGCAGTGAGGCCCTTGACCGATAGCAAGGGTTTGGAGCCTTTAACCGCAGCAGCCATCTAGCCCACCGCCCCTTCGAGGCTCACCTTAAGTAGTTGGGACGCTTCCATGGCAAACTCAAAGGGGAGTTCCTGGAAGATACCCCGGCAGAAGCCGTTGATAATCATGAAATGGGCGTCCTCGACGGACAGGCCCCGCTGTTGGCAGTAGAAGAGTTGGTCGTCGCTGACTTTTGATGTAGACGCTTCGTGCTCTATCTGTGCCGTGGGGTTCTTTACCTCGATGTAGGGAACCGTGTGGGCCCCGCACTTATCTCCAACCAGAAGAGAATCGCACTGGGTGAAGTTCTTCGCTCCATCGGCGGAGGGCAGTATCTTGACCAGACCTCGGTAGGTGGCGTTGCCCTGTCCGGCGGAGATGCCCTTAGCCACAATGGTGCTGCGGGTGTTCTTGCCCTTGTGAATCATCTTAGTGCCGGTGTCGGCCTGCTGGTAGTTGTTGACCAAGGCCACCGAATAGAACTCGCCTACGGAGTTGTCGCCGTCCAAGATCACGCTTGGGTACTTCCAGGTGATGGCCGAACCGGTCTCAACCTGGGTCCAAGAGATCTTGGCGTTCTTGTGGGCGATGCCGCGTTTAGTCACGAAGTTATAGACCCCGCCATTGCCGTCTTTGTCCCCGGGGAACCAGTTCTGCAATGTGGAGTACTTGATCTCAGAATCGTCTAGGGCCACCAATTCGACTACCGCGGCGTGGAGTTGGTGGGTCTTCCTGGCAGGGGCCGTGCAGCCTTCTAGATAGCTGACGTATGAACCCTCTTCAGCGATGATCAGCGTCCGTTCAAATTGGCCGGAGTCGGCTTGATTGATGCGGAAGTAGGTCATAAGCTCGATAGGACAGCGTACGCCCTTGGGAATGTAAACGAAGGAGCCGTCGCTGAAGACTGCCGAGTTCAACGTGGCGTAGAAGTTGTCGCCGTAGGGGACCACGGAACCGAGATATTTCTGGACCAAGTCTGGATGCTCTCTGACCGCTTCGCTGATGGGGCAGAAGATTATGCCCTGTTTCTCCAGGGTTGCCTTGTAGGTAGTGGCCACCGATGCGCTGTCCAATACCGCGTCCACGGCCACGCCGGCCAGTTTCTCTCGTTCTTGGAGAGGAATTCCTAATTTCTCGAATGCCTCCAATATCTCCGGATCGACCTCGTCCAAGCTCTTGGGGGCATCAGTCTTGGGCGCGGCATAGTAGTAGATATCCTGGTAGTCGATGGGCGCGTGTTCCACGTTGGCCCAAGTTGGCGCCTGCTGTTTAAGTTTCAACCAATGGCGGTAAGCCTTTAAGCGCCATTCCAAGAGCCATTCGGGCTCTTCTTTCTTAGCTGAGATCAGCCGGACGATATCCTCACTCAAGCCCTTGGGGGCCAAGTCAGACTCGATATCGATAGTGAAACCCCACTTGTAGTCGGCATCCAACTCGCTGGAAGTGGCGTTTCGTGAAATGACCTTGGGTGTGGTCATTGACTGCTCCTGATCTGGTTCCGGAAGGTGGGGCTTTCCCGGGGTAAAATCGGCGGTCCTTAGACCGAGCCGAACGGCAATTTAACATTGTCGACCTGTTTGGTCAACAATTATGCTACCACTCGTGTTTGAGGCTGTCAACGAGTTTCGTAACGGGCGCGGACAGCCGGTTTTAAACGGCCGAGAAAGCTGCCAAACCAGAGTTACTCCGAGCGTGCCGTCGCTGGAAGGTTTGACCATTGTGTATATGATTTGATAAAACCGGTAGGGAATAATCCGCCATATTCAGGGGGGTTAATAGCGAAAAATAAAACTAAATCGACCTCAATGCGCAGCCATAGTGTACAATTTCTACACAAATGTAGGGTTCGTGCCGACGCCTTACGTACTGATTGACGGAATACCTGTATTTTTCTTACCGTTGAGGTAATTTTCATGCCTAACTCTATCCTGCTGGGGGACTGTCACACCCACTTGGACCAGTATCCCCCTGCGGAAATGCCCGAGATTCTAGACCGGGCTCGTGAATCTGGTGTGGCTTTCGCCGTTTGCGCCGGCACCACTTTGAAATCCACAAAAGACTGCATCGATCTGGCGGAAGAACACGGACCGCTCTATGCCGGCGTCGGAATACATCCGATGGAGGCCCGCGAACCGGTCACGGAAGAGATCTATGCCGAACTAGAACGCATGGCCAAGTCGTCGGCAAAGGTCGTCTGCATCAGTGAAGTTGGGTTGGATTACCTGCCGGCTTCCCCGGATCATGACACCCAAGACCAGGTATTCAGAGAGCATATCCGCCTGGCACGCAGCCTTGGATTGCCCGTCATCTTTCACTCTAGGGAATCCCACTCCGCAGTATTCAAGGTCCTGCGGGAAGAGAACGCCGGCGAGATGGGCGGCGCGATGCACTACTTCCAAGGCGACGAGGCTACGGCCCGCGAAGCCATAGACTGTGGGTTTTATATCTCTTTGGCCCGACCTCTGACGCGGTTGCACGAATTGCAGGAAGTGGCCAAGCTAATACCCTTGGAGAATATCGTCCTGGAAACCGACGCGGCGCCACAGCCCTTCAAGAAATACCGCACCAACTGGACCGAACCCAGACATGTCCAGTCGGTCGCCGAGACTCTCGCTGAGATCAAGGGGATCACCGTTGACGAGGTCGCGAAAGTGACTACCGGAAATCTGGCGCGTCTGCTTCGGCTGGAGCGCCGAGTGGAAACAGGTTAATAGCCATGGCCAACCAACCCAGACGCGCCGCCGCCAGCGGTTCCGTCGCCCGGCAGTTGAATTTCCACCAACTTTATATCTTCCAGATGGTCGCGAGTCACCTGAGTTTCTCCCGCGCCGCGGAAGCCATGGAAATCACCCAGCCAGCAGTGTCTATCCAGGTCCAAGAGTTGGAGAAGTTTCTGGGCATCACCCTCTTCCACCGCCGGCCTCGCGGTCTGCGAATCACCGAGGCGGGGGACGCGGTATTGGCCTACTCCCAACAGATCTTCGCCCTTTCCAAGCAGTTGGTCGAAACTGTTCAAGAATTGGAAGACCTCCAGTCCGGACATCTGTTGCTGGGCGCCAGCACAACGCCCGGGGAATACGTGCTCCCAAGTATCGTGGGACGTTTCCGTCAGCTATATCCGGGAATCCATGTTGAGTTGGTCATCGGCAACACCCGAAACATCATCCAGCGGATATTGGACCACGACATGGATCTGGGAATGGTTGGCGACCATGTGGAAGAATTCTCCAGTGAGCTGGAGATGGTGGACTATCAAGACGACGAGATCGTACTAGTGGCCGCTCCCAGTCATCCAGCGGCCAGCTTGGCCCGGCCCACTGTTGAGCAGATCGTGGACCTGGGCCTGGTTGGGCGGGAAGAAGGGTCGGCGACGCGCCTGGCGGCCGAGCACCGACTCCGGGACCTGGGCATCCCGCCTCAATTCGCCATCGAACTGGGTAGCAATCAGGCTGTCAAGCAAGCGGCGATGGCCGGCGGCGGCGTCGGAATCATCTCCCGGTTGGGAATCGTAGCCGAGTTGGGAGCAGGCATGCTCGTAGTGCTTGACGTGGCGGGCTGGGACTGCCGGCGTCCGCTTACTTTGATCCAACCCAAAGACCGCTACCTCTCTCCATCTCAAAGCGCTTTTAGCCAGTTCCTCATGACCGAACGGTCGTCCTCCTCTGGACTCGCTTCCTCAACTTAGCTTCCGGCCCCGGTTTTCACAGGGGATTGAGCGTATGTTGAGCCGATGATACCATTGACCTTGTGACGCCCGATTTAGTACTTTCTAGCAAGTAATCTGGGGATTTGATAGGTTTTCCCCGCTCGTCCAGAAATCTCGACCAACCCTTCGAATATTCCTCAGGCATTTCTTATATTCGAACTTGATACGCCTAGTGCGACGGAGACCTAGAAATGTTACCCAACAAATGCCAGATGGCGCTGAAAGAGTGGGCCGTAACTGTAGAGGCCATGGCCCAGGGAGACCAGGTGTTGCTCCTGCGCAAGGGCGGTATCCACGAAGACGGCAAGGATTTCCGTGTTATCCATCGGGAGTTCTTGTTCTATCCAACCTACCTTCATCAGAAAGAAGAATTGCTTCAGCCGGCCCACCAGCCTGCGCTGCGTAAGATGCTGGAACAGCCCCAACACAACGACCGCATCACCTTCAGCCATTGGGCCAAGGCGGAAGAGGTCCTGGAGATCTCCGACCAGGAAAAGGTGGACGACCTGGAGCCTCATTACATCTGGACGACTGCCTACGCCCAGTCCAGGCTCCATTGGAAGCCCATGCTACCCTTGTCGGTGCTTCTGCTGCGCGTCTACAAGCTGGAGCAGCCGGTGACCGTGCCCTACCTCCCGGAGTACGGCGGTTGCACCTCGTGGGTGGAGGTCCTGTCGGACGTCAGTCTGGGCAAGATGGAGCCTGTGCTGGAAGACTCCGAATTCCAGCGGCGGGCCGATGATATCAAAGGCAGCTTGGGTCTCACGGTAACCGCGGGTTAACCGCCATCCCGCTCAGGCGGTGAAGTAGCGTACATGGGTAAGTTGCTCTCCATGTTAGAAGCAGAAAGCCAAAGAAGGGGACTGGTCCATCCGGGCCAGGACATCGACGCAAAAGCGGCCTTCGCTTTAGTTCGAGATATGCCCTATCAGCGCGCCATCAGCCGGACGCCTGAGACTGTGATTCAGGAATGGCGGGGGACATGCTCTGGAAAACACTACCTCCTAGACCGCATCTTCCAGGATCCTCCGGGTAACCCTGATTTCCGTCAATAAAACTGTTGTCATAGGGAGTCGTATTAGTAATGAAGTTTCGCAAACTGCCCCGCACCGACCTGGTTTTATCCGAGGTTGGCTTCGGAGTCTGGACCGTGGCCACCAACTGGTGGGGCAAGATTGAAGACGCCGACAAAAAGGCTCTCTTGGAGAATGCCGTGGAAGAGGGGATCAACTTCTTCGATACCGCCGACACCTATGGCGACGGTCTTGGCGAGGAGATACTTGCCGAGGTGTTGGGACACAAACGGAACGACATCATCATCGCCACCAAGTTCGGCTACGACATCTATGACCCGACACCGAGAGACGGCCACAAAGAGCGGGCGCAGAAGTTCGACAAAGAGTTCGTGAAGTACGCGTGTGAGCAAAGCCTCCGCCGCCTGGGCACCGATTACATAGATCTCTACCAGGCGCACAACATCAAATTGGCCGACTTGGAGAAAGACGAGCTATTCGAGACCCTGGAGCAACTCCAGTTCGAAGGGAAGATACGTAACTTCGGGGTGGCGATAGGTCCGGATATCGGATGGCTTGAAGAGGGAGAATATTCCCTGATCGAGCGCCAGGTGAAAAGCACTCAGATCATCTACAACATTCTGGAGCAGGATCCGGCCAAGCGCTTCGTGGAATTGGCTGAGGAGCATGACCTGGGGTTGCTGTCCCGTGTTCCTCACGCATCCAACACACTCACCGGGGAGTACGATCATGGCCTACCGGTGTTCGATGCCGATGATCACAGGGCCCACCGCAAGAACGAGTGGCTTGAAGAGTCGATGCGGAAGGTGAACCGGGTGCGGTTCCTAGTCCAAGAAGACACAAGGACCATGGCCCAATCGGCCATCCAGTTCGTGTTGAAGCAGAAGGCAATCGTATCGGTACTGCCAAACTTCACCAATCTGTCTGAGCTCAAGGAGTACACCAGCGCGCTGGACACTCCTGAGATCACCGACGAAGAACAGTCAAAGCTGGATGAGCTATGGGAACATGATTTTGATCTTGCGGAGCCGGAACCGCAGTTTCGGGAGATTTAACCGGTTGTTATGACAACCCGAGACCGCAGGGCCGACTAGTACAGGCCTTGTTACATTTCGACGAATACTGGATTATTTGGCCGTATTATTACGTTATTAGTAGCAGTCAGGCGTAATTCCCGGCCATATTTCTTTTCTGGGCGATTTGATTTCATCCGTTTGTCCGTTATATAGTCCCCTGGTTGGGTCCAGGGATGCCGCCCTGGCTGCTGGGGACCGAAAGCCCGGAAGGGCATAGGCCGATGGGAGGAAGTGCCCATGGCGATACGGGCGCCACAAACAGTAAAGTTTGTTTACCGGTTTGACGAGGGAGACGCCTCCATGGCGGACCTCCTCGGGGGCAAAGGCAGCAACCTTTGTGAGATGGCCCGGTTGGGACTGCCCGTCCCGCCAGGTTTTGTGATATCCACCCAAGTCTGCCGCGACTTTTTAACCAAGAACCAGACTCTTCCCGAGGGGCTCGAAGAGTCGATCAAAGACCATATCCAGCAGCTAGAAAAGTCCATCGGCCGCAACTTCGGTTCTACTTCCAGTCCCCTCTTGGTGTCCGTGCGCTCTGGAGCCCGTATCTCCATGCCAGGGATGATGGACACCATCTTGAACCTGGGTATCAACGACCGGATCGTCGAGGCGCTGGCGTCCATGATGGGCGACCCGCGCCCGGCCTACGACGCCTACCGCCGTTTCATCCAGATCTACTCTGAAGTTGTCATGGATGTGGACCCGGAGTCCTTTGAAACGGTATTGGCGACGCACAAGGAAAAGGCGGGCGTGACTCTTGACCACCAGTTGACCGCCGAACAATTGAAGGCCGTGGTGGCCGACTTCAAGAAGGTAACTATAGACGCCACCGGGTCCGAACCGCCCTCCGACCCTTGGGAACAACTGATAGCCGCCGTGGAAGCCGTGTTCCGAAGCTGGAACACGCCGCGGGCCATCTTCTACCGGGATCTAAACAAGATTGACCACAATATGGGCACCGCCGTGACCATAATGGCCATGGTCTTCGGCAATATGGGCACCACCAGCGGCACCGGCGTACTATTCACCCGCAACCCATCCACCGGCAAAGCGCAGGTCTACGGCGAGTTCCTGACCAACGCTCAGGGCGAGGATGTGGTCGCCGGAGTGCGCACACCGGAACCCATCGCCAGCCTCCAGGATGTCATGCCTGAGGTTTACGGCCAGCTGATGGACCTGGCTAAGGACCTGGAGACCCATTACTCCGATATGCAGGACGTGGAGTTCACGATTGAAAACGCCTGTTTATTCCTGCTCCAAACGCGGAACGCCAAGCGAACCGCTCTGTCGGCGGTGAGGACGGCGGTGGACATGGCGAACGAAGGCCTTATCAGCCAGTCGCAAGCCTTGCTTCGGGTGGACGCCGAAGAGATTTCTCATCTGCTGGTCCCCCAATTCTCGGATGATCTGTCGAGCGAGGTTTTGGAAGATGATTTCCTAGCCAGGGGCGCCCCTGCTTCACCAGGCGCAGCCTCTGGAACGGTTTGTTTCGACGCCACCAAAGCCGCACAGTTGGCAGCCGCCGGAGAGGCGGTCATCCTGGTTCGCCCGGAGACCAAACCCGACGATATCCACGGGATCACCGCAGCCGTTGGTATCGTAACCAGCCGAGGCGGGGTCACCAGCCACGCAGCTGTTGTAACTAGAGGTCTTGGCAAACCGTGCATCGTCGGTTGCGAAGGGATACAGGTCGATCTAGAAGCCGGTTCGTTTACGGCCAACGATAAAACCGTCCATGAAGGTGAACAGATCAGCATGGACGGGGCCTCAGGTTCGGTCTATCTAGGCGAGTTGGAAACCGTTAGCCCCAGCCTAGAAGACCTGCCCGAAGCCAACGAACTGCTTCGCTGGGCTGACCAGACCCGCAGACTGGGGGTCATGGCCAACGCGGACACTCCGTCGGACGCCATACAAGCTTTGATAATGGGCGCCGAAGGGATCGGCCTCTGCCGCACGGAGCACATGTTCCTAGACCCCGAAAGGCTGCCGTCCGTCCGCCAGATGCTGCTGAATGCCGAGGCCGCCGAGGCCTGGCGTCAAGAGAACAACGACCGGCCATTCCGGCTTGAGAATGAAACTGACGCCCCCCAGCCAGTGAAGGACTTTTACGAAGCCTTAGACCAAGTCAAGGAGCTTCAAACCGGTGATTTCAGCG
>Ga0207963_1000549_pt1 | contig 19952 bp, 16 predicted proteins | sample Knorr_S15_td_NAD_FD_185604 | JGI IMG/M metagenome (GOLD analysis project Ga0207963, IMG submission 185604) | Marine microbial communities from Southern Atlantic Ocean transect - Knorr_S15_td_NADW_ad_2500m_LV_A (SPAdes) (version 2) | ecosystem: Environmental > Aquatic > Marine > Oceanic | place...
TACTACGTTGCTCCAACGATTATTCAACTTGACAGCATAGATGATATCAATGAGGAGTTTTTTGGCCCTATCCTTCATGTGATTCGCTATTCAATCGATAATTTGATGGATACGATTGATCGTTTGAATGCAAAAGGTTATGGATTAACATTTGGTATTCATTCCCGAATAAAAAAACAGGTAGATGAGATTAAACTGAGGGTCAACGCGGGAAATATCTATGTAAACCGCAATCAGGTTGGTGCCATTGTCGGTTCACAACCTTTCGGTGGAGAAGGATTGTCTGGCACTGGACCAAAGGCGGGAGGTCCACATGCACTTCATGGCTATAGCCGTAATCTGCAGCATGGAAAAACAAGTGAACAAATTATGATTCTATATGATGGCCATGTTGAAGTAAACAGTTTGATTAAATCATCTCTTATATTTGATGAAAAGTTGATTGAAAAATTTCGAAAAGAGTTTCCTTCTGTTGATACTCAATTTTTTGAATTTTTACATGAAACAGTTAATACCTATGCATTGAAGCATAGCTTGCCTGGTCCTACGGGAGAGTCAAATGAGCTCAGCTATCAAGCTAAGGGTATTGCACTTTGTCTTGGGCCAAGTTCGGCTGACGCTCTCATACAAACTATTATTGCGTTGGCTCTAGGCAATAGTGCTATCAGCTTAATAAGTCAAAAAAATTATTCTTCTCTGATCAAGCTAGGTTTTGATAAAGACAATATTTTTAGATTAATAAACGGTCCAAGTTCAAATCTTTTTAACAGTAAGCAGTATGACACAATACTCTATTTTGGTGACTTGATGTCGGTTGAACGGGAACTAGAGAGCAGGCGTGAAGAGATAATCCCAATTATGAATTCGGTTTATGAACCCTGGCAATTAGTTAACGAACGAGTGGTAACCGTAGATACTACCGCATCTGGTGGTAATGCAAATCTGTTAGCACTCTGATTTTATTAAGCTCAATGAGGCTTCTTGTGATTAGGCGTCTTTGCCGCTTTCAAAGTGAAATTGTGCGCCTTTTCGAATTTGGTTGTGTTTTATTACTGCCCTAGTAAACGGATTATTTTACTAGCTGTAGAGCACATATTTGGAATTACTTGCTGCATTATAGTAATACGATCAAACAAATCAGGGTCGGACTCAAGAGTGGCTCGTAATGAGGTGCCAAATTTTTTTCGCAAAATAGTGCCAACATTAAATTTGGCTACTTGTCGTGATGCCATCATTTGAATATCCTTGTTTTCAAGGCCACTAGTTCCATGAATTACCAATGGCAGACTTAAAGCTTCTTCCAACTCGGTAAAACGGTCTAAGTCGATTGCTACAGATCGGTCTTCCAAACGGTGCACATTACCTATTGAAATTGCCAGTGAATCAGGTTGCCCTTGTTCTTCCATGGCTACAGCCTCAGTTACTTCTGTTAGGGCAGAACGGATATGGTCACGACCACTTGCATAGGGCACCGAGCCCACTTCAGCCTCTACCGATGTGCCTTGAGGGTGTGCATAGGAAACAATGTCGCGGATGGCGGCGATATTTTCAGAGATAGGTAACTGAGAGCCATCAAACATTACGGAAGTAAATCCAGTATCAACAGCTTGTTTAACTATATCAATTTCGTAGGTATGGTCAAGATGCAGACATACTGGAACCTGAGCATTTTCGGCCATAGGTCTTAACATGCCGATAACTTGCTCCATAGGCATAAATTGGCGCATATCGAGATTGATGGAGAGAATTACTGAAGCATTGCGTGCTTCTGCAGCATCAACAACTGCACGCGCATCTTCGTAGCCAAATACATTGAAGCAGGCGACAGCATAACCCCCATCTTGGGCTGGTATAAGAATATCTTTAAGATTAGTAAGCATATTTGTTATTTAAATTTATTAAGCATATCTTGCATGCCAGGGATGGTATCTAGCTGATAGGCATGATCTTTGTGAAAATTCATATGCAATGGGCGCTGGGTTTCTCCAGCCAGAATGGTGAAATAATACATTTCATATCCAGGAGCTGCTACACAAGGGTGATAACCTTTATCAAAGATAAATGTCGATCCATTACGTATATGATAGACTGGACCATAGTCCTGCCCATCTGGAGTTAAAAACTGGGCCCCAAAGCCATGAGGCGGGTTAAAGCGAAAGTTATAAACTTCATTGTGGCGACTCTCTTTAGGCAGTCTGTCTATTTCATGTTTATGAGGTGGAAAGCCAGACCATCCACCTGCACCTACGGTAAATAGTTCACTAACTAACAGTTTGCCCACCTTGCCAGCTGGATCCTTACCCAGAATATGTTTAATTTTACGATGGGTTTTAGTGTCATCAGAGCCGTACTGAACTGTATCAATATCGTCTTCCCTTATAACAAAGGCACTGTGGGTTTGATTGTGCTTGGCTCCCGAAATGAAGACTTCTACGGCGTCACTGACACAGCTCAGTGTGGCTTTACAGTCCACCGGTATGTAAACACCTTCAGGATTTCCTTCCCAGATATGCTGACGTTTCCCAACCTGTTTGAAAGTTTGATTTTGTACTTGTACATCAATACTTCCAGTGGCTGGCACTATGCAAGTTTCATAATCAGCTAGTTGATAGCTGTATGATTCACCAGACTTTAGCTTAATGATATTGAAATAGCATAGGGGCACTATGTCATGGTTACAATCTACAATTGCCTGATTATTGTTATTATGTTGAGGGATATGCATACTTAACTCCACTTAGTTGTTGGTTTTATCATCATTTGTTTTTGTAGTAACTTAATTTCCTGTAAGTTGGGCATAGCACTAACACAGCCTTGCTGGGATACTACTAAAGCTGCTGCCGCACTGCCAGCCTCAATGGCTTGTTGCCAGTCACCAGAAGACATATAGTTCATTACCACGTTACCTAGAAAAGCATCACCAGAACCATAAGGCTTAAGGGCGGGTAGAGTATAAATTCCGGTATCAAGTCGAGCCTTGCCAGAAAAAAGGCTGCAACCCTTTTCGCCACGCTTAAGGATCATCAATTGGTTATGGGCGGCACATTGCTCAACCTGTATTTTAATATCTTGTTGTAGAATTTTAAATTCCTCTTCATTGCCGATTAATACATGCGCTTTTTCCGCTGCTTTTTGGTAGGCTGAACGGGTAGTTTGCTGATCGGGCCAGTTCCAGGGTCGATAGTCTAAATCTAGCCAAACCTGACAATCATTTTGTTGTGCATGCTCCATCATTTCAAGGGTCTGGTTTCGTGAATCATTCTCAATCAGACTGGTGCCAGTCACAATCAGATTGCTGCTTTGGGTAATGGCCAGTCGTATAGCTTCATCACAGGTAATTCGAAGATCTGCAGGATTATTACGATATATTACTACTTCGCAGTCCTTCTGACGCTCTTCGGCAATTGCTAGACTGGTACGTTCGTCACCATAAGTTGTTTGCATTAATTGTAGATCAATGCCTTCAGTTTTAAGGCGCTGCCGCACATACTCACCGACGGGATCGTTGGACAAAGCCGAGATAAGGCCTACTTCACCCCCTGCACGCTTTATAGCTACAGCAATATTAGCGCCAGAGCCACCTACGTCACTAGCAAATAAGCCCGCATCGCGAGTTTTAATTCCTACAGGTTGTGGATAAAGGTCAAGGCCAGCTCGTCCTACTACCAAAGCACTCCATACTCGATTATCTCGATAATGCAGATGTGATACTTTTATTTCAGACATCAAGCCACTGACCAGCAAGTGCAGAACGATCTATAGCGTCCATTACTCTTTCGATTTTTAGACCATCAGCAAAGTTTGGCCAGACTGGATGACCTGTTTCAATTGCATCCAGCAAATGTTTAAGTTCACATACCTTGACGTCGATAAAGCCGAGGCTATGACCTCCATTAGGTAAAAAGGCATCATATGGTGGCTGAGCTGGACCACTCAAAATAGTTTTAAAACCTTCCTGTCTGGGATCGTCACTACGTGTGTAAAGCTTGATCTCATTTAGGCGCTCCTGATCGTGACAGATCATGCCTTGTGAGCCGTGAATTTCCCAACGCAATCCACACTTTCTGCCCCAGGCAACTCGACTTACACGCAAGGTTCCCTTGATGCCACTCTCAAACTGAGCCAATGCTGTACAAACATCATCATTATCAACTGGAAGTGTTTGTCCTGGGTTTTGTGGGTCAGAGCGCTCTTTATGAACCGTATCATAATCTCCCACTAGTCGAGTTATAGCACTGCCTGTCATATAATGAGCCATACTAACCAAGTGACACATAACATCAGCATTAGCACCAGAGCCCGAAGCTTCGCGATTCATTCGCCAAGAATGGGGTCGATCCGGATCGGCCTCATTGTCGACATCGTAGATTCCATGAAAGCCAATCACTCGACCTATAACGCCTTCTTCAATAAGTTTTCTAGCGCTTTGAACCGCAGGGTTTTGAGTATAGTTGTAGCCTAATATGGTTTGAGCATTGCTGGTTTTGGCAGCTGCAAACATAGCTTCAGAGTCAGCTAAATTGGTAGACATTGGCTTTTCACACCATACATGTTTGCCATGCGCTAGAGCGGCTACTGAGATCTCTTTATGCAAGGAGTTGGGTACGCAGACAGAAATCAGTTGCACTTTTGGATCGTTCACTACGTCCATCCAATCACTGGTAGCACGAGCAAAGCCCATCTCCTTTCGCATAACTTCAGCCCTATCAGGATTGTAATCACAAATCAACTCTAGACTGGGTCGTAAACCATCTCCAAAAACACTTCCTGCAGCGGCGTAAGCAATAGAATGAGCCTTACCCATAAAAGCCGTGCCAATGACCCCTACACCAATTGTTTTCATTCTCTTTCCTCTATTTCAATTCCAAATTTTTCACAATAACTTTGAATATTTTTGTAACCCATTGTCACGTATGTTAAAGGGTGCGCTTTGGCTGGGTCTTGTTCCGCCTCAACAACTATCCAGCCACTGTAGTCAGCATCACTAACCAGTTTGAATAGATCAGGAAAATTAAAGTCACCATCTCCAGGCACCGTAAATACGCCACTTAATACGGCATTTAAAAAGCTTGAATCAGTATTTAGTGCTTCATCTAACATTGTTTTTCTTACATCTTTGCAATGAATGTGGAGTACTCTGTCACTGTACTTTTCATAGACCCTTAGCGGATCTGAGCCAGCATATATTAAGTGGCCCGTATCTAATACCAATCCAAGATCATTACTTGTCATTGCCATTAGTTTGTCCACCTCCTCTTCGATTTGAACTATTGTCCCCATATGGTGATGGTAGGCCAGTTGCATTCCATGTGATAATGTATATTTTGCCAACTGGTTAAGTTTGATAGTCCACTCTTGCCACTGATCTTCAGAAATAACTGGACGTTGTGAAAGTGGCACAGTTATTTCACCTTGAACACAAGCATCCATTTCGCAATAGACGATAACTTCTGTCCCTAGATCTTTCAGAAGTTGCATGTGCGGTGTTATTCTTTTTATTTCATCTTCAAGACTGTCTACTAGTAAATTCCCATCGAACCAGCTAGAGACTACCTCCATTTCATATTTATTAAATAGAGGCTCTAAGATTGATTTTTCTCGAGGCCATTTACCTCCTAATTCAAAGCCACTAAAGCCAGCTTGTTTACCCTCTTGCAAGCAATGCTCCACTGTAGTATCTCGCCCCAATTCTGGCATGTCATCGTTAGTCCATGAAATCGGGCTAACACCAATTTTTACACTCATTACAATCCTCCAAATTATTGTTAATATTAATCAATCAGAAAGCCTAATCCGCTGGTGTTCAGAAAGTTTTAAGCTAAAATTTTCTAGATCAAGAGAGTCTAGGAGTGCTTGTTGTGTTACTTCAAACATGCTAAGCCCATGAAGACTAGAATACGAACTTGTATCGTAATCTAAGTTTGTTGGGAAGGGATATCCGTCTGTTGCGCAGACAAGGACATTCTCAACCAGCCTTTTCGAAAGGGTGTTATTGTTTTGATGTTTTAGTAAAGCTGGGTAAATATTCTTTATAATTTTATTGTAATCTATACGCTCCATAGCCTTACCAAAGACCGATGAAATTTGTAAAAGGTTAGCGATTCGATTAAAGTTATTTGTACTGTTTGAACCAGCTGCATGAAATAAAGCTGGATTACAAAATATGCCATCACCTTTCTTTATTGGAACTTGAACTGCATTTTTACTAAAAAAACCTTTAAATTCTTTGTTTCTCCATGCTAAATATCCCAATTCATACTGTTGCGAATAAGGCAGTAGTAGAGTAGGCCCACTTTCAAGTGGCATATCGCTGTGTGCAATTACAGCCTGCAAAGTTAAGTGCTGAGACATGCGGTGAGTTGAGATAGGATACTCTTGAATAGCTTCATTTTCTTGAAAGCCCAAATGGTAATCGCGATGGGGCTTTTGCATTTCACTGCCTGGCTTAATTACATTGACTTGTGCTGTCATTTGAGGGTTGGGGCCGCACCAAGACTCTGCAACTACTCTTAGGATGTTGTTAGCATAATAACTGATAAAGGCTTCAGAGTTTTCGAGGGCAACCTTTTGAAAGCTGTTCCATATCCTTGTATTGCTACCAGAAGCGAAATGATCGTTTTTATTAGTAGCTTCATTTTTAATAATCTTGTCAAAAATAACGTTACTCTGATCTATTACTTTCTCTTCATATAGATTACGAATAGCAAAAACTCCTGGACCTTTTTCTAAAATGTGATTCAGCTCGGTTTTTACTCTCTTTTCTTGGTTTGAGTTATCGATAAGAGGAGTTATATTTCTTGCATCATAAATTACGACATTATTTTCAACCGAATCAGCTAAAGGGTATTCTTCTTTGAGCGTTTTCTGAGAACAGGTTTGCATCAAATCATCAAGGTTAATTTCAGATTCGGTAAAAAAAACTTGCTCATGAATGGGCTGTAATACCTCTTTTTGCATTATTAGTAGGGCTGTTTTGTTTTTGCTTTTATGTATGCTTGATAAATCGTTTCACTGTTTGCATTGGAGGATACTTCTGGCACTGCAACCTCCCACCAACAACCGCCTTCTGGGCTAATTTTATGAGAATCTGTGACTAAACTTATAAGGTAAGATTTTGATGATGAACGTGCGCGGCTAAGCGCTGGTGCTAATTCTTGTATGCTGTTAACTTGTTCAGAGTTAGCTCCTAGAGCTTTTGCGTGTAGCGCAAAATTAATTTCTGGATGACCATCATCGACACTTTGACAATCTTTCAATAAATTATTAAACGAACGATTGCCGGTTGCATTTTGAAGACGATTAATACAAGAGAATCCTCGGTTGTCCAAAACAACCACAATCATCTTATGTCCTAGCATGACGCTAGTTGCCAATTCAGAGTTCAGCATTAAATATGAGCCGTCTCCAACAAGCACAATCACTTCACGGCTGGGTTCGGCCATTTTAACACCCAATCCTCCAGCTATTTCGTATCCCATGCAAGAAAAGCCGTATTCAGCATGGTAACCTCCAGCCTGCTCTGTTCGCCACAATTTATGCAATTCACTTGGCAAACTTCCTGCAGCACAAAGAACAATGTCACTGGCTATGCCATGACGTTTTATTTCACCCAACACCTGAGCTTCAGTGGGCAAAATGTCTTCTGTTTTCGATGAATTACTAATGGAGGTAATTTGGTCATAGTAGTTATTCCACTTGGCAATTTCTTTTTGCCCTAAGGTTAACCAAGATTGTGGTGCTTTCCAAGTTGAGAGGTGTTTATCCAATTGCAATATTCCCAGCTTAGCATCACCCCATAACGATAGTGCATTGTGTTTTATGGCGTCAAAACGAGAAACATTTAACTGTAATAGTGTTTTATTCGCAAATAGCGCTCTAGAGCCAGAAGTAAAGTCATTTAATCTTGTGCCAATAGCCAATACAACATCGGCTTGTTGTACCAGTTTATTGGCTGCATTGGAGCCGGTTACTCCAATAGCACCAACATAGCAGGGGTGATTCCATGCCAGTGAACCTTTCCCTGCTTGGGTTTCTGCTACTGGAATTTGATATTTTTCTGCAAATTTTTGCAATGTCTCACACGCCTTTGCATAATGCACACCGCCGCCAGCAACAATGAAAGGTTTTTTAGATTGTAACAACGCTTCAACTGCGCGAGTTAGTTCCATATTATCAAGTGCTATTTGACGAATGGAATGGGTACGCTTAATAAAAAACTCTTCGGGATAGTCAAACGCCTCTGCTTGAACATCCTGGGGCAGGGACAAGGTTACCGGGCCACAGTTTTCTGGATCTAATAGAGTTTGCATTGCAACAGGCAAACTATTAATGATTTGTTCGGGTCTCATAATGCGATCAAAATATCGACTCACTGGCTTAAAGCAATCATTGACACTAATTGTAGGATCTGAAAAATCCTCTAATTGCTGGAGTACAGGGTCTGGAGTTCGGCTGGCAAAAAAATCACCCGGCAATAATAAAACTGGCAGTCTGTTAACATGGGCCAGTGCTGCGGAAGTGATCATATTGGTAGCGCCAGGTCCAATTGAGCTGGTGCAAGCCATCATTCTCTGGCGTTTGTTGGCCTTGGCATAAGCTATAGCCGCATGAACCATTCCTTGTTCACTGTGCGCACGGAATGTTGGCAAATGCTTTTGCTGCTCTTCTAATGCCTGTCCCATGCCGGCCACATTGCCATGTCCAAAGATTGCAAAAACTCCAGCAAATATGGGCTGAACTTCATCATCAATCTTGATATGCTGTGCTGATAAATATTTAACTACGGCCTGCGCCATTGTGAGCCTAATTGTTTTCATTTGCTATTTTCCTCTCTGTATTTTTTCCAAGCTTGAATTAATTCGATATAATTACCGGCCACAGAGTCAACCAACTCTTGGTCACTTATTTTGTGTTGCATCCACTGTTTCGTTGGTTCATAAAAAATTGTCCTGCCAACTGTAAAACCTTTACAAATCTCATATTTTGAAGCGCCAGCAAAAGATTCTTTCACAGCCTCCATAGATGCAGACAGCCCTAATAATAATACACCTTGGCAGTGTGGGTCATGGCTCAATATGATATCACTTGCCAGTTGCCAAGACTTGTCTTGAAGTGCTGGTAATTTCCACCAATCTGGTTTAATGCCGAGATGATAAAACCTCTTTAGTATTTGGGGTATTGTAGAGGCATCCTCTTCAGACTCTGCAGGCGGGATGACTTCTAATAACAATTGATGCCCGCTTTGAACACATGCAGAATAGAGTTCCTTAAGTCTTTGTTCTTGCTTAAGCCTCAATTCAATAGGGTCGTCTGGATGATAAAACAACAAGCACTTTACAACATGTGTTAATGGCCAAGACTGTAGTTTCGATCCAATTGATCCTCCACCATCGAACTCTAGAGGGCGAGAGCTAGGAAGCTCTACTGGTCTTGCAATCCACCATGGTTTTTCAGCAATAGAGTGGAGCGCTTCTTCACCATAAGTATCATCGATTAATACACCAACATTTCTCTCTGAAATATTGATTTGCTTAATAGTACTTTCTATTGAACTCAAAAATAGTTTTTTTAGTTTAGCTATTTGATCTGGATCTTCCCCGCACTCAATCGCTAAATCATAGAGTTGCTTACGATGATCAAACGCGAATCCAAAAATTTCGGATCGTGTAGCACTTCTCAAGCTAACTCTATGAAGGTGATTAAGGGCTTCATCTTGGCTTGGGCTTGGAATATTTTCTGCATTCTCAAGATAGTAAAACAACTCATTTTCGCTTGGAATCGCTGGAGCACAACCATGCCGAGAAACTACTAATGCTCCAGAGGCATTCGCATAAGTGGCACTTTTTTCGAGACTCTCATTTCTTAAATAGCCACGCAAAAATCCAGACATGAAGGCATCACCGGCGCCAAGCACGTTTAGTATTTCGACTTGATTGCCTTTTATAACTTCAAGGTTAGCTGAACTGTCTGGAATATCACTGGTAATTACTGTGCATCCCAATGGACCAAGTTTTAATACAATGATGGTGCTGCTCAGCTTTCGAATTTGCTTTAAAGCGGTAATCGTATCTTCACTGCCACCAGCAATATGAACCTCCTCTTCGGTGCCGACAACAACATCGCAATAGGGTAGTATAGTTTGTATGTGTTGACTTACATCATCACTTGGGACGAAACGAGATTCACCATCACCTAATCCAGTTAAACTCCACAACACAGGTCGATAATCGATGTCTACAATTACCTTGGTATTTGCTGCTTTGGCATACTCAATAGCTTTCATGCTGGTGCTATAAGTATTGGCAGAAGAAAAATGTGTTCCTGTAATTAACAGTGCTTTACTGCTAGCAATGAATTCAGCTGTAAAGTCTTTTATGTCCACCGCCATATCTGCACAGTCTTTTCGATAAAAAATAAGTGGAAAGGTTTCTTTGTCTTGTATGCCTAGGATAACTAAACCTGTTAATCGTTCTTTATCTGTGACAACATGGGAAACATCTACCCCAACGCTTGCCAACTCATTGCGCACAAAACGACCCATATGTTCATCGCCAACTCGGGTGAGCATTGCGGACTTGAGTCCAAGTTTGGAACAACCGTAAGCAATATTTGCGGATGAGCCGCCAAGATATTTTGCAAAACTACCCATGTCTTCTAAGGTAGATCCAATTTGTTGTCCGTATAAATCTACTGCCGCACGTCCTAGACAAATAATATCCAGTTTTTTCATGCTTTATCCAACATCCACTGGTGATCTGGATGGTTCTTAAAAATCCATCGACGTTTTGGTCCTGCCATTACATTTAAATAGTAAGAATCGTATCCATAGGGAACGCCAACGGGATGATAACCGCGTGGCACTAGAACAACGCATTTATCTTCCACCGCCATAGTCTCGTCAATTGCTAAATCATCGGTATATACACGCTGAAAAACAAAACCTTGTGGTGGGTTTATTCGATGATAATAGGTTTCCTCTAAATAGGATTCAACTGGAGGGTTGTCAGAGTCATGTTTATGGGGTGGGTAACTTGACCAGTTTCCAGCCGGAGTTTTGACTTCGACAACCAGCAAACTATCAGCTTCGTCTTGTTCCGGTAAGATATTACAAATAGACCTTGTATTGCTTCCCTCTCCTCGAACCTCATTAGTCATGTCTTCAGGCTTAATATGTCTGGCAGGATAATTTCCAAAACCAGGCGCAGTTGCTATTGCCAGCTCGAGTTTGGTTATCGCTTTGATAGATACTTGACTGTTATTGGGCGCATATACTGCATGCGGTTTTTTATCTTCAAATACACTCATCCTATCGCCAAGACTATGAAAAGTATGCTTATCTACTCTAATATCAGCCTTGCCAGATAAGATTACCAAGCATGATTCTTTATCTGGATCAATCCAATTCAAAGTTTGTTGAGGTGCCAGTTCATGTGCTTGAAATCCGACATATTCCCAATTGGCTGATTCTGGTGTAATGTTTTGATAACAACCATCTGAACTTAATTTAGGACGAGATAAAAGAGACATATTTAATTTCCTTGTTGATGGTATCCGATGGATATACATATAGCCTGAACAAGGCACATTGTTGCCCCTAAAGACCTAAAAGTGTGAATCTCTGCTTCATGTATGCAAAATAAATAATCTGCAAGATGGGCAATAGGATTTAGCTTTGTATCGGTCAGCAGAATAACCGTTGCATTCGATTGTTTTGCTTCCTTAACGGCTTCAGTTGTCCAAGTAGAATAAGGGTTATAAGTGGTTGCAATTAATACAGTTTTCTCATCAAGCCAATGTGATAGGTTTTCTTCTGCATCTGCGCTATTGGTAATACGGCATCGAATGCCTAGATTATTTAACATATAATAAAAATAGTTTGCTATAGGTTGAGCTCTATTCGAACCACATACAATTACTTCATTAGCCCTACACAACGCCTGCACGGATTCCTCTATTAGCTCTTCATTTATTTGTTCAGATAGTAGTTTTGTGGCAGCAATATTACGACTAGTAACATCATGAAATATATTCGAACTATTCGTACTTACATCGCCTACAGTGACTTTTTGCACATCAGTGATACGCTGATGATAGTTGATAGCAGATTGCGAAATTTTGACCTTGAATAGCTCTTGCAGTTCTGCAAAACCACTAAAACCAAAATGTTTGGCAAAACGCACCAGGGTAGAAGGATAGACCCCAATATCTTCAGCAATCGCCGCAAGAGTGTTTAATGCGAGTTTTTGAGGTTGATCGATAATGTAGAATGCTATCAACTTCATTTTTTTGCTTAATTTGGGGTAGTTTTCTTGTAATAAACTATTCAAATCGTTAATATTTTGTGGCAGCATTTTATTTAATAGTTATAAGTTAACAGGGTTTCCGCTTTGAAGAGACTGTTTAGCCGCTTTGGCAATTTTCAATGCTAAAACACCATCTGAAATGTCTACGCTAGGCTTAACACCTGTTTGAACTGATTTCATAAAATGTACCAACTCGTTGTGATATGCCTTTTCATATCTTTCTAAGAAAAAATATTTTGCTTTAGCTTGGTTAATTCCATTTGCGTTGCTTAGCACCACATTATCTTCAAGTGCATTTTGAACTTGCAACATTCCTTTTTGTCCAAAAACTTCAATTCTCTGGTCATAACCAAAAGCCGCTTGACGACCATTAATAATAGTTGCAATCGCACCCTTCTTCATGGTTAATATGACACTGGCAGTATCCACATCACCATAGCTAGCAATATCATCATTTGTAGCAGTGGCAGCAACATATATATTGCTTGGTGTGTCTTTAAGTATCCAGCAGGCCATGTCAAAATCGTGGATCATCATGTCATAAAACAACCCGCCAGAACTTGCAATATATTCCATAGAAGGCGGTTCTGGGTCATGAGAGTTAATTATCAAAGACTGAACTGAGCCGATAAGGTTTGCATCAACTTTATTTTTTAAGCTGACCATATGTGGATCAAATCGTCTGTTAAAACCAATCATGCATACAATGCCACTTTCTTTAACAACTTTGGCACACGATAAAGCTCTATCGAGACTTAAATCAATTGGTTTTTCGCAAAAAACAGGCTTACCTGCTCGGGCGCACCGTTCTATTAGATCTGCATGTGTAGCAGTACTGCTGGCAATGATAAAGGCATCTATTTCGTTATTATTGAACGCTTGGTCTAAGCTTAAGACGATGGCATTGTACTTTTTGGCAAGCTGCTCTGCCGCTTCTGGATGGAGGTCAACAACCGAATGAAGCGTAGTTGTTGATTCACCCGCTATTGCTATTGCATGGACGGCACCTATGCGACCTGCACCAATCAAACATATTTTCATAATATTTGCTATTTATTAATTCTCACAATTCCTTATTCGCTATTTTTTAATGCTGACAATTCCTTATTGCCAGACATCATAAATTGTAATTCTTCATAATTAATCTCTCCAGCAAGAGCAGTGCCAAGAGTTTCGCCTCGAGATAGAACTGTAAATTTGTCCCCTACAGCTAAGGCATGTGAAACGTTATGCGATATAAATACTACTGCAACACCTTTTTCCCGGACTTTTTCTACAGTTTTTAATACATTAGAGGTCTGGTATACACCCAAAGCTGATGTAGGCTCATCAAGTATTAATATTTCAGCACCAAAAAATACGGCACGGGCAATGGCAACGGTTTGCCTTTCACCACCTGAAAGAGTTCCTATTGATTGATTCGGGTCTCGTAATTGGATCCCTATTTTTTCCATTTCTGACATCAAAATTGAGTTACATTTCTCAAAGTCCATTACAGTGATTGGACCTATTTTTTTTGTCAGTTCTCTACCGAGCCAAAAATTACGCGACACTGACATTAATGGGATCAATGCCAAATCTTGATAAACTGTAGCAATTCCAGAATCTATTGCTTCACGGGGCCCTTGCATTACAGTGGGTTTTCCATTAATATTTACTTGCCCAGCTGTGGGCTGGTGTACCCCAGACATGATTTTAATCAATGTTGATTTTCCTGCGCCGTTATCGCCCAATAAGCAGTGGCACTCTCCCCTATTAATAGAAATTGAAACCCCTTTAAGGGCATTTACATTACCAAAACTTTTATAAATGTCTGTAAGTTCCATCAGTGGTGAAGTACTCATCATTTCGATCCTGTGATTAATTTACGAACATGAGTATTGAGTATCACGGCTAATAGTAAAAGCACTCCTAGGAAAACTCGAAATAATGAGCTCTCCACGCCAATAAAAAACAAACCTTGTTGCACTACTCCAAAAATGATTGCGCCCAGAGCTGCACCAATAACAGATCCATAACCTCCAGTTAATAAGGCGCCACCTATGACCACGGAAATAATTGCTTCAAATTCTTTAAGGATGCCTCTATCCGCTGAAGCCGAGCCAAACTCAATAACTTGAGTGGTGGCGAATACAGTAGCACAAAAAGCAGTAAAGACAAACATGAGGATTTTAACTTTGTTAACCGGTACGCCAATATGCCGTGCAGCTTGTGCATCGCCACCGGAGGCGTAAATCCAATTACCAAAACGAGTTTTTGTTAACAAAAAATGACCAAAAATAATTAGACCCAGTGCCCAAACCATCATTGCAGGGATTCCAGATACAACTGGCTGGCCAGCTTTAGTGCCAGCTACAAAGGTTTGAATCCAGCCCTGTTCAGCAAGCCATTCGAATAAGCCTGAGAATATTTTTCCACCAAAGATAGGCGCTAACCAGTCATTTTGAGAAAATTCGTTTATACCTCCAATAATGGTTTTTTTGGTACTGGCAATAGCAATAAAAATTGTCAAACCTCGCAAAATATATAAAAAAGCAAGACTAACAATAAAGGATGGTAGATTTGTTTTGACTGTAATATAGCCAATTAAAGCGCCTATCGACATCGCTACAGCAAAGGCTGTAAGAATACTGAGCCAAACAGGCCAACCCCAAACAATAGAAGTGACAGCGATCACTATGCCAGAAAAACCTATCATCGATCCAACTGAAAGATCAAATTCACCAGCAATCATCAACAGGCAGGCACCAACAGCAATAATAATGAACTGAGAAGAGACTATGCCCCAATTCATGGATCCTTCTAGAGAAAACATGCCAGTATCATGTGCTACCAGAAAAAAGAAAAGAAAAACCAACATAACGCCAACTATGGCTCCTAGATCTGGGCGTAGCATAGCGTTTTTAAAATAAGCGCGAATATGCGAAATATTTTTTATAGACATGATTCAGTCCAATTTAGATCTTTTAGGGAAGGTAAAAAAAATGCTGCCCACTTCAGCAGATCAACGGTGGGCAGCAAGGCAAAACCTAATTAACTATTAACGATATACACCTGCGTATTTTTCAACTAAGCTAATGTTGCTCTTAGTGATAAATCCAGGGCCAGAGTTAATGGCGCCAGATGGCCATACGCCATAGCGAGATAGGTTAGTTAAGAAAACAACCGGAAGATACCCTTGTAAGTATGGTTGTTGATCAATGGCAAATGAAATCACACCAGATTTAACGGCAGCTGCAATTTCACCTGAAAGGTCAAAAGTACCAAAATAGATATCACCCGAACGACCTAGGGCATCCAAAGCTGAAAGTGTTGGATGAGCAGAGGTTGGACCCAAGGTAAGAATGGCGTCTGTGCTAGGGTGCGACCTAAGGTGTGCCATAACTTTATTTTTTATTTCCGTTGGATCTTGTCCAGAGTCTATCATTTGATGGCCTAGATCTACACCAAGTGCATCGGCGTAGCCTTGGCAACGATCAACAGACACAGGATTTGTAAAAAAGTGATTGACACATAGGAACTCACTTACACCAGCAGCCTTAGCTCTTTTACCTGCACCAAAACCAGCATCATACTCAGGTTGGCCAATATGCGCCAATGCACCAAGTGCTTCAGATTGAGCACGAGTTCCAGAGTTAATTGTAACCACTGGAATGCCCTTTGCTATTGCGTCAGTAATAGGTCCTTTTAGTACATCAAAATCAGCAATTGTTACAATAATGCCATCAGGGTTACTTGCTGCAGCCTGCTGGACGATACGTGCCATATCTGCTAAATCACCAGTAGTAGGGTTACGATAATCTACCGTAACATCCATTTGATTACCGGCTATTTCAATTGCATTTTTAATTGTGTTCCACCACGAATCAGAATCTGGTGCATGACTAATTAGGACAAATTTCTCTCCTGATGCAATTGCTGTTGAACTTCCAAACATAGTTGTTGCAAAAAGTACAAATATTGCAAGAACAATGCCAGAAGCACGCTTATTTATATTAAACATGTTTTTATACTCCTCTTCTTAGAAAAAATAATTAAATTATTGGAAGTCAATAATGATTCCAATTCTTGAAGCGTATTTAGAACTTCAAGAAAAATCAGTATACATAGTTTATATAAATGAATTTATATATATTTTCTATTTTATAAAAAAATAGAACAAATGTTATATTTTAATTCCTCAAAATTAATCCACATCAATTAATTTGCAATTTGTATTGTCACACAGGGGTAGCAGGGAAGGGTGCTTTCAGTCGTTGAAATGACCCTCTCTATGATTTGCAAGTCTGAATAAAAATCTAATCTGTTATCCTGAAACTTAGTTATTGTGTATTTGATAATGTTTCAGCAAGATTCCTGAGGACGGTTTGCGTTTCTTCCCAATCTATGCAACCGTCAGTGACAGAGACACCATACTTCATCTCATTTTGATTGTCCAGTATTTTTTGATTGCCAGAAAACAAATTGCTTTCTAACATAATGCCAAAAATTGATTTGTTTCCAGCGACAATTTGTGCACTAATTTCTTCAACCACATTACCTTGTAGTCGGTAGTCCTGATTAGAGTTATCGTGAGAACAGTCCACCATAATCCTTTCAGGTAAATCATTTTTCTGAAGAAGTTTTTCACAACGCTCAATATCTTCACTATGGTAGTTTGGTTTAACGCCACCCCTTAGAATAATATGTGACGACTTGTTGCCTTTTGCTTTAAATGCTGAAATTTGACCTTCATCATTGATCCCTAAAAAACTTTGAGGTGAAGAACAAGCTTTGATTGCATTAACGGCCGTTATGAGTTTTCCATCGGTACCATTCTTAAAACCAACTGTCATTGAAAGGCCGCTTGACATTTCACGATGCGTTTGCGATTCAGTTGTTCTTGCACCAATAGCGCACCAAGAGATCAGATCTGCCAGATATTGAGGGGTAATTGGATTGAGAGCTTCTGTGGCTGCCGGCATACCTAAGTCCGCTAACCAAGTTAAAAATTGGCGACTTTGATAAAGACCTTTGTCGACATCAAGTGAATTATCCATATCAGGATCACTAATTAAACCTTTCCAGCCAATCGTGGTTCTTGGTTTTTCAAAATAAACTCTCATCACTATATAAAGTGATTCCTTTAATTCTTCACTAAGTTTTTTCAATTTATGTGCGTATTCTTTTGCGGCCTCAAGGTTATGAATTGAACAGGGTCCAACAATCACTATCAATCTAGAATCCTTTCTTGATAGTATATCGCTCACAACTTCACGGCCAGCTATAATGTTTCTCTTGCCCTTTTGAGTGATGGGCAATTTTTTACTGAGATCATTAGGGGAAGTGATAACAGCTTCACTGGTAATATTAGTATTGTGAATTTGACTATCCATATAAAGTGTTTACTAGTTAAATTAATTTATTCGTGATTTTAAACATAAGTTACTCTTTTATGTTGCTGAGATAAGATAATATGAGCATTAAAAAATCCTCAAGATTAGATAAAAATATAGAATTGCCTTAATTAATAATGAATGAATTGTTAAAAGACTTCACTTTTGTGGTCGATCTTAATATTGAATGGGGGGATATGGACGCCCTTCAACATGTCAACAATATTGAATATTTCAAATATTTTCAAGTGGCTCGAATTGCCTATTTTGAAAAAATTAATTCTGATAGTGTGTTTGGAGAAACACAAATTTCATTGATACTAGCATCAACCCAATGCAAGTTCATTTACCCACTTGCCTACCCGGATAGTGTTTCTGTTGGAGTCAGAGTTGACACAATGGCAGATCAGTACTTTACAATGAAATATGCTGTTGTTAGCCACAAGCACCAGAGACTGGCCGCTATTGGTGATGCTAAAGTGGTAATGTTTGACTATGTTAATAATAAAAAAGCCTCTATTCCTAGTGAGATTAGAAAGACGATCATTGATCTTGAAAAAACCGTTGACGAGATAGTCGACAAAGACTAGTGCATGCAGAGACAAACTGGCTACTAAGTCCAGCAAACTAATATTGAGCTAAGCCTTGAAATTTTGGCATGGCATCAAGCAGTGAACGGGTATATGCATGTTTTGGTTGTTCAAATATATTCTCATTACTGCCGTTCTCCAAGGCCTCACCGTCCTTCATAACAATAACACGATCACACATTTGACGAATTACTGCTAAATCGTGACTCACAAAGAGCAGAGTCAAAGAAAATTGTTCCTGTAGATCCTTCAGTAAATTAAGTAAATTGGCTTGTACAGAGACATCTAAAGCAGAAGTAGGCTCGTCGCAAAAAATAAAGTCAGGTCGATAACCCAGTGCTCTTGCAATACCAATTCTTTGGCGTTCACCACCAGAAAAAGCATGAGGCAACTTATCAGCGTCTTCTCGCTTTAAGCCGACCAAGGACATAAGATCTTGAGCCAATGATTTAGCATTCTTGGAATCAATAAGTTTATGAATTTTTAAACCATAGGTAATATTTTCTCCGGCACTCATACGTGGATTGAGGGAGGAATATGGATCTTGAAAAATGCACTGCATGGACAGGCAATGTGCCCGACGTTCAGTACTATTGGTTATTAGCTTGAGATCTTTGCCACGGTAAATGACATTACCTTCAGTTATATTCTCCAAACCTAAAATCATTCTTCCAATGGTTGATTTACCAGAACCTGATTCTCCAACAATTCCAACAGTTTCACCGCGTTGAACTGTGAAATTTACATCCTTGACAGCAATAAATGACTGTTTTGCTTTAAACAGACTGGAGGGGGTAATAAAGATTTTTGTAAGATTACGAACTTCTAGTAAGGGCTCATTAGTTGAGTCTTGTGTTGGTTGCTTTTCTTGCAAGTAGTGAAGACCGGTAGAGATATCCTCTAAATTATCTTCTTCATTTATAGCGAAACGGTGCAGGCGCTTCTCTATGAGAGGTACCGACGCCATTAACGACCTGGTATAGTCCTGTGTTGGTCTTTGAAGTACCTTATTTGTTGCATCTTGCTCGACATGTTTGCCATATCTTAGTACGTAGACATAGTCACATGTTTCTGCTATAACGCCTATATCGTGGGTTATTAAAATAATGGCAATCTGTTCTTGCTGACTCAGCTTAATCAGAGTCTGTAGTACCGATTGTTGCACGGTGACATCCAAGGCAGTTGTTGGTTCATCGGCAATAATGAGCTTAGGTTTTGCGGCAATTGCGATCGCAAATACAATGCGTTGGCATAGTCCGCCAGATAATTGATGGGGATACTTTTGAAGGCGGTCTTCGGCAAAGCTGACGTCTGCTCGTTCTAACAATTGAATGGCATATTCCCGAGCGTTCTTGCCACTCTTATCGGTGTTGGCTTCTATGGCTTCTATGACTTGTTCGCCGATTGTTAGGACGGGGTTAAGGGCAGTCATCGGATTTTGGTATATATAGCCGATTTGGTTACCACGCAAAGATTCGAATTGTGCTTCACTTAAACCAACAAGCGAACTTCCGAGAAATCTAATTTCACCACTAACAAGTTTTGCTGGCGGGTCAAGAAGACCCAGGATAGCCTTACCAATGGTCGATTTTCCAGCACCACTTTCACCAACTATTCCTATGATTTGTCCTGAATTTACTTTAAGAGAGATATTATCAAGAGCCTTGAGTACATCACTCCCTTCA
>Ga0207963_1000551_pt1 | contig 19894 bp, 10 predicted proteins | sample Knorr_S15_td_NAD_FD_185604 | JGI IMG/M metagenome (GOLD analysis project Ga0207963, IMG submission 185604) | Marine microbial communities from Southern Atlantic Ocean transect - Knorr_S15_td_NADW_ad_2500m_LV_A (SPAdes) (version 2) | ecosystem: Environmental > Aquatic > Marine > Oceanic | place...
AAAGAAAATAAGTAATAAGTTCTCAAATTTACTCCTTTTTACCCCACCATCTCTGTAGCTCATCCTGAACCGATGGATCATAATACAATTTTCTTTTTATTATAAAAACTGATAGTAACTTGTATTTTTCTGTGGTATTTGAATATAATGTACTGTTTCTGATTTTATTTAAAAATCTACCAGTTTTTACCCCAGATATAGTTTTTAGAAGGAACAAAGGGTTATTCACTATACGCCAGATAGGATTCTCCTATAGGATTACACATTCAACATGAAATAACAAAGCGCAGAATATTTTAAATTTTTTTGATTCAAAAGATTATTCCGACATGATAAAGTTCAACCATATCTAATGTTTCATGGTTTAATTCATAGAATTTCACTGAGATTCTTTTAGGGGAACTTTCTGTATTGACTTCTGCAAGACCGTAAACAGAACCGATCACAGGCGGCTCATCTTCGATGGTGTTTTTTGGTATTCCCCAAGCAGCTCGAAATATTTCAAAAGAAAAGAGTGGATTTTTCTGGTTCTCGGAAATGAGAGGATGCCCTGTTGCTCTCTTATAGTTTAGCGGAGACGCAGAAAAATCAAAAACGGCAGTACCTAAATTTTGAAGCGAATATTCAATTGATTTTTCAAATTGCGATATAGGTTTCAAAGGATAATCCCAATTTAGAATGTGTGCGCTGGGATAATGTTGATCGCCAGAAAACATTAGGACGCCCTGAATGTGATTATCTTTAATAAAGGACAGAATCTTTTCTCGCTCAAATTTGTATCCCATCCAACTATCGTAGCCTGCCCTTCCGGATGATGTGTCACCACCATAATCGTTCAGGGGAACACTTGAAAAAACAAGTTTGAATGTCGATGTCGATTCTTTGAGACCATCAAGTAACCAACCAAGTTGTTCTCTTCCAAGCATAGTTTTCACTTTTCCATCTTCATTTTGCATAGGAGAACGGTGCCAACGTGTATCAAGCACAAAAATATCTACATCTGTTATTGAAAACTTATAATAGATTCCGCCGTCTTCTTCTACAAACGAATAATAAGGAAAATTCTCCTTAAAAACTTTTCTTGCTTCTTTTTTATATGGATATGTTCCATCAGAATTATCTCTGCCAAAATCATGATCATCCCATATAGCCATCAAAGGAATACTACTTGCCATTTTTTGATAGTTTATATCAAATACACGATTATATTTATTTCTGAAAGCCTGCAGTACTGTTTTATCAGAGAGAAGTACCTCGCCATCCTCAATCATCTTCTGACGCAGGCTGTCATTGGCAAGATATTGTTCTATTGTGTTAAGATTACCATCATAGTCTCCATACATTTGATCACCGAGAAGCGCAACAAAAGTCGGAGAAAGCTGTTCAATCTTATTAAAAATATTAAAACCCAGATACTTCTCCCGCATACAGGAAGAAAAAATAAAACTGAATTTTCCGGATTGTTCCGCTGCCGGGAAGGTCTTAAACATAAACCATTCGGAATAATGTCCATTCTCGAATTCAACTCGATACCGGTAGTTTGAATTGGAATGGAGGTTCCGGAGAATTAAGTTGGTTGTAAACGCGTTTGCATCGGTCAGTTTGTTCCAATCGGTCAAATTAGTTAATAATTTATTAGCTTTTTGATACTCGATGCGCACATTGCCAATGTTTGTTGCTTTTATCAAAATTGGAACCTGATTATTTTGCTCGATACCAACAACCGGAGCTCGAAACAATTCATTGGGCTTTTCGCACCCCCATATACTTAAAACCATGATCAACGCTGAGACGCGTAATAATCTCTTATTCATCTATTTTCTTGCTTCACCCAAAAAGACCAATGTATATACTAGAATTAATCTCAGTCATTTCAGGTATATCATTCGTTTCATCGCATGAAATGACTGGTCTAGTAATTGATCGGAAAATACAGTTATTCTATAAAAGTATATTCCACTTGGCATTGGTGTCCCATAGGAATTATTTCCGTTCCAGGTAACATTATATTCACCAGCTGCGTGGAAATCCTTTACAAGAGTTATCACTTCTGAACCAAGAATATCATAAATAATCAACTCAACAAAATTACCTTCAGGAAGTGAATAAATAATATTTGTCTCCCCATTAAAAGGGTTTGGATAGTTTTGTTTTATTAAAAAATATGAAGGAATTTCTATAGACTGAGAAATTACTGCTGTCAAACTATCTCTGATTACAGTTATGCCATACAGCCTAATCATTAATTCATTTTCTGAATCTAATTCATAAAATGTAACAGCCACACTTTTAGTGAAATTTTCAGTATCAACTTCAACTAAACCATATACTGAAGGGTGCCCCAATTCTGCTCTAAAAATTTCAAAAGAGTAAAATGGATTATTCTGATTTCCTGGAATGAGCGCATGACCCGTTGCTCTGTTATAATGTAATGGTGAAGAAGAAAAATCAAAAACTACTAGACCTAAATCAGATAAGGAATAAACAATGGATGAATCCGTTTGTGAAACAGAATTCAATGGGGTGTTCCAATTTAAAATATACCCGCTAGGGTAGTGTTGATCGCCAGAAAACACCAAAACACCATAAATCTGATTATCTTCAATAAAGGAGAGAATAGTATTGCGTTCAAATGTATATCCCATCCAACTATCATATCCCTCACGACCAGAAGATGTATCGCCACCATAGTCATTCATTGAAACACTTGATAAAATTAGTTTAAAGGGTGCTGTAGATTGATTCAATCCATTTAATAACCAGGAAAGCTGTTCTTCGCCAAGCATTGTTTTATCTTCATCGTCAACCACATCCATTGGCGATCTATACCAGCGTGTATCAAGGACAAATACATCTACATCTGCAATTTTAAACTGATAATAGATGCCCTCATCTTCTACCTGATATGGGTAGATTGGAAAATTTTCTTTAAATACTTTCTTCGTTTCTACTTTATAAATGTAAGTACTATCAGAGTTATCCTGACCGTAGTCGTGATCATCCCAAGTTGCAATTATTGGTACCGTACTGCTCATTGCTTGAAAATGTTCATCAAAGTTTTGTGCATATTTACTCCGCAATGCCGGTACCACAGAATTTGGAGGACCTGTATTAATATTGCCGTCATAATCTGCATATATTTGATCTCCGAGAAGCGCAACAAAAGTGGGGGATAACGTTGAAATATAATTAAAAATATTGTGAGGAAGAAAATTTACCCTAAAACACGTGGAAAAGACAAAGCTGAACTCTCCGGATTGAGATTGTTGAGGGAATGTTGAAAATGAAAACCATTCAGAACTGCTACCATCTGCAAAAATAGCTCGGTATGTATATTCAGTATTATAGTTGATATCATTCAGCATAAGGCTTTTGGTAAGATCATCGCTATATGACAAATATTCCCATTGGCTAAAATTTGAGACTGAATCATTACCTTCAAAATACTCAATACGAACGTTTCCGGTTGAAGTGCCTTTAACCTTAATGGGAACTTGGTTATCTTGAATAATTCCAACTATTGGGGACCTCGATAATTCAATACTCTGCAAGGAAAAAATTGAACTTTGGGCTGAGAGGACAAAAAGCAAAAAGACAGCAGTGTAATAAATAAATCTTTTCATCCGGCGATTCTCAAATGTTATTCATTATATTTCAATCCATTTGCTGGATCTCGCAACGGCTCTTTTCCATTGATGCATTAACTGCTGCCGGTGGTCTTGCGTTATGTTCGGCTCATATCTTCTGGATAGCTTCCACTTTCTACTTATCTCATCTAGATTATCAAAATCACCTATTCCTAAAGCTGCTAAATATGCAACTCCGAGGGCTGTAGTCTCATGGATATCCGGCACATCCACAGGTATGCCTAAAATATCAGCCTGAAACTGCATAAGAAATTTATTAACAACTGCACCGCCATCTACCCGCATAAATTCAACGGGCAAACCGGAATCTTTTCGCATGACGTCCAAATTCTCTGCTACTTGAAAGGCAATTGCCTCCAAAGTGGCTCTAACAATGTGTGCCTTGGTTGTTCCGCCCGTAATTCCAATAATCATACCTTTGGCATATTGATCCCAATAGGGCGCAGCCAAACCCGTGAAAGCCGGAACAAAATATACTCCGTCTGTATCCGGAACCGATTTTGCCAACGTTTCTGTTTCAGCAGCTTTGTTAATAATCTTAAGACCATCTATAAGCCATTGAATAGCAGCACCGGCAATGTATACTCCTCCATCCAATGCAAATGTAATTTTTTTATCCATACTCCAAACGGCTGTCGTAATGAGACCATTTTGAGAAGGAATAGGCTTATTTCCTGTATTCATCATCATAAAACAACCGGTGCCATAAGTAGTTTTTATGGAACCTTTCTGGAAGCATACCTGTCCAAAAAGAGCCGCTGCCTGATCAACAACACTTCCGGCAATTGGAATTTTTGCATCAAAAAATTCAGTAGGAGAAGTGTATCCATAGATTCCAACACTATCCATTATCTTTGGAAGAATCGATCTGGGGATACCTATGATTCCTAGAATTTCATCATCCCATTGATTCGTATGAAGATTAAACAGCATAGTTCTGGAAGCAGTAGAGGGATCAGTCATGTATATTTCTCCCGCGGTCATTTTCCATAGCAACCACGTATCCAAAGTTCCAGTCAATATTACTCCCTTCTTAACTTTACTCCAGGTATTTTTTACGTTATCCAATATCCATTTTATTTTTAAGGCAGAAAAATAAGCATCAATCTGCACACCGGTTTTCTGTGTAATAATATCTCCCCATTCTTTTTTCAGCTCATCTGCCAACCTGGCTGTTCTTCTGTCTTGCCAAACAATGGCATTGTATATGGGTTCGCCGGTATTCTTATCCCAAACCATACAGGTTTCGCCTTGATTATCCAGACCAATGACTCTCAAGCATTTCGCTTTTAGCTCTGCTTTATCCAAAGCCATAGCAACAGACTCTTTAGTTTTATTCCATATTTCTATGGGGTCGTGTTCAACCCAACCCGGTTTTGGGTAATACTGAGTATGTTTTGTATAGCCTTTGCCGCAAATATTCCATTCTTCGTTAAATATTAACGCTGTTGTCCCGGTTGTTCCCTGATCGATACCCAGGTAATATTTCTTCGTCATTTCATTTCTCATTATGCGTTTGCAGGAGGCTATCATTTTTACTCGAAGCCTCACTTCTAAAAAATAGAAAATAACAGATCACACCAACAATCACCATTAAGCCAGAAATAATCGTCGCATTTCGAAAATCTTTCGGTATTGTGAGGATGCCAATTTCGAGAATGAGCCATAATACAGCAAAGAAAAAAACTGGTTTTGAAAATTTACCAAGCGTAAAACTGCCTGCCCTAAACACCACATTTTTTCTGGTAAGTCCATATGAGACAACTGTAATGAGATAAATTAATGCCGGCAATACGGCTGTTGCACCAACGAGTACTGTCAGTGATTCAGCGAAATAGGTAGAGATTAAACATAAAATAAGAATTAAGAGAGTAGCTGCCACAGGCGAATTTGTTTTTGGTGAGATTTTTTTAAAATACTGGCTGAAGAAAAATGCATTGTCCCGTGACATAGCGTATATTAAGCGTCCTGCAGAAGTAGTAATAACTAAACCGCAGGCAAAAATTGAAACGCAAATTAATACTAAAAATAATTTGCCGATGACATCGCCAAGAGTTGTTTCTATAATATAAGGAAGAGGATTATTTGAGTTCAGTACATCATCGAGATTTGGAATTGCCATGGTTGAGGCTATCAAAAAGAACATGCCAAAAATTCCACTCAATGCAACTGAGGCGATAATTGCTTTGGGGACTGTTTTATGCGCATTGACTGTTTCTTCGCTCAAATTTGCAGATGCTTCAAATCCCACAAGTGTGAAAGAGCCCATCAACATAGTCATAATGAAAGGAACGATATAAGATGTTCCTTTTGCAGAATTCCCAATGCTTAGTAGGATGGAAGGATCTGCATTACTTTTAAATACAACAACGAATAAAAATATTGTTAAACCAATCATTCCGATTGTTTCAGTAAATACGGCACTGTTATTAATAAAAGCTGCTAATTTTACACCTATTATATTCAAGGTTACCTGCAGCATAATTGTACACATAACAATAATCATGATATTTTGATCTGAAATTGGAATATTTAATAATCCTGCTAAAACCGGAGCAAGCCCCCAATCAACAGCCGGAATGACCAAAATAAGAAAACAAAATGAGATCCATCCGGTAATCCAACTAACAAAGGGAGTGGATAATCTTTTCATCCATTGATAAGAATAACCACTTACAGGAATAATTCCGGCAAGTTCAGCAAAAATTAATGCAACCAATAATTGACCAACAACAGTAATTCCCCATGACCATATTCCTGCAGGCCCACCGGTTTGGATAACAAACTTATAATTTGTGAAAATACCAGTAGTAATCGAAATAAATGAGAAGGAAATAGCAAAGGAACTGAATAATTTCAGGCTTCGTTTCAATTCCTGTCTATAGTTGAATTCTTCTAGGATTTTTACATCTTCACTGTATGTATCACCTTTTTTCATTCTTAAACTCCAAATTCATTTTGTCTATGCGAGGTTCGACAATTAAATTTCAAAATTCTGAGTACCACGATGTCATTAATCTGATAGGTTTTTTCTATTTGCCATCCCCATTGATTTGGCTACCGCTTTATTCCATTCATTCATCAAATCCTGTGATTAAACCACCTGCTATGCCGCCTATAGGAATAATAATAAGTCCAATTAACAACCCTTTTCCAAAGAATGGCCTGTCTGTATAATCTATGAAGCCTAATCCAACAGGAATTGAAAAAAATAGTACATCTCAGCATGGAAGAAATGATCAATCCGTATGATAAGACTGCGTATTCATTTTAAGTTCCTAATTCCTTCTCATTTTTTAATTTCACCACCCGAATCATTAGGCAGCGCATTCCACTTTGTAATCATAAGGGAACCTGCCATAAAAACTGATCCTGCCATAAAAATAAAAATCCCATCCCAGCCCCAAGTGTCTTTAAAAAAACCAGGTATAGTCCCTCCGGCAATTGCGCCAATAGAACCCAACCCATTTATAATACCTGATGCAGTTGAAGCTCCTTTACGTGTCCCGAAATCAACTGCAGCCGTAGCGCTTACGAGCGAATCAGGCCCATAAATTAAAAACCCAACCAGAAACAAAAGACCTGCTGAAACAATGCTGCTGTTTCCAAAGGATGCAAGATCATTGAAGAAAAATAATAGAACAGCCAACAGCATCATAGATATAGCACTATAAGGCATCCGACGTGATTGGAAAAGTTTATCTGATGCATACCCCCCTGCTAAAACAGATAATGGACCTGCCAAAAAAAATGCAACATTCACAAAAGCCGATTCTGCTACTCCAATTCCCAAGGATTCACTAATATATAAGGGTCCCCAAAATAGAATTGCGTAGCGTGTCGGTTTTAAAAAGAAATAAATTGCACCCAAGCGTAAAACCATTGGATTTTTAATCACTTTTAATGTCATTTGCCAAGACCCTTCGGCCGGATGACCGTTCCTCGCCTTATCTTGGGCTTCAGAAACCGTTTCATTGTGATATTCTTCAATTGTTGGGAGTCCTACATCCTCAGGTCTGTTTTTCTGGATAAGGTAAAATAAGATCAATACAATTAGAAGAATAATCGAGGGAATAAAAAAGGCGTATCTCCAATCTAAAAAATATGCTGCAGCTAATCCTGCAATGGGAACGCCTAAAATACCACCGATTGTATAATTGGTTGCCCACCATCCCATAACTATACCTCGCTCGTGTAAAGAGAACCAGTTAGTAATATTTTTTGCCAACGGCGCCCATCCTGTAGATTGGCTTAACCCCTGAACAAGTGCAAAGACGCCAAAAGCAAGGAGAATGGAAGAAACTCCCATTGCAAACCCGGCAATAATTGATGTAAATAAACCACCTAAAACAATTTTTCGTGTTCCCAGCTTATCGCCCAAGATCCCCCAGACAAATTGTCCAACTGCATACCCAATAAGATAGATGCCATCAATCATACCCATTTGTTCACTTGTCATGGGAATAGCCGGATCTTCACTGATTCCAATCTTAGCTACGGCAAATGAGGCCCTTGTTAAATAAAACCCGACATAGGCTAACCAAGTGATGCCAAATATTTTATATCTCCATAATTCATATTTGGTATCTTTCTTAAGATTTTTACTCACTGTTGTCATTTGCTAATCCATCTACATTTAGGGTTTCTAAGTTATTTTATTCTAACTCCCTGGAAACAAACTGTATTCTTAATTATGCATTTGACCGATATTACCAAAGCCCCATGCTGGATCAACAATAGGAATAGCCATTTTGCCAGTGCTATTCTTAAACAAAAAAAGATTAGCCCAGCGAGATTTCTCAAAATTTGTCACTGAAACCGTATCGAGTACCGCTTCATAAATTTGAACTGTATGCACCTTCTTGAGCAATTGAATCTTTTTTTCCAGAAGCAAATGTGTTTGTTCAAAATAAGCGGATTGTCTTGCCTGATTTGCAAAATCGGTAAATACAGGCTCAATACCATTGCGAGTTCTGTAGCGAGACTTGTTGTTTCTAAAAAAGTCCTCCACACCAAAGTCATCAATGGTAATACTTTTCGTGTAGAAACGCCGTATTTCCTCATAAACCCATTTATCCCGCCATGCTTGTAGTCGATTCTCAACTGCCAATGATTTATGTAATCCATGTGCGATAGCTTCTTTTGCAAGCAAGTGGTTTCGAATAGTTAGAGCGATTTGTTGTTTAAATTGATTATGGAAGAGATCTTTAGCTGAAGGATCTGCAGTGATGGCAGCAGGATCAAACAAGCTTACGATATCTTTTATCAATAGACGCCCTCTATCAAATGTAATTAGTGTATCTTCCAGTTGGTTCTTCAATTTCCATAATGCAGATTCTGTTTCTATTGCATTTTCAAGCGCTTCGGAGAAGGTACCTTTGTTATTATTTTTTTGTTTCCATTCAGCTAAGCCAATCGCTAAGGTTCGTAAGGCATTTCCTTTAGTGACGATGTTCTTTGGCGTTATAAATTCTGAAATATAACTTGCAGTTTTCTCTTCTTGCTGGCGATAAAAAAGAATTTGTTCAAATCGTTTATATGTATTTTGATAATCGTAATCTGATATTCCTCCTCTTTGAATATCTGTAACCTGGAATAAGTAATAGACTTTATTTAATTCGATTGGTTTAGAAATTTCTCTTATTTGCAAATTTTCAATTGCCTCCAACAGCTCGGGATGAACATCCAGCCAGGTCAAATAGTCTGTTTCAAAATTATTTAAATGATACGTGGCTTCTGGTTTGTTGGTCTGAATGTTTTGAACAACATTTTCGTAACCCTGATCTTGCATTGATTGGTAAACATATTCTTCGATATCCAGGTCTGGTACTACCCAGTATCTTAGTTTCCATCGAACTTTTGATTTATTTATGGCTTGTTTAACTTTTTCAGGAGTAACCTGTATTTTTTCATCTACTTCTATTCTAAGGAGTTCTTCCACCAATAATTCTTCCAACAGTGTCTGCTCGAGTCTTTGTACGCGCTCCGTTTTGTCCAGACCTAACCGATACCCCTCGATGGACAATAAGGTCTCATTTATCATATATCCTAAATAAGAAAACTTTTTATCCGGGCTATTTTTTAGATGTGCAAATCCAAATTCATAATTAAGTTTAAATTCTCGCGCTGTGATGGCATGCTCTCCAACATGTGCAACAATACCAGATTCAGGGGCAATTTCTTTTATGTCACAGCCAATACAAAAAATAAAAACAACACTAACTACTAGTAATTGTATCAACAAAATTACCTTTTATTCATCAATGTACAATGCTATGTACCTTGGCCAATTCGGAACTTTTTTAGCAGATCAAAACTTCAGACCGAGGCTTAAGTTATGGACTGCATTGAGCACACCCCAGTCAACATAGGCATAATCAAGTGTTAGCTTGCCCATACCAATATTGCGGGTCACTATGCCTGCACCTAAACTAAGTCCGGAAACAGTATCCCTTAAAAAAAGTGATTTATATCCAGCTCTAAGACTAATCGTTTTCAGTAACACTATCTCTAGTCCCATATTTATTCTCTCATTGTCATTGCTTGGATGCAGAAAATCAGTCGCTATTGTAATCTGGCTTTTATCACTGAAAAAGGAACTGGTATAAGCCAGTCCTAAACGAGCTATAAGTGGAAGATCGAAGGCATCGGTCTGGTAAATTACATTAATGTTGTCAACGCCGTAATTAGCCCCATCAGGATCCAGAACATTTATCAAATCACGACCGTTAAGCTTTAATGAACTACCGAAATTTGATATGCAGACGCCCATGCGAAGTCCATCCCATTGGGTGATATATAGGGCACCCAAATCCATCGCAAAGCCATCAGCCCAAGTATGCCAGATCTGCTGGCGAATGTATTTACCATTGAAGCCGAAGGTGAAACGATTTGTCAAGTTGATGGCTATCGTAGCCCCTATTGCAATGTCCTGTGCACCATAATATTCACCGGTCCCTTGCTCTTGCCCCACCAATCTTACCGGTTGCTCATCCATACCGAAACTGATCACATTTAATCCAATGGCTCCTCTTCCAGGGATAGGGGAAACGATGCCGACAAAAATGTAACGGGTATCAATAAACCAATCGACATAGGTGAAGTTCACCTCAAGGCCGGTCACCCGTCCTATACCGGCCGAATTCCAGTACATCGCTGTTGCATCCTGAGCCAGCGATACAACCGCTTCTCCTAAACCTGCAGCTCGTGCGCCCACCCCCATCTCTAAAAATGATGCAGCACTGGTCCCAACGTTAGAAATACTTTGGCCATTAATAAGAGTGTTGAACACTAGACACAAGAAAAACGTTAGAAACAGGACTCGCCGTTTCACGAATCCACGTCTTATGCTATCATATTTTACGCAATTCATGGACTGTTTTGTATTGGATTGTAGGAAACTGTTTTCCTCTGGAGAAATCAATTCATGTTCCTTTTCAACTATTATTCCTTGAAATAAAAATATTCATCAGATTATTATTTAATGACTGCAAAACGACCTATTTTTTCTCCATACTTACCGGCATCCACATGGTAGAAGTAGATTCCATAAGCCACCTCAATACCATCTTTTGTCAGCAAATCCCATGGTTCACGTCCATTCTTGAAATCTACTTCATGAGCGATCGTTTTTACTAATTTCCCACTGACAGTGAATATTCGAATAGTACAGCGCTGTGGTAAATTCACAAATTCGACCCGCCGTTCACCTCGGCCGGTCAAGGCTGTCGGTTGTCTCGGTTCCAGCACATTCACTACTACGTACGGGTCCGGTACTACATAAATATCGTCCAGTGCTGAATGTAAATCTATTGCTGATTTCCAACCCTGCATTGAAAATTCGTAAACATCGCTTGAACTGAACGGTTTAAAGGTTGTGACCTGCAGCTTTTCACCCGGCTTTGGTGAGACAGGTAGTTCACCGCTAGGCACGTCAAACTCAAGTTTCCAGCCTGAAATAACATTGTTACCTGATCTTGCTGCGATCAAGGTCAGAATATCCCCGCTGCTAATAGTACTATCTGGTCCAACGCTTGAAGTATCTCCCAAATCTGGCTCCCAGTCAATAAACATGAATTCCACCTCCACGCTATCGGTCAGATTCCAGATTTTAAACTTGACGGGTATGCGAAAACTGGAGACTGGTGAAAATGAAGTAGCTACAAATTCATCAAAGAATTCTATTTCAAAATCGATTGGAATACCGACGGATGTCTTGCTGATATCAATTTGCAAGTTGCTATTGCCTTGCCAGTTTACAGTATTGATCTCCGGCTCATCGTTATTATCAAAGAAAATCTTAAACCCATCAATAATCGTCATTTCCAACACGGAATCATCAAAATTTGCATTTCTTGATAACACCGTATCACCTGTACCGATTTTGGTTAAAGTAAAACTGGTTGTAAGATGCTCCACAGTTGTATCTGTAAAAGTGATTTGATAATCTTCGTTTTTGACTGAGTCCGGTACAGTCAATTCTATCATAATAGAGCCTGTCGCAGGTCCGGTCAAGTGGGTAAGGCCCATTGTTAATGCGGGGGAATCGACGCCTGCGGCTGGCCCCGTAGGCGTCACGGTAGCTACATTAGGATCCATAAACGCTATGTTGCCTAACAAATCTACTTCTATGATTTTACTCGACTCAGTAGGTGAGATAGGTGATAAGTCCTGCTTAGTGGATAGACCGCGTTCATAAAAATCCTGATCATATCCCTTATCCACCGAAACAACGGCATAATAGTAGGTCCTCCCGTTCACAACATCCGTATCCACATAAGAATGCCGTAGTCCCGTATCGCTTCCCATATCGTAACTAACGCCTAAGTCTTGTAGTGGAATGGGGTGTGCTCCTACCAATCCATCTTTGTAATCAAATTGTGCAATGGGCTCCCATAAGATCGGATTGCCAAAAGCATCCGTAATGGTCTTAATATCATTGAAATGGGGATCAGATGAACGGTATATATTGTACAGGCCAAAGTCAGCGCCGTAAATTGGATCACGGGAGTCTTCCGCCTCATCCATCCAGATTAAATATACCTTATTATCACCCGCTATAGCTGTTAGAGTAGAATTGATCGGGGGCTTGGTGAAATTGTAGTCGGCATCGTAGATACGCTGCATGGTCCTTTTATTACGAATGATATCATCAAAATCATTGCCAAAGAGACAGGCGATGGCGAATCGCTCAGAGAATCCAGGGGACAGCTCGAAAAACCCAGACCCGTAAGTGAAAGCCACGTCCACTCCAGAAATAGAGGGAGTAAAGAATCCGGGTTGGACTTTCGTCTGCCAGAAGTCCTCATCATCTTTCATGTTATGAGAAGGTTCTGCCGCAAAATAGCTGGTCAGTCCTATTTGATCGATCTCATCGTTATCGGTGAACTCAAAATTAGGCTCACCCTCGTCTGGCACTCCGTTACCCTCAGTGCCATCACTATCAATACCAGGGTAGTCCAGGTCAAGAGCACCAAGACCATCCGAGCCTACATCATCATTAATTTGCTCCAGATCCAGAATGCCATTCCCATTCAGATCTTCCCCGGGATCAAGTAAACCATTGAGATTGGTATCCTCAAAATCCCAGTCGCCATTTCCGTTAAGGTCGCTGTATGAAATCCAGTCGCCATCATTATCGATACCATCTTCCTGACTCTCATCCACCATGCCATCACCATCATTATCGATACCATCGATAAGGCCGGGGCTCTGTAAGAAGGCAAAACCGAAATAGCCAATGGTTCGATCCTGGCGATCCAGGAAATCCAAGTCCCACTGCCAAGTGATATCGTCGATGGTGTCGAAGAAGGACGCGTCATCCTCAGCATCGCCTTTCCCCAGATCGGCGTCCACGTACATCCCCACGATGTTTCGGGGCAGCGGCTTAGAACTGACATTCTTCACTTGATAGATGGAAATAAGGATATCCTCAGCCAGAGGATGATTCCACTGGTAGTTACGCACTTCTACTTCAAGGCCTACCCCTCGGCTTCCCCCTTCTAAGAACGGTAGTGAGTCCTCAGGAAACGGGTAATAGGGGAATTCGTCGTTGGTGCGATCATCTACGACATAATAACTTTCTTGGTCTGCGCGAACAAAAGCCCCATATTCTCCATTCCATCTATTGCGACGGGACCCTGGCTCTCCAGGATGACTGCCTTCCGGCCAATCGTAGGGCCATGTTTCCGGTAAATGACTCATTGCGGGATATTCTAAAATATTAATTAGGCGGCTATCGAGAATACCATTACGGTTGAGGTCCTCGCCCTGATCAAGCATGCCATTTTTGTTTAAATCCTCATCCAGTCCACCGGTGAGAACACCATCATTAAAATAGCCAGCTATCGGTTCCCAACCCCAATTGTGGGTCTCTGGCGTGGGAACATCACGTGAACCGCCAGTGTAGCGCTCACTAACAATATGCAGCGTGTCGCCCTGCTCTGTAGTGACCTCGGAAGCAGCAAAAAAGACATATTCGAACCCGTAGAGCACACCACTGCCAATCGGCCATTCCATGCGCGCCTCGACCAAAGTCCGGCTACCAAGATTACCGAAATTGGAGTAAGCTGACCGAATCAAATTACCTGTGTGAACACCTGTACGGTCGAGAAAAAAAGGAAAGGCACTCTTATACAGGCTACCGCGACGAGCTGTTTTTTCTGTCTTTTTCTCTGCAAATGCGGTGTCGGGAATACCCACAAGCAATATGAAAAGTATTGCATTTACTAGGCTTCTACTTGTTCTATTGAACCTCAGGAAGGTTTTCTTATATCTTTCATTAATTTTCATGCGCTATCATGTTTTGAAATGGCCAGAATAATTTACCATAAAATCGTTTTAGATCGACCAGTGCTATTTGTCACCTAAACTCAGACTGATTCCAATTTGAATTCTACGCGGTTCAGAATACCAATCCTGATGATTATCGATATCCCTCAAAGTAAACAAACCTACTAGGCGAGCCTGCTCCAATTTCTCGGTGATGGGATAGCGATGGTCACGGTTAGCCCGGCCTGTTACTGCATATACGGTCAGCTCATTGGCCCGATCTAAAAGGTTGAAGATGCGCATGAAAAGTGAAACACTTTTCCCCGCCAGCCGAACATTTTTATTTACAAATAGATCAAGATTGGTCTTCCAAGGTTTAAATTCAGTGTTTTTAAATTTGGTTTTCACATCTAACCTGATAGGTTCAGGAGTATATGGCTGCCCACTGGATACACGTCCAATCAGGCTGAATGTCATCGCATTTCTAGTATTGATGGCCAAGGTTCCATTGAGGGTATGTCGTTGATCCCAATCCAAGTACAGAACTTGTTTTTCACTATCACGGATAATCCCACCGCCCAGGCCTCCGGTTGAAATAATAGCAATATTATTTGGGTCCGATTCGTTGCCTTTACTGACTTGAAAAGTATAATCCAGAGTCCCCGTGACTGGACCCCTTGTTTTCCTAATTGCTAAAGCAATTCCTCGATTAAATCCGTAATCTCGGTTTACCCTTCTGAAGTAGGTGTTGACATTGCCGACCATGCGAATCACCTCTAACCCCAATAAATTCCGAAAATCAGCATAAAAAAGGGTAACCTCAAAGCCCAACCCGGGGGCCAGTTCTTGCTGAAGACCCACCTCATATGATATGGTCTTCTGGGGCAAAAGATCGGGATTGCCTACGATAGTTGAATTAAGACCAACTATTTTGTATTCAGAATTATCATAGATATATGCAAATGGTGGCAGCTTAAGAAAATGTCCATAGGCGACATGGATAACTCCGGCATCAGAGATGGGAAAGGCTATTCCAAGCCTGGGACTGAGCTGAAATTTCGGATCAACATCCAGCAAATCAGTATTGCTGGTCAGTGCTACACTGCCTGAAGCTGGATTCACCCGTGGGTCGGCAAGGATTGCGTGGTCCGGTCTGAACCATTCATAGCGTAACCCCAGATTGATGATCAGTTCATTCAGCTCAATTGTATTCTGGATATACACCGCCAGTTCTAGCGGCTGATGCTCATAATACAAGTCACTTAATCCACTCTCTCCATTGGGCGCCAATTTAGGGGGCTCAAGTACTGCAGCCTGTGACTGATCCAGAAATTCGCTGAAACTTAAACTCGTGTCACTAGGAAAGTAATTGCTGGAAAAATTAGGGTCTGACGAAAATTCAGGGCTGCGGCTTTGAAATCGGATTCGATGGGTCGTCCCTTCAATTCCAAATTTAAATAGCTGATAATTATCTAGTTGCCAGTTCCAATCCATCTTACCTAACAGTTTATCGGTTTCCACCAGATCTTTGCCGGATTTAGTTCCCCCCAGATTAAAACGCCCTCTTGCCGGGGAGACTGTCTGCAGTTCAGGGCTGAGCAGATCACTAAACAGATAGGCCTCTTTGTTAGATTTGGAGTAGCTTAAATCGACCGAATAAAATAGCCTGGGACTCAAGGTATGATTGACACTTAGAGTATGCATTTGAAATTTATTGAAGACATGTTTCAGAGCATCTGGTGTATAGCGGTAATTATCATCGTAATCACGACCGGATTCATTTTCAACAAATATACTGTATGATGTACGGAATGCTGGTAATGGGCGGCTAACAAATTTTGCATTTAGTGATAGGTGCTTTAGTGGATCCATTGCCACGATTTTACCATCGCCTGTGAAAAGAAAATCTGGAATCTCTATAATTCCTCTCCATACTGCTGGATCATTAGGAAACTTGCGACGATACCAGGTATCATAAGCAGCAATTTGCCAGGCGTCCTCCGGACGGGCAAGTTGTATACCTGTAAGATAGTTGGCATCCGAGAAATAGCGGCCACTCAAATAAATACCAATCTTATTGAAGAATGGTAAGGGGCCCGCTATGCGCCCTTCAAAATTCTGTATGTTTTGTGGGTGCAGTTCATCTATTCCAGGGAAAGTGCTTAAATTTTTACTAAACCGATCGCCGCCATACAATGCAAGATGCCCTGAAAACTGCCTACCGGGATCTTTCGTAATGATATTAATAACTCCCGACTGAGCCTGTCCATATTCAGCGTTAAAGGTACCGCTAATAATCTGCAGTTCTCGTACATTACCGATTTCAACGCTGAATAGACTACCCCCCGCTGATGAGAATTGGTCAGTGATAGGGATACCATCTACCATATAGGCAAGTTCATCGGTCCGGCCACCTCGAATATGAATACCACCGGACTGGTCGATAATCACACCGGCTTGAAGTTGAATCAGGTCATTGATATCTTGAACCGGTAGATCATCAATTTGATCAGCGGTAATATAGGCTGTGGTATTGGTTCTATCCATCTGTACTGCCGCCCGCTCAGCAGTTACCGTAACTCCTACGAGTTCGATAACTGAAGTGGTTAGGGTAAAATCTTCCACAGTGGTTAAGTCAGCAATCACATTAACAGTCCGCTGACTATTAACGTAGCCGACAAAGGTTACGACTATCTCGTGCCGGCCGGGAGGAACATTAAGCACAAAGTAGTAACCATCGATATCGGTTGCAGCTCCAAGTGTGGTTCCAGTAATCTGAACGTTAGCACCGGGCAGGGGATCTCCCGATTCCAAATCCCAAACGCGTCCCTTCACCTTGCCGGTTATCCCTGCTTGCATTAAGGCTACGGACAAAAACATAAAGGTATATAAATAAATCAAGTTTCGTCGTGAATTATGGTATGTAAGGTTAGTCGTCATTATTTCCTAACCGTGAACTCATGAACAAATTAAAAATTCCTATACAAATTAGGTTTCTACTAAAACCGCTACCATGATTATGGGAGGCAGGATAATTCCTGCCTCCCATAATTGTATATTACGCTTTCCTGGTTCTATTTTAAGTAAATCATCCTGCGAACCAGATTAAAGGGCCGTGATACCCTATCACTTGAAGGAGCAGTAATCCGGTAGAAATAGATTCCACTAGCTAGACTGCGTCCTCGCTGATCTACACCATGCCAGGTTACATTATATGTACCGGCATCCTGACGATTATCAACGAGCGTAGCAACCTCGCGTCCACTAATGTCCAATATGCTAAGCTTTACGTTACTGGCAATCGGCAGAGTATATTCAATGACAGTGAATCCATTGAATGGATTGGGGTAGTTCTGACTAATGGAATAATGCTTCGGCATCTGAACTTCAGTCTCATCCGTGGAAACAAATGCGCTGTCCGGGGTTGTAATAACAGTGCTGTTAGTCACATCCACGGCATAGGGGCTGAGGGTTAAAAAGCTGTTCGCCCCATCAGGTGGACTATGCATACGCAAAGCTTCAGAAGATGAGTTTACCGAAACCAGATTCCCAGCCGCATCCACAAAAATATCGCGGATATTGTTGCCACCGCCACCAGGCAGGTTAGTTGTGTCGGTTCCCACGATTGAGAGGGCTGTGGCAAAGCTGAACCCGGACAACAAAGCGCCATCGCTCATGGCATAACCGATAACATTATGCAATGGGCGACCGCCAGTCTGCCTGCGGGCCACGTAGACGCGACCATTGGACTCATCCAGGGCGATCCCGGTAAAAGACGAAGCTGTCGCCATATGAGTGGTATCTTTATGTGGCGGCGCATCATCTAAACCAATATGCCACATTTCTACAGGAGTAGTACCTGAAATATCCCATTTACTCAGACCAAACACCGAATCGGCTTCGGCCAGGGTATCTTGCTGTGACTGGGCAATATAGAGATAACCCGAGGCGTCCATTTCGAGGGCAAACGCCCTGGGCAACGTCAGCGAGTCGATAACCACCGTATGGGCACCGGTGAAAACACCAGTACTGGTTCCAATGGCATAAGACCGCACCTCAGCAATATCGAAACCATCGCCATCAGTGGGACCTTCACTATCAGACCCGTAGCGTGAGCCCACCTGCTCTACAGTATAGAGCATACGGTCGGCTCCTTCACCCACTACGATCGCCCGCGAGATGGTGCTATGATTAGTCAGTGTATAAAACGATAATACAGTATCAATACTGGCTAAAGACCATCCTGCATCGCCAACTGCCACACCACCTGTAACGGTTGCGTCACCATTGTTGGCCAGGCTCCACACGTAAACCCGATCATCGGGTCCTACATAAACGCTCGTTGGCTTGCCTTCGTTGGCACCTAAAGCATTCCAATCAATCCCCGCGTTCCCTGGGGCATACGCAGTAGCTTGAGATAGGCCATAATAACGCCCATCGGGGTAATGCATATACAAACCTCTGTTTGTCAGAATTCCCCCACTGTTGCCAGAGGTACCACCGGACCGTTCGGTGACATAAACTATGCCGAATGAAGGACTCGGCTGATTGTTGTTAGTTGCCACGCCACCGGATGACCAGTACCAGCTATCTGGACCGGTATCATAACTGAACCTCTCCCAGCCATCGGAACCAGTCCCATCAGAGGCGTCGATAGTTACAACATATACGCCACTCGTGGCGGTGCCTCCAGCAGACAAGCTGCCGTCCCATGCAACGTCGTTGAATCCTTGCATCGTACCGCTAGCACCAGATGCAAGATCAATTGTTTTGACCGTGGCGCCTCCGGGGTGGGCTTTGATTAAAATCTGAACAGCAGTCGCGTCTTGGTTGAGGAAATACTCGATAGACGCTGGAAATGTCCCAGTGTATGTAATCTTCACCAATGATGCGAAAACATTCGCTTTTACCACAGAACTTCCCAGAAACAATAAAACGATGAAAAACATGTATTTTATCGTTCTTTTCATAATGTTATCTCCTTTATTGTTTAGTGTTATTAGGTTTTTTCCAATTGATTATTATGAATATCATTATTGAAATTATCCTCCACAACAATCTCATTCTAATGTAGCAGTTATTTAAACAAATATCAATTATAATAAACTTCTGAACCTTCTTCTGGTTGATATTCTTTGGATCCAATATGACTAAGGGTAATATTGGGTTCGCTCCAACATTTTTCAATATTTGGTAACCAGACATCTTGTGGCCGATTCCTTTGCCGGGAAGAAATCAAAAGTGCAATGATAAGTAGGTAAAAAAAGCATTGCGGTAGTCATGAAAACAATCAGCCATAACCCCGGTAAACGGGTTAGCAGCTAATGCGCCAATAGTATAATTAGTTGACCAACGCCTTATAGATGATAAATAGACCATTAATTCACAAGGACTATGAAAAATAGTTTTTTACAGCTCTGGCAACACGCCAACCATTAAAATAGCACCATTCAGCGCCATGATAGCCACCTAGCATA
>Ga0207963_1000559_pt1 | contig 19803 bp, 20 predicted proteins | sample Knorr_S15_td_NAD_FD_185604 | JGI IMG/M metagenome (GOLD analysis project Ga0207963, IMG submission 185604) | Marine microbial communities from Southern Atlantic Ocean transect - Knorr_S15_td_NADW_ad_2500m_LV_A (SPAdes) (version 2) | ecosystem: Environmental > Aquatic > Marine > Oceanic | place...
ATAACGAACGTCATCCTCTTCACACGTGCCGTTGACCACATCTATAGGAATCTCCAGATAGGCGGGACCGGGGATGCCGGAAGTTGCCTGGCGGAAAGCTTCAGCAACGTATTCGGGGATTCGCTCGACCCGCTTCACTTGCTCGGAGAACTTGGCGATAGGCTTCATGAACGTTACGCTGTCGAAGTCCTGGAGACCGCCCTTGAGGTGTTCCCCTATAGCCGCGTTTCCCCCGATAAGGATCATTGGACTGGGGGCCTGAAAAGCGTTGGCCAGCGCGGTGACGGCGTCGGTAACGCCGGGGCCGGCGGTAACAATAGCCACGCCAGGCTTGCGGGTTACTTTAGCCCAACCTTCCGCCGCGTGACCCGCCACTTGTTCATGGCGGAAGTCAATCACCTTGATGCCTTCATCCACACAACCTTCGTAAAGGTTGTATATATGCCCACCGTTCAGGGTGAATACGTATTCAACCCCCTCATGCTTTAGGGCTTTAGCGAAGAGATGTCCACCGTCTATTTCTGCCATTCTGCCTCCCTAGATTGTTTTGCAAAGCTTTACGTTTCGCCAACCCCTGGCAAAAGAATCGCGCCTTCGACCATCACTGATCGCAGGGACCAGATCAAAAGGTGACAGAGTCTTGGACGAATGAGCGCAACCAATTCGAATATTCAAGATTCCGGGTAGGGCGGGCTTACCTTGCGGCCCGCCCATAGATGCCTTGGACGCCTGCAACGGTCCCGATCCGGCTGCCCGAAAGATTATAGCAACCTTCGGGGGAGCTTATTAAATTACTTCCTCCTCCTTCAGTCGGGCCAGTTCCTCTTCTCCATAGCCGAAGAAATCTCGGTAAACCTCGGCGTTATGCTCTCCAAGAAGCGGCGATGTGGTCACCTCGACGGGCGATTCGGACAACTTGATCGGAGACCCCGGCAAATTGAGGGTCCCTCTCTTCTGGTGCTCCACTTCAGTAATCATTCCCCGCTGGCGCAAGTGCTCGTCCTGGTGGAGGTCCACGGCGTTCATGGTGGCTCCGGCGGGAACCCCGGCAGCCCCCATCAAATTCATGACCTCGAACTTGGTTCGCTGGGTCGTCCAGGCTTCAATCATCTCGTTGACTTCCTGCTCGTGTTCTTGGCGCCACTTCGGGTCGGAGTAGTTGGGGTCTCCTACCAAGTCCTCCCTGCCTATCACCTCTAGAAGTGCGTCCCACATGCGGGGCCGCACCGGTTGAGCGTATATGAAGCAATAATCGTCGGGCCCCCCCGGCATGCACTTGTAGATGTCGGCGGGCACTCCTCCCCCTACTACATGGTTGCCAGGCCGGTCCAAGGGCTCCCCCGTCTCGTAATAGCTGCGCAACCTAGGGCGGCAAAAGTTCACGATGCAGTCTTGCATGGAGACCTCGACCACCTGGCCTTGTCCAGTAGTCTGCCTTTGCCACAAGGCTCCCAATATGCCTATCGCGGCGTGAAGACCGGTACCGGTGTCCCCGATGGTGGGCCCGGGCTTCAGGGGCGGGCTCCCTGGGAATCCGGTCATGGTCATAGCGCCGCCCATGGCCTGGGCAATCATGTCGAAGGCCTTGTAGTCGGCGTAGGGTCCGGTAGTTCCGAATCCCTTGATCCGGGCCATGATGATCCGGGGATTCACCTCTTTGAGCACGTCATAGCCCAGTCCTAGCCGTTCCATCGCGCCGGGGGCCATGTTCTCGGCCACAATGTCTCCCTGCCGTACCATATCCAAGAACATGGACTTGCCTTCCTCACTCCTGAGGTTGAGGGTCACACTTCGCTTGTTCAGGTTCAACACGATGAAGTAGAAGCTGTCCACGCCGGGAATGTCCGTTCGGCTGCGCCGGCCCGGGTCGCCGTCCTTGGGCTCCTCCACTTTGATAACATCGGCCCCGAGCCATGCTAGTGCCTCGGTGCAAGACGTGCCGGCCTCAAACTGAGTAAGGTCGATGACCTTTATTCCATCAAGAGCTTTTGCCATTTTGGCGCCTCCCTACTGTTGTCTGCCGAACAGGTATTCTGGCCTTTCAGGCCGAGGTTGGAAATCGTCCGAACAGTCCCCACCGGCGGCACCGGAGGACAGCCGGTATTCCGTTCGGACATTACTGCCTGGTGGCCCCCCTCGGTGCGTCTGAATGCTAGATCGTGGCAACGGCCTGATTCCAATCGGTGCCCTGGTGATTATGCAGTGCGCTTGCTCATACGAGCCACGTCAGCTTCTCGGACAACCAACGCCACTTCGTCCTGCACATCCCCCCGTCTCACGTTGAACAAAAGCAGTGTAGTAGGGCTACTCCGGGCTGTCAATGCAGCGAATTGGTCCGTCAGCGAAGCCAAATCGTCCAACTTCAGCGGGGTTCTGCCTCTATTCTTCAAGAAATGCTCCAGTCCGTCAAATTGACAGAGAATGTATAATTTTTCTGTCGCCCCGCAAATACGTTATGTCTGCTTGTGTTCGGCGTAAAGCCGACCCAAGAAACTCTGGGCGTTGCGGCCGGCATCTCCCGGCGGAGTACCGCTGGACCCCCAATTACCAAGATAAAATCATCGAGACTTAGGAGGAATGTCATGGCTCAGGTAGAAGGAAGTTCACTAGTAGCCCAAGCGATCGCCCGGGAGGGAGTTGAGACCCTCTTCGGTCTGGCCGGCGGTCCCATACAGGACATCATGGGGTTCGCCCCCCATTTCGGCGTCCGTCCCATCGGTGTACGCCACGAGCAGGCGGCAGCCTTCTCCGCCGCCGCGTACGGCTTCGTTAAGAATCAGGTAGGCGTTGCCGTGTTGGCGGCAGGTCCTGCAGTCAGCAATGGAGTCACCGGCGCCCATGTGGCCTACGACAACTGTCTTCCCCTGGTGATTTTGGGGGGATCAGGCGCCCAAGGAGGCCGCTACACCGGCACCTTCCAGGAAACGGAAAACGTGCCTATGTACAAGGGCATAACCAAGATGGCGGTGCAGGTGGACAGCACTCGGCGTATACCCGAATACATGGCCATGGCCTTCCGCAAGGCCCGCACCGGACGGCCGGGACCGGTCTACATCGACCTGCCTTCGGACGTGCTGCAAAACGAGGTCGACGAGGAGAGCGTCAACTGGCCCAGCAACTACTACACCGACGTCCCTCCCATGGGCAACCCGGACCAGATCAAGCGGGCCGCCGATCTGTTGATCAACGCGGAACGTCCCATGATGATCATCGGTAAGGGAGTCCGCTGGTCCGAGCCCACGGAAGAGCTTCGCCAATTAGTGGAGACTCTGGGAATGCCCTACGTTACCTCCCCCATGGGACGGGGCTTCATTCCCGATGACCATCCCATGAACTTCGCCGCCGCCCGAAGCGCCATCATGAGCAACGCTGACGTGGTGCTCATCGCAGGTTCCAGGCTTAACTGGATGTTCGGCTTCGGACGCCAGTTCCCGGCGGACGCCAAGATAATCCACATCGACATCGAAGCCGAGGAGATTGGCGCCAACCGGGCGGCGGAAGTAGGCATAGTCGGCGACTCGAAGGCGGTGCTGCAGCAGATTCTGGCCGAGATGGAGGGCCGAACCGCCGGATTGTCCGAGCGCGCTGAAGAGGGACCTTGGCTAACGGCCTTACGGGACCGCGTGGAGAAGAACGCCGAGAGTATCCAGTCCCGCCTGACCTCCGACGCCAACCCCATAATCACCCACCGGCTACTTCACGAGGTGAGCCAGGTGTTCCCCCGAGACACCATCTACACCGTGGACGGCCAGACCACTTTGGCCACCGGACGGCAGGTATTGCAGAGCTACACTCCGGCCAGCCGTCTGAACTCCGGGTCCAACGGCTGCATGGGCGTGGGCGTTCCCTTCGCCGTGGGCGCCAAGCTGGCCCGGCCGGAAGCGCCTGTAGTCAGCGTCAACGGCGACTGCGCCTTCGGCTTCAATGCGATGGAGATGGAAACGGCGGTGCGCCACAATGTCCCGATAGTATTCGTAATCAACAACAACTCGGGCATCGTCGGCGGGGCCTTGGAATCCCGCATGGGTCTGCCCGAAGGCTACACGGAACGGGTCGCCACCTACACTCCCGACATCCGCTACGACAAAATCCTGGAGGCCTTCGGCGGCCACACCGAGAACGTCACCCAACCCTCGGAGATCCGGGCTGCCCTGGAGCGTGCGCTCCAAGCCACGAAAGAGGGCAAAGTCGCCTGCGTCAACGTGATGTCCGAGCACATGGAGATCGCCCCCTCCCGTGACGGCCGCGCCGGCGCGCTAATGGGCTACGACCGGTAGCCATACACGGAACCACCTGGTTCAGGGTGTAGGGGCACGGCTAGCCGTGCCCCTATGGCGTTCGAAATGCAGAGGTTTCATTTAATTCACCCCCTACCAGTGGGAGAGGGGCAGGAGCGTGAGTAGTTTACGGAATCAGCTTCTGCTCCTTTAACTCCGCTAGGTCGCCGTCAGTCATCTGCAGTAACTCTTTCAGGACCTCTTCTGTCTGCATACCCAGAGACGGAGCGATCTGCAGTTCGGCGGGTGAGTCGGACATCTTTACTGGGCAGCCGGGAACCATGAAGGCGCCTCGGTCCGGATGTTCCAGGGTCACTATCATCTCTCGCGCCGCCAGTTGGGGGTCGCTGTAGATGTCCACGGCGTTCAGGGTGGGGCCGCAGGGAACACCGGCCTTGCCCAGGATGTGGAACACCTCGTATTTGGTCCGCTCCATCGTCCAGGCTTCAATCATTTCGTTCAGTTCATCGGTGTGTTCCGTCACCCAGTCAATGTCCGAGTAATTGGGATCGCTGGCCATCTCGTCACCGCCGATGGCCCGGATCAGCGCCAGCCAAAGGTTGGTGCGCCGGGGCATGGCCGCCATGTAGACCCAATCGTCCGACCCGCCGGGTTTGCAGGGGTAGGTCCGGGTGCCCGGCATACCCGAAGTGTTGTTGCCGGCCCGGGGGCGGGATTGACCGGTTTCGTTGAAGGTGGACATGGCAACCCTCGTCAGGTTCACCACGGCATCCTGCATCGCCACTTCCACAACTTGTCCCTTCCCGGTGGTCTGCCTCTGCCACAGGGCGGCCATTATGCCCACGGCGGCGTGGAGGCCGGTGCCCGTGTCGCCGATGGTCGCGCCGGGGCGGATGGGAGGGTCGTCGGCATTGCCGGTCACGGCCATGGACCCACCGGTGGCCTGGGCGATCATGTCAAAGCTTTTGTAATCGGCGTAGGGGCCGTAGGTGCCGAACCCCTTGATCCTGGCTAGAATAATCTTGGGGTTAACCTCGCTGAGCACGTCGTAGCCCAACCCCAACCTCTCCAGGGTGCCGGGAGCCAGGTTCTCCGCCACGATGTCGCCCTGCCGCACCAGCTCGAAGAAGATGTCCTTCCCCCGTTGTTGCTTCAGGTCCAGGGCCAAGCTTCGCTTGTTGGAATTCAGGTTGATGAAGTAGCCGCTGTCCACTCCGGGAATGTTGGAATTGCCATACCGACCGGGGTCGCCGTGAGTCGGCTCTTCCACTTTGATAACATCAGCTCCCAGCCACGCCAGCAACTGCGTGCACGAAGTGCCCGCCTCAAACTGAGTCAGGTCGATGATTCGGACTCCCTCTAACGCTTTACCCACGTTTCACGCCTCCTTCCCGATTGGCAATAAGTTGGCTCTCCACCGTCCAGGTCTGTGTGATCGCCTATGAATAACCCATGCGCCCTTCCCGAGCCAACCAGGCAAACTGCTGCTGACGCCTGCCGGCGCCGGGGTCCATTATCACGTTGACAACGGAGGCTTTGCCGGAGCTAAAGGCCCTTTCCAGCGCGGGCCGAATCTCTTCGGGGCCTTGAACAAACTCTCCGTGTCCTCCCAGCGCCTCCATCATCACGTCGAATCGGAGATTGGGGGTGAAGTCGTTTGGGTCTTCTTCTTTCTCCACGTGCGTCCGGACCCACTTGTCGATGTTGGCGTTTTGGAAAATCACCCAGACGATGGGCAACTTGAACCGGGCGGCAGTTTCGATGTCCATGCCGTTAAAACCAAAAGCCCAGTCTCCCTGCAGGCAGATGACCGGCTTGTCCGGGTGCACCACCTGGGAAGCGATGGCAAAGGGGACGCCAGTGCCGACGCAGCCGGCCACTCCGGCATCCAACCGGTGCCTGGGATACCACACCGGCACCACCTGGCGGGAGATGTCCATGGTGCTTGCTCCATCTGCCACAATTATGGCGTCCTTGGGCAGGTAATCCCGAATCTCCTTCAATATTCGGTAGTAGCCTATCGAACTGGCGTCGCTGTTAAGCATGGGTTCGATGGACTCGGCGTTCTCCGTGGACTTAGCATTCAATTCGCTGAGCCAGGCGCTTTCGCCGTAGGAAACGGGCACGTCGTCCAATGCGCTCACCATCTGGCCAATAACCATCTTGGCGTCTCCCACCAGACCGACGGTAGCGGGAACGTTGGTCCCGATCTCCGTACCTTCTATATCGATCTGCACCAGCTTGAAATCCGGGGCGAACCGTGGCGGCTGACCGAAGTGGAAAAGCCAGTTGAACCTGGCTCCCACCATCAAGATGGTATCCGCGCCCTTCAAGGCTTGGGTCCTGGCGGCGGAAACGTTCATCGGGTGTTCCGGCGGCAGCATTCCCATTCCCATCGGCGACGTCAAGAAGGGAATCTGTGTGCGGTCAACGAACTGCAGCAACTCATCCTCGGCCCAGGACCAGGCAGCTCCCTTGCCCACGATTAGCAGGGGACGCTCGGCCTCCGCCAGGACTTCTAAAGCTTTCTTGATCTCCTGTGGGTCGGCCAGGGGCCGGGCCGGTTCGGGAGCCGGTTGGGGAATGGGAACATTGGCCTCGTCCACCAAGCCGGATATCATTTCGGCGGGCAGGTCAATGTAGACCGGGCCGGGACGCCCCGACATCGCTTGCTTCATCGCGACGTTGATCAGGGTAGGTATGCGGCTAACGCTGTCCACCGTGGCAGTCCACTTACAGATGGGGGCCGTGGTCTCAACCTGGGGCAATTCCTGAAAGTCACCCATGTTGCGGCGGCGCAGTTCAGCCGAACCGCCGATGACCAACAAGGGCCAGCAGTTGCTGTAAGCGTTGGCTATCCCGGTGAGAGTATTTGTCTGGCCAACGCCTGAAGCAGCGATACAAACCCCCACGGACCGGGTCAGGTAAGAGTGAGCCTGAGCCGCCATGCATGCGACTTGCTCATGGCGAACGGCGATCGCCTTATGCCCGGCGGACGCCCATCCATTTACTATGTCTCCCACGGGATCGCCGGGCAGGACGTAGATCGTATCCACTCCCTCACGTCTCAGGGAATCTATCACCAACTGTGCTCCACTTATCTCAGCCATGGCTACGCTCCAAATTGAGGATTTCGCCGCCCGGACGGGACACTTGACAGGCGGCGCGGGTTCCGGTGCCAGGAGCCTAATACCCCGGAACATCGGTGTCAAGGGAGACAAAGCGGGCTAGGTTCGTTTCAGCGGCGTGATATAATCCGTCCAATATTCGCCGGGGCCGTCTGACCCAAGTACTCCCAGGCACGACGCCAGGCGGCCGGTGCGTTTTAGCCCGCAAAGTACCATTACCCCAAAACACATATATTAGCCGGAGGTTTATCGATGATGCAGCAAAAGGGCAGGGCCAAGTTCGAAGCCGGACCAGTGACATTCATCGTTCAGCACGAGCTGTGGGACGGCAACGTTCAGGATCACTCGGACCAGGGAGTCGCCGTTCTAGTAGCGAATCAGGATGAAACGACGCTGTTGCGTTTCAATTGTTTCGACATCGAGAAGAGCTACGTATACGGCCCAGAAAAAGAGAACAAGCTCTTCCGCATGGATCACACCACCGATGGCAACCCGATCAACTGGACCATGCAGCAGATTCGAAACAATCTGTCCATCATGCTGGAGACGGCCGGGTACGCCGACATCGCCAAAGACGTAGACGCGAAACAAGTTGAGAAGGTTCTTCCCGACGTCGAAGCCCATGCCCGCGAGATGTACGCCACGGGCCGGAACACCGTCAAGCACAACCGGGGCACCGACATATTTGAAGTCGGCAACATTCGGTTCGGCCTGGAGATGCGGCGGCAGGCCAGCGGCGACGGAGGCTTGGCCATCCACGTTTTGGCCGACCTGGCCGGGACGCCGGGCCGTCATTACACGGAAGAAACCGAATTGCTGGCCTTTGATTGCTTCCGCGACGCTCCTCATTACCATTACGGGCCCAGGAACAAGAATCACCGGATATTCTTCGACAAGACTTTGGTTCCAGACACCCTGGGGTGGACCCTGAAGCAGTTCAAGTCCCGGAAACTAGCCGCCATGATTGACCGGGCAGGATACCCCGGCGTCGCCACCGACCTGGACCAAGAACTGCTGGACTCCGTCATGCCCGCCATGGAAAAGAGGGCCCGGGAAATGGAAGCCGCAGGTATACCCGCCGAGGTTACCGGCAACCTAAACGGCTAGTCTTCCTTATAGTTAGCGATAAGCCAACAGCCAACAACCCCCCACTCCAACTCTCCCCCTTTTAGGAGAGAGAGCCAACCCCTTCCCCCCTTGCGGGGGAAGGTTAGGATGGGGGGTATCGCCCACCCAGAAAACACAGCCCAATTCCCATGATTGGGGAGGATTTTATGGCAATCAGACTATCGAGGATCGGTCACGTGGCGCTCCGGGTCCGGGACTTGCAGCGGGCCAAAAAGTTCTATACCGAGGTAATGGGGTTCAAAATCGCGGAGGAGGATCCCGAGCACGGCAACGACGTGTTCATGAGCCTTGGCCACGACGACCATAACGACGGACATACTTTTGATCTGGTCCAAGTGGAAGACCCCCAAACCGCAACTCCCCCTCCGGACCGGAACGGTGTCGGCTACGCCCACATCGCGATCAAAGTCGATACCCACGACGACCTCAAGGCGGCCCACGACCACCTGGTCTCCCACAGCGTCAGCGTCGACCGGATGATTGAGCACGCCAACCAGCGGAGCATCTACTTCGCCGATCCCGATGGCAACCGGTTGGAGATCTACTACGAGTATCCGACGGCTCGGGAGCTGTTCCGGCGGGGCCGGGGCGACCGGGACTTCATCTTCACCTTTGACGACCCGGTACCTCCCTGGGCCACGGGGGTGCCCGAAGATTGGGACCCGGAAACCACGGCGGAGAGGTACCACCGGGGCACGGTCAAGACGATGGAACAGTCCTCGTAACCATCAGCCCACGTAGCGCCAACCAGTCTCAAAAAGCGAACAAGTAGGAGGAAGGTAACATGGTCACAGGTCTTGGACATCTAGGCATAATTTGCGACGACTTCCTGAAGATGCGGGACTTCTACACCCGCGTCCTGGGTCTAACGGTCACCGATGAAGATCCGGAGCGGGGCAGTTGTTTCCTCAGCGCCCACCCGGACACCGAGCATCACGAATTGAACCTGGGTCAGGCCAGAGGACCGGAACATCCGGACGGCGCCCGTCCCCGAACCCAGAACGTAGGGCAGGTTTCCTTCATCGTAGAAGACATGGCCGCCTTGCGTGAGTTTAACCGCAGGTTCAAGAAAGAGGGAACTGAGATTCTCAGGACCGTAACCCACGGAATCTCGGTCAGCATCTACTACAACGACCCCGAGAACAACATCGGCGAGGTCTATTACAAGACCGGCTACGTCGTTAAACAAGGCTTCGGTCGCCCCATAGACCTAGACACTCAGACCGACGAAGAGATACTGGCCTTCTCCAAGTCGTTCGAAGAGAGCGAAGGCCCCTTCCAAGGCGCCAAACTCCCCGTAGGCCAAGCCGACTAAAAATTGGCGAACCCCTCTCCGCTAGCCCCTCTTTTGTAAGGGGGGTTGGGAGGATTTCCACCCGCCACCGTTGAGTCCAACTCCGTAAGCCCCAACCCCCTCCAATCACCACCTACCCTACCCCTTCGTATAGCTGTACAATCCTAGAACCATGCCCACCACACCCGGCAAACCCACCTCATTTGGAGGCCATCCTTGAAGTTTGGTATCTTCGATCACGTAGAGCGGCGGGACGATGTACCCTTGGACCGGCAATACGCCGATCGTCTCGAACTGCTCGCCCAGGCCGATAAGGGCGGCATATACTGCTACCACGTGGCCGAGCACCACCATTCCCCGCTCTCGGCAGCTCCATGCCCGGGCCTATATCTGTCCGCCATCGCTGGGAAAACGGACCGAATCAACTTCGGCCCTTTGGTGTACGTGCTGCCCCTTTATCATCCCTTGCGGCTGGCGGAAGAGATCTGCATGTTGGACAGCCTGAGCGGCGGCCGCTACCACGTGGGTATAGGCAAGGGCGCTCCCGTAGGGGAGGAGTTCGCCATGTGGGGCGGCAACCCCACCGAGGTTACCGAGCGATTTGAGGAAACCCTCGAGATACTCATGATGGCGCTGACTCAGGAATTCGTGAACTTCTCCGGCAAGTTCTACCAGTTCAAAGACCTCTCGATGGAGCTCAAACCCAAGCAGACTCCCCACCCTCCCCTTTGGTATCCAGGAAACCCGGTAACCGCCGGCAGATACGGCGCGAACTTCATCAACTTTGGAAGCATAGAGAGCCTCCCGGCCACCGTGGAGATCTTCAAAGAAAACTATCAGAAGCACGTCGATGAAAATAGTTCATCGGCGTTCCAGCCAGATGAACCCCTTTACGGCGGCACCAAACGGATATATCTGGCCGACACCGATGAAGATGCCGTGAATCGAGCACGTTCGGCCTACGCGGTTTATCGTGCTAATTTCAGAAAACCTCTGCCGGGAGGCACATGGAGAAGGCCGACTACCTTTGGCACACCTGACACCGGCGGACATCCATGGGACCCAGACTTCGATCAGGCGTTCGCCGGCGAGCAGGTAATCGCAGGTTCACCCGCCACGGTCAAAGAATTCGTGGAACGCTATGCCTCGGAAAGCAACTGCAACTACTTAGTCTCATCTGTCCAATGGGGCGACCTCAGCCACGATGAAGCATCCTATTCCCTGGGACTTTTTATGTCCGATGTAATGCCAGGGGTATAAGGAATTTGAGGGCCTTGGAAGCGGCCCAGGACTGACTTGCCACCGAAGCAATTGGACCCATTATCGGAAGACGCATTCCAAGGAACCCCCCATGCTATACTTCCCGAAATCTAATCCCATCTGGAGGCAGCGATGACTACACCGGCTCCTTCCTCCCAGCCCGCATCCGTGGACATCATCTCTAGGTCCTTCTCCATGGAGGGCAGCGCCAAGATGATGGAGCGGCAGAACAAACAAGCCGAGATCCGCGGCTTCACCATCAACTGCGCCGAACGGGAGCCCATGGGAGATAATTCCGCTCCTTCGCCCTTGGCCTACTTCGCCTCATCCATCTTATTTTGAGAGATGACCCAAATTGAGCGGTACGCTCAAATGATGAAGGTTGAAGTCAGCAACGTAACAGCTACCATCGCTTTGCACGTGGCGTCCGAAGGTTCTGTGCTGGCCCAGACGGTCCAAGCCCGGGCTGACAAGATCGAGATCCACTACGAGATAGAGTCTTCCAACACCCCGGCAGAGGTAGCCGGTCTTCTAAGAAACGCTAGGAACGGTTGCTACGTTAGGCAGACGATAGCCGACCCCAAACTGTTCCACGACACCGTCAACCTGAACGGTAGCCCCTTCAACATGGACGACTACCCGGCCCCAACCCGGTAACGGTTAACCTGGTTCTATTTACCCGATCAAGCTGAACCTGGCCAGCCGTCATTGGCAGGGACGGCAACGGTGTGGCCGGCATCGATGGAGGTTTCCCGTGGCGCTAAAGAGCTTTGGCACCACGAACGTGGCCTGGGAAGAACGGGTGAACTTTGAGCGGTTTCGCACCGATCGATTGTCTCGTATAAAAGGTTTGCTTAAAGAGTCCGAACTTGGGGCGTTGCTGACCTTCGACATGAACAACATCCGGTACCAGACCGCCACCATCATCGGCACCTGGGTCCAGGACAAACTGGCGCGGTTCGCTCTTTTACCTCAAGATGACGAACCGGTCTCATGGCACTTTGGCTCGGCAGCACGGCACCATCAGCTCTACTGTCCTTGGTTGGGCGAGTGGTCCAGGGCCGGAATCTCCACCTTGCGGGGCGCCACGCCGCCGGAAGCTGGCCTGTCAGAGGACGTGGCGAAGAAGGTGCGGACTGACCTGGAGCAGAGAGGGATTCAGAACGAGCCCATTGGTGTGGAAGTGGTGGAAATGGAAGAGAAAGTGGTTGTCACCAAGGACGGAGTCGAAGTCATTACCCGCTTCCCGGCCGAAGAGTTTATTGTCGCCGGCCTGCGCTACTTCACCGCATCCGGCCCGTTGCCCACCGAACGGGAAGCCCAGTCCCACCTGAACCCGCCGTCCTCCGGCATACCGGCGGGAATCGCCGGCGCCCATCCCTGAACGATCACCAGAAGAGGACAGAAAATGGCTAATCTTGGATTTGTCGGTCTGGGCTCCATGGGTGGAGAGATGGCGCGGCGGCTGTTGGAAGCTGGGCATTCGGTCACGGGTTACAATCGGACCAGGTCCAGGGCCCAGTGGCTGCTGGACTTGGGGATGGCCTGGGGGGAGACGCCGCGGGCGGTGGCCCAGTCGGCCGACGTCACCTTGAGCATGGTAAGGGACACCGAAGCGCTGCATGCCGTAACCGGCGGCCCTGACGGTCTGTTGGCGGGCTTGGGGCCGGGGAAAGTCTACATCGACATGAGCACCGTCAGTCCTGCCGCCAGCAAGCAGATCGCGGCCCAGGCCGCCGACGCCGGGGCCAAGATGTTCGACGCCCCCGTTTCTGGGAGCCTGATCACCTTGAAAGCAGGGCAGCTTTCCTTTATGGTCGGTGGAGACCAAGACGCTCTTGAGGAGGTTAAACCCATATTGCAGGACATCGGGCCGACGGTTGATTACGTCGGCGCAAACGGTTTGGCCGCGATGATGAAAGTGGCAGTTAACCTGAACCTGCCGGTGCAGATTCTGGCCTTCAGCGAGAGCCTGCTGTTGGCGGAGAAGATGGGCATCTCAAGGGAGCTGGCCACCACTGTCCTGTTAAACAGCGTGGTCGCTTCCCCGGCGTTGAAGTACCGCTTTCCAATGGTGTTGAACATGCCGAAAGAGCCCCTCTTCGACGTCAACATGATACAGAAAGACCTGCGGCTAGCCCTAGACGCCGGTGGTGAACTGGGCGTTCCCCTTCCGACCACCGCCGTCACCGATCAATTTCTTAACTCCGCCCAAGGAATGGGCCTCGCCGATCAAGACTTCGTTATCCTGTTCGACATACTCCGCCGGTTGGCCGGGGGCGCCCCAGAGGAATGACCGGCCCGGGCGGCACCTACCCACGCCCAGGACAATGGTTAGCTCTACGGTAAAAACTTGATAGCCATGAAAGTAGTGGTTATCATGTTTTGGTTCAAATTGATGGAGAGCAGCTCCGGCACAACCAGCTATCGATAATATTTGGAGGAAACATGAAACTGCTTTTTTACGACGACTTTAAACTTGGCGCTCTCAAGGGAGACTCGGTGGTCGACCTGTCCGGGGCCGTGAGCGGTATCCAGCATACTTCGCCCCAGGACCTGCTCAACCGGCTGATCGAGAACTTCTCACAGCACAAGGCTGGTCTAGAAGCAGCGATCAGCAGCGGAACCGGAGTGCCTTTGAATTCGGTTAGGATCAGGTCGCCACTGCCTCATCCCAACATCGTAGCCATGGCCGTCAACTATATGGAAGATGGAACCAGAGAAGCCCCGGCGCCCATCAACGCTTTCCAGAAGTCGCCCAACGCCGTTATCGGCAGCGGGGACACCATGGTCCTGCCCGATGTTCCAGCCACCATCTTCGAAGGCGAAGCGGAAATGGCGTTGGTCATCGGCAAGCGGGCGTCCAACATAACCCCGGAAAACGCCTTCGACCACATCTTCGGCTACGTGAACTTCATCGACGGCTCAGCTCGTGGACTGGAGCCGCCCGGGAACACTTTCTATCAGATGAAGTCCCGGGAGACCTTCGCCCCCATGGGACCGGTCATCGTCACCACCGACGAGATATCTGACGTGGACAATCTACAGATCAGGCTGTGGGTCAACGAAGAGCTCAAGCAGAACTTCAACACCAGCGACATGGCCCACAAGATCCCCAGAATCATGGAGTGGGTATCTTCGATCCACACCTTGGAGCCCGGTGACGTGGTTGCCACCGGCACTAACCATCGCGGCCTGAGCGCTTTCCAGGACGGGGACAAGATCGACTTGGAGGTTGAGGGTCTGGGAACTCTCCACTTCAACGTTCAGGACGACCTGAAGCGGACGTGGGCCAGGGAAACCCGGCTGGACCGGGCCGATCAAGGCTTGGAAGGAACCACGCCCCAGATCTCTGGAAAGTATACCTAATAGCTGATACCGCCATTGGTCTCGTCAACAAGACCGCAAACGCCCCGGCAGAATATCGCCGGGGCGTTGATTCTTCCGGGGCTCCTCGAAGAACTAGGCCTTCAGTACTTCCTGAACTTTGGCTAGAAGGTCCGCCGGCATGAACGGTTTCTGGACGAATGAAACGTTGCCGACCAGTTCACCGTTTTGAAACACCATATCGTTGGAGCACCCGGAGGTTAGCAGAACTTTGGTGTTAGGCCGAAGTGATTTAAGCTGCTCGGCCAAGTCTTTTCCGCCCATCTGGATCATCGTACTGGTATCCACCACCAGGATTTAGGTCAAATATCTTAGCCTCGATGATTCGGCGCCAAGAGAATGCCATGAGTTGTTGGGTGAGATTGGAAACCCGTTCGGCGGCTTTCTGGATCTCCTCAAAATAAACCCGCTGAGGCGCGACAACTGGAGCAGATCGTCGTTCGACTCAGTCATGCGATCAAAGGGCGCCGCCACGCCTAAACGTTAGTAGCACGACACCAGCGGCGGCGGATTTGCTTAAGAGGAGTTACACCCATCACCCCAAAGGGAAGACCTGTTAGAACATATGGGGCTTACCCATATCGGTAAAGGGAAGCTTCTGAGAGAAGCCGGTAGTATCTTTCGATGAGGTTCGATGGGCCGGAAAGCGGCCGGACCGGGCAGACTACCGGAAGTTTGGCATAACTTCCTGCGCGAAAAGGCTCGCCGACGCCCGGGCCTCATCGTAGGTTATCCGGTTAAAGTTCACCTGCAACGAGGCGATGTCGAAACCATCCAGTTGATCCCGGTACCCGGCTATCTGCTGGCTGATGTCATCGGGTGTGCCCACCCAAACCGTGCCGGCCTCCACCATCGACCGGAAGGTCGCGGTTTGTCGCCTCTCGTAGCTCGCTTCGTATCCAGGATAGTCCTTGGAAGAAGCTCCGACACCCCAACCCGCATCCTTCTCCGACGCCGCGGCCAGCGACCGCAGGTAACGGTTCAGATTGGGCTCGGCGATACGGATGGCCTCCTCCCGGTCCTGGTGGCAAAACAAGTGAAAGCCCAGCGCTATCTTTCCTTGGCCTCCATGCCCCGCTTCTTTCCAGGCGTCCCGGTACATGCTGGTTATTTCCCGGGTTTGCGGTCCGGCGAAGGGCACGAGCATAAGATTGAAACCATTTGACGCCGCCGCCAGTATCGATTGGGGCGTCCCCAGGGCGGCGACCCAGAACGGCGGCCGGGGTTTCTGGGTGGGCCGGGGCAGGGACGTGACGTTCTTGAAGCGGTGGAACTGGCCTTCGAAAGTGACGTTTTCCTCTTCCAGAAGCAGACGGATCGCTGCCACCCCCTCGTCGAAGCGCGCCCGGCTTTCGTCCATCGAACGTTCCAAACGTTGGAACTCATGGGGCAGGAAGGCCCGGGCGAATCCGCAATCCAACCGGCCATTGGAGATAGCGTCCAGCATGCCGATCTCCCCGGCCACCTTCAGGGGGTGGTTGAACGCGGGTACCAGCGCCCCTGTGATTAGCCTGGCTTTGCTGGTGCGCTGGGACGCCGCGGTTAGGAATATGTGGGGCGCCGGACTGTAGCCGCCGTAAGGTTCGAAGTAATGCTCCACAGTGCGGACGTGGGTGTATCCCAAATCATCGCAAAGATTGGTGAGGTCTAAGGACTCGTTCCAATACTGTTGGGCTGACTTCTCATCGGGAGACACATCGGGGAAAAACTGCAGGCCGAATTCCATCTTTTCAACAACTCCAGAACCGTTGGTTAGTGCATCTGCGCTCCGCCGTCCACAACCATGGTTTGCCCCGTCATGAAGTCGCTGTCGGAAGAACACAGAAACAAGACCGCTCCCACCAGGTCTTGGGGACTCTCAAGCCGTTTTAGAGACCTGGCTTGCATGCGGGTCTGGAACCGTATCTGCTTTTCCTCGTCGTCCTCATCCATGCTGACGGTCAGACCGGGGGCTACCGCGTTCACATTGATATTGTAGTCTCCCAGTTCCCTAGCCAAGGCCCTAGTAAGACCGATCACACCGGCTTTAGAAGTCACGTAGTGGAGCATCTGGGTCGAACCGTTAAAAACCGTCCCGGAGCTAATGTTCACGATCTTGCCGCTGCCCTGTTCTTTCATCTGGGGAACCACCGCCCGGCAGGACAGGAACACCCCGCGAAGGTTTACCGCCATCAGCCGATCCCATTCATCGATGGGTATCTCTTCGAAGGGTCCTCGAGTAACGGCGGGGCGCTGATAGATCGCGGCGTTGTTTACTAGGCCGTCGATGCGGCCGAAGCGTTCCATCGCTGCCCGGGCCATGTCATCGGTGGACTCAGGTTGCGACACATCGGCGGTTACGGCCAGAGCATCGAAGCCGGCTTCGCCCAAGGATGCCGCCACCGCCTCGGCTCCCTGTCCATCGATATCGGCCACCACCACCCGGGCGCCTTCAGCCGCCAACCCTTCACAGTAGGCCCGGCCGATACCGTGGGCGCCTCCGGTAACGATTAATATCTGGTCTTTAAGCCTGTCCATAGCGCTCTTCCTCTGTTCTGCTTCAGTCACGCCGGAATGGTACGTCGAGCCAGACGGGTTGTCTACTTTTTGAGTGGGTAGTGACCGCGAGCCCACCATTGCCGGGGCGGTGATATAATCGCACCGCTAATTCGGAGCAGTGTACCCCCGACCCCGCCATCTATTCCATAGCCAGCATCCCTCTCCCGTCGGGAGAGAGGACGAGGGTGAGGGCCAAATCGCAAGGAGAGAAGCGTCCATATGAGTCAGAAACTTTGTATCTCAGCGGATTCTCATGTCGTCGAGTCGGCCGAGTTCTTCGAGCCACTGGAGAAGCTTTTCGGTGAAGACGCTCCCCGCATGGTGATCGCGGACCCGGCCCGGGGTCCCCAACTAGACCTGCGCAACGGGAAGTTGGGCATCGGCCTTTCCGGCTTTTTCATGCAGAACGTTGACTTCACCACACCGGAAGCTATGGAGATGCGCAAGCTGGGATACGCATTGGCCCGGCCCGGCTGCTATGACGTTCCAGAGCGCCTGAACGACCAAGAACTGGACGGCCTTGCCGCCGAGATCGTGTACCCCAGCGTGATCTTCAACCTTTACCAGATCGAGAACCTGGACATAGTGAAAGCGTCTTTCGCCCTGTATAACGACTGGGTGGCCGATTACTGCAGGCAGGCCCCAGACCGTCTGTTCCCCTTGGCCAGCCTGCAGCTCTTTGACCTGGACGAAGCCATCCAAGAGATGGAGCGGTCCAAGAAGCTGGGACACGTTGGCGTCTCGATAGCGGCCACCGCACCCCCGGACCGGCTATATTCCGACCCGTTCTACGACAAGTTCTGGGAGGCCGCCCAGGCCATGAATATGCCCATACATTGGCATATATTCACCGGCGCAACCGACAACCACGGCCTGCCCTTCCGCCAAGCGGGCAGCGCCCTGTCCTTCGCCGGGGTCATGTTCACCATCGCCGACATCATCCAGTCAGGTGTGTGCGAACGGTTCCCGGGCCTGCGGTTCGTCGTGACCGAGTTCGAGACCGGCTGGGTCGGGATAATGCTGAAGCGCTTGGACTGGGCCTACATCAGAGGCGGCGGCGAGAAGGTCTTCGGCCTGCCGATGTTGCCCAGCGAATATTGGAAGCGCAACTTCCGGGTAACCTTCGAGGACGACCCATTGGGAATCATGACCAGGGATTTCATAGGCACCAGCACCATGATGTGGGGCAGCGACTACCCTCACGGCGACTCGATTTTCCCCCATTCCCAACAGGTGCTGAGCGAGATCCTGTCCGACTGCACGCCGGAAGAGCGCTATGAGTTGACGGTGAAAAACGTGGTGGAGCTTTATGACCTTCCCTTCGAACTGGAGGGGCCGGACCAAGCTCTGCTCAACTCCATACCCACACCGGAAGTTAAAACCTGGCGCAACGCCATGCCTTCCCGGGCCATGATGACCCGTGTCTAGCCGGGACATCTTTTCGAGGACTGGTTGAGGCTACAACGCGTACAGCGCCTTGGCGTTGCGGTCCAAAAACTTGTCCACGGTGGCCGGGTCGATCTTCGCGTCCTCTCGTAGCTTGCGTAAAGCGATCAGCTCCGAAGACGTGTCGTTGTGGCCGTAATCGGTGCCGATGATGATGTTCTCGTCTCCCACGCTGTCCACCACGTAGGCAATGTCGTCGGAAGTTTGGCAGGCCACGTACATCCGGTTTTCCCGGAGGGTGTCCTTGCCCAGCCACTCTTTGCCGATCCTGCGGAACCTTAGTTCCAGATCATTGAGGGCATAGGGTATCCACTGGGAGCTCACCTCGATGAACGCCCATCTTAAATCCGGATATTTCTCAGGCGTTCCTTTCATCAGCAGATCGTGGAATGTCCCGACCACGGGCAGTTTGAACTGGGCGAACCCGGAGTCCTGACTGAACAGGTCGTACATGCCGAAATTTCCGGTGCTGGCGTGGACGCAGATGGGCAGATCCAGCTTGGCCGCCTCTTGATACATAGGAGCGTAGTAGGAATCGGATAGCCGCCGGTCTCCGTCCGCGGAGCGCATGTAGACTCCGCAGGCGCCGTTCTCCTTACCGAACTGTAGTTCCTCGATGACTTTATCCAGGCTCATAACCGGCGGGAGCACGACCCAACGCAATCTGCCGCCGCCCTTTCGCCAGATGTCCGCCAGCCACCGGTTATAGCTCTTGCACAAGGCCACCTCGGCATCGGGCCGGCGGGTGAGCGGCCTGAGGAAGATGGTTGGGTACAGCACGTGTACGTCGACACCCAATTCATCCATGTGGGCGAGCCGGGAGTCGATATCGGACATCTCCCTGGCCTCGTCCGGGGTATCCTTCCCGATGTTGCTGTTCTTGGCGAAAGTCCGGCCCTCCACCATCCAGTATTCACGGTCTCCCCCGGCCTTGGGGACCACCACCTCGGGCTTGAAGGAGGATTCAAAGTCCTCCATGAACTCCCATGTGCGTTCCGTTTCCACCACGTGGGCATCGGAGTCAATCACTGCCATCGTACTTTCCTTCCTGTCCAAGATTTGGTACGGCCCTTAGGGGTTCGCCAAAAGCCGGGCCCAACCGGAAACCGGCGGGGCGATGCCGTCGTGAATCAGACGCCAGGCCCGGGTGTTGCCGTTGGTGAACACCGGCTTGTTGTAATCCTCCTCCAGAATTGGCACCGCCGGCAGGGGCCGCCAAGCGCCGCCGGGCAGGAACAGAGCGTCGGCTTGGGGCGCTTGCCTCACGGCCCAACTCAAATGCCAGCTTGACCCCCATCTCAATGCTCATGCTGAACGCCTGCTGGGCCCACTGGCCTCTGCTGGTAACGGTCAACACCTCGATTCCGGCATGGTCCAGATAGCG
>Ga0207963_1000561_pt1 | contig 19793 bp, 20 predicted proteins | sample Knorr_S15_td_NAD_FD_185604 | JGI IMG/M metagenome (GOLD analysis project Ga0207963, IMG submission 185604) | Marine microbial communities from Southern Atlantic Ocean transect - Knorr_S15_td_NADW_ad_2500m_LV_A (SPAdes) (version 2) | ecosystem: Environmental > Aquatic > Marine > Oceanic | place...
ACCAGGATGCAGGAATTGCGCCAGAGCTGACGCAAGGCGCCCGTTTCCACGAAACGCCGCGCCGAGGTGACGACGGTGCGGGGGGACCGGGTCATACGTCCCATTTTGACGGCGGCCCGCACCCATCGGATGTCCTCGACCAGAGCGGAGTGGTACTCGAGATCAATCAAAGGTTGCACCTGAGACTTCAGGCCGAACCCGCGTCTAAAGTAGGTCTCTTCCATTTGCCGTCGTTGGGTTCAAGGGGGTGGCCTCGGCGAGTCACCCTCATTCAAGCTAACGGGGGGCCTCGAGCACACGAAGAAGGTGCGGCGAGGCAGGACCGAACCCCCGTCCGCCGGGGTATGGTCGAGCTATGAGCATTCTTGGGCGGCTTGCCCTTCTCTTCGTAATCGTCCCCTTGCTGGAACTGGCCCTTCTGATCCAGATGGGCCAGTGGGTCGGGGTTCGGCCTACGATTGGCCTAGTCGTTCTCACTGGTGTTGGGGGTGCCGTGCTGGCGCGTGCGCAGGGGCTCCGGACCATGTGGAGGCTGCGCCATGATCTCGCGAATGGGCGGGTACCGGGGCAGGCCATCATGGACGGTATGGCCGTGCTTGCGGGGGGCGCGCTCCTCCTCACGCCGGGGGTCCTGACCGACCTGATCGGATTCAGCCTGCTGGTCCCCGGGACGCGGCACTTCATCCAGAAGCGCATCATGGCCCGACTCGAGCGCCGCATCCGGGAGGGTGCGGTACAGGTGGTGACCGGTGGCGAACTCTGGTCTCGCTCGCCGCACGCGACGCCTCCGCATGCCACGTCGCCCGATCCCATCCCTCCTGATTCAATGTCACCCGATTCGATGTCTCCGTCCGGATCACCAGGAGAGTAGGCCACCCCGGATCCGAGCCCTTTGAGTGCCGTCCCGTAGCGTATAAGTTTTCCCACCATGAATCACCCACCCGCGTTTCTGGCCAGTCTCCTTGATGCTGCAGGCCCCTCCGGATTCGAAGTTGACGTGGCTCGACTCTGGCGAGCGGAGGCGGAGACCTTCGCGGACTCCGTTACTACGGACGTCAGCGGAAACACAATCGCGACCGTCAACCCCGACGGGCGACCACGCATTATGCTTGCCGGTCATATCGACGAGATCGGCCTCCAGGTCACGCACATCGACGAGGACGGATTCCTCTACATCGCCGGGATCGGCGGATGGGATCCCCAGGTACTCGTAGGTCAACGCGTGAAAATATTGGGCTCGCCGGGCGGTGTTGTCGGAGTGGTCGGCAAGAAGGCCATTCACCTACTGAAGGTCGCCGAGCGCAAGAGCGCGTCGCAAATCGATCAACTGTGGGTCGACGTCGGGGTGGGGTCCCGGGCGGAAGCGACGGAACTCGGCCTGAGGGTCGGAGACGCCATGGTCATCGACGCTGCGATGGTGAGTTTGGCCGGTGATCGAATCGCGAGCCGAGCCATCGACAATCGTATCGGAGCGTACGTCGTGCTCGAAGCCCTGCGGCTCCTTTCGGACCTGTCACCGACTGCCGCCGCCGTCGCCGTTGCGACCGTCCAGGAGGAAATCGGTGGCGGATCGGGTGGGGGAGCACGCAGCAGTGCTTTCGGCTTGGAACCGGACGCCGCTCTTGTAGTCGACGTCACTTTCAGCACCGATGTACCGGATATTGAGAAGAAGCAGTTGGGCGAGCACAATCTGGGAGGAGGCCCAGTCTTGAGCAGAGGATCTGCGGCCCATCCGGTGATTTTCGACCTTTTGGTGGAGGTGGCCGAGGCGGAGGATATTGCTCATACGATTCAGGCTTCGCCACGGTCTACGCGCACGGACGCCGACTCCATCTATCTGACCCGTTCCGGTGTCCCCACCGGGTTGGTGTCGGTGCCGAATCGGTATATGCATTCGCCGAACGAGATCGTGAGCCTGTCGGACCTGGAATCCGCGGCCCGGCTGTTGGCTGCTTTCGTGATGAGTCTCGACGAAGACACGGACTTTACTCCGCGATGATGGCTTGCTCATAGGCGGGGTCCCATGTACCGTCCTTGGCCAACGAACTTGATGGCTTCCATGGTTGGCCCCATTTCGTGCACGCACGCACGCGTTCCTCGCGCACGGGCGCGAGTTACCTGAACCGGAATAGGTCCGAATGCTCGAACCGAACGTTGTTTTGAATGAGTTGGAGGATCTGAGGGAGAACGGATTCCTCTCGGATACCCTCTTGCGGCGAATCGTAAAGAACACTGCGGCGGCCGACGATCGCTTCGACTGGGTCGGCGTTTACCTCGTGAACTCCGAGGAGAACGTCGTGTGGCTGCACAACTACGTGGGAAGACCCACGGCGCACTCCAAGATTCCGATCGGTGAGGGCGTATGCGGCACCGCTGTCTCACAAGGGGAGAACACAAATGTCCCCGATGTGAGTGTGGTGGAGCACTACATCGAGAGTGATCGTAGAACCAAATCCGAGATGGTTGTCCTGATCCGCGGCGACGATGAGATCTTCGGGCTGATCAATATCGAGAGTAGAACGGAAGAGGCGTTTACGGACGAGGACAGTGCAGCCGTCCAATCCCTGGCGGACAAGGTCGCCGAGCAGCTAGCCCAGGAGCGTAGCTGACAGCCTACCGGGTTCATCGGTAAGAATCAGGTGGCCGACGGCGCTATCACCCGCCGAGGCCCGGGATGGAGAACATATTGCCAGAGCCGCTGACGAAGGAGTTGAGGGATCGCCTCCGAGGTGTCGTGGGAGACGCTTGGGTCATCGTCGACGCGGATCGTCTTCTGGCGTATGAATCCGACGGGCTGACCGCCTACCGAAGGACACCCCGAGCAGTCGTGCTCCCTCGGAACACCGACGAAGTCAGCCGTGTGCTGGGCATCCTTTCGCAGGAAGCAGTGCCCGTAGTCCCGAGAGGTGCGGGAACGGGACTCTCCGGGGGCGCGCTGGCGGATGGTGACGCGGTCGTGGTCGGTACGGCACGGATGACCGACCTGCTCGAGCTCGACCCCGAGAACCGACTCGCCCGGGTTCAGCCGGGGATGATCAACGCCCATCTCACGACCGCCGCCGAGCCCTTCGGGCTTTACTATGCGCCCGATCCCTCCTCCCAGAGCGCTTGTACTCTAGGTGGGAACGTAGCCGAAAATTCGGGCGGGCCCCACTGCCTCAAGTACGGTGTCACGTCGCGGTATGTGACGGGGCTCAAGGTCGTAACCTACGACGGGAAGGTCGTAGACTTGGGGGGCTTCGGCCGGGAGCCAGGCGGATACGACCTTGTCGGCGTGTTCGTCGGTTCTGAGGGATGTTTCGGAATCGCTACCGAGATCGAGGTGCGGCTTCTCCCGAAGTCCGAAGCAGTGTGTACTCTACTGGCGATCTTCGACCGATTGGGAGATGCCGGCAGTGCCGTGACCGAGATCATGGCCGAGGGCCTGATGCCGGCGGCTCTGGAGATCATCGACGGACCCACGATCCGAGCGGTCGAGGCGAGTGTGTTCGCGGCGGGTTTCCCGACCGACGCGGAGGCGGCGCTGGTGGTCGAGTTCGACGGGATCGAAGCGGGCCTTGCGGCCGATGTCGAACGGGCGGTGGCCTGCTGTCGGGAGGCGGGGGCCCGGGAGGTCCGAACGGCCGACTCGACGGAGGAGCGGCTGGCGTTTTGGCAAGGCCGCAAGAAGGCTTTCGGGGCCATGGGCCAGATAGCGAGCGATCTCCTGGTTCAGGACGCGACGGTCCCACGGAGCCAGCTTACCGGCGTCCTCGGGCGGATCTCCGAGATTGGCGCCCGCCATGACCTGACCATCGCCAACGTGTTTCACGCGGGGGACGGCAACCTCCATCCGAACCTTCTCTTCGATCGGAGCGATGCCGAAGAGCTCGCCCGGGTCGAGCGCGCGTCGAAGGAGATCATGGCGGTGTGTGTGGAGGCTGGTGGCACGATCACCGGCGAGCATGGCGTCGGCTTGGACAAGCGGCACTACATGAGCCTGGTGCATGGTCCGGAGGAGTTGGACGCCATGCGGCGCATCAAGGCCGTCTTCGACCCGCACGGTCGAATGAACCCGGGTAAGGTCCTTCCCGACCCGCCTGAGTCTGCGGGAGTCGCCGTTTGAATCCCTTGGCAGGACTTTTGTCCGAACGGCTGTCCAAAGCGCAAGTGGTCGATGGCTTCGAAACCGAGCCCTGGGCGGTGTGTGGGCGGTTGCCGCAGGCAGTCGTTTTCCCGGAGAGTGAAGCGCAAGTCGCTGAGATCCTCTCGCTGTCCAGTGAGGAGGGGTGGCGCTGTGTCCCGGCGGGCCGAGGGAGTTGGTTGCACGGAGGGCAACCTCCGCAGGCGGTCGACGTACTCCTGAGCGCCAAGAGGATGAGCGACATCTCGGAGTACGAACCGGCCGACATGTTCATCTCCGCCCAGGCGGGAGCCGGATTGGATGCACTGGAGCGCCGTACGAACGAGGAGGGGCAGTGGCTTGCCGTCGATCCCCCCGGGGGTGAGCGGGGTACGCTTGGAGCCATGTTGGCAGTCGGAACCGCCGGGCCACTCCAGGCAGGCTTTGGGTCCCCCCGGGATCAAGTGCTCGGAGCCACGATCGTCTCCGGGGATGGGCAAGTGCTCAACTTGGGTGGCAAGGTGGTGAAGAACGTGGCGGGTTTTGATCTGCTGAAGTTGGTCGCGGGGAGTTGGGGCACCTTGGGAATGATCACGAGTGTGACCATGCGGCTCTACCCCGTCCCGGCGACCGATCGAACCCTTTTGTTCAAGGAGTCCGAGGCGGCAGACGGAGCGAATCTGGCGTGCCGCCTTGCCCAGACGCCGTTCCCGCTTGCGGCAGTGGAGTTGTTGGTGCCCGGGGATGGGGAGTCGGGAGGAGGTGCACCCAGCCCACTGGTCGCTGTCCGGATCCTAGAGTCGACAGATGCCGTGGACGAGGCGGAGCGGGTCGTGTCGGAGTGTGCGGGTATGCCACCTGTTCAGCGGCTGGGAGGAGAGCAGTCGGCGGCGATTTTTGACAACGTGAGGGCCATGGAAGACGGGGCTGAACTCGTATTGCGTTTGAGCCTTCTTCCGACTCGGCTACCCGAGTTGATAGAAACCACTTCTCAGTTGAGGGGTCTATATGATCCGAGCGAGGGCTGGGGTATGCGTCTGGCAGGCCACGCACAGACGGGTGTGTTAAGAGTGATGATCGCTGTTGTGGGCCGTTCTGACGACTGGGTTGATCGAGCCAAGACGACGCTGGGGGTCCTGCGGCGGTCCCTCGAGGCGGAGGGTGGAAGCCTTGTGGTCTCTCAAGGTCCGCCGGAGATCGTGGGTGCGGTTTCAGCGTGGGGTGCACTCGGTCCGGCTGCTCTGTTCACCTCGGGCATCCAGGCGGCGTTGGACCCCGCTGGGATCCTCAACAGAGGTACATCGCCACAGTGAAGCCGCAACAAGACACTGCGCTGGCCGCTGCGCTTTGGGCGCAGGAAGACAAGCTCAAGCCGTGTGTGCACTGTGGGTTTTGCCTTCCGGCATGTCCCACGTACTCCCGGCTCGGGGACGAGAACGATTCGCCCCGGGGCAGGCTTCACCTCATGCGCGCTGTCGTCGAGGGCCGGCTGAGCCCCGAGTCCGAAGCGTTTCAGACCCATATCGACCGCTGCTTGGGGTGCCGGGCATGTGAGCCAGTGTGTCCTTCGAGCGTCCAGTACGGAGTCTTGCTAGAGGCCGCACGGGAATCTGTTTTCCGGGCTCGAAAGACACCCGCCGTGGTGGGAATGCTCCTTGCCATCTTTTCGAGCCGTTTTTGGACGCGATGGAGCATGCGGCTCGCGAGGGTGGTGCGAGGACTGGGCCTCGCCGGATGGGTGGCGAGGCTGATGCCGGGGAGCCGCCTTTTCCACCCCATGCGGTTCGGTCTCGCGATGCTCGAGGCGAGTAGGGAGAGGCCACTCCCGGTCGGATCACCTTCGGGTTCCGCAGCCACGCGAGGGTCACTGGACGGCGGGTCAGGTTGGCGGGAGGGGAGTCGGGGACGAGTAGCGATTCTTCGGGGGTGTGTCCAGGATGGCCTGTTCGCGAGGGTAAACGACGCTACCGAGAGGGTCCTTCGGGCCAACGGTTACGATGTGATCGAGGTGAAGGGGCAGGGATGTTGTGGTGCTCTTCACACCCACGCGGGGAATGCCGAAGGGGCTCGCGAGCTGGCTCGTGCCAACGTTGAGGCGCTGGGTTCGGCCCGGGTCGACTTCGTCGCGGTTAATGCGGCCGGCTGCGGTGCCGCTCTGAAGGAGTACGGGCATCTTCTCCAGGCCGAAGCGGAACACGGGCAGATGGCGGCGCAGCTTGCTGCTTCCACCCGAGACATCTCGGAGCTTCTAGCCAGTGACCCCTTGCGGGTGGGTGCGCCGCTACCGGCTCGGGTCACGTATGATGCCGCCTGCCATTTGTGCCACGCACAGGGCGTGAGAAAGGAGCCCCGGATGCTGCTTGGGGCCATTCCGGAGCTCGTCGTCCTGCCTCTCCGGGACGAAGAGGAGTGTTGTGGTGGGGCTGGGATCTATGGGATCACCCACGCCGAGCTAGGAGGCGACATCGGCGCCGACAAGGTGTCCGCAGTGTTGGCTACGGGAGCGGAGATCGTCTCGACCGGAAATCCCGGCTGCATGATGCAGATCGGGGCCGGGCTCCTGCTCAAAGGATCCGACGTAATGGCGTGCCACCCCGTCGAACTGCTGGACGAGAGTTATCGGCGGGCGGGCTTCTATGACGGACCTTGAGGTTGCGGGGGTCGGGGACTACCTCGCTGAACGGCGAGACGACATCGCCAGGCTGCTCATCGAGTTAGCCGATAACGAGTCCCCTTCGCTGATGCCCGAGCCCCAGGGGGCCATTCAGGAAATTGTGTCCCGGCGGCTCGAGGCGATCGGCTTCGTAGCCCAGCTCTTCCCCGGCGAGGAATCGGGTGGCCACCTCTACCTGTCGCGCGGGGAGGCGCCGGCGAAGGCCGGGTATACCGAGGAAGCGCCGGTGCAACTCCTGCTCGGCCACACGGACACGGTCTGGCCGATCGGTACGGTACGCGACATGCCGGTGGAATGGAACGAAGCGGAGGACGTCATCCGAGGTCCGGGGGTATTCGACATGAAGGCTGGGATCGTCCAGATGGTTTTCGCTCTCGAAGCCCTGTCCGAGCTCGGGCTCGAGCCGGCCGTCGCTCCCACCATCTTCCTGAACTCCGACGAGGAAATCGGCAGTCCTGAATCGCGAGATCACGTCGTGCGGCTGGCCCAAGTATCGACTCGCGTACTCGTGCTGGAGCCGGCCCTCGGCCCGGAGGGACTCATCAAGACGACCCGTCGAGGTGTGATCCGCTTCGATATCCGGGTCGTTGGTCGTGCGGCGCACTCAGGGCTCGCCCCCGGGGAGGGTGCGAGTGCGATCCAGGAGATGGCCCACGTCATCCAGAGTCTTCACGCGCTGACGGACCTGGAGCGGGGCATGACCGTCAATGTGGGCACGGTCTCCGGCGGGACGGCGACCAACGTCGTGGCCGCTGAGTGCCGCGCCAGCGTGGACGTGAGAGTAAGGACGCAGGCTGACAGCCAATGGGCCAAAGAAACCATTCAGGGCCTGGAGTCCACCACACCGGGAACTCGGTTGGAGATCGAGCAGGTCATTGACATCGCCCCGATGGAGGCGACGCCTCGCAACCGAATCCTCTGGGAAGCCGTTCAGGGGTGCGGCAAACGCCTTGGGCTGGAGTTGGGGGACGCCGAGTCCGGCGGTGCGTCGGACGGAAACACGACAAGTTTCTATACTGCGACGGTGGATGGATTGGGCGCGCTGGGGGCTGGGGCACACGCGCGCCACGAGCATGTCCGTGTGAGCAAGCTTGTAGAGAGAACAGCCCTTTTGGCTCTCATTTTAATGATGCCACCGCTGGAGGGCAGTTAAAGCCTGTGGGTTGTATATGCAACCAAATACTGTGATCGTCTTTCCCAGGGCTTTGGCCCACGAGATTCATATGCAACTATACCGACGTATTTGCGATCATCTCGAGACGCCAGTGGGACCGGGCCCTACCCAGGCATGACCTTGACCTCGACCCGGAGCTAGACGTGGACGCGGAGCGGCAGCGGACGTGAAGAGCGACGTACACCCGGAAGACCGTGTGGTAGACGGTGAAGAGGTAGAGAGCGAAGTAGATCGGGGAGCGGCCCGAGAGATCCTCCGCGGTTGTGTGTGTAGCCGCACTCGAATGCTCGATCGCGTCCTCTCTCGCATCTTTGACGACTCGCTAGCGCCGCTCAGGGTTCGTGCCAGTCAGTTGACCGTCTTGGCGTTGATTGCGGCGATGGAGGGCCTCCGTGCCGCGGACGTGGCGAGGTACCTCGAAATGGACAAGTCCACGGTCAGCCGCAGCCTGGCGTTGCTGCGGGCGAGGGGTTGGGTGGAGGAGTCGGCCTGGCCGACCAAGAAACTGAATCGCCTCGAGGTCACCCCAGAAGGGCGAGCGCTCCTTGATGAGACGCTCGTGCCTTGGCGGTCCGCCGTAGAGAACGCGCGCGAGACTCTGGGAGAGGAGAGCGTCGAGATGCTTCGGGGCGCCGCCGACTCATTCCTTCGGCTTCGAGCGAGCAAGTAGCACCTCAGGCGCCTTGGTGGCGCTCCATGAAACTCACGAGAGCCTTCAGGAAGTCGGGGCGGGCAGACTCGAGAAAGGCCATGTGATCCGCTCCGGATACCTCCAGCGACTCACGATCGGACGTTCCCAGGGAATGGAACAGGGAGGCGCGCTGCTCGGGCGTCGCGATGGGGTCGAACTCGGCATGAATGAGCAGTGTCGGGACCCGGACCAGTGTGGGATCGAGTTCATCCCACTCGGCCGCGCCGCGCCAGTCTACGCGTATGGGGTCCGCCTCCATCGCCGCTTTCACATACGCATCGATAGCGTTCTGGCTGATTGATCCGGGGGTGATGAAGTCGCTCGCGGCGTTGGCGGGGCTGTTCGGGGCCGCAGCGGGTAGTGTGTCCCCTTCGCCATCAGCGAGTGGGGCGCCTGCGAACGTCGGGGAGTAGCCGAAAAAAACAAGAGCGGACACCAACTCCGGCCAGCGCTGGACCGTGAGTTGAGCCACCTTCGAACCGCGGGACCAACCGAGAAGGAAAGGCCTCGGCGCACCTTCTGTCAGGAGCCGAACCCGTTCGAGCACCGCCTTTAGGTCTTTTGCGGCACGATCCGGGTTGAGCCATCCGGTCTCGTCGCGGGGCGTTTGGCCGTACCCTCTCAAGTCGACCGCGAAGGCCGCGTACCCCGCTTCCACCAACCCGTCCATCAGCGACAGGTCCTCGCCGGGCACCTGTAGATCGAAGTTAGGACGCGCGCTCCACGTGCGGCCGTGCAGGAGGACCATTGCCCCCCGAGCCTCGGGCGGGCTTTTCTCCCAGAGGGCGTTGGGATGCCCATCCGCGTCGACGTTATGCCTCGTGATCATCCTGGTCGTTGAAAATTGTGATCTCCGCTTCCCGGCCAAAGCTGGTCTCGACCGGCTGAGTACCGCAAGTTTCGAGGCCGATTACGAAGGCCGACCGGCCGCACAGCGTGGCGCGCATGGAGATGATCAGGTGAAGATCGACCGTGTCGAGATACGAGAAATCCGAATGCGACTGCGTGAGCCGTTCGAGGTCTCGACTGGTTTCACCCGCGACAGGCGGGTGCTCCTCGTGGCCCTGCACTCCGATGGGATGGTCGCTTGGGGAGAGTGTGTTGCGGGCGAAACGCCCGACTACTCGTACGAGACCACCGAGACGGCATGGTCGATCCTGACGGATCTGATACTCCCCAGGGTAGCGGGCGCCGTGATGGAGTCGTCCGCAGATCTTCTCCCCGTTTTCGAAGGAATTCGTGGCCATCCCATGGCGAGGGCCGCGGTGGAGATGGCCGCATGGGACCTGGAGGCGAAGGCGGGTGGCCACTCACTGGCCTCACTCGTAGGGGGCGTGCGCGATTCGGTCCCCGTGGGCGTCAGCATCGGCCTTCAAGGCACCGACGAGGAATTACACCGGAAGGTCGCCGACTATATCGAGCAGGGGTACCAGCGCATCAAGGTCAAGATCAAACCCGGGCGTGACGTTGTGATGCTCAAGGGACTCCGCGACCGGCACCCGGACGTCCCACTCATGGCGGATGCCAACTCGGCGTATTCACTCGAGGATTTGCCCCGCCTGAGGGAGTTGGATGGGCTTGATCTCATGATGATCGAGCAGCCACTCGCCCACGACGACTACCTCGACCACGCACGCCTCCAGAGTGAAATGGGTACTCCGATCTGTCTCGACGAGTCCATACGGTCCGTGCGGGATGCATCACTCGCCATTGAGATCGAGGCCTGCCGCATCATCAATATCAAGCCGGGTCGCGTAGGCGGCCTCTCTTCCGCAAAGGCCATCCACGACCTATGCGTCGAGCACGAAATTCCTGTCTGGTGCGGGGGGATGCTCGAGTCGGGAGTCGGACGGGCCCACAATGTCGCCCTGGCCTCCCTCCCCGGATTTACACTCCCCGGAGACATTTCCTCGAGCCGGCGTTATTGGACCGAGGACATTGTGACGCCTGAGTTCGTGCTCGACAGGGGTGCGGTCGCGGTCCCATCGGGACCGGGAATCGGCGTAGAGGTGAGGGAGGACGTTCTCGCCGAGTGGACCGTGCGACAGGCCGATTTCTAGTGGAAATGTCCAGTGGAATCATGGTCTTCCGCGAGAAGATGATGGCCGTAGAAGCGACAGTGTAAGCGCGGCGAACGTCGTCAGCGTGCGCATGTCGTAGTCCTTTGTGATCTGGGAGCGGTGGACCACATGGGCAGGGACGGTGCCAGAGGACGGGCTATACGATCAGAGGATCGACTCCTCGTCGGGAAGCCGCACCTCCACGGGCCGAACGTCCATGGTCACTTGCACGGCGACATGGCCCATGTCAGCTCGGTCACGTAATGCGTCCCGAATTCTCGGTTCGACCTTCCTGTAAGCCGCCATCACGCCGTCGCGGATCTCCCTACGGAGCACCTTCAGCGCGTTGACGTCGGGGCGGCTCGTCTTGGTTTCCTTCTTGGCTTCCACGAGGCGCTCTGGGCGGATCTCGAAAGGAGCCATGCCGATGTCGTCCAGGCGGGCCGAATCGATGTATTGGATGGAAACGGACACATCACCATGTGCATGGTGCGTGGGAATGTCGCCCACGGCGCGGAAGTGGGAGGCCAGCTTCCCGAGCTCCACGTTCGCTGCCGCCTTCGCGTAGCTGCGCTCTACGATGGCGAATATGCGCTTCATACGCTCCGGAGTCGTTGCGTCGACGTCGGGGATCTCTGTCTCCAAGTCACGGCCCACAGCTTGGCGGTCCTGCCCGGCCTGAGCTTCCTCTTCCCGGATCCTCTGCCGATCGATGTTCTCCAGAATTCGGTCAGGGTTCGTCCGAAGCCCCATCACCTCTCTCCCTCAGCGCTGCGCAACCTAAGTAGGTACTTTACTGCTCGGCTCAAACGATAACCTGATCCGTCCATCGTGGCCAAGTGGGTCCGGGTGAGGGCTGGTGGCAGTGTGGGCCAGCCGGAGGCGATGATTTCGCACCAGCCACCCGTAGGTGTAGACTGGACACGGTAGAGCCGGCGACGGGAGCGCGCCTCTGTCTCGAAAGAACAGACTCGAAAGGAGCGAAAGTCATTAGATGAACGCCGTGGAAGAGGGAGACACGAACCCGCAAGTCCAGGGTCCGGGTCTCTTCTCACGTTATGTCCAGGTCTTTTTTTCACCCGATGACCTGTTCCAGGGGTTGCGCCCCCGACCGTACTGGGTCGGCGCCGTGCTTCTGGGCTCTGGCCTGGCGGCGGCGGGGGTTATGCTTCTCCCGCCTGACATCATGCTCGCGACGGCGCGTGAGCAGTCGTTGGCGGTGGGACAGCCCCTCCCTCCGGGCCTCGAGGACCTGGTGGGCGTGTTCCGTTATATAGCAGGTGCGGCCACATTCGTGTTTTGGCCCCTCGGCCTTGCGATGTACGCCGGCGTGGTTACGGTGATCTTCGCGTTCTTGCTAGGGCACGAAGGAACGTATAAGCAGTACCTGGCCGTGGTGGCCCATGCCCAGCTAGTCACGGCCACGGCGGGCGTTCTGGTCGCGCCCCTGAGAATCGCCATGGAGGACGCGCAGGTCCTGATTTCACTCGGTTCATTCGCGCCGTTCTTGGAGCCCGGTTACCTACTCCGATTCCTGAGTCTCGTGGACCTATTCGGCATTTGGGCATGGTTGCTCGTGGGCCTTGGAGCCGCCAGGATCGCGCGAAAGAAGTCGTGGGCCGTCGGCTGCGTATTCGTGTTGATGATTCCGGTTGTGACGGCAGCCGTCGGCGCCTTATTTACCGGGTAGATCCATGGTGGCTCGAAACTTTTACGGCGAAAAGATCAGTTCGCAGCGGTCGCCCACCCTGATGTCCTTCTCCGCGAACCACCCCTGACGGACCTCGAGGGCGTACATCGCGGGTCTCGCGCCGTCATGGATGTCAGTGGTTTCGGGCTCCATCTGCTGGATATCCACGATCACGAAGTTGCGATCGATCCAGGCGACGTCGAGCGCGACGAACGTATTCTGCATCCAGAACGATCTCTGCGCCTCTCTGTCGAAGACGAAGAGCATGCCGGTACCGTCCGGTAAAGCGTCGCGGAACATGAGCCCCTGCCCTCGTGTTTCCGGCGTATTCGCTACTTCGGCGCGCACCGTATCCCCGCGGAAGATGACCAGTGCAGTGGCTTCCGTTGCTGCCGTCGCCGAGTTGGCCGGTCCACGCGAGTCGGGGCGAACCTCGGCCTTAGGTTCCGCGAAGGGAAACGCTGCCGCTGCGGCGAGAAGGAAAACGAGTAGTTTCATTACCAGGATGATAGATTCCTGCGTTGAGTTTCGCATCGTGAAGCCATCATGTCTTCCTTACCGGGATTGAGGCGAAGGCGTTCCCATGGTTGATCCTGAACTACTCGAGATTCTCGTGTGCCCTGAGACCCACCAACCGGTGCGCCCCGCTGAGCGGGAGCTTCTGGACCGACTGAACGACGCGATCAGGTCCGGAAGCGTAACCAATCGAGGTGGCGATGAGGTGGCCGATCCAGTTGAGGAGGGCCTGGTGCGGGAGGACGACAAGATTCTATATCCCGTTCGGGAGGACATCCCGATCATGTTGATCGACGAGGCCATCGAGCTCGACAAGCTCTCCTGACACACGGTTGACCCGCCGAAGCTGCCTGCATACACTCCAGGCATCATCGAGACCGGCTGAGGGGCAGGCCCTGAGACGCCGGGGCAACCTGCGGGAGATTACGCAACTCCCGAAAAGGTGCCAAGTCCTGCGGGAACCAAGGTTCACCGACAGATGAACGCGCGTCCGAGCCGCGGCTCTCCTCGCCGAGGCCTTCCGGTCAAGTCCGTCTCATTCGCTGGTGCTCCGGGTTGCGCTGTACATAGGAATGGGAGAGCGATATGGATGAGCGGAGGCGGTCGTGATTTCCGTCACAGGAGCCCAGTTTGGGACGGTCGAGCTTGCTGGACGGTCGGGCGTGGGCGACAGCGTGGCTTACGCCTCGTATGGCCCGGAGGACGCACCCGCTGTGGTGGTTCTTGGGGGGATCTCCGCCCATCGCTTCGTCTGCGGCGATGAGGACGGGACGCCGGGCTGGTGGCCCGGTGTGGTCGGGCAGGAGGCTCCGCTTGCCCCCGGGCCCTATCGGATTATCGGCGTGGACTATATCGGTGGGGCGGGCGCGTCGTCGGGGCCGTCGAACGGGCCTGGTATCCCCGTCGTGACGACCGACGACCAAGCCGACGGAGTGAAAGCTGTACTCGACCACCTCGGCATCGACAGGCTACACGCCTGGGTTGGTGCGTCTTACGGTGGCATGGTGGGCTTGGCATTCGGGGCGCTCCATGTGGACCGCCTGGAGCGGCTACTGATCTTCTGCGCGGCGCACAGATCCCATCCCATGGCCACAGGCCTCCGCACCCTCCAGCGCAGGATCGTCGAGTTGGCTGCGGACGCGGGGCGGGAGTCCGAGGGATTGGCTCTCGCCCGTGAACTCGCCATGACCACGTACCGCACTTCCGAGGAGTTCGAGAAGCGGTTCGTATCGGTCCCGATCTGGGAAGAGGGAAGTCCCCACTTCGCCGTGGAGAAGTACTTGAAGGTTCAGGGGGAGAGGTTTGTTCGGCGCTTCGACGGACGGGCCTTCGCGATCCTCTCACAGTCCCTCGACCTTCATAGGGTCGATCCGGGACTCGTCCGAGCGCCCACCACGGTCGTCTCGATCGATTCGGACACGCTGGTGCCCCCGTGGCTGGTTGCGGAGATGGTGCGTCGGCTGCCCGGCACGGGGCGGACCATCCGTATCACGTCCAATTTTGGGCACGACGCGTTCTTGAAGGAAAGAACCGCGGTCGGAAGGGTGATTCGCCATGTTCTTGCCGAGGAGGTCCCGGGCTCTCCTTCAACAGCCTTCTAAATGTCCCTCGTCAACTTTCATCGGGTCCTCATCGCCATCGCCATCCTTTTTTGTGGCGGGTATGGCGTTTACGAGCTCGTGGAATTCACCGAAAACGGGGAGACGGGATCACTGTTGATCTCGGGATTCTTCTTTGTTGTTACGGTCGGCCTGGCCTACTACCTCAGGCACCTCAAGCGCATCCTCGGCGTCGACGAGTAGACGTCAGTTCCCGTTTTCAGGCGGTGGGGCCACAGGAGCGGCTGGTGCAGGCGATGGGAGCCTCTCCCAGTAGAGGAGCGGCCGTTCTGCCGGGTGATTTCCGATCTCGTTCAGCGTCAGGGCGTCGTATAACCGCCCGTTGAGCATCACCATGCTGAGCGACTCTGTGTTGCGGAGATCCTCGAGAGGATCTTCGTCCAGGACGAGGAGGTCGGCGAGTTTGCCCACCTCCACTGAGCCAAGGGCGTCGTCGAGCCCCAGGTAGCGGGCTCCGTTGATCGTGGCGGCCTTGAGTGCCTCGACTTGGGTCATTCCCCCCTGCTCGAGCATCCACAGCTCCCAGTGAGCGCCGAGGCCCTGCATCTGTCCGTGGGCCCCCAGCGTGACGAGTCCGCCGGCGTCCTGGATGGCCTTGGCGCCCCGGGATATTCTGATGTGGTTGTAGTCCTCATCGCCCGCGGCGATGATACGCCGGCGTGAGAGAGGGTCCACGACGTCACGAGGCACAAAAGTGAGCAGGCGCTCGTTCTCCCACACGTTGGTGCGCTCATACCAGTAGTTCTCTCCCCCGAGCCCCCCGTAGCCGACCACCAAGGTCGGCGTGTAGCCGGTAGAGCTCTGCCCGAAGAGCTGAGCCAAGTCATTGTACACGACCGGAACGGGGAGTGCGTGCTCCACACCCGTATGTCCGTCGAGCACCATGGTCATATTGTAGTAAATGAGGGATCCTCCCTCTGGCACGACCATCATCTCCAGATTCCGGCCCGCCTGGATGATCATTTGGCGGGCGTCGCGGCGGCGCTGGTTGTAGCTCTTTACGCTGAAGGCGCCGACGGCCCTCATCCGGGCCAGGTGACGTTCGGCGTCGTCGTAGTCGTCGACGATCGCTTTGTTCGTCGACTCGGCCCCGTACAGGATCGTGCCCGTGGAGAAGAGTCTCGGCCCGAGCTTCAGGCCGGCGCTGATCATCTCCGAGTTCGTGAACACCATGGTGGTGTTGTTCGACGGATCGTGAGACGTGGTCACACCGAAAGCGAGGTTGGCCATGAGCGGCCAACTGGCTTCCCCGATGATCCCCGCCCCTTCCCCGCTCACGTGTGCGTGCACGTCGATGAACCCGGGAATGATCGTCTTGCCCTCCGCGTCCACTCGGTGAGCATCCGGTGGGACGGTGACCTGGTTCGAGGGTCCGACTGCCGTGATCGTGTTGGCGGTCACGACGATCGTGCCGTCCTCGATCAAGCCGCCTGATTCGTCCGACTCCGCAGCAAGCGTAAGGATGCGGGCTCCAACGAAGGCGACCGTACCCGTTGGGATGTCGCTCGATTGAGTAAACCCGATCGAGATTCCGTTCGCTTCGGGCTCAGCAGCTGCGGCTGGTGCGCCAGGCCTGAACGTGAACGTTTCGGTAAGCTCCCGCGTGAAATATTCGGGCCCCAACGTCCAGAGGAGCGACTGGCTGTCGCCCGACCAATGCAGGTACAAACCGGCGTTGTCGGAGACGCGCTCGACCGGGAAGCCATCCACGTTCGGACCCAGTGTGACCGTTCTGCCAGATCGGGGGAACGAGGCGATGTAAGCACGGTAGCGTTCCGTGAAGGCCACCCATTGGCCATCCGGTGAAGGGACGATCGTCGTGGCGTTTTCCGATTCGAAGTGAACGATTTCGTCCGTCCCATCGAGGTCGAAACTCACCAGGCGCCGGCTGCCGTCGGAGAAATCGTTCACGAAGATTCGTGAACCCGTGGAATCGAACATCGGGTCCGAGCCGGTCGTACGGACTCTCCTGGGCTCCTCGGACCCATCCACGGGGACGATGAACACTCCGGGGTTCTCTCCGTGGGTCGGACCCCGGACGTTGTCGCCGCCCGTTGATTGATAAGTCACCCACTGCATGTCGGGCGAGAAAGAGGGCTCAGAGTAGTGCCCCGGTGTCGTGACCAGATCACGGGCGCCGCTGCCGTCGGCACGGATCATTTGGATCCGGCCTCTCGCAGAATCAGTCCAGGTCGCGTACACGATCCATTGTCCGTCCCGTGAGAAGGCAGGAGCGAACTCGATGCGGTCGTCTCGGGTGAGTCGCCGGGCCGGTTCAAAGGGAAGTTCTTTCAGATAGAGCTTACCCAAAGCTGTGTAGGCCACGAAACGGCCCCTGTCCGACGTCGTGACGTCGCGCAGCATCTTCACGTCGAAACGCGACGGTCCCACCTGCTGCTCGAAGCGCAACGCCTCGTGGATCGTCTGATCCACCTGCGCGACGAAGGGGATGATTTCGGCCGTAGCTGTGGCGACGTCCACGAGCCAGATCTTGCCTTGGCCCCAAATGACGATCCCGCTGCCGTCGGGTGTCCAGTCGTACTGCGTGTAGACACCGTGGATGGCCCAGGCTTCTTGCATGTCGCGGTCCAATCCATCGAAGATCGGCCAGTCCTCTCCGGTGGAGAGATCGTGCAGGAAGAGCACCGTGTTGTCTCGAACACGCCGAATGAAGGCGAGCTGTGTCCCGTTCGGTGAGGGCCGTGGGGTGATGGATCCACCGGGTCTACGGACGATGGTCCTCTCCTCTCCGGTGGAAAGGTCTCGCCGGAGAATCGCGTAGATGGTCTCGTACACGTTCTTGTCGTACTCGAATGTCTGCCCTGGCCACACGTTCCGGCTGTAGTAGAGATACCGGCCGTCCGGGGAGATGGCTGGCTCACCCTGGTCCTTCTGAAAGCCGTCTCTCTCCGTCACCTGTAACCCTGAGCCGCCAGTCACATGGTACATCCACACTTCACCCGCCCCGAGGGAGCGCTCGTCCACGAAGTGCTTTCGAACGAAGATGTACTGGCCGTCCGGGGACCAGGAGGGGCTGTTCACCTCCCGGTTCGATTCCTCCGAGACCTGGCGGAGGTTCGATCCGTCCGGGTCCATCAGCCAGATGTTGAAGGCCCCTGATCTGTCCGAGATGAAAGTGATTGCCGACCCGTCGGGGCTGAACCGAGGTTGCATATCGAAAGATTGCCCGGATGAAATGCGGGTGGCCGTTCCCCCCGCGATGGGCATCGTGTAGAGATCACCCAACAAGTCGAACACCACGGTCGCACCGGCCGGGTCGAGGTCCACATTCATCCAGGTCCCTTCATCGGTCTCAAAAGAGAGTGGGACGGTGGGTCCTAGGGACTGTTCAATGTCCCAAGTGTCCTGCTCTTCCCGGGTAGTGTCCTGCTCCACCTGTGCTGACAGGGTCACAACAGGCGGAAACAGGAGGATCACAGCAGAGAGGATTACGGCAGAAGGGAGGATCGCAGTCGGCTTCGTCATGGCATCCTCGGTAGGTCGGAAAAGGGTCAGGACGTTTTGTCCGTTGGAAAAGCCGCGAGCACCTCACGCAGTTTCAGGTACTTGACCCACTACACCGCGGGAAACGTGGCTTTGGAACCGTGTGCTCATGGTTCATCCCCTTGCTCGGTCTTCCGGTCGGGCAGCTAGCGCTCCTCGCGGTACTTCTTGAAGAGGAAAATTATTGCCGCAGTGCCAAACGCTACGGGGACGGCCGCCATGATCAGCCCGCCCAGGAACATACCGAGCCTCAGACCTTCGTTATCCACGGCTGTGATCTCAGACGAAAAAGCGACAGGATGGCGGCGCTCGGCCGCCGTGACAGCACTAGCTGTGTCGTGCCCATCAGGGTAACAAGCAGAGGCCCGGACCGAAACCAAGGGTTCCCGTCCGGGCCTCCACGACCCTGGAGCAGTCCTTCAACAGCGTTCTAGAAGAATTATCTAAGGAATCCGAACTCCGTAATGACGAACAGTACGAGAATGGCTGCGAAGGGGAGCGGCGAGATCGCCATAATCCACAGTCGGGCCGGCTCGTAGCGCAGATGCATGTAATACATCGCGACCATGACCGCCTTCCAAACCGCCATGATGACCAGTCCCACCGCCAATACGACCTTCGGCAGATCGAGGAAAGCGTAGAATACCTCGGCCAACGTGAGCACGGCGAGTATGACCCAAATCAGGTAATAGCGCGGCTGTGGGTGTTCTTGCTCTTCCATGATTGGTCCCCGCCCTCAAATAAGGTAGACGATGGTGAACAGGAGAATCCAAACGAGATCGACGAAGTGCCAGTAGAGGCCGATCACTTCGACGCCCTCGAGGTGTTCTGCAGTGTAAGCGCCGTTTAGGGCCCTGACATAAACGAAAATCAAGCACAGAACGCCGATCGTAACGTGGGCCCCGTGAAACCCGGTCATGGCGTAGAAGGTGGCTCCATAGAGCGGGCCGCCCAGAGAAGGACCCTCATGGGGATTTCCACGCCCGACGGCATGGTAGGAGTCGAGCATCGGAACAAAGCCCTCACCCGCCAGCGCGATGTACTCGTAGACCTGGACGCCCACGAAGGTGGCTCCGATCAGAATAGTGGCGAGCAACCACCGCTGGAGGCCCTTCAGATCCCCTTGCTGGATGGCCGCGAAGGCCTTGACCATCGTCACGGATGAGCAGATCAGAAGGAACGTGTTCCCCGCCGTCAAATTCACGTTCAGAACGACTCCCGGATCGGTCCAATGCTCCGGGTGGGCGTAGCGCAGGATAACGTAGCTCCCGATCAACGACGTGAAGAACATCACCTCGCTGAGCAGGAACACCCACATGCCCAACTTCATGTTGTAGACCATCATCCCTGGCATGGGCTTACGGTCCATGGTCGCGACTCCTGCTTGACTCATGCGTCAGTCTCCAGGAACGGGTTCGGGGGTCGGGGCAGGAGCGAACTGTCCGCCGGCCTCGCTGGTTGCGGGCGGTGCATTCTGAGGCCAGAAGTCCTCTTCGGTGTCCGGATGACTGTACTCGTACGGGCCACGGTACACGATGGGCATCTCCGGGAAGTTGCCGTGGGGTGGGGGAGAGGGAGTCTGCCACAAGAGCGTGCAGGACTTCCAGGGGTTGTTGCCGGCTACCTTACCGTTGCGCAGGCTCCACAGGAAGTTGAACGCGAAGATGATCTGCGTCAGTGCGAAGAGGAATACGCTGATGGAGATGAACGTATTCAACGGCTGCAGCCCCTGCAGGAACTCGTACTGGTTGGGATCGTAGATC
>Ga0207963_1000565_pt1 | contig 19740 bp, 13 predicted proteins | sample Knorr_S15_td_NAD_FD_185604 | JGI IMG/M metagenome (GOLD analysis project Ga0207963, IMG submission 185604) | Marine microbial communities from Southern Atlantic Ocean transect - Knorr_S15_td_NADW_ad_2500m_LV_A (SPAdes) (version 2) | ecosystem: Environmental > Aquatic > Marine > Oceanic | place...
AAAAGAAATATTAGAAAATTAATCTATTTATTCCATTTTTCTGTTTCTAAATCTTCAAAAGTAATCTGATATGCCCATTGCTGTAATGCTTGTCTTATAACAGGGCTTATTGATTTTGTATTAAAACTGGCTTTTTCTTTGAATTTAATAATTTGAATTTTTGTTATTCGCACTTAGACCAACCACAATCCTTACAATTGTAACATCCGCCTTCATTGATAACACCTTGTTGATCACATTCAGGACAAGTCATTGTATGGTTAGTTGTTGGTTTATTAGTTTGTTGTACATCATTGGCAATTTCAAATTTTACTTGTTTTTCTTCTTCTGAAGATGGAGTATCACCATGTACAAAATTTTCTAATGCTCTTCCAATCGCATCGGGAGTAGATAAAATTAGTTGCCCATCTTCCCAAGTTGGATTTGGACCACTAATGCCTTTTAATTGATTAATAATACTATTAGGATCGATTCCTGATCTAAGTGCCAAAGAAATTAATCTGCTAATTGCCTCAGTTTGTGCAGAAACAGTCCCCCCTGCTTTACCAATAGTAGTAAAAACTTCACAGAGACCATTTTCATCTTTATTAACTGTAATATAAAGAGTTCCATCACCAGTTCTCATTCTTCTAGTTTGGCCTTCGGTAATTGAAGGTCTATTCCTTGCAGTTTTTCCTTTTTCTTTTGTCTCTTGTTTTGGTTGAACTTCTTTTGGCTTATTATCAGTCACCAAAATTCCTTCTCTACACCCTTCTCTATAAACAGTTATTCCTTTTAAGTTTGCTCTGTAAGCGGTCATATAAATATCGGCTATGGTTTCAACGGTTGTTTCCTTAGGAAGATTAACAGTAGAAGAAATAGAACTATCGATATATTTTTGAATTTCTCCCTGCATTTTTACCCTAAAATAAGGATCAACATTATGTGCTGTTACAACATATTCAGGAAGATTTTTATCGTCACCAAACATTTCTTTTATAACTGGATGACATACGCTGTATTCATCAAAATCTTTTCCATAACTATCATTCTTTTTTACTTTTCTTTTATATGAAGTTGCAAAGATTGGTTCTATACCAGAAGTAACGCGTGCAACTATTGCACCACTTCCTGTTGGAGCGACTGTTGTAAGTGTTGAATTTCTTATTCCATCATTCTTTATTCTTTGTTGTAAATCTTCAGGTAGATTTTTTATAAAGTTACTTTTTGAGTATCCGCTCCATTTAAAATAAGGGAAATGACCTTTTTCTGATGAAAGCTCAACACTTGTTTCGTAAGTAGTATCACGATGAACTTTCATTATTTCAGCAATTGTATTCAACGCCTCATCTGAATCATATTTAATACCCATTTTAACAAACATATCTCCTAATCCAAGTATACCAAGACCTACGCGTCTATCGTTGGTTGCATTTTGTTTTTGATTTTCAAGTGCATGTCGATCTAAATTATAATCGATAACATTATCTAAAAATCTGGTTGCAATAGCAGTACATTCTTTAAAATCTTCAAAATCAAAATTACCATCTTTATCAACAAATCTTTCCAAATTCAGAGCTCCTAAATTACAACATCCACCATCTGGTAAAGGTTGTTCTGCACAAGGATTGGTGGATACAAGTGGACTGCAATATTCAGCGTTGTGATATTTTTTCATTGTATCCCAAAATAGAAGACCAGGTTCCGCGCTAGCATGCGCATGGTTGATAATTTTCGTCCACAATTTTTTTGCATTTATAGATTTATAAATTTTACCATTCCATTGTAAATCAAAATCAGTATTATTTTCTACTGCTTCCATAAAATTATCTGTTAAAAAAACTGAAATATTAGAATATTTTACCATATCTATATCACCAGTTTTTATTTTAATAAATTTTTCAATATCTGGATGATCGACTTGAAGTGTTTGCATATTTGCACCACGTCTACCGTGTTGTGCAATAGTGTTTGTATTCTCGCTGAATAGGTTCATAAATCCAGTAGGTCCACATGAATTGCCGCCAGTTCCTAGTATCTGATCTCCAGAAGGTCTTAGAACTGATAAATCATGCCCACATCCACCGCCAAATTTATAGGTCATGGCTTCTTCAGTGACACAATCATAGATAGATTTTATAGAATCAGTTTTGATTCCAACGACGTAACAATTATTTAAGGTAGTAGTAATATCATTTCTACCAGCACCATGCATAATTCTACCACCTGGGACAAACTTAAAGTTTAGAAGCGTATCAAAGAATTTTGCTTCCCATTTTTCCCGGAGTGATTTGGTTTTCTCAATACTTGCTAATGCTTTGGCTTGACGTTTCCAGAGGTCCCATGGATGTTTTTCCCATGGAGCAAGATATTTTTGCTGTAAGATATTTTTTCCTAGATTATTTTCTTTATAGTAATTATCTATTTTGAATTCATCTGGACACTCTTCCTGTTTATTTTCGTCTAATTCTTTAATATTATAATCAAGAATTTGACTCTTTATATCTGGATCAAGTGTTGGATTTTTTTCTGATTCTCTAGGAAAATCTATCTCAATTAATTCTGCCATTTTAGTACTATTTATTACCCTTAGTTATAAAAATTAATGTCACTATCTTGTTCCAATGGACAAGAAAAGTCTTAGTGAAGGCTATTTAAACAAATACAATCTTCTTTCGAAAAGCATAATCGGCTGGCTATGCTGAAGTTATCTAAATATTTTTGTTTTAGTCAATAGTAAAAAGTATTTTATTCAATTTTTTTTATAAATTCATATTAATTATGAAAAAAGATTATTCAAAAGAAATTCCACACTGGCTATTCAAACAGTTGCCTTACAGTCATTATTCTGTTAATGTTGGCGGAAAAAATATGCATGTTATGGAGAAGGGAACTGGAAGACCAATTGTATTTGTTCATGGTAATCCAATGTGGGGATATCTGTACAGAAAAATTTTAAATAAATTAGATGGTGTTTCGGCAAGATTAATTGTACCTGATTTAATTGGATTTGGATTTTCTGATAAAATAAAACTTCATGAACATTCCTTGGCTGCTCACAGTGAATGGATGGCTAATTTTTTTAACCAGATTAAAGAAGAAAAAATTGGTATGGTTGTTCATGATTGGGGCGGGATGATTGGAGTTGCAGGTGCAATGAAAGCCGGAAAGAAAATTGATGGATTAATTGTGATGAATACCGCAATTACTGCACCTAAAGATGGTTTTAAACCAACATGGTTTCACGCGCTTTCTCAATTTCCTATTGTAAGCAATTTACTATTCAGGGTATTGAATTTTCCTTTATCCGCTTTAAATAAATTTCAAGGTGTTCCAGGGTCGTTTTCAAAAGATGTTGTTAAGGCATACAAGTATCCATTAAGAAAAATGAGAGATAATAGCGGTCCTTTAGCCCTTGCTCGTATGGTTCCCAACAACATGAATCATCCTAGTGTTCCACTTGAGAAAGAAATTGAAAAATTTTTACAACAATATAATGGACCAGCTCAGATTGTTTGGGGTATGAATGATCCGGTAATGTGGAAGTTGAGAAGACGTACTGCTAGATTGCTTCCTCAAGCAAAAATCGTGAAGACAGAAGCAGGTCATTTTGTTCAAGAAGAAACTCCTCAAAAAGTTATAGAATCTATCAAAGAAATCTTTAAATTATAATTGAAATACCATGGTAGGACAAGTCCTAAAAAATAACTTTAATTTAAACGATAAATATACCTTGCTTGATGGCAAGATTGTTCTGTCAGGAATTCAAGCTCTGGTAAGATTATTATTAGATCAACATCGGCTAGACTTAATTGCAGGTTTGAATACTGCTACTCTTGTTTCAGGATATCGAGGATCTCCAGTAGGTACATTAGATATCAATCTAATCAAAAATAGAAGAATACTTGATGAACACAATGTAAAATTTATTCCTGGAATTAATGAAGACTTAGGGGCTACAATGATTTATGGTAGCCAAATGGCAAATATGGTTTCAAAATTGCGATACGATGGTGTTCTTGGTATGTGGTATGGAAAAGCTCCTGGAGTAGATCGATCTGGGGATATCTTTAGACATGCAAACTATCTTGGAGTTGGAAAAAATGGAGGCGTTCTTACAGTAGCAGGGGATGATCCTGCTTGTAAATCGTCTACGTTACCTTCTCAATCAGAACCAGCATTATTTGATGCAATGATGCCAATTTTTTATCCAGGAAATATTCAAGAAATCCTAGATTTGGGACTTTATGCTTATGGAATGTCAAGGTTTACTGGATTGTGGTCTGGATTTAAGATTGTAACAGATATTGCTGATGGATTTGGAAGCGCATTTGTACATCCTGATAGAATCTCAATTGCAATACCAGATTTTACTTATAATGGTAAACCATGGGCACATACTCAGAACGCAAAATTAGTTGGTCATCATAGTTTACCAACTGAAAAAGAAATTCATTTGGGAAGAATTCAAGCTGCTAAGCATTTTGCTTCCGTAAATAAGATTAATAGAATTATTGTTAGTTCTGAAAATGATACAATAGGTATTATAACCGCTGGAAAAACATATTATGATGTAATGGAAGCGTTTGACTCATTGGGATGGACACACGATTATTTAAATAAGATTGGCATTCGAATATTGAAACTTGGTTTAACTTATCCATTAGAACCTTCCGTTATTGATAAATTTTCCAAAGGATTGAATGAAATAATGGTTGTTGAAGAAAAACGTTCGTTTATTGAAATGCTTTTAAAAGAAATAATGTATAATAAACCTAATAAGCCAATTATTGTAGGTAAATGTGATGAAAATAATAATGAATTAATTCCTAGCTATGGTGAATTAACAGCAGATACTGTAAGTAAAATTGTCTTTAAGAGATATTCTGAAAAATTGAATATTGATACTCCAAATACAAGAATTACTATTCTGGATGAAATAGATAATCGAGTGTATGCACAATCTTTTTCGAACCGTTCAATGTATTATTGTTCAGGATGTCCTCATAATACTTCAACACTAAAAATGCCTGAAGGTGATTCTGCATTTGGAGGTATTGGATGCCATTTGATGGCAATGTTTGTTGATGATGGTCAAGCATTTGGTACAACACAGATGGGAGGCGAAGGCGCACAATGGGTAGGAATGGAACCTTTTATCGAAAAAGAACATATGTTCCAAAATGTTGGAGATGGAACTTTCTTCCATTCTGGATCATTGGCGCTAAGACAAGCCATTGCCTCAAACTCACATCTTACATTTAAGATTTTATACAACCGTGCCGTTGCAATGACAGGAGCACAGGAACCAGATGGAGCGTTAGATTTACCTGAACTGACAAAGTATCTTAAATCTGAGGGTGTAAAGAAAGTTGTCATCACAACTGACTATCCTAGTGCTTATGATTCGATTAAACGATCTAGATGGGATAAGGATACTGAAATTTTTCATAGAGATGAAATTATTAGTGTGCAGAAAAAATTAAAATCAATTAAAGGAGTTACAGTTTTAATCCATGATCAAGCTTGTGCTGCAAACTTACGTAGATTGCGCAAAAGAGGTAAAGCACCTGAACCAAAAGAAAGAATATTCATTAATGAAGCATTATGTGAAGGTTGTGGCGATTGTGGGGTTAAATCTAATTGTTTAAGCGTTCAACCCGTCAAAACAGAATTTGGACGAAAAACACAAATTGATCAACCTTCTTGTAATAAAGATTATTCATGTTTAGAAGGCAACTGTCCTTCATTCATAAAAGTTATTCCTTCAGATAAGAATGATAAAAGACAATTACCAGATCTAGGTTTTGATCCTTCTAGATTGCCAAGTCCAAAAAATTTGACTAATGGTAGCTCAAATATTTTCATGTTAGGAATCGGTGGTACTGGAGTTGTAACAGTTAATCAGATTATTTCTACCGCTGCCTTTTTGGAAAATAAAAAAGTTGTTTCTTTAGATCAGACCGGGTTAAGTCAAAAAGGAGGATCTGTAGTATCTCATTTAAAAATTTTAAGCGATTTAGATAAAGAATGTTCAAGTAGGGTATCTAGCGGAGAATCCGATGTATATTTGGTATTTGATTTATTAACAGGAACGAATCCAGTAAACCTATCTAGATTACATAAAAAACGTTCTATGTCCGTTATATCTACATCTGAAATACCAACTGGAGATATGGTAAGATCTACAAAAAAAGAATATCCTGATTCCACTCATTTGATTAATCTTATTAAAGAATTTTCTAAAGAAAATATTCTTTTGAACGCTACTGAATTATCTGAACATTTTTTTGATAGCAATATGCAAGCAAATTTTATTGTTATCGGAGCTGGATACCAATCTGGATATATTTCTCTTAATGCAGATTCTATTTTAGAAGCTATTAGAATCAATGGTGTTGTTGTCAAAAAGAATCAAGATGCATTTAATCTGGGTAGGAAGATAGTTACTGATCCAAATTGGTTGCAATCATTGAACTTATATAGATCTGGCGATATTGAGGTAAAGCCAGAATTGAATGATGTTTCTCAATCTTTAATTAATAAAATTAAAAAACCAGACGATGAATTAAAACGAATTCTAGAATTCCGTGTTCCTGAACTTGTTGATTATCAAAATGTACAATATGCAGAAGAGTATATTGATTTTGTTAAAAAAATTCATTCTGTTGAGAAACGAGAACATTCTTCATCTTTACTCACCAAAAATGTTGCAAAATATCTTTACAAACTGATGGCAATAAAAGATGAATACGAAGTAGCACGTTTATCTTTAAAAGCTGAATTAAATACTGCACTAAACCAAGAGTTCGGAAAATCAGCAAAATTTTATTATATGCTTCATCCACCATTTCTAAAAATGCTCAAAGATGTTCCATTATTGAATAAAATTCCTGGGGTGAAAAGCAAGCTTGCTCTACCTAGATGGTTTAAGTATGGATATATGGGTCTAAAGAGAATGAAATTCCTAAGAGGAACTAAGTTTGATTTTATGTCTTGGTTTAGTAGCGATGTACGTAAAACTGATAAAGAAATTCTTCATCACTATAAAACAATACTCACCAGTAACATTAATGAAATATCCAATGGAAAATATGAAAATTTATTAAAATTTTCTGAACTACCAGATTTAGTTAGAGGATATGAAGATGTGAGGTTAGCTACTGTAGACACGTATTATAAAGAAGCAGATAAATTGTTTAAAGCATAAGGCATTATTTTTTATTTGCATTCTCTATAATACCTTTTAAATTATTTGCAATTATTTCTATGAAAAAAATAATATTCATTCTATCCTTTTTTGCTGTATTGAACGCACAACACAATCATAGTCAATGGATTAGATGTGCTACAGATGAACTAGAGCAAGAATTACAACTTACCAACCCAGAATTTATTGCTGAACGAGATGCATATATCCAAAAAGCACAACAGCTATTAAGAGAAAATCCTGAGTGGCGCACAAATGGAGATAAAAAAAATACGGTTTATATTCCAGTTATTTTCCATGTGCTTTATCAAACATCATCAGGTAATCTTAACAAAGCCCAGATTGGATATAATTTTGATCAAATTAATCTAGATTTTAAAGGAATAAATCCTGATGGTGATGAAATACCATCTGCTCCAAATCCCAGCGATGCACCAAATGATCCAGGCATTGATTATAGTTTTCAAGGAGTGAGAGGTAGTCACCAAATTGAATTTGTTGGAGCTCAAGGAGAGAGGAATGGTGCAGATTTAGTAGAAGGCGTAACAATTCGTAGATATCAGATTAGTCAATCTTCAGTATCTGGAGTGAGTGAAGCAAGTAGTCTTGCTGGTTCTATTACCCCTGATGGAGGAGGTGCTGGAGGATATCAATCTGGATATTTAAATATGTATATTGCTCCTTTATCTGGTGGGTTGTTGGGACAGGCTTATTTAGGATGGCCTGAATCAGTAGTTATAACAGGATCAGTTGGTTCAGTTGAAAATCCTGGTACAATATCAGGTTATGAACGAGGAAGAACACTTTCTCATGAATTAGGGCATAATTTTACTTATAATCATATTTTTAATGCTAGTAATTGCGGGTTTCAGTATTGGTCTGATGTTCCAGCACAAACTGTGAACAATCGATCTGCAAATATATATGAATGGCCAGCTGGTAGTGGCAATTTTTATGGTAGACAGTCAGAAAATAGTTGTATTAGTAGTAGCGGAAAAGGTGATCAATTTATGAATTATATGGATTATACATATGATGATCAAATGCGCATGTTTTCTGAAGAACAAACCTTAGAAGGATATGCATGGGCAAATGGTTGGGGTTGGGCACAAGTTGTAAGTGGTGTGAACACTGTTTTAACTTCAAGTACTTCTGTTGCAACATCCAATGATGGCTTTTCTATTGACGTTACTTTTAGTGAATCTGTTACTGGATTTACCCAAGATGATTTAGTACTTAGCAATGCGACGGTGACGAGTTTTAATGGTGGAGATGGTATTAATTATAGTTTTGATGTTGAAGCTGTTGTTGATGGAGAAGTAAAAGTATCAATTGCTGAAGGCAGTGTCACAGGAAATACATCTGGAGACTCAAATTTCGCTTCAAATGAAATTGTAGTAATTGTCGACAGAGTTAATCCTACGGCTGGTACATTAGCAATTACAAACATTCAAGATACTCAATATATTACTAAGGCCCCTAATCTTAGATTACAGCTAGATAGTTTTTATGATGCTACCACCGGCGTAGTGCTTTATTTTGTATCTGTTGGTTCATCTGTTGGAGGTGAAGACATCTTAGCATCTACACCTTATTCCAACACCCAGATTAACCTTAATTCTCTAGGATTAAGTGATTATCAACAATATCATGTTAATGTATATGGACAAGATTTGGTTGGTTTAAATTCAACCACGGTTTCTGCATCTTTTTATTATTTTGGATCACTCTTGGGAGATAGTGATGGTGATTGGGATATTGATTTTGACGATTATAGTGCATTTATAGCTACGTGGCCTTATATAGACATAGCACCAACCACAGGAAGTGTTCCATATTTATTCCCCAATTTTGATGGAGTTGCAGATGCACAAGATTTAGCAATGTTTGAAAATATGTGGGATTGGTCACTACAGGAAAACGGATTACAGGTTCCAAACTATTCAGTGTCAGGTGAAAATCCTTTTTTACGTATCTTAAATAATCAGCTAGTAATAAAATTCCCAAACGGAACAAAGTCAGGACAGGTTTACTTTGAGTATAGCCCTAGTAACTATAGTGTAAGTTTGCTCACTACATCATCAGAAGGAAGATTAGTTTTAAATAATACGCAAACTGGTATAGCACACGTTGAATTTGGTGATCACGGAGATTCTAGTGTTTTATCAGCACCAGAATTACGCTTTGGCTTCCAGAATTTAACTGACACATATGAATTTTTAAGAATTAGTTATTCAGCTTCTGATGGAAATGATCAAATCGTATCAGAAGGATATAATTTATTACAAACTGCTCCGTCCACCTATCGTTTGGGTGTGAGTTATCCAAATCCATTCAATAGTAGCACTATTATTGAATTTGATATGCCTGCCACTGAAACTATTAATATGGTGATATTAGATATACGCGGTAGGGTAGTCAGAAATTTAATTGATAATCAAGAACGATTTGGTTTTCAATCTGTACAATGGGATGCAAAGAATGATGATGGAGATAATGTAAGTAGCGGAGTATATTTTTATCAAATTCGCTCTAGCAATTTTAATGCTGTAGGGAAATTATTATATCTAAACTAATCGTCTTTAATTAATGTTATCCCAACCTCCTACGCTACAAGATATTCAAAACGCACAGTCTCTAACAGATTCTATTGTCCGAAAAACACCTATTATTACCTCAAATTATTTTAATGAATTATTGGGAATGGAACTTTTCTTTAAATGTGAAAATTTTCAAAAAACAGGTTCATTTAAGATTAGAGGGGCATCCAATGCTATTTTTTCTTTAACAGACGAAGAAGCAAAACAGGGAGTTGTTTGTCAGTCTTCAGGCAATCATGGTGGCGCAATAGCATGTGCTGCGAGCCTTAAGGGAGTGCATGCAGATGTTGTGATGGCAAAAAGCGTTTCTAAAGCAAAGATTCATAATGTGAAAGGATATAATGGAAATATGATTTTTTGTGATAAAATGAGCGAAAGAGATGGATTATTTCAAGAAGTATTAAAGAAGTATAATCGTGTTTCTATTCATCCATATGATAATTATTCGGTCATTGCAGGCCAAGGTACAATAGGTCTTGAACTCTGTGACCAATTAGATAGTTTTGATGCCGTTGTGGTACCCATAGGCGGTGGCGGACTTATTAGTGGTATCTCAATTGCTTTAAAAGGCCTTGGCTCTCAAGCAAAAATTATTGGTACTGAGCCAAAAAATGTAAATGATACCTATTTAATGTTTCAGGCTAATAAACGTCTTCCAATGGAACATAGAGAATCTGTCGCAGATGGATTAATGGCGATTGTTGGTGAATTTACCCTTCCAATTATTCAAAAGAATGTAGATGATATTATTTTAGCTACAGAAGAAGAGATTATTAAAACAACTAGGTTGATTTGGGAACAAATGAAAATTATTGTAGAACCATCGTGTGCTCTTACCCTTGCTAGTGTGATTGTTAATAAAGAAAGATTTCAAGGACAAAAAGTTGTCCTCATTCTTACCGGAGGAAATGTAGCTCTGGTAGAATTGCCCTGGCAGAAAGTCGGGAAAGATTAGAGTAAAAAAAAGCCCTCAAAAAATGAGGGCTTTTTTTTATATCAATTACGTCTTACAATTAAAACTCATATCCGAGTTTAAGTGCAGCCCATCTACCCATTAAAGCACCTTGGAATGCTTCACGGTGTACTTGGTCAGTAATATTGTCAACTGTTAAAGTGACTTTTAAACCAGGAGCTGCATCAATATCGAAGTGTGCATTTACACCTAAAGTGTAGAAAGCATCGACTCTACCAGCATATACTGATCCATCCATATTGTATGAATCTTGATATCGTAGTGATAATCCATATCCGTGGCCCTCGCCAGAATATTGCATTCCACCACCTAGTTTATTCTTTGGAGTGTTCATGTTTAATATACCTTCTTCATCAACACCTTCAACACTAATCTCATCTTTATCTATATGAGAAAATGCAGTCCAGAAGGACCATTCCTGGCTAGGATACCAGTTTAATGAAAGATCCAATCCGCTAAGTCTGAATGATTCGGTAGTTTTACCATATCCAAAGATCATGTCAGCACCATATGGTGAGTGATCTGGAGAAACGTTTCCAACTGGAATCGCACCTATTGTACCTGCAACAATACCTGCAAGATCATCAGCACCAATTCCGTTGCCATTTCCACCAGCAGCAGCAGAATCTAACAAGTTAACAAACCCTGTTAGGTTAGCGTTTCCATACATTGCAGTCATTAATTTTGCAACATAGTCTGCGCCATCTGCGGCCATAATTACACTATGAGACATGTTAGTTAGGGCACCAATGTAATCATGAACTTCAGTAGTCCATACATCAACACCTAATACCATACCGTCTCCAACTTGTCCTTTATATCCAATTTCATATACGTCACGAGTTGTGTGGTCATTCTTGCCAATAGCAGATGCATTTGCACCATCAGTAGGTACGAAAGCACCTGCTGCAGGAACATACATCGCTGTTACGTGAGCCACGCTTGGAGTTACCCCCATTAGTGTTTGGAAATCAGCAGCAGCTGCACCAGCAGCGGCAGCACCATAAGCAGCAGCACCGGCAGTATCACCTGTAGCGGCTGCATAAGCAGCACCAACGCCTGCGGCCCAACCACCTAATAATGCTTGTCCACTAGCACCTTGTAAAAATCCACCACCAATGAAAGTAGCTAGAGTAGGCCATACAACAGCTGTGAAGTTTGCGTCACCAAGATCCCAATTATGGTTAATATTACCACCTAAATAGGCATGTTGTGACCAGTTACTACGAAATGAGTTTACCCCATTCGTACCCACATGATAGTTGTATCCATTTCTTGCACCCATTGCACGTAAATTAAAGTCAGGTTGGAATCCAAGTAATCCTGAAAAATCAGGTACTCCTGCTAATGATAAGAAATTAGCATATTGAGTAATATCTAGATTTTTCGGATAATTTCCTGGAACCTCGATGGATTTATTGTAAGTAAACCTTAGTGCTCCTGTAGCAGTTGGTTTATATACCACTGCGAATCTTGGGGACACTAGTAAATCATCATTCCACGTGTTATCATCTCCTCTAATCGCAGCTACTAATTTCCAATTGTCGTTTAATTGATTTTCGTACTGCGCATAGATACCATCTGAAGTATAGTTATCATCATCTTCAAAGACTCCATTGATACTGCCACCAGTATCTGGAGTTCTATCTTCATGATCGATACCATAAGTCAAGTGTTGACCATTGCCCAAGGGTACAGAATGCTGTACTTGAACTCCAAGGGATGCAGATCTATCATAGATAATCTGTCCCGTTGCAAGAATATAAGTACCATCTTGAGAATTATGGTTATTGAACACATTAACATACAAATCGCCTCCAAGGACATCTTGGCGTTGATATGAAATCTGTTCTGAAAAAGAGTTTGCACCGATTCCATAAGCTCTACCAATACCTGTCATTTCTATTACGTCAGATTCTGTTCCGCGTAAAGAAAGAGTGATAGTAGATTTTAGGTCAGGACGAAACTCCATTTTGGTAGTAAATACATCAGAATAAAGATTCACTGGTTCGGCTTCAGTAGCAGGGTTGTTAACAACACCTTCTACTGGGTCGTCATAGATAGTATCATAGTTTTTGAATGGATATGTAGGAGTAGCTAACCAACGTCTTACCGTTGCTGGTTCACTATATCCTCCCAAACTACCACTATTATTAATATCAAATGACCATTCATCATATTCAGTATGACTTAAACTTACTCTATAAGCAAATTTACTGCCCCACTGACCAGCATATCCTGCTGATAACTTCGCATAGTTATTCATTCCACCAGTAACTGAAAGTCTACCCCCACTTTGATCAAATGGAGACTTAGTGTAAATAGCCATTACGCCTTGTGCTGTGTTAGGACCATACATTGTAGATCCAGGACCACGAACAAGCTCTATTCTATCGATATCTTCTTCTTCTATACCGACAATTTGATAGATATTAGCTGTAATTACTGGAGGTCTAGCCCAACGGTTGTCGACCATGACGTGTAAAGCGCCAGAAAAAATACCGTTGAAACCACGTATCGTAACGTTAGATGATGCCATACCAGTCTTCATGGTTTCTACACCAGCGCGACCTTCAGTATGATCAATAATCGATTTTGCACTACGTACGCTTAATTCTTCGCTTGAAAATACTTCTACACTAGCAGGAGCATCAACTACAAGTTCTTTCTTTCTAGAAGCTGCAACTACTACTTGATTAAGGCGAACATCGCCTTGATCTAGTGTAAGATTCAATGTTACAGTTTGGCCGTCGCCTACAGTAACACTTGAACTAGTACTTTCGTATCCGATATAAGAAGCAGTTACGGTATATGTACCGGCTGACAATCCTGTAACGGAATAAGAGCCGTCATTGTTAGAGGCTGATCCTAGATCAGTACCTTCAACAGAGACGTTTGCACCTGCTAATCTACTACCATTAGTATCGCTTACTGTTCCGGAAACAGTTTGCGCACTCAACATGGCAGTAGATAGAAGCACAACTAAAATATATTTAATATTATGCATATTATTATACCTCTCTAATTAGTTAGTTCGGATTAAGGTAATATAGCATAGTAAAAAAACCAAATAAAAAATCGAATCTTATTATTAAGTTCTATGCAATGAATTATCCCAAAATCTTGTTATTAGGTGTTGTTTTAAACGTTTTGTATGCTCAAACTATAGATAATCTAATGTCAGAGAAAAAAGCAGAATTAAGTGATATACAGTATTATGTGACACAAGAATGTGGAACAGAACCAGCATTTAATAATGAATATTGGAATAATAAAGAATCTGGTATTTATGTTGATATTGTGTCAGGGGAAGCATTGTTTTCTTCCCAACACAAATATGATTCTAAAACAGGGTGGCCTTCTTTTTATCAACCAATTAGTAAGAAAAATCTAAAATTTGAACAGGATTATCAACTACTTGTTCCTCGAACAAAGGTCAAGGCAAAAAACAGTGATTCTCATTTAGGTCATATATTTGATGATGGTCCTGATCCAACAGGATTACGTTATTGTATTAACTCTGCTGCATTAAAATTTATTCCTCTTAAGGATATGGAAAAAGAAGGTTATAGAGAGTACTTATCCCTTTTTAAGTAAGAGAATTTTATGCAAAAAGAGTCACGTCTACAATCATTCCTTAATGATCCTGCACGAGCGTTATGGTCCATGGCACTTCCTATTATTGCGGGAATGATGGTTCAAACATTATTCAATGTTGTGGATATTATGTTTATTGGCTGGTTGGGAGCAGATGAAGTCACTGCCGTTGCTTTTGTGAGTCCACTTTTTTTTATTATTATCGGATTGACTGTTGGATTGGGAGCTGGTGTAACAGCATCTATCGCCCAATATATTGGTAAAAAAGATAAAAGAAATGCAGATAATTGTGCCGAACATGCTATTTTGTTAGGGATTGCTATTACCGTATTATTGACCGTATTAGGGGTCTATTTTGGAAAAGATTTACTAATATTGTTGGGCGCATATGATCATATTCTTGATACTGCCCATTCTTATTTAAAGATATTGACTTTTGGAATAGGCGGGGTAGTATTCTCATTGTTTTTTAGAGCTATTCTTGCTGGAGAAGGGGAAACGACAATTCCAATGATTATTGGTTTAGTTGGAACAATAGCAAATGTTATATTGGACCCTATTTTTATCTTTTTGCTTGAATATGGTGTTGATGGTGCAGCAATTGCAACTGTTTTAAGTCAGGCGATAATGTTGGTGATGTATTTCACGGTTATTTTTGTCATGAAAAAAACATTTATTTCATTCAATTTTAGGCATTTTCGTTACACTCCTAATATACTAAATGTGATATTTAAGGTAGGAATTCCATCCTCATTGTCGATGTTAATTATTTCTTTTGGACAAGCTGTACTCAATAAAATCTTGATTAACTATTCTTCTGAATCAGTAGCAGCATATCAAATTGTTTCTCGGATAGATATGCTATTATTTATGCCTTGCTTGGGGATTGCAATTGCACTAACGACAATTGTAGGTATGTTTTTTGGTGCCAAGGAATTCTCTAAACTAGTATGGATAGTAAAATATGGGATTTCGAGGGCATTTATGATTACTCTAGTGAATGTAGCTATCCTCTTTTTATCTGCAAAAATTATTTTACCAATTTTCACATCAAATCAAGAGGTTTTGTCTATTGGAATTACCTATCTAAAAATAATCGTATTGGTATATCCGGCAGTTGCAGTCAGTGTAATATGTGCTAGAATTTGTCAAGCATTTGGTCAAGGAATGCCTTTATTGGTGGTAACTACGATTAGAGTTTTAGTGATTACTGCTCCACTTTCTCTATATTTCTATCAAACAGGAAAACCTGTTGTTTGGGTATGGTATTCCCAGGTATTAGCAATTTTAATAGCAACGGTAATTTCATTCCTATTTCTTCAATATTATCTTAAAAAATTTCATATTGTGGGAGACGCTTCGAACTCTTAATTTTTGTATATGAAAGTATTTAAAAATATCAGTGAATTAGGAGCCAGTGTAGGTGAAGAACTTGGCGTCACTAAATGGCAAAAAATTACTCAGAAACAAATTAATGAGTTTGCAGAAGTAACTGGAGATCTTCAATGGATTCATACCAAGCCTATGAAGGCAAAACTTTTATCACCTTTCAAAACGACCATAGCACACGGATTCCTTGTTTTATCATTAGCTCCAAGAATGTTAGAAGATACCTATGTGGTTAAATCAGTAAAAATGGGCATTAATTATGGACTAAACCATGTACGTTTCACTGCTCCTGTTCCAGTAAACAGCGAAGTGAGAGGTAAGGTAATTTTGAAGAGTTTCGAGAAAATGGATAACCAAAGAGGAAAAGGTGCACGTTTAGTTGTATCTTTAACTTTTGAATTAAAAAATAGTGAAAAACCTGCATGTGTTGCAGAATTAGTTTTTCTTATTTACGAATAAAGGGGAAAAACAATTAATACATTATTCTTTGTACGCCATGGTCAGGCTTCATTTGGCGAAGATGACTATGATAACCTTAGCGATTTAGGTATTAAACAGTCTATTGAGCTTGGTAAAGCGCTTGCAAAACAGAAGTTAAATTTTGATAAAGCAATTGTTGGTCCACTCAAACGCCATATACAAACTTTTGATGGAATTATAGAGGGATATAATGCTAACGAAACAATTCCTTTTTCTATTGAGAATGGATTTGCCGAAAACCATTTAATGGAAGTAACCCAATATTTTGCACCAAAACTTCTACAATCCGACTCCAAACTAATTGATTTATATAAGAACTATGAAAATGATAATCAGGAAAAGAAGTTTTTTAAAATGTTTCAATATATCGCATTAAAATGGGCTAATTCGGAACTAGACTTGACCAATACAGATTTGGAATCGTACACAAATTTTAGATCTAGAGTGAAAAAAACATTAAATACAATACAAAATTCTTTGCCCGAAGCTTCTAATATTTTAGTTGTAACATCTGGTGGGGTAATATCAGCGCTCTATGGAGAAGCAACACAGTGTAGTCCTCAGGATATACAGAAGCAAAATTTTGCTATTAAGAATGCTTCGATATCAGAGTTTTCTTGTACAACTGAAAGATTTACTTTAAAAAGATTTAATGTTAGTTTTCTTTCTAAGGAATTAGAAACATATATTTAAGAAAGAAATGGCAATAACAGATAAAGAGTTTCAGAAAATCAAATTAACCATCAAAGACTTCATTGAAGAAGAAATGGTTAGTGAAGAAAAATTTGATGTTAAACAGACTTTTGAAGAACAGTTACCTTACCTAGAAGAAAAAAGAAATAAGGTTCGATCTTTGGGTTTATTTACTCCTCAAATTCCGAAGGAATATGGTGGTCTAGGATTAAGTTTATATCAATTAGGTCAAATTTATGAAATATTGGGCCATGCTTTTTATGGTTTATATGTTTTTAATTGTCAAGCGCCAGATGCTGGAAATATGGAAATATTAATGGATCATGGATCTGATTATCAAAAAGAAACATTTTTAAAACCTCTTCTTAGTGGAGATATTAGAAGTTGTTTTTCAATGACGGAGCCTGAATTTGCGGGTTCTAATCCTACCATGATGGGGACAATTGCAAAAAAAGATGGAGAAAATTATGTCATTAATGGGCATAAATGGTTTACCTCCTCAGCCGATGGTGCGAGTTTTGCTATTGTTATGGTAGTTACAGACCCTGATAACCCTAATCCTTATCTGCGTGCTAGTCAAATTATTGTTCCAACCGATACCGAAGGATTTAAATTTATTAGAAATATTTCTGTGATGGGAGATGAAGGAGATGGTTGGAATGCACATGCTGAGATTCGATATGAAAATTGTATTGTTCCGGAAAAAAATTTACTTGGAAAAGCAGGTGAAGGATTTAAGATTGCCCAAGATAGATTAGGTCCAGGAAGAATTCATCATTGTATGCGTTGGGTTGGTGAATGTGAACGTATGTTTGATATGATGTGCAACAGGGCATTGACCCGTGAGCTTGCGCCAAATAAACCTTTAGCAACAAAACAAACTATTCAAAATTGGATTGCTGAGTCTCGTGCTGAAATTAATGCTTCAAGACTAATGGTTCTTGATACAGCTAAGAAAATTGATGAACACGGTGCAATTTCTGCCAAGGTAGAAATTTCTACTATCAAATTTTATGTAGCTAATGTATTACAAAAAGTTTTAGATCGTGTACTTCAGGTGCATGGAGCTCTTGGGATGACTGATGATACTCCTATTGCACTTCTATATAGACATGAGAGAGCCGCTAGAATCTACGATGGAACAGATGAAGTGCATAAAGCACGAGTAGCTAGAGAGATTCTAAAATCTTACTCTAAATAGATGTTTGGAAAGAGATCAAAAATTAACTTACCAATTCCAATTTGGTTAAGATTCTATCTTAAATTTTCAAAGATTCTAAAAAATAATAATAATGTTACATTTGAAATGGATTTACCTAAAGATATTAGAGAAGGTGAGACTCTTCCTGTTGAATCCATTAGCAATTTTTTAAGATCTAAAGGTTTTAATACAGATGATTTATCTATAAAACAGTTCCCAAGCGGTTTTTCTAATCTAACATATTATTTAAAAACAAACGATCATGAACTTGTATTAAGAAGACCTCCTTATGGAGCAGATAGCCTAAAAGGTGGACATGATATGTTTAGGGAATATCAGATATTGAAAAAACTAAAAACAGAATTTACAAAAATTCCTAATGTGCATTTCTATTCTGATGATCAGTCTATTCTTGGCGTTCCTTTTTATGTAATGGATTGCGTTAAGGGATACATATTAAGACCAGGGATTTCTCAGAAAAATGCACCTGATTCTGATACTATCTCAGGGATTGCTGATTCATTGGTTGATACATTAGTAGAATTGCATCAAGTAGATTTAAATAAAAGTGAATTAATAAATTTTGGAAAAATTGATGGATACATAGAACGGCAGATTGCTGGATGGACTAAAAGATATTATCATGCAAAAACAGATAATATTCCAGAAATGGATTTTATTGCAAAATGGTTAAGCGAAAATCAACCTAGAGAGTCATCACCCTCCATTATTCATAATGATTTTAAATATGATAATATGGTACTTGATCCCAAAGATCCAACAAAAGTAATCGCAGTTTTGGATTGGGAAATGGCAACTCTTGGAGATCCGTTGATGGATTTTGGAACTACGCTTGGATATTGGATGGATAAAAATGATCCTGAAGAACTTAGAATATTCCAATTAAGTCCGACCACTTTGGACGGTAATCCTTCTCGGAATGAATTACTTGGTATGTATGAGAAGAAATCTGGTAAAACAATTCAAAACCCTACCTTTTATTACGTATATGGATTATTTAAAATAGCAATTATTGCACAACAAATTTATTTTAGATACCATAAAGGATATACCAAAGATAAGCGATTTAGCATGCTGAATATTGCTGTACAATCATTAGGTATTATGGCAAATCAAGCAATCATAAAAAATAGATTAAATGATCTTTTTGAATAATACATAAGTTAAATTTCAATGCCATGAATATAAATCAAGCAATACTAATTACTGTAGTCGTACTTGTTTCTACTAACCTTATAGGGTACATCTATACAGCTTTAATTTTACACACTAATCTTATTAATGATCATCGCATTCAACCCAAAAAATATTTTGCTAAGCGTTTTTATAAAAGATTACCTTTAATCTTATTTAATATTTCCTCTTATTTGTGTCTGGGAGCTCTTGGTGTTTTTCTTCTTCAAAATTTTATTGATCTTTCATTACCAACAGTTTGGGTATTTACCTGGCAGTTGGTTTTAATTTTTCTAATAGATGATTTATACTTCTATTGTTATCACAAAGTTTTGCATACGAAATTTTTATATAAACATATTCATAAAACCCATCATCGATCTACAATGCCTATCCCAATGGAATATATTTTTACACATCCCTT
>Ga0207963_1000569_pt1 | contig 19624 bp, 16 predicted proteins | sample Knorr_S15_td_NAD_FD_185604 | JGI IMG/M metagenome (GOLD analysis project Ga0207963, IMG submission 185604) | Marine microbial communities from Southern Atlantic Ocean transect - Knorr_S15_td_NADW_ad_2500m_LV_A (SPAdes) (version 2) | ecosystem: Environmental > Aquatic > Marine > Oceanic | place...
TCGGGTAACGGCGACACCGCTATGGCCGAACGGAGTTGCGGGGGCAACGATAGTGTCACCCAAAATCATTTTTTAATTTTCTTTATTTTTTTTGGAGGGGTTTTTTTTGGAGAGGGGGTTAGGTATTTTTGTTGAACAATTGACAAAACGTTGAAAACGGAATAATATAGATTTAGCCCTGAGGGAAAAGAGTAAAAAATAAAAAGAAAAAACACATTCATAAAATACATCATCATTTTTTGCTGAGCACCGCCGCTGGGGGAGGCCATAAGCTTTTGCTGAAGAAACATTGTAGCGCCCATTAAAAAAGGTAAAATGTTTATTGGAAAACCAGCAATCGTAGTTAGGGTGTCTGGCACGCTTAAGTCTGTAATCCACCCAAAAAACGGAGCGCCACGAAATTCAATCGTTGATCGAAAAATAGTAAAAAAAGCTATTAATATCGGCATTTGTAACAGCATTGGTAAGCAACCGCCAAGGGGATTTACGCCCTCGGACTTAAACAGAGCCGCTTGAGCGCTGTTTAATTTTTTAGGATCATTTTTATGCTTCTCTTTTAGGGCCTGAATTTTTGGCTGTAGATCCTGCATTCGTCGAGTAGACTGAAAGCTTTTTTTAGTAAGAGGGTTTAATAATATTTTTACAACAAACGCAAAAATGATTATAACAAAACCATAATTTGGAATGATTTGAAACATTTTTGTTAGAGACCACGTTATAAGCCGGCCCAACGGACGAATTGGGGCCCAACCAAGATTCATCGTTTTTTCAAGCCCAAGATCCAAAGAGCGAACTCTGTTATACTCTAAAGGGCCGATGTATATGTTAAAGCCTCCACTAGCGGACGTGTTTTGGTTTAGCTGGGTTGTAAAAAGAGGGCGCCCCCCATCAAGAACGCCAGAAACAACAGCCCCAACGCCAGGAACAGACGGTATAATTGCAGAAATAAAATATTTAGTTTTTGTTGCGGTCCAGAGTGTTGTGCCCGCCTGTTTTGTTTTTGAACCTTCCCCTTCTTCGGCGGCGTCACCCAAAAGCTCATCGCCTAAAAGCGCATACCCTTTAAAATAAGTGTAGTCGTCTTTGGTGTTTTTTTCGGTTGGCGCTAAACCTCCAGACCAAGAAAGGCTATAGGTTCCCCGGGAAATATATTGTTCGGGGTTTTCAAAAATAATTTCTAGACCAATTATATATGTATCTGGAAAAAAGGTTAACCGCTTTTTAATAGAATAACCGTTAAAAGAAGTTTCAAAAACAACTGTTTGTTGTTTTTGAAGCACAAGTCGTCTGGTTCCGGACCCGAGAACATTCCAAGCGCGATCTAAAGAAACGAGATCCCCGTCTAAAGATACAAAGCTAACAACTAGGTTTTGAACGTTCAGCGCATCAATTACATTTACAAACGAAGAATCGTGTTTTATATAGTTGTTTAAAACAAAAGAAACAAAAGAACCACCGCTTATATTGCTGATTTCTACTGAATAAAGGTTGTTTTCTACGGTTATAACCGTTTTGCCGGTAAAGCCTAAATTGTTCGGGCTGATGACCCCTGGCACAAGGCCAAACGGCCTTGTTGTATTTTTATTATTTTGCAGATCATCTGCGATTGGGGCGGATAGAGAGTCACGAGAGACGACCGTGGGATCCGGGGCAAAAATTTTCATATACCACGGAGTTAAAATGAGCACCACCGCAATTAAACCAAACGCGAAAAGTGTATTTCTATCCATTTATTTTTGCACCGGGTCTGGACCGCCAGAAGAGAAGGGATTGCAACGAAAGATACGAAGAACGGACAAAAACAAAGCCCGTGTAATTGGTAAAGATTCGAAAGCCTCGATGCAATATTGTGAACAAGTAGGATGAAACCGGCAGCTTGACCCAAGAAAAGGAGAAAACACCATGCGATACAGTTTAACCATATAAATAAAGGAATTTCGTACGATATTGTCTAAAAGGCCCATTCTAAAGACGTTTTTATGCAGAAAGGACTTTTCTGCCCCGCTTTCTTCGGCGGGCGAGCGTTTTTTTGCCCCCAACAGTAGACATTCTAGAGCGAAAGCCATGCTTGTTTTTTCTCTTTCTTTTGCTGGGCTGATATGTGCGTTTCATAATTGCTCCAAAATTAGCCGATGAAGGTACTTAAGATTCTTAAACAAGACAAAATGAAATGGTTAAAAAGCACTTGAACAAATTCTAACAAGAAAGAAAAAGGGGTTTGTTGTGTTATAGAAAAACAGTTTAAATTGAGAAAATTACAATTGTGGAAAACATGTGGAAAACATATAAATGAATCACTTAGACGTTTGGAAAGAATCAAAAGAAAGAATAAAAAAATCGCAACCACAACACGCATTTTCCACGTGGTTTGAACCAATAAAATCAATAGGTCTAAGCGATGACGACCTGGTTCTTGAAGTCCCAAATCAATTCTTTTTTGAGTGGATACAGTCTCACTATAAAGAAACGATACAAAATGAAGTTAAAAGAGCGAGTGGATACGATTTAAAAATAAAATATACAGTTTCACCCGAAGGAAGAGAAGAAAAGAATATAAATCAAAAAATTGACGAAGAAAATGTGTGGGCAGGAAAAAGGCAGATTAAAAATAAACAATTAAACGAAAAATATACACTCGCGTCTTTTATTGAAGGAACAAACAACCAATTTGCTAAAGCAGCGGCAAGAAATGTAGCAGAATCGCCAGGAAAACAGGCGTTTAACCCCCTGGTAATTTATGGGGGCGTTGGAATGGGAAAAACGCACCTGCTACACGCAATTGGAAATAGGGTTTTTAAAGAAAAAAGGGAAAAACGGGTGGTTTGTGCCTCTAGTGAAAAATTCACTTTAGATTTCATATCTTCTATACAGAAAAATCGCACGGTAGACTTTTCAAAATCTTACAGAAAGGCAGATATTTTATTAATCGATGATGTTCAATTTTTTCAAGGAAAAGAACAAACGCAGGAACAGTTTTTTCATACGTTTAATGAGCTTTTTCAAGCAGGAAAACAAATTGTTATGACGGCGGACAGATATCCGGGCGAAATGGTTGGTCTGCAAGACCGACTTCTTTCACGATTCAGTTCAGGGCTTTCTGTTGATATACAGCCTCCTGATTTTGAAACGCGCGTTGCAATTGTTATGGAAAAAGCCGAACAGAACGGATTAAAACTTTCATATGATATTATAGAACTTATAGGTACGCACATAAAAAAGAACGTAAGAGAATTAGAAAGCACAATAATACGTTTGTTGGCACACGCGTCTTTGTCAAAAAAAGAAATTGATTTTAGTCTTGCAAAACAGGTCATTAAGGAACGTTTGGGTTCAAATATAATTTATGATATTACGGTAGAGGATATTGTGCGCCGCGTATCTGAAACGACACACATAAAAGAGAAAGAAATCGTTGGAGCTAGCAGGAAAATGGAAATTGCCGAAGCTCGTCAAATATCCATTTATTTATGTCGTGAGATTTTAGGAACACCCCTGGTAAGCATAGGAATGTATTTTGGAGGAAGAGACCACTCAACAATAATACATGCATGTAGAGTTATGGAGGATAAAACAAAAAAGGATCAGCGGATAGGGAGAATTGTAGGAGAATTAAAAAGAGAGCTGTCTTTTTCAGCCAATTAGAGAAAAGTTATTCGTCGTAATATTCTCGAAAATATTCTTCATATCCGGGATAATATTCTTCTAAAGAACTTAAATAATCAGACTCTTCGTTGCTATTATTTGTGAGCGGATCCACGTTATTATCAGCCTCTTTTAAATCAAAGACCATTTCGTCGTTAGCGGAAGCAGAAGGTTCACGATAACTTTTTTGTGGTGTTGAGTCGGAAACGCCCAAAGATATGTTTTTAAATAAAACGCCGAGTAAAATAGAGAAGAAAAACAAAATTGAGGAATATGCAATACCCTCAGGTTTAAAATTCAGACCACCGAACATGTTTTGTTCTAAACCAGAGTCTAAAAAGACTGCTAGGGACAGGAGTGCCCCAAAAACAATAATTATATTGCCCGTTACTTTTGGCCAATAAAATTTCGCAACCAGCACAAATATTAACCAAGAGATACCGCCAAATATTGCTAAAAACATTCCAAGAATATAATTTTCTGCAAAAACAGAGAAAAAAAAGGATACGATTGAAGCCGCCGGCACAAGAAAACCAATAAAAATTTTAATGTTTTCGCTCATAATAAAAAACCGTCTTAATCGTGAGAGGAACCTTGAATTTATCTTCGGAAAATTGCCCCTACACAAAGTGAAATGCAAGGGTTTATACTTTTAACGATGTATAAAATATATACTGTAATTTTCTATCTTTAGAACGGTCTGTTATCGGGCACATGAACAAAATAACTAAAATAGGCGTTGTTGGGTTGGGCCACCTTGGGTACCATCACACGAAACACTTTTCAAAAATAAGCGGAAGCAAACTTGTTGGTGTTTATGATATTAATAGGCAGAAATGTGTTGAAGTTGCATCAAAATTTGAGACAAAGCCCTTTGAATCTCTTGAAGACATGTTAAATGAAGTAGAAGCCGTTTCTATTGTTACGCCTACAAAAAACCACAATAAAACCGCCAAAATTTGTATAGAACATGGTAAACATGTATTTATTGAAAAACCAATTGCAGAAACAGTAAAAGAAGCAAATGAGTTAATAACTATGGCTGAAAAAAGAAAGTCAATCATTCAAGTTGGCCATATTGAGCGCCTGAATTCAGCGTTGCTTCCACTGGCAAATTTCGATATTAATCCAAAATTTATTGAGGTGCAAAGACTGGCGCCTTATATGAGCAGAGGAACCGATGTTCCTGTTGTGTTAGACTTGATGATTCATGACATAGATTTAGTGTTGGCAATTGTCAGGTCTCCGGTAAAACAAATTCATGCAAGCGGAGTCTCTATAATGACAGATTCTGTAGATATTGCTAATGCAAGAATGAGATTTGACAATGGTGCGGTTGCTAGCATTACATCTAGCAGAGTTGCAAAAGACCGTGTTAGAAAAATGAAAGTGTTTCAGCAGGATTTATATATTACAATTGATTTTTTGATCGGTCTTACAGAGGTTTATAAAGTTATGGATGGTAGTAAAACAAATCCCGCCGCAATAATGTCAGCCCCACTAAAATCAAAAGGGAAACACAGACAAATATTTTATGAAAAACCGGAGGTCAAAAAACAAGATGCGCTGAAAATGGAACTAGAAAATTTTGTTGAGTCTGTTAAAGGAAAAGAAAAGCCAATTGTTGATGGTAAGGCAGGAAGAGATGCCTTAGATATTGCAATGCGAATCCACGACAAAATATTAGAAGATTTACATTAATGGATATTCGGGAGTTTTTTTTCAAATATAGAAGTTATACTCCAATTCCAATAGGAATTATGATTGTTTATTTTGCTCGGCCAGAAATTATGTATGTTTGTATAGGCGTCGGGTTATTATTGATTGGGGAAACAATACGGATTTGGTCTGTTTCATATGCAGGTGGTGAAACCAGAACGCGGAATGTGGGCGCAAAAAAGCTATGTTCGTCAGGCCCATACGCCTTTGTTAGAAACCCGCTGTATGTTGGCAATATGTTTATGTATGTAGGCATTGTTTTTATCGCTGGTGCCGCAAATATTTTATTAATGGTTGCAACGACACTTGCGTTTTTTACCGTTCAATATTCTCTCATCATTGCACTAGAAGAAGAAAAGTTAGAAGAACTGTTTGGTCGAAAATATCAAATATATAAAAAAAATGTACCAGCAGTTTTTCCGCGCGCCTTTCGATGGGAGGGAGCGGACAATCAATCCGCTAAAGGAATTATAAAGAACCTTAGAACCGAAAAACGTACAATACAAAACGTTATGTTTATTCTGCTTCTCATAATACTTCGCACACAAATATTTTTTTAATGTAAGCCCAGTTAGGCCAAATAATTATATAATGATGAAAAAATTGAGCCCAATTACCTTTTTTATTGTTGCGGGGGAACCGTCGGGTGATGCACATGGTGCGTCGCTAATGCGCGCAATAAAAAAAGAAAAACCAGAAAGCCGTTTTGTCGGCCATGGTGGCGACGGAATGACAAAAGAAGGCTTGGAGCGGATGTATCATACAAATCAATTGGGAATTGTGGGGTTTTCAGAAGTAATTAAACATTTACCGTTTATGTTAACTGCAATGAATCGCTCACTAGAGAGATTAAAAGAACTTCGGCCAAACAGAATTATTTTAATTGATTATCCGGGATTTAACCTACGACTAGCAAAAAAAAGCGCCGAGCTCATGGTTCCTATTACTTATTTTATTTTGCCACAGCTGTGGGCGTGGAAAGAAAAAAGAATCAAAGTTTTTCAGCGCCATATTGATCAATCGCTATCTATTTTTCCTTTTGAAAAGAATTGGTTTGAAGCTCGAAGCGTTATTACCAATTTTGTAGGTCACCCATTTTCTGATATTATAGGACCAGAGACAAATAAAACGCAGTTTTTATCTAAACATGGCTTATCTAAATCAGATAATATTCTTACTCTTTTACCTGGAAGTCGGCAGCAGGAAATTGATCGGCACTGGCCAACATATTGCAGAACAGTTGAAATTCTTCGCGCTGAAACACCAGAGCTGAAAGTAGTTGTTGGAAAAGCAAATGGTGTGACCATCCCGAATGTGATCGATAATTTATTATATGAAGAACACGATGTCAGAGCAGCAATGGCCCACGGAACGGCCGCGCTGACCGCATCGGGCACCGCAACCCTAGAGTGTGCCGTATTAGATGCGCCAGAAGTAGTCTGCTATAAACTTTCTGTTCTATCTGGGCTAATCGCAAAAAAAATAAACCGATCACCGTTCATTTCAATGACAAATTTGATCGCTGGACGAAAAATAGTACCAGAGTTTTTACAACAACAAGCAAACGCTAAAAATCTTTCAATGGCGCTCAAGCCCCTCTTAAAATATAAAAATGAAAGGCAGAAAATGCGAGACGGATTTGAAGAAGTAAGACGATTATTGGGCCTACCGGGGGCCTATGATCGTGCCGCAAAGCTTATTTTAAAAAGAACAATCTATGGCTAATCCAGAAAACGAAAAAAGATTGAAAAACCGATTACTTGTTTGGTTTGGAGAAAAATTTGGTTCATTGATGCTTAGGTTTTTTTATTATACCAATCGCTGGGAAGTAGAGGGCGAAAATCACTATAAATTTGCGCTTGAAAGTGGACAGGCCGTTATTATAGCTGCTTGGCACAATACCTTCTTAACCGTATTTATGAATTTAGCAAAAAAACAATTTTATGGTATGGCCGGAAACCATTATCCAGATGCAGAAATTGTGGCCCGTACAGGTAAAAAATTAGGGTGGAAGCTGATTCGGGGGTCTTCAACAGACGGCGGGAAAGAAGTATATAATAAAATGTTGGCCATTTTAAAAATACCAGGGAATGTTGTTGCGATAACACCGGACGGACCACAGGGGCCCGCAAAGAGACCCAAGGCGGGCACAATTAGTGCAGCACAAAAAACAGGCGCGATTGTAGTGCCAGCTGCCGGACAATCCACAAAACGTTGGTCGTTTAAAAACTGGGACACATTTTATTTGGCAAAACCATTTGGGAAAATCGTTCAAATATATGGAGAGCCACTGATATTTGATAAAACAGATAATTTTGATGACAGTATCCATAGATTAGAAGAAACATTAAATCAATTGGAGAAAAAGGTAAGACGCCGTGTTGGAATGGAAACGCCCAGCTGAATCTAAATTAAGATATGCTCTTTTTCCTTTGGCGATGTTGTATTGGGGGATTTTGTTTTGGCGAAACATTTTTTATACATTTGGATTTTTTATCTCAAGAAAACTTCCCGCAAAAGTTATAAGCATTGGAAACATTACAGCGGGCGGGACAGGGAAAACCCCAGCAGTAATATATTTAGCAAAACTACTTTTAAAAAATAAAAGAACAGTGGGGGTATTAAGCCGGGGTTATGGCCGAAAAACGGCCGGTACACAGCTTGTTACGGATGGGGAGAAGACAGTAAATGATTGGAGAAACTTTGGTGACGAACCAACTCTAATTGCGCAAACACTAACTGGAGTCCCGGTTGTAGTAGATTCAAACAGACATAGGGGAGGAATGTTTCTCATAGAAAACTTTGATCCAGAGATAATTATCATGGATGATGCTTTTCAACATAGAGCCATAGAGCGCGACATAGACATTGTGCTTATTAACAGTCAAGATACTCGCGCCGAACACAAACTGCTTCCTTATGGCTTTTTGCGAGAACCATGGACAAGCCTAAAACGCGCCCATGTCTTGATATTCACAAAATCAAATATAAAAAGACCACCCACTTTTTTGATTTCTATGGTGAAACAAACCAAACGCCCATGGTTTCAAAGCGCACTAATAAGTGGCCGGATGATTTCGAGTAACGGCAAAAAAAAAGAAGTTATTAAAGGGATAAAAACACTGGCCATCTCAGCCGTTGGCGATACCAGAGGATTTATTAAAACGCTAAAAAAGAGAGGGTTGTGTGTTGTGGACACTATGACATTTATCGATCATTATAATTATACTCAGGCCGATATTGAAGAAGCAAAAAAGAAAATAATGAACTCAACGGCCGAGATAGCCGTTACAACAACAAAAGATATGGTTAAACTTTCCCAATTGGATTTATCTGGACTTGATATCTATGATATAGAGACTGAGTTTAAACTTAGGCAAGGAGATGAAAAAAAATTAATGGACATTATTGGTGTTTAGACCTAATCATATCTGTGCCATACCCCAGGCAAAGATCACACCCACAAAGGAGAGTAATAAAGGCCACCCGGCATTAATCATTTGTCGGGCACTGGGATCCTCAAACACGTGTATTTGAAATTCATGCGAAGTCACAGCGCCCCGCGCATCCAAAGCAATTAAAATAATATCATTGGGCCCTCGCTGATTTGGTCGCGGTTTCCAGGTAAGAATGCCGGTTTTCCGATTAAAAGTAGAATATTTTGGCAACTTAACGGCCTTATAAGCCACAAGGTCCTTATTTAAATCCTCCGCCACGACCCGATATTTATATTGGTGTCCGGTAAGGGCAACGGGTCGCGGCGTAGAAATAATATTAGGATTAATATTGACATATATTTTTCCGCTCTGTGAGTCACTGTTGTAACCATCGGATACTTGAAAAGTGAAATGGTTTTCATCAATCTGTCCGGATTTGGGTATCCAGACCACCTTTCCGCTTTTACTCATTTGCATTCCTTGTGGCGCCTTAAGTAAGGTAAAGAGCAAATCGGCATCTTTATTTTTATCTTCAACTTGTATTTGATATTTAAAAACCTCACCCACCATGGCGGATATCGGAGAATTAGAAACAATAACTGGGGGGTGATTTACATAGATGTTAAAAGATTGTTCATCTTTTGTATAACCATCTGAAACAAGATATGATACAAGTTGTTTGTCGATTTGTTTTATCGAGGGTGTCCACGAAATAGTACCGGTATATTCATCTACTTCCATACCATCTGGAAATTCCAATAATGTATATTTTACAGGACTTAATTTTCTCGCCATAATTTTGGGTGGTCGACCTTTATTACCTTGAAAAAACTCCCAAAGGATATCTTTTATAGTTACAGTGCGATCGTCAACAGACTCCACAATAATATTTAATCGACCGTCTTCCCAAAAAACAGAATGAACATATTTTTTTAAGTTTAAACGAGAAACTTCTAGAGATAAAGTATCTAAAATATCTGATTCTGTTAAATAAACAGCATCTGAATTCTGCCAATCCATAAGATAACGATCGATGTTTTCTATATAAATGTCATCACTGATTTGGATAGAGTAAATACGATAATTTTCTGCTAAGAATAATGGGACAACCTCGTTATATGGAAGTAAAGCGCCACGGTTCATATCAGAAGTCATGATCTGATATTGGTATGTTTGGCCAACGGCCCCCTGCATTGGGGGAATGGAAACAATATTAATTGGCGCATTAACGAAATAATCTGCTTCAATTTTTCGGGAGGCACGACCATCGCTTATTTCCATTACTAAGTGTGAAAAATCAATATTTTCGCGAGTTGGCTCCCAAACAATCATGCCAGAATAAGGATCCATTCGCATTCCCCCAGGCATTTCATGGGCGGTATAGATAAGATCGTCCTTATTGTTCGGATCAGATATTTCAAGTTGAAATCGGTATTCTTCTCCAAGATTAATAACATTCATTTTTAAGGGAGCGCTCTCTACGATAGGGGGGTGGTTAACATAAAGCGAGACTCTCTGAGAGTCGATTGCAATCCCATGGTTGACTTTTACAGTAAAATGTTGTGTATCAATTTGTGAAACTGCGGGAGTCCAAGAAACCAACCCAACATCATTAATTGTCATCCCCTCAGGCATTTCAGTGAGACTAAAAGTAAGGATATGCTCTAAATCAGGACGCCAGATTTCCACTTTATATTGGTAAGGGTCATCCACCGTAGCATTAAAGGAGGCTTCTGATAAAATTTTAACTCCGGCTCGAGCGAAAAGCGAAAAATTTTGAGCGACTCGATCAAAACCATCACTGACCACTAAACGAATATCATATACATCTATATGAGTCGAATCGGTTTTCCAGCTTAATACGCCAAGATCATCAAAGGTCATTCCTTCGGGATAAGCCTCCAAAGAAAAATTAAGGTTTACATCGGGATTTCTATCTAAAACAACGGGTTTATATATAAAAGTATCGCCAGCAACAAACTCGGTTCCCCGCGGTTCCGAAGCAATAATAGGCGGGTCGTTAACATAAATCCAAAGACGTTCATCATGCCCCTCAAGACTTGGTATAACTTTATAGGTGAGCATAGAGTCTTCTTTTGTTGTCATTGGTATTATCTCTTCACCCAACTTATGTTCCATATGATAAGCGAGTTTATATGCTCCAAGCTGTGTTTCATCGGGGATCCAACGTATTGAACGCGAATCGTAATGAAAAAACATTCCTTTTGGGGGTGGCTGTAACCACCTGAAACTATAGAATGCTTTTTTTTCTTCTTCGGGTAAAGTATATGCGAAAGATTGGTTTACTGTTAGAACATGACGGGGCAAAACACCGCCCGGGAGAGGCTGTCCCATTGTTATAAGGGGCTTTGGGATTTGAGGTAATGACATTTCTTCTTTTTGAATGTGAGGAAAAACATCCAAGACGTCTTCTTCCTGCCGCTCCACTTGAGCAACCTCTGGTCGTTTTGGTTCTGGGCCATGGCCCAGCTCAGTAATAAAAAGAGTTGTTTCACTTCCGTCCCACCCAGCGGCAATAACCGAACCCGTGTAAATACCGCGGATAACAATCGGAAGCGCTGAAAAAATCTGAGAGCCACGCGCACCTTTTTCTTCTAAAGAAAAATATTCTTCGGACTCAATAAGGCCATTTATACTACCGTGAGCAAGCGTTAGGAGATTAAGATCGCCGGATACTAATAGTAAATCATCATAGGCATCTTGATTGAAATCTGCAACACGCATACTGGAAAGAGGCCCACCCTCAATAATTAGTTTTTCAACAGATAAAAAGTCATCAGTAAGCGCTAAAGCAAAAATATCCCCACTATAAAAGGGTAACAACACGTCCGTAAGGCCGTCTTTATCCCAATCGGTTGTAGAAATTGCGTTTGGTATTAAACCATCCAGGCCAGGGATAGGAGTGTCTTGGTTTTTGCCTACGATTAATTCCCCCCCAAGATTATAAAATGGTTGCGTGCGTAAAATATCGCCCTCTGGTGAAAATGCAATAATTTCATCATATCCATCGTGGTTCCAATCGATAGCAGTAACAAAAATTGCACCGACACCAGAACTCATTCCGTTTGGTTTTACAGATTGCAATACATACCATTCCCCGGCATCATTTAAATCAAGGATAGCAATTTCGCGCAAAGGGCTTCCCAAAGAAACGGCGAGTTCTTGATCCATATCTCCATCGTAATCCATCAAAACAAAATTGTTTGCCCGAACAAAATTTCTCCCACCAGACAAATTTAGAACACTACCAGCGTCTTCACTAAAGCGCTCTCCATCCCAATAGTAATAAAATGCAATTGGCTGTAATAATTCATCCTGATCAAGCTCAGCAAGGTTGGAAACAGTAATAAGCTCGGGGATGCCATCCCCATCCAGATCACCCAATTTAACATTTACAAAATTGCCTAATAAGCCATCTGGAGCTTCTAATTCCCACTCCATTTTTTGATATCCATCGTCATCGAGCTCGTAATAACGAATAACAGATGATTTCTTATTTCCCGATAGCCTCTCTTCAACAGAAGCAAACTCCTGAAAACCATCTCCGTCCAGATCATACGTGCCCTCCATATGTGTGATTTTTAATCCTTGGGAAACAAGGACAGTAACAGAGACTATGAAAATAAATTTAAATACCTTCATGTACTATCTGGCGTTGCCGTGGGTGTAGGTGTTTTCATTGAGTCTATGGTAATAAGCGACGGTTTTGTAGGCAAAAAAGATAAGGAATCTTGAGGCGCCACGAACGCAGAGTCTATAGATGAGATTTCAAATTTTACTGAGTCTGTTTGAAGAGGTTGTGGTTCTTTTGTTTTCTCAGTGTTCTCTAACGCATCTACAGACGGTATTTTATATTCAAGTTTAGTAGCCGGAGAATAAAAAGATTGAAAATCTGTTTTTGTTTTTAAAGTATCTGGTATTGAATCAGAATGAAAAATAAAAGTATCACGGTTCGCAGGGGTCAGCCACGCGTTGATTGTTAGTGGCGTTATTGATGAATCAAAATCAATTTCGGTGATTGTTTTTTGGGAACCATCTTTTTTTACACTGATATTTCCTCTGATTGAATATGGACGACCACCAAAATAAAATATAGTAATATCATGATCTTGATTATAAAGCGGGGAAGAAAGAGAAATGTTGCCAGAAAACGCAGTATCGGACGAAGGAAACGTTAATGTGCCCGTATTAGTTGAATCCATGCTCATATTTGATGGAAAGCCCTCAAAGAAATATTCTGGATAGTTGTAAAAATTATTATTAAACCCTTCTGGATCAAAAGATTGGGTAATAGTGTCTTGCGGGGGAGAAATAGACATATAAAGAATATTGGTGTCGAGGTCATGAACCAAAGAAAGGGTGCTTATAGAATCTGGCCGACCACCCGATGATTTAAAATTGAACGCAGCAGCTTTATTTTGTTTTATTGTGCTAAGATTTGCTGACACACCTATAGTAATTACACTATTATTGTTAATACTACTGGCGCCGAAAGGCGTTTCGCCCTCAAAAAGAAAACGATCACTTTCATTAATATCTTTTGTTGTTACACTTACCCGGTGGAACCGGGGGGGAATTAAAACAAGAGGCTCTGGTAACTTTATTGTGTCGCCAACAAGGATAATCATTGATGAATCACTCGCCTCTAGAACAGGATATATATAATGAGAATCACCCAGCTCATCTTCCTCACTTTTAAGCGCCTCCCCAACTCGTATATTTAATGCATATGCAACATCCACAACGCCAATATGGTTGCGCGTGGGAACCCACTGTATTTGATATGTCTTCGGGTTAAAAAGCATTCCTGAGGGCGGGATAATGCGCCAGTTAAAGCTGTAAAATGTTGAAGCAGAATCAGGCAAAACAAATAAGTTTAAAGTGTCTCCAAGTAAAAGCGTATCTGTTACAAGTAATAAAAGCGAATCGCTGATTGCAATGCGCGGATTTTGTAAGATGGACTCGTGTAGCCCACTTTCCACGCGTGATAAAAGTGTATTGTTAATTTCAGTCTCACCCGCGGCAGATTTCATTCCGAACAAGTTAGATTGACTTAATTTGCTTTCGGTAAAGGTAAGTCCGCTATCGGAAAAAGCCAGCGCATACACCTCTCCAGTTGCAAAAGGCACTAATAACTCCTCTTGTCCATCTTTGTTTTCATCAAAAGGCTGTATGTCTGGCCCCAATATGACCCGTGCCCCATTCATAGCTAAAATGTCTGATGCAAGTATTTCAATGGGGTTTGAAATTGAAAAGACAACTGTCTTGAGAACGTTTCCTTCGGGGCTCATCAAAGCCACAAAAGTATTATCTCCACTGGAAAAAAGGCCCGAGTATACAGGTCCATACCCATTATTGACAAGAGGGCCCGTCCCAGATTGTATATCTGATTTTATCAACTGGTTATTTTTTATTTGAAGCGAAAACAGAGCAACACTACGTGAGGGGGTAGATATTGAAACGGCATGGGTATTGGAAGCAAAAGTTAAATTTGCGGGTCGAATTTTATTGTTCCCTAGAGCATTGTTTTCAACCAATTGAAAATTTGAAGAAAAGCTCTGTCCATTCCACTCAAATACCTTTAGCCACTCAGAATTCTTATTGGATTCTTGGACAACAATTAGTTCTTTAATGCCGTCGTTGTTTAGATCGTTGAACTTCGCATCAATAACAACCGTTCCTTCATCGGGGATATAAGTCCAAAGCGTATGGTGGTTCCCATCGGTATCTAGCTCAACATATTCTAACTGTGCTGAAAGCCCGCCAAGTTTTAGTATTTCACTTTTTCCATTATTGTTGAAATCGAACGTTCCAAAAACATAAAGATTCCCAACAGCAAATAACCCAGAAGTAAAAACGTATAAACAGATTAAAACCCTAAAGAACAAGAGGGTTTTCCCAAATCTTTAGAATAGATAAAATTGACGAGGTTACTTTGATAATATGAATACCCTTACCTAGATGCTCATATTAATATAGGTGTTCACCGTCGAATATATCAAGAAAAAGGCCACACATATTCCACAGAAAAAAGCACAATTATCTTTCGATATTCAAGGCATACGGAATAAATTGAAGGCTAGTTGTTTAACGCCTATTTTGACTTGATGAAACAATTTATTACAGTATTTCTGCTTATAACTTCTCTTGCGAAAGCTCAAGGAGATATTTATCCAACCGAAACCACATATGGTGGTGGAATTGGGTTTAGCACAATGTATATGGTCTTAGATACGGTCCCAGGGGCGTCTCTACTGAATTCTTTAGGGTTAAATGTGGACGAACTAGGAACCAGGCCTTTAATCTTTTATGGTGGCGAAGGCTTTGCCCAAATGTCGGGGCCCTGGCGACTGGGTGGTTATGCGGGAATAGGCGCTACCCAAGCAAGCAATGTGTTCGGCATCAAAATGTATGCAAACCGCGATAACGTTGATGGGTTTCAAAAACCAGCATTTGGTAATGAAGCAAATGGGGACACACTATATTCATTTTCAGATAATTTGTCAGTAAAAGCCCGACTCAATTTTTTATTGGGAGCCATGACAACTGAATATGTTTTCCCAATATTTAGAGACCTGGAAGTAATGGCTGGTGCTTTGATGGGAATTGGGCGGTATGTCTTGTCAATTGACCAACACATTGGTACGCCTCGATGGAGTAATTTTGGTAAAAATATGTATGGTGAAATGCAAGGCGATACCATTTTGATTCAACTTGACGGACCCGATTTTGATGATGTAGCCAAGGGTTATAATGAAAACGGACTTCGCCCAATTAATGTGACCGGTACTATGACGGAATTAAGCGGTACTTTTTTTAATTTTCAGCCATATGTTGCTATTAAATGGCAGTTTCTTGATAGGATGGGGTTACGTATAAGTGCGGGATATAATAGAGGGACGATTGCTAGTGGAAAATGGAAACTCAATGGCCATCTTCCGATTAACGATTCCCCAGCGTCAGCTCTTCATGGAATAACGCTCCGTACCGTTATTTATTTCGGACTATAACTATATTTTTTTCTAGTGAATTTATTTAAAAACTTAACCAAATGGGGTTGGTTGGCCGGATTTACTACAGGCCTTGTTCTTGCAATCTCGCTTGGTCAGGTTATTCATTCAACACAGAAAAACCCGTATGCTGTTATTGAGAATAAATTCAAAGTAATGAACCAAATTTTGTATTATATCAATCAACTCTATTATGAAGAAGTAAAAATGGAAGCCCTTATGAATGGGGCTTTTCAGGGTATTATGGATGAATTAGATCCTCATTCTATATTTATTTCAGCCAAGGATCAAAAAAACATTGAAGAAATGTTCCGGGGGAAATTCCAGGGCATTGGCATCGAGTTTGATATTTTAAATAATTATATTACAGTAATTGCACCAGTAATGGGAGGCCCCTCTGAAAAAGCAGGAATACAAGCTGGTGATTGGGTTGTAGAAATTAACGGTGAAAGCGCAAGAGGTATTCAAAGAGATGATGTTTATAAGAAATTACGTGGTAAAAAAGGTACACGCGTTGATCTAAAAATAGGGAGAATCGATACCGACCCCTTTGATGTTACCATTATTCGAGATGATATCCCTTTGTATAGTGTCCGAGCAAGCGTAATGCTGGATAATAGTACGGGCTATGTCTGGTTAACGCGTTTTTCGACAAAATCGGGTGCGGAAGTCAAGAAAGCAATAAACACACTTTTAAAGCAGGGAATGGATCGGATGGTTCTAGATTTAAGAAATAACAGTGGCGGCATATTGGAACAAGCAGCAGAAGTGGCAAACCTTTTTATTGCCAAGAAAGACACTCTAGTATATACCAAAGGAAAAAATAAGGAGGCAGAACAAACATTCATTGCCTCTCCTAAAAAAGGCAACGAAACTTTTTCAATCATCATTTTAATTAATCGAGGATCAGCCAGCGCTAGCGAAATAGTAGCTGGGGCTGTTCAAGATTTAGATCGCGGTTTAGTTGTAGGAGAGACCAGTTTTGGCAAGGGGTTGGTTCAGAGTCAGCGCGGTCTAAGCGATGGATCGGCAATTCGTGTAACGATTGCACAATATTATACACCCAGTGGAAGACAAATACAACGCCCCTTTGATAATGGAAACTATGAGGATTACTATCGTGAGATTTATGAAGAAAATCGAGAAGCTAAAATAGATTCGTTAAAAAATCTTCGGCCTCTTTATGCTACCCGATCTGGTAGAGCGGTTTACGGCGGAGGGGGAATTACTCCCGATGTTTATATACCTTGGAATTTAGAAATTACGGATGCTACTCGGAAAATTATGAGAAACCCAAACCGCTTATTGTTCAACTGGAGCACGGCTTTTGTAAGAAATAATTTAGAGATATCGAATGATTACCATGAGTTCCAGCACAATTGGACGCTACCAACAAATATGCTAGATGATTTTATGGCTTCCGTCTCTGATAAAGACAGAGGGATAGACTTAAATGAAGCAAAAAAAGATAGTAACTATTTAAAGATTATGCTTAAGTCCGAAGTAGCAGGAGCAAAATGGGGTAGAAATGAACTTTGGGGCGTTAGAGTTGTTGCGGACAACCAAGTTATTAACGCACTGAAGCATTTTGATGAAGCAGAAAAGTTTTTAGCAGAAACACGCTAAAATAATGATAAATAAAATCAGAGTGTTTTTTCAATAAATCATTTATAACTTTCAATACAAAACGTAGGTAACCCATGAATAGAAAATTTGTGATTCTAGCCCTTTTTATAGTTTTTAGTTGTGGGGTCTTTGCACAACAAAAAGACGGTAAGTGCATATACTTGACAGCAGAGAAAATGCCGGAAATAAAAGGCGGGATGGCACCCATTGTTGAAAAAACCTTTAATATTATGGGAATTTCTAAATATGCAAAAACACATACCAATGAAGAAGGCCTTGCGGAGCTTAGCTCATAAGCAAACAAAACATTTCTTTAATTGAGTTAATTGTAAAAAGAATTTCCCATTAATTCTGCACAGAAACACAACACAGAAAAGCACGTGCATTCACTACGGGCAACAATTAAATTCCCGGGCTAAAAATCTGATCCTATATTTAAGATATAGAATAGTCTTAATGCAAAAATATGACGTAATTGGAGGTAATTAATGGTTCAATATTTTATTGATGGTGGGCCCTTTATGTGGCCGATTCTAATCGCCCTTGTCTTCGGACTTGGGTTTGCACTAGAACGAGCATATTCACTTATCATGTCATCTATTAACACGCAAAAATTTTTTACAGAAGTTTCTGAGATTCTACAAAATAAAGGAGTTGATACAGCTCTTGAGTTGTGTAATGACACCAGAGGACCGGTGGCTGAAATTTTTCATGCAGGTCTTTTGCGGACAAATCGCGGTCTAGAAGAAGTTGAAAAAGCAATTCAAAATGCCGGATCGCTTGAAATGGCGTTTTTAGAAAAGAACATGATTTGGCTAAATACGGTTATTACTGTTGCGCCCATGATTGGTTTTACTGGAACCGTTGTTGGAATGATTGGGGCGTTTGATGCAATTAAAGCAGCCAATGATATTTCTCCTGCAGTTGTTGCTGGCGGTATTTCACAGGCCTTGCTTACCACAGCGTTCGGTTTAATTACGGCAATGATTATTCAGTTTTTTCAAAACTTTTTTGTTTCAAGAATTGATAAGCTTATTCTTGATATGGAAGAAAACTCTGTAAAATTGGTTGATGAACTTTTTGAAATGAATGCAGCCAAAAAAAGCAAATAGTAACTGATCCGTGGCTAGAAAACGCAGATTTAAAGGAGGTAATATTCCTACCTCCTCGATGGCTGATATTGCTTTTTTACTTTTAATTTTTTTCCTGGTAACCACCACAATTGATATGGATAAAGGATTGGGGATGGTTTTACCCGCAGAAGGAGAAGAAATAGAAATTAGCAAAAAGAATATCCTTAATTGTTTAATCAATTCTACAGGAAACGTTTTATTGGGTGGAGAAGGCCTTGAAATTCGTGATTTATCTAAATTAATTAGACAAAAACTGGCGGAAAACGATAAACTAATTATTTCAGTAAAGGCCCACAAATCAACCTCATATAAAGATTATATTGCTGTAATTGACCAATTAAAAAGAGCAAATGCCACGCGAATATCTATTGCTGAGTCGAACTGATGAAAGTTAATCGGAAAACAAAACTAGACACAGAAATTCCGACCGCTTCAATGCCGGACATCATTTTTATGTTATTGATTTTTTTCATGGTTACGACCGTTTTAAGGGAATATTCGGGACTGCCAATTTCACTACCGAAAGCAAAGCGGATTGAAAAATTAACATCAAAACGTCACACATCTCATATTTGGGTTTCAAAAGACGGTTTAATTTCTATTGAAGACAAACTTTATGCTTCCGATGGCATAAGACATGTTATGTATGAAAAACGAGTTGCCGATCCACAGCTTGTTATATCTTTAAAAGCAGATGAACGGGCTAAAATGGGATTGATAAGTGCAATACATGGGGAATTGAGAAAAGCAGACGCCCTAAAGTTAAATTATTCATCAAAAACAGCAGTAGATTAATATGCGCAATGAACAATCAGCTTCCATAAAATTTTTATATCCAGTTGTTGTTCGCATTACAGGAATGTCTGGGATTATATTGTTAATTGTCACCTTTTTATCATTTCCAAGAATAGTAAGCAAAGTTGAATTAGATGAGGAATTCCAGATAATAATTGAACAAATTGATATTCCTCAAACAGAACAGTTTGATCGACCACCACCACCCGCGAGGCCATCTGTCCCAGTTGAGTCTGAAAGC
>Ga0207963_1000580_pt1 | contig 19472 bp, 15 predicted proteins | sample Knorr_S15_td_NAD_FD_185604 | JGI IMG/M metagenome (GOLD analysis project Ga0207963, IMG submission 185604) | Marine microbial communities from Southern Atlantic Ocean transect - Knorr_S15_td_NADW_ad_2500m_LV_A (SPAdes) (version 2) | ecosystem: Environmental > Aquatic > Marine > Oceanic | place...
CTACGGTTCTTGCGGTAAGCCAATCTGTTATTAAATGAAGCATTGCTCCTGAAAAAATAATCAGTGATCCTTTTTCAATGTCATTGCGTTTTTGAATTTTCCCAATTATTGCACTAATTGAGCAAATAACTATCCAAAAAATAGGTGTATGCAAAATACTATGATGACCCGCAACAGTTTTGGACCAAATTCCATCAATATCCGGGAGAATTGTTGAGAAAATTAAAAGCCAAACCCATTTCGACTCTTGTTTTGAAAATGTCCCCGCTAAATAGCCGGAAGCAATATGGGAATTAATAAACATAATAAAGGGATGGACTCCCGTCCCTAATTATTGATACGATTAATTCATCCCACCGATTTTACAGCATCCTGGAAGCCCCTCGTAAGCAATGGGGTCAGCCAATGTTTCATTGGCTTGATATCCCAAACCTGATATGGCTTTTTCAATTTTAGATAAGTCTGTTTTTGCCTTATCAAAAATTACTTTAGTTGTTTTGGTTTCCAAGTCAACTGCAGAATGAGTCACTCCGGGAACATTTTTTAATCCCATTTCAATGGTTTTTTGACACATGCCACATTGGATTGTTGGAGTATTCACCGCTGCATTCACTTGCTCACCTCCACACCCAATCACCAAAGTAAAGACAGTTGGTATAAATATTTGGATCAATTTCATTTTATTTTCCTTTTTTATGATAGTTTAGAATACGAAACCAATACCCGAATTTAAAATGGGCAGTACCGAATTATTTCCTTTTAATGGCAGTTTAAACTCGATTCTAGCCATGATATTTTTTCTATAGATTACAAGAACAGGACCAGAATGAACCGATGTAATCCTTTTTGATTTCCGAACAGTGACATCCCACATGGTGAAAATGCCGGAGTTTGTTTCATTTCTGTGAATTGGATGTAAGCCTATATTTCCATCAAATCCATAGCTTGGTTCACCTATTGAACTCCTCCATCCAAAAAAATCATACATTTGATAAAACCTGGGATCTTCAGAACTGTATGAGATACTCAATCCTGTGCCACCCTTCCCTTCGATGGGTATCTTTACCTGGGGTGTTATTCCCCAATTCTCAGTATAACCGGAATGATTTTGGTACCTTTTTAAAGGAAGCGCTATAATTGGGGATCTTAAAGTTTTTCCATCTTCAAACGGAATTTTAAATGTAATCCTTTTTTCCCTCGACCTAGTGTAAACACCTTCGAACCAGTTAGTAGAACTTACATTAGGAATAAATTCATTTCGTATTTGGAATCCATAACCCCCACTCCACCTAGGCGCCATATCCATCACTGGCTGATGCGCCATTAACGCGGTTATCAAAAGTATTGCCCTCATGACATATTCCAATTATCAATTAACTTGAGAATTGGAACTAAAGCAAAGGCAAAAAATGCTCCTACAGAATAGATTATACCCGAAATGTAAAACATTCGACGATTAAATTGATCTGCAATATCACAAGCCGATTCCTCATCCAAATCGCAAGCAACTTCTTTATTGTTTTTAAATACAAAATACCCATTCAACAGTAAAAGAATCCCACCAACAAGGAATATCCATCCTTTATTCTGGGAAATAGGAATCAATATGGGGAATGCAGAGACCATTCCTGAAACAGCAATTCCTCCTGCTAAAGTTGCTACCAATGCCGGCAATGCACAACAAATGAGCGTACTAGATGATGTAAAAAGTGATAAAATGGCAAAGGTTTTATTTTTCATGGGTATTCTCCCCCACTTTAAACTGTTGGGTCAACTTGCCATCAGGATTTATATAATAGTCAAAAACTTCGTATCCTGAGCTTTTGATAATGTCGATTGCATCTTGGACTTTCTTTTCCTTCCCAGAGATCATAGCAACCTTAACATATTGATTATTTATATCAGCAAAAACTCCTTTCTCATGTCTTGATTTATCTATCCAGTCTAGCTTAGACAGACCTTTTTGCAGACCAAATGCGCAGAATGAACACACCAACCCATTGACTGAAAATACAAGATCATTTTGATTAACAACAACGGTGGCGTCTTTTATTTTTATTGAATTTTCTGTTTGTGCATTTAATGCAATACTTGCAGTTAAAGTAATTACATAAATTATTTTATGAAATATATTCATACCAAATCCTCTTCATATTTTTTGTTATAATAGCTTTTTAACCTATTTCAAAAAGCAAGAATGAAACTAGATTTGGTTTAACAGATTAGTGGTATAATTATTTCCGGAGGATGTTGGTAAACAAACTTAAGAGATGAAGGGAAAGAGTCATGCCAATGTTTAATAATTTGGTTGTTCTGGCACAAATTGATTTCTTCAAAGTCACAGGAGCCATCAGTCTCATTCAGTGGGGCACCCATAAGAGGAAAAAAAACACTCACCCTGCACTCAGACATCTCCATTGGGCACTCTATAGATTTCTCCAAATCACAGCAGGAACCTCCAACAATCTTACAACAAGGCATGTCGCACCGCTCTATGGATAAAAATGGCGTTATACATATAAGACCCACAAGGACTATTGAAATGATGGAAATGTACTGTTTACTCATCTTTCATCTTACATTATTAAAATGATATTGTTCCAAATTATTTGTTTATTTCACCAATTGGATCAATTCCCCAAAGGTCTCTCCCTCTGCCTTTTCCTGAAGGCTAAAAAGGAGCATTTCGACTGTGGTTAAAAATCCACCATTGTTCCGAATACGATCTAAGGCAATCTGATGATTATTAAAATTTCTTGATGCTACGGCATTAGTCACAATTTCAACATGTTCCCCTCGGTGTATTAAATCCCGTTCCGTCTGATAAACACATACATGAGTTTCGATCCCCGCAAGAACGACACCATCACAACCGGTATGGCTCCCTGCCTGCCATGAGTACCCGGGATCACCGGCGCAAGAGAAGGAAGATTTAGTGATAGGTTTTGTTTCACCCAAAAGTGATTTTATTGGTTCGATGGTGGGTCCAAGTTTATCTGGAACCTGTTCGGTTAAAAGGATGGGCAGTTTGAATAATTGAAACCCTTTGATCAATATCTGAATATTCTTTAAAAAAGTTTCTTTTTCATGGATAACAGGAAATAACTTCTCCTGAACATCAATCACAACTAAATACGGGTTTTTCACAGGACTATTCCTCCTATCAGGTCAGCCTGAAATATTAATTTCCACTCGTTTATATCATCAGGGGTTTCCATTAAAACTACGGAAGAAAAGGTAATCGTTTCAGGAAAAGAAATATTCTCTAATTTAGATTCATTAATTTCAAGATTCCCATAAGCTAGGCTCAAATGGGGATTAAATTCATAATGTCTATAGACATTTAAATATTGGTCAATTTCTTTTTGGAGTCTGGCCAATGGTTCAGTTTTATCCACTTGTAGATAGAGAGTTTTCCACGGTAGGGTCCCAGTTTTGACACCAAGCATATTTAAAGAAATCGAATCTAGCCCACGAACACAATCTGCTAAGAAAGAAAAAATGGTTTCAGGGTCTACATCCACCTTCCCAAATAAAGTGATGTGAGAAGCAAAGGAGGGGGATTTAAACCGATAACAGCATTCATCAACTAGTTGTTGAATACTGGATTGATCAGATGGATCTGGACAGAGCCAAATGGACCACTGATTACCCATTACTTAATTAATTTTCGGATATCGTCCAGTTTTTTATTTGCTTCTTCCAACTTCTTTTCCGGCCCTTTTTTAATAGGTTTTTTCGGCGGATGAAGAATATTTTTCTTTGCAGACCGTATATCCCGACTGACGATTGGGTCTCGTGCCAACAATTCATCCAAAGCACCAATGTGGGTTCTTTTTCCATGTTTATTCAACGCACGAACCGCATTTCGCCGAATGTCTCGGGAATTATCCTTGAGCATATCTACAAACAGATCAACAGTTTTAGGTTTTGTTTTGACATATTTTGTCAATTGATTCACCGCTTCCGGCCGAGCATCCCATGTAGTGCCGCCATAGGAGACCAATTCTTTTAAGCGGTCATAATTCTTGTCTGTCACCACACTTCCAAAATAGGTGATTGCCGATTTTCGGATTACATCTGTATGGGAATCTGTGTCTAATAAAGCATCCACTTTTTGGCGTGCCGCAGCCGTATCTACAGCAACCAGAGCCTTATAGGCATCAGCTACGCTGTAATATTTTTCATCGGTGGATATTACATCCTGTAAAAAATTGCTAACTAATTCATCATTCTTATAATTTTTCAGTGCATTCCAAATGGCACGACGCACTCGGTTATCCTGCCCTTGCGATAGTGCCATGAGATCATCAGCATATTTCTTAGATTTTAATTTCGCGAAAGCATTCACCGCTTCTTTCCTTACACCCCAGAAAGGATCATTTTTTGCAGCATTCAATAATGCCCTTTCTACAATGTGTCTGCCTTTTTTGGTACTTAATTCCTTTGCAGCAGCGATCCTATCCAAAATATGCGGACCTTTCTCCAATTGGAGGATCCATTCAGAAATGGATTTATTAAAAGTCAATTTACAAGGGATGCGCATCCCTGCATTAAAAATAACCATTTTCGGCCGTTTAACGGCCGAAACTTCATACACCATTTCCTTGTCATCAATCCAGATCGTATGAAGATCATCATCAACTCTAATTTGAATTGGCATTTTAAAAATATTAGTATTCTTTTGAGTTTGTTTTACAGTGAGTTTTACCGATTTATTTCGTTGATTATATTTCCAGGTTACGTTGTATTCAGGAAAACCCGGTTTATAAATCCATTGTTTAAAAAACCAATCCATGTTTTGTCCAGTAGTCTCTTCAATAGCTTTTTTAAGATCTGGAGTTTCCACATTTTTATATTGATTTTCTTTAGTATAATGTTGGATAAACCTCCAAAAAGCGTCATCCCCAAAATAATCCTGTAACATATTCAAAATCAAACTGCCTTTCGCATAAATATGGCCATCAAACACATCCATTGACTCGTAAAATTTATGCTGAACCGTTGATCGTCTCCATTTCTTATTCGACCTAAAATATCCATTTATTTCACCGAATCGAATATATTCACCTTCATCATATCCAAATTTATATTCACGGTATTTTCTTGAAAAAAATGTGGCAAACCCTTCGTTTAACCAAGCATGAGCCCAATTCCGGGTTGTAAGCATGTCACCAAACCATTGATGTGCCAATTCATGAGCTACCAATCCATCACTACTTACATCTGGAGCGGCAAATTCATCATACATGGTTCTATCAGTGTTATGTGTTAACGTGATATTTTCCATACCACCGAACATGAAATCATCGATAATGATTTGGTCATATTTTTCATAGGGATATTCAACGCCAGTGACCTCACCGAAATACTTCATCATATCTGGAGTCAATCCAAAGGATCGCAAAGCTTCTTTTTTATTTTCATCATACACCCAATAATTCACGGGAATTCCATTGTAAGAATCTTCAACTTTCTCAAATTCACCGATGACATAAGAAATGAGATAACTCACCATGGGAAAATGCTCGTGCCAGTGCCATGTATGTGTACCATCTTCGTTTTCTTTTAACGATATTAATTCACCATTGGAAATTGCCCTGAATTTTTTATCAACAGTCAAAATTGTTTCAAATGTTGCTTTATCATTGGGATAATCATAAATCGGTACCCAATGATGGTTATCTGTATCTTCACCTTGTGTCCAAGCTTGCCATGGTTTTCCTGGATAGACCGAATCAGGAGCTATAAAAAATGTTCCTCTTCGGGGATGTGCTGTATAATCCAAACGAACTTTAACTGTATCATCCCAACCTATGGGCTTATTCAAAGAGAGAAAAACTTTCTCCCCATGATGATTATATGAAATATCCTTTCCATCCAATCTCACACGATGAATCTCCATATCTTCCGCATCCAATTCGAATTCGGATAAAGAAGAATTAAATGCACTTAGTGTGTGGGTTACATTTCCGGAAACAGACTTTTCTTCAAGGTTAACTGTTACATCTATCTTGATATGGTGAATATCCACATCCCGGTCACGGGTACGCTGACTAGGCGCCTTATCATCTGCGCTGAACAAAAAGGTACAAACTAATAAAAGTATAATATTTTTCATGTTGGCCTCAATTAAATTGGCCGAGAAATTAGGTTGAGACTTTATAAAATTCACCTTCAATTTTCCAAATAATAATCCCCGGTTAAATACACAGTAGCATTACGAACTATTGAAATGGGTCTTAACTATATAGTTATTGGCCAATTCAATACTGGGTGAACTATTTTATGTTAACCGCGATAATAAATAACGCTTACTCAAACCGTTAAGATTCCATTTTTTAAGATTAATATAAACCGGGAATACTGAAAAGAAACATTAATGAAATATTGGGAAAAGATAATTGATGATTATCAGGTTATCTTTTTTATCTAAGTATCTTTAATGTAGTACTATTTTTTTGATAAATTCGGTTAAGGTTATTTGAATAATGACCAAGGTTTGGACCAAAATCAGATAAAATAAAGATGGGTAATAAAAAAACTTTAATTGTAATAATTACTATATCGTTTTTAGCGTTTTCGTGGATCGGCTACATAACAATGAACCCCGATAAAGAAAATCCAGGTATGGTTAGGTTTCTTTCATTAACTGAAATTAATTCGATTGACCAATCAGAACGCGTTCGTTTAGGTGGCTTAGTTTCTCCCGGGACAATTCAAGTTTCAGAGAACAACTTGCTGGATTGTAATTTCAGATTAAAACAGGGTGAACTTACTGTTCTTGTACAATTTACGGGAACTCGCCCAGATCTTTTTAAGGATGAAGCAGAAGTCATCGTTGAAGGGAATTATCTAAATGGTATATTTAAGGCAGATCAACTTCAAACTAAATGTGCATCTCGATATGAGGGTGACTTGAAGGATGAATCAATTTATACTGCTGAATCTGTATGATATCTATTTTTGGTAGTCTTTCCTTAAGCCTTGGGCTTGGGATGGCTGCCATCTGCATTACCCTTTTTTCTATATTTCTGAAAAATAATAAATATAGATTTTTTATTGCTGGAAGCCGTGCAGCAGTTGTTGTATCTGTTTTGTCAATTCTAGCGACTATTGTATTATTAAATGAATTGTTGGTCAGCAATTTTGATGTTAATTATGTAGCACATCATACTAGTTTAGAAACACCATTACTTTTTAAAATTACAGCCCTTTGGGCAGGGCAAGCAGGTTCCCTCCTGTTTTGGCTTTTTATCCTTTCTATATATACCCTGATTGTCATATTCCAATATAGGAATTCATTTACAAATTTGTTGCCGTGGGTAATATTCGTTATGGTGATTGTTCAGGCATTTTTTCTGATCCTGGTGATTTTTGTTGAAAATCCATTTGCACCAACAATCGCAGATTTTCAGGTTACCAATGGAAATGGTTTAAATCCACTTTTACAAAATCTGACTATGGCGATTCATCCACCAATGTTGTATTTAGGATATGTCGGATTTACAGTTCCATTCGCATTTGCAATTGCTGCATTAATTACGAAAGATACAGGCTCAGTATGGATTCGATCGATTCGTCGGTGGACCTTAATAGCCTGGTTATTCCAAAGTGCTGGGGTTATCCTAGGCGGCTGGTGGGCATATCATGAATTGGGCTGGGGTGGTTACTGGGCTTGGGACCCAGTTGAAAATGCATCATTTATGCCCTGGCTTACGGGAACAGCTTTTCTACATTCCATTATAATTCAGGAAAAAAAGGGAATGCTGAGAACCTGGAATATGATATTAATATTAACTACATTTATTCTTTGTATTTTCGGGACATTTTTGACGCGGAGCGGTATTATGTCATCCGTCCATTCTTTTGCAGTTTCGGATTTGGGACCTGTATTTCTTGGCTTTATTATTCTAATTCTCGTTTTTTGTATTACTCTCATTCTTATTCGGCTTCCAGTACTAAAAGCTAATAAAAAAATAGAATCTTTCACATCACGGGAAAGTGGGTTTCTATTTAATAATATGGTTTTTGGATTAATTTGCTTTTCAGTCTTTTGGGGAACAATATTCCCTGTTTTGTCTGAAGCAGTAAAAGGTGAAAAGATTACAGTGGGAGCTCCTTTTTTCAATCAAGTGAACATCCCTATTGGCTTGATATTGCTGTTTCTAACAGGTGTTGGACCTTTATTGGTTTGGCGCCGAACCTCAAAAAAAGCATTAATTCGAAATTTTTCTGCCCCTATACTTTCAGGAATAATAGTTTTCATCATTTGTTTTTCTCTCGGGATTCGAAATACTACTATAATATCATTTCCGTTGATAGGGTTTGTAACGGCAGCCATAATAATTGAATTTCAACGTGGAGTAAAATCAAGGGTAACAAGATTTAATGAATCATTTATTAATGCACTATTAACTTTAATTTCAAAAAACAGATCGAGGTATGGTGGATATATAGTACATCTAGGAATTGTTTTTATGTTTATTGGGTTTTCTGGAAAGGCATTCGATTCTGAAACCGAATTCGCCATTAAGCGAGGGGAGAGCAAAGAATTTGATGGCTATAATTTTGAATTGGTTTCAATTACTCCTGAAGAACGTCCAAATCATATAGCTTGGATTGCAAATCTAAATGTATGGAATCTTAATCGAGAATTGATAACAACTGTTTTTCCCGAGAAACGTATATATTTTCACCGTCATCCCAACCCGGATAAACGGCAACCACATAGTGAACTAGATATTTATTCCACATTTAATAAAGATATTTATACCATCTTTTCTGGAGTAGATATGGAAAAAGAAATCGCCTATTTGAAAATTATGATAAACCCTCTTGTCTGGTGGGTCTGGTTTGGAGGGTATGTACTAATTTTTGGTACCTTAATCGCCCTTTGGAACCCAAAGGAGAAGAGCTGACCCTTTTCTGTTACTAAAAATAAAGTATATGATATGACCTATCAGGAAAAAACATTATTCCCCAATTGCTTGTTTATTTCATATCCATGCTAAAAATAATTGAAAGTTTTGACATACCAGAGTTTTGTTCTTGCAACCAAGAATGGGTTTGATCTGTCTAGTAAACTTATATGGCTTTCAGCATCTTTTCAGATATATCCATTCACTTATTATTTATTAATCATCAGTACTCCAAATGACCAAAACTCAAAATAACTTCAATGACCTAGGACCAAAGAAATGGCTCCCATTCCAAAAATCATTTACTGTTTTTGAGAATTTGGATTCTCTTATTATTAAAAGCCTTCGGTTCTTTACAAAAACCAGTCATGTTCCTGCACCGAATGTTGGGTCCTTTGGATCTATTGATTTTCAACACAAGATTAAATCTAACGTAAAAAAGATGGGTATCAACTACGGGAATAAACAAAATACCTTTGACTTCTTAGCTGTGGATCTTGTTGGGAAAAATATTGATTTAGAATCTGCCTTAAATTGGATTTTTCAATTTGCGCCCAAACTCAACTCTCGAAAATTCCTATGGATATTGTTACCCACAAACCGTGTAAATGATAACGGGATTCCAGTCGCGTGGAGTTTGTCAGATCAATTAGCCGGTTATTTAACTAGAAAGGATGAAAAAATCATTTGTCTCCCTGATGGAAATACTTGGACATCTCTCTATTTCCGGAAAGACGAAAATTCCAAACTCATCCCACCAAAATCTATCCAAACGAGCCAAAGACAGGCATCTCATAAACTATATTCTTTATCCTTTAAAAGCTGGTTCATCTTGAAACCGAAACCCCGGTCTAGAGACGAAATTCTGCATCCTGCTAAATATCCAGAGAACCTTGTTAGTATGTATGTTCAAGAATTCACTAAAAAAGGAGATACGGTTTTTGATCCCATGTCCGGAACAGGAACCACGCAGGTTGAATCATTGAATTTGGGACGACACGCCTTTGGCATTGAGTTAAGTAAGCTTTTTCATAGGATCGCCAGTAATAGATGTGATAAAATTTCTACAAAATGTGATTATTCAATATTTCTAGGTGATGCGCGAAACATTTCTTCATTTAATTTGCCTGAATTGGATTATGTGATCACATCTCCCCCTTACTGGAACATGTTGAATATGAGAGGTGCAGAAATCCAAGCTGCCCGGAAAGCAAAAGGACTTCAAACCAATTATTCAGATAATGATAATGATTTGGGAAACTTGGATGATTATCAAAACTTTTTAGACATTCTAGTAGATATTTATGATAAAACTATAGCCAAATTAAAAAATGGCGGTCATTTCACTATTGTAGTGAAAAATATCAAAAAGAAAGGAAATCATTATCCCTTAGCCTTTGATTTAACAAAACGTTTAGTCAATTTCATTCAATTAAAACATATCGGCTTCTGGTGTCAAGATGATCTACAAATTGCACCTTACGGTTACAAACACACCTGGGTCAGCAATACATTCCACCATTATTGTCTAACATTTCAAAAGTCCTAATCTAATAATACTCCACATTTCATATTTTCTCTCAATCGAGGATATAAAGATAAAAATGATGAAAGTTCTTTTATGCCAATACCCTTATTTTTAATCCGTGTTCTAAATATACCTTTTTGAAAGAGTTGCGGTTTCAAATCAATAAACCGAGAAAAATCTTTTCCCTGTGCTAATCCACATAAAATCAATTCCGGGTGAAAATTCAATTGATACGTAAATGGAATTCCATTTCCCAATTTTGTCATTTTTGACCAAAACCATTTTTCTTGATAGGGCTTTCCTTTTATTCCTGATGATTGAATCAATTTGATTAAAAATTCATTTTGATCATCTGATATCCCAATGGATACAAATGGTATCTTTCCTTTCCATCCCTTCATAAACGAGAATAAATAGCAAACAGACTCAGTCTCTGGAGCATGTAGACACCTATCTTTTTTGGACCATTGGTCCCAGCTCCCACGATTAGGAACCAATCCAGGTAAATTTAAATATTCTTCAGTTGGAAGAATGTCTCCATCATGTCGCAAAAAGTTATTTTTTATATCCCATTCTTCACGCCCAAGAATAAAATCCCGTTTATCGGGTAGATAAAAAGGTGTTTGACAATTTTTAGTTTTAACCGGAATCTCATTCAGATCACAGAAATGAAGGAAAATATTTTCTGATATTTTCCCTTTGGCAATATTTTTAATGCGAGATTGGATATCTATTAAGTTCATTCGATTGATAGTATAGGGAAGACTAATTATTGCATATCTGACAGATTCTGCCATGAGTCGGTCATAAATACTATTCTCAATTTGAATTCGAACTATTTGCTTCAACATGTTCATCAAAATTACATGACAAATGGTGAAAATAAAAAAGGGGCTGAATAAGCCCCTTTTTAAAAAGATAATTGAGAAATTATCCTAAATATCTGCGAAGATTCTTACTCCGTGACCTATGACGCAATCGCTGAATAGCTTTTTCCTTAATCTGACGAACACGTTCCCGAGTGAGGTCAAATTCTTCACCAATTTCATTCAATGTCATAGCACTATCGCGGTTAATTCCAAAATACATTTCAAGAACCACGCGTTCACGCTCAGATAGTGTTTCCAGTGCACCGTTTACTTCTTCGGTCATAGATTCCAACATGATCTTTGCTTCTGGCTCTTCAGCTTCAGAATCTTGAATGATGTCAAGCAAACTACTGTTTTCACCTTCCTGGAAAGGTGAATTCAATGAACTATGGCGTCTTGAATATTGCATCGCCATGAGGACTTCATCACCGCTCATTTCCAATTGGGCGCCGATTTCATCCCCTTTTGGTTGACGTTCAACTTCTGCTTCCAATTTTTCTGCAGCGCGAGTGATCTTGGTGATGGTTCCCACACGATTCAGTGGTAACCGTATCAGACGGGATTGTTCTGCTAGCGCCTGAAGGATTGATTGGCGAATCCACCAAACAGCATAAGAGATAAATTTAAATCCACGAGTGTGGTCAAATCGTTTGGCTGCTTTGATAAGCCCCATGTTGCCCTCATTGATAATATCGGCAAGTGAAAGGCCATTCCCCTGGTATTTTTTTGCGACAGAAACCACGAAACGAAGATTAGCTTCAACCAATTCTTTCATGGCTCTTTCGTCATTCGCCTGGATTTGAATTGCCAATTCAACTTCACGTTCCGGAGGTAACGGGTTGAATTTCCCAATTTCAGCCAAATACATGCTGATACTCCCACTGGAAACTTTACTGGGTTTTGCTTTTTTCTTTTCGGGTGTTTTTGCGGCTGTTTTTGATGGTTCTTTCTTTTCTTTTACAGCAACGGTTTTATCTTTTTCAGTTTTAGCCAAGTCAATGACCCTCAGTTGATATGTTAATAGTTTATTTGGCTTTGGATAAAGCCGGCGAATTTAGGAATAATAATTAATTATTTAAAGATAATCTTCTAGATATTCTAAATTTTAGATAATACTAATGTTTTTGAAACCTGATTAAAAAAAAGATTATACACTACTGAATCTGTAATATGTATTCAATAACATGTTTTTCTAGGATGTCTAATGGGACAGCACCATTCCCTAGAACGACGTCATGAAAATCACGAATATTGAAATTGTCACCCATTTCTTTTTCTGCTTTGGAGCGGAGTTCACGGATCTTCAATTCACCTATTTTGTAAGCTAACGCTTGCCCCGGCCACGCAATGTATCGATCAATCTCCACGGTGACATCATTCTCAGTTTTGGCAGTATTAGATAACATATAATCAATTGCTTCCTGACGGGTCCAACCCAACGCATGCATTCCCGTATCTACAACCAATCTGCATGCACGCCACATTTCATAAGTGAGTTGACCAAACTTGCTATAAGGATCTTCATAAAACCCCATCTCTTCTGCTAATTTTTCTGAATAGAGCCCCCACCCTTCCACAAATGAGGTATACCCGCCATATCGACGGAATTTTGGTATATTATCCAGTTCTTGTGCTAAGGTGATCTGTAAATGATGCCCGGGAACCGCTTCATGGATTGAAAGTGCTTCCATCTCATATTTTGGACGTGTCTCCAGTCTATAAGTATTGGCCATGAAAAAACCGGCTCTGCCCGCTTCCTGAGACCCAGAATAATAGTACGCTGTGGGCGCTGCAGGTGCTTGATAATCTGGGATTGGTTTTACACCGTAAGGCAATCTCGGAAGTAAACCAAAAAACTTGGGTAATTCTGCATCGGCTTTTTTACAAATCATTCTATATTCATTTAACAACTCTTCCTCCGATGTAAAATAAAACTGGGAATCAGAACGGAGAAAGGTCAGGAATTCGTCAAATGAACCATTGAATTCTGTCATATTGATGACCTTTTTCATTTCAGCCCGAATTCTATCTACTTCGCCCAATCCAATTTGGTGAATCTCTTCAGCTGTCAAGTCTGTAGTTGTGTAACTCTTGATTTGATATTTGTAATAAACATCTCCGTTGGGAAAATCCTTACAAGCAATGGACTCCCCACATGAAGGAAGGTAGGATTCAACAAAATAGGAATAAAGTGTTTCATAGGCTGGATAGACATATTCCGTCAAAACAGATATCATTTCATCAATTAATCGGGTCTGTTCTTCGCTTGGTATAGATTCGGGAAATTCATTGAAGGGTTTATAAAGCGGTGATTCATCGATTGGTTTTCCAAATTGAGCACTGATCTGATCCGGAACGGATCCCAAAATAATTTTTGGGGGAGCCCAACCTACTTTCACACCCCGTTTCATGAGATCAATCGTTTGGTCCAGTTTGGTTGGAAATGCCCTCATTCGAGCGAGATAATTCTCATAATCCTTCACGTTATTAAAGGGCATATAATTTGAAATCCCAGCAAAACCAATCTGGATACCACCCATTTGATCTATGGGAATTAAATACGATAAAAACTGGAATCCCTCGATCTGTTTTTCTATCCCATGGAGGTAAAGATCATAATTCAGTTGATCATCTTCCGATAGTTTAGATCGATCTATTTTTTTGACAATCTCTTGGAGTTCTCTGGTTTCATCTTGCCTTTTCAAAATGGTTTCGTAGGACGTATCATTTAGTTTATGATTGAATCGATTATCCCCTAAACTGGATGCCCATTCAGGGTTTCTTACAATCCCCTTTTCCCACTGTTCAGAAAGAAGTTCATGAAATTTTTCAGACTCAGACTTCCCTCCATTTTCAATTTTGTAATCAGAATTAAAAATGACACAGTCTACATTTAAAAATAGAATTAGTAATAGAAAGGATATATTTTTCATTGATTTAATTGTTATTGATTAATTCTGCTAAGAGATAAATATCATAAATATTAATTATATCATCAAAATTTAAATCTGCGAGTGTATGTTGTGATTCAGTCAAACCCAAGTTATATAGAATCATATTGACAATCAATATAATATCCATGTTATCGATGATTTCATCTTCATTCACATCACCATAAAACGCACCATTATCTAATCCTTTATAATATTTCATGACAGTAAATAACCCGTTAATATCACTGCCAAATACAAAATCATTTTCAGTGTATTGATAAATCCCCCAATTACCGACCCAAGGTGGTGATGGGTCATCATTGTCCGTATAGGTATCAAAGTGTGCAGATTCAATGGGGTCAACTGGATCACTAAAATCGACAATGGACATTCCATAAGTATAATTTGATATAAATAATCGAGACCCCATAACTTGTGCATTATGCGCTACAAGATTCGGCCCAAGGTATTCGCCTACAACATGAATGTTTTCCAAATCTTCAATGGTCCAAATTTTTACTGTTTTCGTTGCAGTTTCCTCAGTGGTCGTCACATATTTACCATCGTCTGAAGGCCAAATAGTGTGAACATATCCATTATCAGGAATGTCCACTCTAACTATTAATGCTGGTGATGTTTTCTGACTTACATCATACATTGAAAATGTTCCACGCCAGCCCTCAGCAATATACACCGTATCATTTCGTGCAAAGACATCATGAATTTGTTCAGTAAAAATATAATGAATTTCCTGCGGATCCTGGGAGTTATTAATATCAATGATACGGACTCCTTCACGGTTTTGGCCCAGTACATAAGCAAACCCTGTAGATACATCTATGGACATATTATGGGACCTCACATGTTCGTTATAGGAATAGGTACCCACCAATTCCACGCTTTCAGGGAGACCGGACATATCGATGATTTGCATCCCTTCGTTTGTTCCTGTGTTTTCACTTACAACAAAAGCATAGTTCTCAAATGTTTTAATATCTCGATGAAAGTATGCATCGCCCTGCATCGGACCTAAAACTGTATCAATAATCGTCATGTCTTCTACGCGAATAAAAACCACGCCTTCTAAAATTCCCATGATGGCATAATCTTCCCCAGCGGGCGTTGTATAACCCCAAACGTCAGATCCACCATATCCCAGACCATCATCATTGAACTGGATCTGTCCATGGAGAGTAAAGGTATCTTCCGCATTTCCATTTGATAACAAAAAGGATAGGATACAAAATGTATATATGAATTGGCTTGAATAAAATCTCATCTTTAGATTAACGGTTTAAAACAGGGGCGGAACTTATAAAAAATAGTTATCATATTCATGCTTGACGATCGCCGAAAAATAATCTAGTAATCCGTTAGCCAAAATCTCCCTGTCCTTGTAATTTTTCTTATGTCACGGAAACGTTCCTTTCACCTCATTCTAATTATAATAATGTTGTTCCTATTGAATGGATTATACGCTCAATTTTATTTTGGCCGAAATAAAATTCAATATGAGCAATTTGACTGGCAGATCATGAAAACGGATCATTTTCATATTTATTATTATAAGGAAGAAAAAGCTATTGCGGGCATGGCGGCTTCGATCCTGGAAACCGCTTATGAAGATTTAGAACTAAAATTTAATCACACCCTCCGGGATACGGTCCCCATGATCATCTACAGTAACCATATCCATTTCCAGCAAACCAATGTCCTGCCCATGATGATTCCTGAGGGTGTGGGCGGATTTTTTGAGCACCGCAAGGGACGGGTTGTGATCCCCTATATGGGTGATCTGTCATTATTTCGAAATGTCCTGGTTCACGAATTAGCCCATGTATTCACATTCAGCAAGATCATGGACCCGGTTCGACTCAAAAATATTTCCCGACCACCGGCCTTTCCCCACTGGTTTACCGAGGGACTGGCTGAATGGTGGTCCGTGGGCTGGGATACGCAGTCCGATATGGTCATTCGTGACCGATTGCTTCATGGCACATTAATTCCCTTGAACCAGGTGGGTGGATATTTGTCGTACAAAGAAGGGCAATCTTTCCTTCGGTGGTTTGAGCAGACAAATGGGATTGAGCAGATTCGCTGGCTCATGGAAAACACCTGGATTTATGATTCCTTCGAAGATGCTCTTGCCTTTATCTCCCATAAATCATTCAAGACCTTGCAGGCAGAATGGAACCAATCCTTGCGACAATATTATTCCCATGCTTTAACCGGAGAAGATCCAGCGACCCAATCCGAAACCGTAATTACCCGAGAAGGGTTAAACATTTTCCCCGTATCTTATCTGGATTCTGAGCAAAAACGGCATGTGATCTATATCTCCAGCCGGGATGGATATCCGGCGGTTTACGATCAACTACTTTATGATAAAACCAAAAGACGGATAAAAACAACTGGGAAATCGCCGAACATGGAATCATTGCATTTCCTGCAATCCGGATTTGATATATTTGAAGATCAAATTGTCTTAGGGATCAGGGCGTATCGCCAAGACGTCCTTCATATTTTAGACCGAAATACAGGCGATATCCTGCAAACCATCGGTCATGATAGCCTAGTGACCATTCATTCACCCCGGTTTTCCAAAGATGGTAACCAAATCACCTTCACCGGTCAGCATTACAACGGAAATTCAGATATTTACCTTTTTACCATTTCCTCGAATAATCTGGTGAACCTGACCAACGATATTTTCACGGATCGGGATCCCTCCTTTACAGACGATGGAAAAACGATCCTGTTTAGTTCCGACCGGGATAATGACTTTTTCAATGGCGGACTTGACCTGTATGCACTAAATCTCAAGTCGAATGAAATTCGACTGTTATTGGATGATGATCATACAAAATCCTTCCCCAATTGGGATTCATCCGCTAGCGCCATCCATTTTTTATCAGACAAGACGGGGATGAACAATATTTGGTCTCTCCACATCAGCGAGAGACGATTGACACAGCGTACCAATTTTCATACGGGAATTTCTCAATTCCGGCCCATGAATTCCGACAGTGTGGTGGCAGGTGTCTTCCAGAATTACAGTTATCAGGTGGCTGCGCTGGAATTGGACTCCATTCATTCCGTTTCCTGGACACCCTCCAGTATTGAACCAAAAACCCAATCCATCTGGCCTCCCTCCATCGGTAAGGGAGAGAGGACACGGAACATGCCATTCAAACTTCGTTACAAACTCGATTTTGCACAGACAGCCGTGGCTATGGACCCAATCTACGGCGTATTAGGTGGCGCGCAATTATCCCTATCCGATCAATTGGGGAACCGATATATCCATTTTCTCTTGAACAATTCTGCCCAGACCCAAGCAGAGATCATGGATCACTGGAATCTTGCTGTCACGTATTTGAATATGACCAGGCGGCCCAACTGGGGAATAAGTGCCTTTCATTTCGCGAATGAATATTTCAATCCTTACCAAGCGTTTTTCTTCGAAAGAACCGCTGGAATCAGAGGCGCCCTAAACTTTCCATATTCAATTCACCGGAGAATCGAAATGAGTTCCAGCCTTTGGTATTCGATGAAGGATAATTACATTGATGATCCAGAAAATTTTCTGTTCATTTCAAATTTTTTCTCCCTGATCCATGATAACAGTCTTTGGAGTGTGACGGGGCCCCTGGACGGCTGGCGAGCTCGGATCACTGCGGGACCGACCTATGATTTTTCCCGTGGACGTTACCACAACTTCACAACTTGGATAGACTTTCGAAGTTATTGGCAGATCCGCCCTCGCATCACGCTGGCGCAGCGGACGATGATCTGGATGAATGAAGGCGAGGATATCCAACGCTATCACATCGGCGGAAGTTGGGGCATTCGCGGATACCGGTGGAGTGAGATCAAAGGAAGAAAAATGATAATGTTCAACCAGGAATTACGATTCCCTTTTGCTCAAAAGCTGGAAATGAATTTTAAATCAGGTTCAATTTGGCTGGCACCCATACGGGGTGCAATTTTTTTGGACTTGGGAAATGCTTGGGAACAGGAATTCCCGGGATTTTTATCTAGTACCGGACTCGGGTTCCGTGCTGCATTGATGGGTGCATTGGTATTTCGTTTGGATCTGGGCTGGAAAGCTGAACACGTCAATATCCGGCCCCAAGAAAAATTTGTGCAATTCTTTTTTGGGTGGGATTTCTAAGCGATGAGATATGCTACTCATTTCATTTTTCTATTTACAGCCCTTTGGTTTTATGGTTGTTACGGATCAGTAATCCTGGACACGGAATGGGTGCGGCAACCTTTAGGTTCCCTATCTCAAAAACCGGACTTGAAATGGGAAGAAAAGTTCAATGAACCCTTTCAGGACGTTTTCCCTATCAATGAAAGTATGGCATTGGTTTTTACCCATCGGAGCACAGCATTTATCCTGAATAGTTTATCTGGGAAACCGGAAGGATCTAAATGGCATCCAAACCTGAGGAAATTCTCCAATGTAAAAATACACACTACAGAAAATGGATTTGTATTTACATCCCGGAAAGGTGAATTGGTGGGCTTCTATGACCTGTATTTAGGTAAACAGCGCTGGAAACGAACGGAAAAAGGGTTGATCGGTTCCGGGTTAGCTATTGTGAATGATTCCCAGGTTGTAATTGCCACTCGAAATAAAGTGAAATATTTATCGGTAGATAGCGGTGATCTCTTATCAGAACGGAGCTATCGTCATGGAATAATCTCTTTTAAGCAGGATGGGGAATTCGTTTTTTTAATTCAGGATAACGGATCTCTACAGGCATTAGAAATAGATAAACTGATTTGGGAGATCAGCCTGGGATTGACGCATGAATCAAAGATTGTTAATGCTTGGGATTCCAAACTTGGAGTTGTGAACAATGAATCATTAGTTTTTTTAAATAAGGGTAATGGCGAAATAACAGATGAAATCAATTGGGAACCCATTGCTGATGTATTTTTGATGCCTGATCAAGACAATATCATTCTGGTGAGCAAAAATGGAAACATGGTTAGTATCTCGCAAACCACCGGCGAAAAAACTGAATTTGATCTCCCAGACTACAGTTTGGTGAAACATGCGCCGATTTATTCCAGAAATCTTTGTATCATCCCCTTTGCTGACGGAACATTGACCGGGATCAATATTAAAAACGGAAGTCTGGAATGGCAGATTGAAACAGGGAAACCGATTACAGGATTTTGGAGAGTGGGCAAGGGATTTATGACCCAG
>Ga0207963_1000585_pt1 | contig 19457 bp, 19 predicted proteins | sample Knorr_S15_td_NAD_FD_185604 | JGI IMG/M metagenome (GOLD analysis project Ga0207963, IMG submission 185604) | Marine microbial communities from Southern Atlantic Ocean transect - Knorr_S15_td_NADW_ad_2500m_LV_A (SPAdes) (version 2) | ecosystem: Environmental > Aquatic > Marine > Oceanic | place...
GAGTACTGGTCAGTCGTCAATTCTGACGATGTAAGGGCAATCCAGGTTTTCATTTATGTTTCAAGTGGATCATTGTCACGGCGTTTCCGCTGGTATCGAGTCTGTAGGCGATGGCGGGCAGGTTTATTGAATTTTGGTGCGTGCCGCGCCACTGTGTCCCAGTTTTCCAATCATTGTGCGTAAACTTTGCCTGCGATTTTGTGCAATCCGCTGATGCCGGCCTGCGGCTGGACTCGCCCACACAGGGTAACAGTGTATCGCCATCAGCACATGTGGACGGGCAAAAGATTATCATCACGTTTTCTCAATCCGATCTGGTGAATACATCATGGGTGACATACGGACCGGGAGCTGTCATTGTGGAAAAATCCAGTTTGAGATCGATATCAGCCAAGGGTTTCTGGCGCTTAATCGGTGCGACTGCTCGCTCTGCCGGCGACGGGGTACGGTTATGGGTGGCATACCACTTGACAAGTTTAAGCTCATCGCAGGTGCTGACAACCTGACTTTGTACCAATGGCACACCAATACCGCCAAACACTATTTCTGCCAAACCTGTGGTGTCTACACCCATCATCAACGAAGGTCAGACCCTACCCAGTATGGGGTAAATATCGGTTGCGTCGACGGCGTAGATCCTTTTTCATTCGCCAATATTCCAGTTACCCACGGCGCTTCAGAATCACATTTCGACCCCTGAGATTTCGTAGTCCATATCGGTAAGTCGAGGCGTTATTGCCCGATAAAACGATGTGCTTTTGTCTCTGAGGTGTCAGGTCAGCGCATCGCTCAAGCTGTACCACTGAAAGGCTGCGATCTGGCCCACCCGTCTGAACCGGGCCAGAGGATAGCGTGGCGGCTGCGCGTTGAGCTGGACGGGAACGGGCCTGCTTTCACCCAAAAATTCCGCCAATCGGCGTCCCGCCTGATTGGCTGCTGTCACGCCACTCCCACAGTAGCCCATGGCGTAAAACGCCGTCGGGTCATCCTCGGCGTGCCCGACATGGGGCATATAATCGGGCGTCAGCGCGACCCAGCCCCCCCAGAAGTAGTCGGCGCTAATCGAATGCAACGCTGGGAATTTTCGTCGAATGATTTGCAACAGTCGGTCACGATGAGGCGCACTACCACTTTCCCGAATCGGGCCTCGACTACCGAGCATTACGCGGCCGTCTGGTAGCCGACGAAAATAATTGAGAAACTTACGGGTGTCGCTGATCGAATCGGTAGTCACAAAATTGCTCTCCCCGATCTCAGTTTCAGTCATTGGCCGCGTGACCACGATGTTCGACAGCACCGGTAACAGCCGGGAGTCCAGTGTGGGGTGTAACCGTTCGTTGGTATAGCCATTGGTCGCAAATACGATCCGCTTTGCGTGCACCTTGCCATCGGGTGTGTCGAGGCGGTGTGTTTGCCCACGCTTGCTCCAGCGCAGCACCGGGGAAGCAGAATATACCGTCGCACCAGCTTCACGCGCCATGCGCAAAATACCGTAACCCAGTTTCATCGGGTGAAGCACAAAACCATAAGTTGTGCGCAGTGCAGCATGAGCTTCTTCCCCCTTGAAATGATTTTGGGCAATCTCTGATGGGGAGAGCATCTGAAATTCAGTTCCAAAACTGCTCAGAACCCTGGCGTCGTCCTCCAGCTTCTTCACCGTAGAGCGGGCGTGGGCTACACGCATACGCCCATCGGGCTGAACATCGCAATCGATATTTCCTTCCTTGATCAGCGAACGAACAGTCTCTACTGCGCTCACCGCCTCAGCCCAGAGAGAGCGTGCACCGGACTCCCCCCAGCGGGTCGTCCACTCACTGAGCGAGACACGTCCCAGTGCCGGTCCGGCAAAACTGCCATTTCGCCCACTGCAACCCCAGACAGGTCGATTGGCCTCCAGCACCACAGGGCGGACACCATAGCGCTTGGCCAGATGAAACGCACAACTCAGCCCGGTGTAGCCACCACCAATGATGGCAACATCGGTCTCTATCTGTGATTGAAGACGCCCGTCATCTCCGGGTGGCGTACCGGCTGTGGCAGCCCAATAGGAATCAACATGATTCAGTCCTTCACCAGGACTGATAGAGTGCAGCGGGTCATAACTCATAGAACAAGTCCTCTTCTAGGGCCGTTCGCGCCGATAGCGCCTTTAAAGTGATGTCGGGGGCTTCAGCCCCTTTCCTTCTCATGCCATCCGCCTGAAAATTGTACCTCTATTTGTCAGCGACTGTATCCATGGCCATTGGCACTGTGATCACGGTCAGCCCGTACATCACCTTCTAACCAGACAAACAGGAACACACTATGGCGTTCTCCGGCAAACGAATCTTGGTAACCGGCTCGTCGCGCGGTATCGGCTATGCGACAGCAGCGCATTTCCTCAGTACAGGTGCACGAGTGGCCATCAATGGCCGCACGATCGCCTCTACGGCCCAGGGGATTGAACAACTGGGCGGCGGCGACCAACTCATTGCTGCCAGCGGTGACATCCAGACGACTGCGGGCTGTGTGTCAGTTGTGGAAACTGCTGCAAAAGGTCTCGGTGGTCTCGACATTCTGGTCAATTCGGCCGGAGTTGCCTACTTTCTACCCGTGGAGGCATCTGACGAGGCGATATGGAACATAACAATCGACACCAACCTCAAGGGCACATTTTTCTGCATGCGTGCTGCCCTGCCTTATTTGCGTGATTCGGAAGGCAATATTGTCAACCTGGCCTCGGACGCGGGACTTATAGGTGAGAACGGATTGTCGGTCTACTGTGCATCCAAGGGCGGTGTCGTAAACCTAACCCGTGCCATGGCACTAGAACTGGCACCGTCGATTCGCGTCAACTGCGTATGCCCGGGTTATGTCGACACAGACATGGTCCGTCGCGATGGCATTGACCAGACGGATGACCCGCAGGCAGCGGAACAGGCTATCATCGATTATGCACCGCTTAAAAGAATGAGTACGCCGGGGGAAATTGCAAAAGCCATCGCCTACCTTGCCAGCGACGACGCAGCTTTTATTACCGGTTCAGCATTGCCGATCGACGGTGGCAGTACAGCGGGCCATTGACACAGACCACAGATAACGAGCGTCTGCTCAGCGCGTTCCGTAAATACGGTCACCGGCATCGCCCAGGCCGGGCAGGATATAGCCATGCTCGTTTAACTGTCGATCAACTGCAGCCGTGTAGAGATGCACATCCGGATGGGCAGCAGTGAAGGCCGCTACACCCTCCGGTGCCGCCAGCAGACAGACAAATTTGATTCGCCTGGCACCGCCCTGCTTGAGACGGTCCACAGCGGCAATCCCCGAATTTGCCGTCGCCAGCATAGGGTCAACAACAATTACCAGACGTTCACCGATGTCCTGCGGGACCTTGTAATAGTATTCCACAGCTTCGAGTGTTTCGGGGTCACGATAAAGTCCTACGTGTCCCACCCGGGCAGATGGCAACAGGTCCAGCATGCCCTCCAGCAGCCCGTTGCCTGCGCGCAACACCGAGACAAAACACAGCTTTTTCCCTGACAGAACCGGGGCGTCCATGGCCTCGATCGGTGTCTCTATCCGTTTGGTCTCCAACGGCAGGTCGCGGGTCACCTCATAAGCAAGCAGCAGTGCGGTTTCCCGTAACAGCTGCCGAAAATAAGCCGTGGGCTGATCTCTGTCCCGCATGAGGGTGAGTTTGTGCTGTACCAACGGGTGGTCAACTATCGTAATACGGCTGTCCATGCATCGTGCCTCGCTGTTGTATCCTGACTAATTCTAGAACACGGTGCCCGTCATGTGCAGTCGCAGTGGGGCCGAACCGTCTGGGCGGCGCTGCTGAGCCAGGCGGCGCCCGGCTGACCAACTGCCCCCCTGAAGCAGGCATGCCAGTGGGAAATCATCTTCGTTAAGCGCCAGCAACTGCCGAACACGCGGTGCCAGTTCATCCAGCAAAGCGATGGTCAGCGCACGCCACTCAACCACGATTTCTGATGCGACAGCCAGTGGCTGATGGGTCAATGCAGCGCCGTCTGCCTGAATGACCCCGCAGTCCAAGAACAGACCACCATTGCGATACTCGGCCAAGCCGGTTAAGCCGTTGAGTTCGCACACCTCGATCCCGCCTCTGGCCAGCGGTTCAATCAGGGAGTAGGTCAACCACTGGCTGAGCTTGTGAAATGGCACCAACCCGGGAAACTCTTCAGCTGAGCAGGCCACGGGATGGTACCCAACATCACCCAGCGCAACACCGTCTTCGATGTGGCCCTGTGGCCAGATGGGATTGAGATGAGTCAGAACCACCGCAAGCAAATGATCCGCCGTCACTGGTCGTTCGCCCAAATTGTCCAGTATCCAGTCACAAGGGCGGCACAAGCCAGTGGCCACTGAGTCGGCGAGTACCTCACCCAGACGATTGAGCAGCAACGTGCGCTCTGCCAGACCGGGTAGGGGATTGTCGCCATTGGCCTTAAAACCGCTTTTTAGGCCGTTCACATCGAGTGCGATCAGGGCGTCTGAATCGACTTGGCAGGGCGATGCCGGATCCGATGAAAACAATCCCGCGACAAACATTCTGATGCTGGCGACAGCAAGCCCCTCGGAACGATGATAGACCATGCCAGTATCGTCATCCCGATACTGCCAGCGGCCACCGGCACCGGCATCCAACAGCACACTGATGAATACAAGATCCAACTCAGCGCGGCAACGACCGTCATCCGAGGCACCCACATAGTCCAGCAACAGATCGCTCAGATCGCCCGCTGGGGTTTCAAAGTGTCGCCAGCGGCTGTGGTAAGGGACCACCAGGTCAGGATAGTTGGTGCGGGTTTCCTGTGCCACGATCTGCGCACAGTCATCCAGCACAGAATCGTCATAAACGAAGTGATTGAGTGTGCCAGCCCGAGCGGCTTCGAGAATCCAGCGACAGCGCTGTCGTACGGCAGCAGCACTGAGCAGCACGGACAGAGACTTGCTGTCAGTAGTTTTCGATGTGACGGCCACGCGTCTTTGCGAGGTCATCGATGTCGGGCACCTCACCTGGTGTGTAATAACCTGCGGCTTTTTTGGCCTCCATCTCAACCTGCGCATCTTCGGGAATCAGATTGTCCGGTAGGGAGACACGCTCCCCGACGTCAATACCCTGGGTGGTGAGTGCATCGTACTTCGTATTGCTCATGGAGACGAAACGATCGATCCGACTGATGCCGAGCCAGTTCAGCACGTCGGGCATCAGTTCCTGAAATCGCACGTCCTGGACACCGGCGACACATTCCGTGCGCTCAAAATACGCATCGGCGCGATCACCGCCATGCTGCCGTTTGCGTGCGTTGTAGACCAGAAACTTGGTGACCTCACCCAGAGCACGCCCTTCCTTGCGGTTATAGACAACCAGGCCCACGCCATCATTTTGTGCCTCACGCACGCATTCCTCTATCCCGTGAACAAGGTACGGTCGACAGGTGCAGATATCCGAGCCAAAAACATCCGATCCGTTACACTCGTCATGTACTCGACAAGTCAACCTGCGGCTATTGTCGGTCAGGTAATCCGGATTGCCAAAAATATACAGCGTCGCGCCACCGATTGGTGGCAGGAAGACTTTGAGGTCGCTGCGGGTAACAAGATCAGAAAACATACCGCCTGTTTGCTCAAACAGGATGCGCCGCAGCTCCCGCTCGTTGAGCCTAAATCGTTCTGCCAAGCCGGGCAGATACCAGACTGGCTCAACGGCAATCTTAGTGACGTTGATCTCACCGTTTTCAAGCAGTACCCGCCCATCCACTTGGAGGCCCGCTTGCCTGCCGTGGATCACTTCCGGCAACGATAACCTGGCACGCGTTACAGCGACGCTGGGACGAACGTCTAACCCGTCGTCTATCTGTTCCTCAAAGCACTGGGCTACAAGATGTCCGTATGGGTCCATCGAGACAATGCGACTGGCATCAGACCACTGCGGGTGCGGTCCAATACGGGCGACAGGCGCGGTATTCGTAAGGTCCGGCCGATGCGAAGGGTCGAGTGCTCCCGCAGCTACAGCCAGCGCGCGGTAAATGCTGTACGACCCGGAATGCGTACCGATGGCATTATGGCGACCATCGCCGGTGAGGTTCGTCACAATGGGCCCGCGATCAGCAGCGTTAACCGCACCCCAGTTCAACTCGATCGGCGACTGATCTCCGGTCGGGTGCGAGTTGAGCACAATGTGCCGTAGCCGGTTTGGACGGGCGACTTTATCTTCTCTCATAGATTCACTTCGTAGGTAGCTGATAACGGGACTGCTCAAACAGCCAAACCGAAGAGGAAACGGCGCACTGTACTCCTCGACCCTGACAGGTTCAACCACGTCTGTTCCGGACTTTCCAGTGCTCCTGAGCCTATAGAATTGAGCCTTGCATCCGGGTTAGACCAACAATGCGGGTAAAACCACTCTGTTCTGCCGTTTTCTCACCGCATAAACTTGTGAAAACTCGACTCCAAGAATCGATCCCATGCTGTTCGTTCAGCGACAACCGGCGAATCAGCGGTGCTTGAATAGAAACCTCTTAAGCGGTGCTGCCACCCGGTTGGGTGCCTCCATCAGGATTGAGTGCTTCAATCCATCGAGAACAACAAATTCCGACTGCGGCAGTTCACCGGCAATAAAGTGATTAAGCCGCGGGTTGCAACCGCCGTCCAGTTCGCCTGTCAAAACCAGGCAAGGTGTTTCAATCTCATGGAGCCAAGGACCCATCTCGGTGGTGGCGTAAATACGAAAGACGCTCAGAAAAACATCAGTTAACGTATCGATCACCTGTTGTTTGCGTTGCTCGACCAGATCTGGCCGTGCGCGTACAAATTCGTCGGTGTACCAGCGATCCAGCAGGGTATCCAGTACCGGTGCCACACCCTCCCGCTCCATTTGGGCAATGAGCGCAAACAACTTTTTCCGCTCGTCGTCACTGCGCCCGGCAGCGGTACTGAGTAATCCGAGTGAGCTCACTCGATCCGGATGGGCTCTGGCATAAGCAGGACCGATCATTCCACCGAGTGAGTGCCCAACAACATGTATCTGCTCGTGTCCAAGTTTGACGCGCAGGGCCTCGAGATCCTCAACAAGATCATCCAGGCTGTAGGGGGGCGTGGGAACCGGGCTATGACCGTGGCCACGCAAGTCGTAACTGACGCAGGTGAAATAAGGTGTGAACTGTGGCATCAACCCATCCCAGGTAACCTTACGCGAGCCGATGCCGTGCACCATATAGAGTGGTGGGCCTTCCCCCTGGACGCGGTAATCCACTGCAACCGCTGCCATCAGATCACCTGTCTAATCGGAACGGACGCATTGTGCGCCGCAAAGTGCGGCATCACCTGAGTTGCAAAGTTTTCAATACACTCAAGCATCTCCGGTTGCGAGGTGCCGAAATTGATATTGAGGATAAAGCGGTCGACCCCGACGGCCTCGTACACCTTGAGCTTGTCAATCATCTCGGATGGTGTACAGACCAGGAGATTTTCTGCGGTTTCTTCGATCGGCACTGTCCTTGGCAACGGCGAGATTACGCCGTGATGCATCACGCCGGGTCCGCGGATGTTGTCGAAACGACCATAATAGTGGTGCGCAATTGCATTCTTGGCCCGCCGGTCCGCATCATCTTTAACCAGGAAAGAGACCCGTGACAGCGACAGCGTCAACGCCTCACCTGCCGGCCCAAGCTCGGATTTCCCCCGATCGAAGGCATCCACCTGGTCGAGCATGTACTGGTGATCTCCGGCAAGTGGTGTGGTCATAATATGGAAGCCCCGTCGGGTCGAGTGATAAATCGCCTCTGGCTTGACGGCGCTCATCAATAGCGGGATCTCACGATCCGGGCGTGGCATCACGGTCAATGGTTCAAACTGGTAGTACTTACCGCTCCATGACACTTCTTCTTCGGTCAACAGAGTCTGCAGTACAGCGACCGATTCATCGAACTTCTCCAGGGTTTTGTCTATCGGAATCCCCATGCGGGCAGTCTCAAACGGGAATGCCCCACGACCCAGGCCGACAAGCAGCCGATAATCGGTAAATATATCGGCACAGACCAATTCGCCGGCGTACACCCGCATGTCGTGCAGTGGCAGTACCGCGACGCCCAGAATTATCTTCACCCGTTTAGTAACGCCCGCAATCTTCACTGCAAACTGCAGCGGTGCCGGCATCATCAGAAGATTGATCAAATGGTGTTCGGTGATCGAGACCGCATCGAAACCCAGTCGGTCGGCAAGCAATGCCTGTTCAATCATGTCCGCGTACAGCTGTTTGCCACCATAAGCAGGATCAGGGTAATCGCAAGACAGTTGTACGCTAAATTTCATAAGTTCACTGACTGTGGCCGGGAAACGAAGTCTTTTTGTCCCTGGCCATTGAGGGCCTGAGTAAACACACAGTCTATCAAATAGCCCCTGGATCCCCCGGGATCAGGGTGGGGACTCAGAAGATACCTGTCTCGAGTCCTGCCGCCATGGCAGTGCCCAGTTCCTGACACTGCGCAACGAAAGCGTCTTGCCAGTCCCCGCGACAGATCAGGGGCTCCTGGACCGCCCTCCAGCCCAAACCGCTAACAATGGTCTCGATACTCCGCCGGGTACCGGTGCCATCGTGACCAGCGCGTATGTAGAGCGCATACGGCATGCCTCTGGTGTGTTCAAGACACGGGTAATAGATTCGATCGAAAAAGTCTTTCAACGCACCTGACATATACCCCAGGTTTTCAGTGGTCCCCAGTATGACTGCTTGCGCTGCCTGCACATTCGCCGGCTGTGCGTCGAAAGGCCGGTACGCTACAACCTCTACGTTTTCGATTTCTATCGACGACGCACCTTCTACCACGGCGTCAAATAGGCGACGTGTATTCACCGAAGGCGTATGTCCAACCACGAGTAAACGTTTTGGCGTCATCTGGTAGGTGATTCTGGGGCTGGCAGATCCTGGCGACAAGCCATCCGCCCCAGCGGACCGAACCTGTCATAATGGCATGCTGGTTGCACTGGGCATTTTGCTTAAAGGAACCAGACCGCTTTACAGCAGGTTGAATAGTCAGCACCCGGCGAATCCTCAATGCAACTCTCTGCAGCACAATTGAGCGAACTTCGGCGTAGTGGATTTTTGATTCTGCCCGGACTCTTCTCAGAGACCGACGTGGAACTTTTACATTCTCGCTTACCGACCTTGTTTGCCGATGGTGATCCTTCAAATATTGAAGAGAGAAGTTCTGGCCAGGTGCGTACCTCCATGGGACTTCATCTGCGCGATGACCTGTATGCTCGGTTGGTTCAACACCCGCGGCTGTTCACCCCGGCACAACAGATCCTTTGCGAACCACTCTATATCCAACAGGTCAAAGTCAATGTCAAAGTGGCATTCTCCGGTGAAGTCTGGCAGTGGCATTACGACTTCGCTACCCACCGGGAGGAGGACGGCGTCCCCCGGCCTCTGGCGTTGAATCTTCATGTGTTTCTAGAAGATGTAACAGAGTTCAACGGGCCTTTATGGTTTATTCCAGGTTCGCATCTACTGGGTGAACATCCTGCATCCCTTGATACATCCACCACAAGCTACCCGCTGTGGGTAGTCGATGATACAACCATCACCGATCTTGCAAGGCGGAACGGTATTGTGTCTGCCATCGGCAGGAAAGGCACGGCGCTGATTTTTCATGACACGCTTGTGCATGCGTCCCCCAACAATATGTCGCCTTGGGATCGCACCATCTTTTCCCTGATCTTAAATCCGGTTTCAAACGCCTATACCAAAATTGCGCGACCGGATTACAAACATCACCGGGACCTGACGCCCGTTGTGGCGTTGCCAGATGACTGTCTGGCTGTCTAGAGATTCTTATACAACATACAAAAACCCCGCCTCATGGCGGGGTTTTAATTGACAGGATTCAGAATAGGTCAGCCTGCCATCGCCTTAAGATTCTTCATCGCCGATACTTTAACCCGCCGGCTGGCAGGTTTTGCCGCCACATTCATAGTCTCACCGGGGCGGAATGGGTTGGGTACCCCCCAACGTGGTGGGGAGGCAGGTTTATCGACGATACTGATCTTCAGTAAGCCCGGCAGTTTGAATACACCGGCTGCGCCAGGTTTAAGGTGGCCCTCAATAACACTCGACAGACCGTCCACAACAGCAGTGACATCTTTACGGGAAAGACCGGTCTGTTCGGAAATGGCATTCAACATCTGGGTTTTGGAAAGGGGGGCACTATAGAAGTTGCTCATGGTTCTGGTTGCTCGTCTTTCAGGTTAAGAAAAGGTTCAGGGGTATGGATTCATTTCGAATCTGTAGACACACCATACGACAATTTTAGTAAAAAAAGCACCCCATAACAAATAATTTCTTGAGTTTGCATAGGATCCGCTCGTTGTAAAATCTTAGGTTCTCCCCCTCAGGCACTGATTTTATTACTGAATGGCCCAATACGTTTACAGCATGATGGGTGTGGGCAAAGTAGTCCCACCGAAAAAATATATTCTCAAGGACATCTCGTTGTCGTTTTTCCCGGGTGCCAAGATCGGTGTGCTCGGACTAAATGGCGCTGGGAAATCAACAGTCCTTCGGATCATGGCTGGGCTTGATCCGGAATTTGAAGGTGAGGCGATCCCGCAAAAAAACCTCAAGATCGGCTATCTCCCGCAAGAACCCGTGCTCGATGTGACCAAGGATGTGCGCGGCAACGTTGAGGAAGGCGTCTACGACAGGCGGGTACTACTGACACGGTTCAATGAAGTCAGCTTGCGGTTTGCAGAGCCCCTAGAAGACGATGAGATGGCCGCTCTGATTGAAGAGCAGGGCGAGCTGCAGACTCAGATAGATGCACTGGGTGCCTGGGAACTTGACCGCAATCTCGAGATAGCGGCCGATGCGCTGCGCCTACCGCCGTGGGACGCACGGGTCGAACACCTGTCCGGCGGTGAGCAGCGTCGAGTTGCTCTGTGCCGCCTGCTGCTCACAGAGCCAGACATGTTGTTGTTGGACGAGCCCACAAATCACCTAGACGCTGAATCGGTCGCGTGGCTGGAGCGTTATCTTGAGCGCTACCCAGGTACCGTCATTGCAGTGACCCATGACCGATACTTCCTCGACAACGTTGCGGGCTGGATCCTCGAACTCGATCGTGGGCAGGGTATCCCCTGGGAAGGCAACTATTCGTCCTGGCTGGAACAAAAGCATACTCGCCTGAAAATGGAAGAAAAGTCCCAGTCTGCTCGGCGTAAGACGATTGAGTCTGAACTCGAGTGGGTGCGCACCAACCCGAAGGGTAGACAGGCAAAGAACAAAGCCAGGCTCCAGCGCTTCAAGGATCTGGTTGAAGCAGACTACCAGGCACGAAATGAAACCAACGAGATCTACATCCCGCCAGGCCCCAGACTTGGTGACAAAGCGATAGAGGTCGACCAACTCACCAAGGGCTATGGCGACAAATTGCTTATCGATAATCTTTCTTTCGCTCTCCCCCCGGGGGCCATCGTCGGCATTATCGGCGCCAACGGTGCTGGCAAAACCACTCTGTTCAGAATGCTGGTCGGCGCAGAGTCACCCGACCAAGGCAGCATAACAATCGGTGAGACTGTCAAGATTGCTTACGTGGATCAGAGTCGAGATGCACTCGATGACAACCAGACGGTGTGGGAAGAAATTTCTGATCGTCAGGACACACTTGAGATCGGTTCCTACCAGACACCGTCGAGAGCCTACGTCTCCCGTTTCAATTTCAAAGGTAGCGATCAGCAAAAGCGTGTTCGGGATTTGTCCGGAGGAGAACGCAACCGCGTTCACCTGGCCAAGCTTCTTCGTAGTGGCGGTAATGTACTTCTGCTCGATGAACCCACCAACAATCTGGACGTTGAAACACTGCGTGCTCTGGAACAGGCACTACTCAATTTCCCCGGCTGTGTGGTGGTGATTTCTCATGATCGGTGGTTCCTGGACCGCATTGCGACCCACATTCTGGCTTTCGAAGGAAACAGCCAAGTCAACTGGTTCGCCGGTAACTTCGAGGAATATGAACAGGACCGTCAGCGACGACTCGGCGGCGACGCCCAGCCGCGTCGTATCCGATACAAACCCATAACCCGTAGCTGATGTGCTGACAGATGGAGCGGCGATAACGCATGTTGATTGACCGGCGAACTATCCGCAAAGGCCTGAGCGTCATTGCAGCAAACGACTGTGACGTCGCTCAGGCGCTGAAACGGGTCGGCTACCCCGAGCCTCGTATCCGGCCAGTCGGTTTCAAGGCATTGCTATCCATCATTGTCAGCCAGCAGATCTCAACCGGGGCAGCCCAATCCATCATGGGCCGAGTACGGGCCCTGCTGCCGGAAATATCAGCCCCCGCGACACTGGCACTGTCCGATGGTGCACTGCGCAAGGCCGGGCTGTCGGGCCGCAAAGTGGAATATGTCAATAGCCTGGCCCAGGCGATCGTGACCGGACAATTCGACCCAATCGCTCTTGAGCAGCAAGCGGATAGCCAGGTCATTGCGTCTATTTGTATGCTGCGTGGGTTGGGGCGCTGGAGTGCTGAAGTCTATTTGATGTTCTCGCTGCAAAGGCCAGATGTCTTTCCCGCAGGTGACCTTGCGTTGCAGCGTGCACTGCAGAAACTCAAGGGTTGGGACAACCGGCCCAGCGCCGACGAGACCCGTGCGGCTGTCGCCCACTGGATGCCATGGCGTACCGTGGGTAGTCTTTTCTTGTGGCACTTTTACCGCGGTGCCCCAACCTGAGACCTGCTGAAACTTGTTCTGTCCGTTCCAGCCAGCGGGCGGTTAAGATAGCTGCTCACTCTCAGCTGCTGCAGGAATCTTTTAATGGATAACCCGTTTGCCCGATTTGGCGTCGAACACCTGTCGGCCACATCCATGAATCAGTTCCGGGCCGATCCAGCGCTGGGAATTCTGTACTTGGTCTACAACATTCGTGAGCAGGGCAGCCCTGCCATGCACCGGGGCTCTGCAGTAGACGAGACAATTGGTGCACTGCTGTCTGACGAGGACTCGATGAACCAGTCCTCGGCCTGTGACCTGGCCACCCGTACTTACGATGCACTGATAAGCAAAACCGATGAGGTCTATGCCCAACACGCGATTGCAAAGGAACGCGACGTCGTCATTGCCTGTATGCAGCGCTGCTACCCGATCATGAGTGATTGGGATAAACCGCTTTCCTACCAACAACCCATCAATCTCTCGTTACAGGACATTGAGGTGCCGGTCATCGGTTACATCGATTTGCGTTACCCAGGGGAGGTCCGTGAACTCAAGACTTCCGGCAAACGGCGCCGCAGCATTATCGACGATCATGCTTTTCAGGTCAGTACCTATGCAATGGCTATTCGACAGGAAAGTGGTGCCTGGCCGTCGGCTGTACTCGATTACATTTGTCCAACGGGGATGGAGTCCTTCCAGTTGCAAAATGGCAACAAGTGGGTAAAAAAGGTGGTTGATACTGCCAACAGCATTCGCTGGCTGCTTGCAGCGGCATCGACAGAGGCAGAGCTGTGCCAATTGATCCAGCCCGACTTCAGCAAGCCTTTGTGGCGCTATCGTCCCAACAGCCGTGCGGCAGCAAAATCGCTTTTTGAGTGTTGATCAGAATTCTGGCTGATAAAGGCCGGCATAAAACGACTGGATGACAGGGTCGCAACGAATATCTTCTGCACGCAAGGGGCGGTTAAAAGCAATACCTTCCAGAGTACGGCAACGACTGAGCGCGACATAAGCCTGACCAGCCGCAAAAAAACCACGACCAAGGTCGATGTCGATGTTATCCAGCGTCAGGCCTTGCGCTTTGTGCACTGTAACTGCCCAGGCGAGAATAAATGGAAACTGGGTGTAGGTTCCAATAACCTCGGTGTCGACGTGACGTCTTTTGGCATCCCACTTGTAACGGTAACGTTCCCAGGATTCTCGCTCAACGCCTACGACTGCACCCGAGCCTGTGTCTGATAAAAGCTCTACCTCAATAGACTCGTGATCGAGATCGACCACTCTGCCTAGAGTGCCGTTTACCCAGTCAGGGCCATTTTTTGTGAACATGACCTGCGCGTCGGCCTTAAGGCGAAGCTCAGTCGGTGAAGGCAGCTGGGTTTCATTCTCCAGCCAGTCCCCTTTGAGCTCAGCACTATAGAGCCATTCATTTCCCGTCAGCCGACCGAGTTGCTGTTCATTGAACTGGCGTGCCCGCGCATTTACCGCCGTCAGAACCAATCGATTCTCTGCGTCACTCATTCTATCGCCTATAGAAGCATTCAGCGCTTGCACCGTGTGCTCAAGATGCCGGCCCAACCGAATGTTATCCAGCAGTTGAATGAACTTCTCGTCGGACTGGCGGAATGACTCAGTCAGTGTTACGCATGCCAGTGACTCATGCTTAAGGCAATCGGCACTAAAAAAGTAAGGTGATTCGTAGGCGTCTTCAAACAGCTGCCGTTCCTCGCAGCCGGCGATAACAGGTGGCAACTGATGCATATCTCCAACAAGCACGACAGTTTTGCCGCCGAAACGTGCCGATTTTTTCTTCGTGTTTAAGCGTAACGCTTCGTCGACCGCATCCAGCAAATCTGCTCGCACCATGGAGACTTCATCGATAACCAGAATATCCATTTGCGCGATGACGTCCCGAGCCGGGCCGAGAACTTTCTTGGCCTTGGGTTGTGGCCCTGGTGGCAACTGAAAGAACGAATGAATGGTTTGTCCCTGAACATTGAGCGCTGCCACACCAGTTGGTGCCAAAACGACCAGACGTCGGTCCAATTCAGCACGCAAGACCTCGATCAGGGTGGATTTGCCGGTGCCGGCTGAACCAGTTACAAACACCACCGCGGGCGTCCCCACACTCAGAAGGTCCAGCACTTGCTGAAATTGTGCTGTGATCTGGTAATTCAGCGACTTGGGCATTATGGGCAACTACCTGGGTCTCGAGTACACGCAAAATAAGCCGTATGTACACGCAACGACGGCGTCTCTGGAACAGTTCGTACATCCTTACCCGTTATGATTCTAGGCATATTACTGAAATATGATCATATGATTCTAGGCATATTACTGAAATATGATCAGCTGGATCTTGGTCAGTCATCCTTATATTCCCACACTGAGCACTGGATACAGGCTGCGCAAACAACCACTCACTGAATAATTTGAATTTCGAAGGCAATAATCATGGCAAGTCCAAACCTAAAATCTGACTTAAGCATACGAAAAAGTCTAACGACAACCGCGTACGAACAGCTTGAAGAGCTAATCGTTACTACGGTGCTGGAACCAGGCGCTAATTTGTCGGAAGCAACCCTTGTCGAACAACTTAACATTGGTCGAACACCCATCAGAGAAGCACTGCAGAAATTGGAACGCGAAGGGCTGATCAGGATTTTGCCGCGTAAAGGTATTGAGGTAACCGACCTTAATCCGGCCAAACAGCTTCTGATGCTGGAGTTGCGACGTAATCTGGAAAATCTGCTGGCAAGATCAGGTGCTTTGAGAGCTACAAAAGCAGAGCGTTTGGCGCTCATAGTCATCGCTGATGCGATAGACGAGGCAGCCGCTGCAGGGAGTGATATCGATTTCCTGCGACAGGACTACGCACTCAACCAGCTAATGGCACAAGTAGCTCACAACGAATACGCGAGCCGGGCCATTGGTCTGATCCACGGACTTGCGAGGCGATTCTGGTTCGTTCATTACAAGACCACCGCCAATATGCCTTTGTGTTCCAGCCTACACGCCAACCTTGCCCGAAAAGTAGCTGAAGGCGACCCAGAAACAGCAGCCGCTGCCGTTGACGCGCTGATGGATTACCTTGAGGAGTTCACCCGCGCAACCCTGAGGGCCCCTGACCGACCGAGCTAAACGCAACAGCCGGATTCACTTTGCCATCGATGAGCGCCACCGTCACTTCACTTTCTCAGGCCCGACGCAGTCAGACAACACTTGCCTATGAAAAACTTGAAGAACTGATTGTTACGCTGCAACTTAAGCCCGGCTCAAGCCACAGTGAAAATAGTTTACAGCAGTTGATCGGAATTGGTCGTACACCTGTTCGTGAGTCATTGCAGCGACTCTCCAGAGAAGGACTGGTTGAAATCCTCCCCCGCAAAGGCATCAAAATCACCCGGGTCGACTATGAAGGTCAGTTCCTGCGGGTCGAGCTGAGCCGTACTTTGCTTGCTTTGATGGCCAGAACCGGTGCTGTCAGAGCCACCTCGGAACAAAAACAGGCTTTTGGCGATATTGCAGTTGCTTACGACAAGGTTGCCCGGACTCCAGACCTGGACTCGATCATGCAGTTGGACAAGACAATGTTCAATCTTTTTTGCGATGCCTGCCACAATGAACACGTCTGTCGCGCGACAAGGCTTCTTGTGGGCGAAAACCGCCGGCTTCGATACATCCATTTTCAGAAACACGCCGACATCCCTGTCTTTGCTCGGATCCGGGCAGAACTTGCCCGTGCACTCCACCAGGGCGACCCGGAAGCCGCGGAAGTCATTGTTCACCGGCGAATGGACTACATTGAATCAACGTTGAAAGGCAGGATACATACCAACGACCAGTAAAACGCTCTGATATTTTCCCCCGCAACACCGGTTCACCCTTTAGGCTCAAGGTCTGCAGTTTGCAGTCGCAACCCAGAAAAAACCCTGCGTACAATATAGGGGGCATGCGCAGGGCTACAGGTTATTAAAGGAGAAATCATCCAGTCCCAGCAAGATACCTTGAAACTACGCTACTGCTTATTCAAAGATTCTTGTTCACCGCATAAGAAATAATTATTCATTGATAAATTACATAATGACAGTTATTTTTCAGCGGCCAGTTATCGTCACCTGCCGGTGGTGCATCAACCGCATCACGAGCAGTGTCACGGCACACACCGCATACGCCACCGGCCAGGCCCAGTCACTGCGTATCATGAGCAGATAGTGCACAGCAGCGAGTCCAAGCACCCCGTAAACCATCGTGTGTAACCGTTTCCACCACCGACCCAGACGACGCATCCAACGCCGGGTCGAGGTCAGCGCCATGATCAGCAGTATGAGCCAAGCGCTGAACCCCGCCAGCACGTAGGGGCGCTCGCTCACCTCCTCGCCCAGACGAGCGATGTCCCAGCCCAGCAGAAACGTGAGGAAACACACGAGGTGCGCTGAAGCGTAGGCGAAAACCCACAACCCCACCGCTCGACGGTAACGCAAAAGTGTGCTCCACTGTGCCCAGCGTACGATCACCGGCAGCACAAGAACAGTTATTAGAAGGTTAAAAGCCCAGATACCGGTTTCCCAGATTACGGTCTTTTCCGCATCTACACCCAGTTGATCCGTCTGCCAACCATAGATCAACAACACGCCTGGGACTGACAGTAGTGCGTGAATTGCGAATCGGCTCACCGGTACTGTTGCTTGCTACCAGGGTAAAGGTGCGCGACCTGCTCGGCGTAACCGTTAAACGGGCGCGAAGGAATACGTTCAATATCCCCATCACCCCAGATTCGACGCTCAGTTGCCTGGCTCCATCGAGGATGAGAAATCGAAGGATAAACATTGCTGTACCAACCATATTCCGACGGATTCTCCCGGTGCCAAGTCGCAACTGGCCTGTCCTGTGTAAAGGTGATCCGGACAATAAACTTGGGAGACTTAAACCCGTACTTCCACGGCACGGTAATGCGAAACGGCAAACCATTTTGCGGTAGATGCTGGTCACCATATACTCCGAAAGTCGCAAATGTCAGTGGGTGGATCGCCTCTTCCAGTGTCAGCGCTTCGACATACGGCCATTCAAGCGTGCTGAAAACAGAAGCCTGTCCGGGCAACTCATCTGGCCGATACACGCTGGTGAATGCCACATAGCGCGCAGATCTCATAGGTTCCACCACCTTGATGATGTCTCTCAGTGGCCGCCCGTTGTAGGGGATCACCATAGACCAGGCTTCAACACAACGAAAATCATAGATCCTTTCTTCCAGGTGGCTGAAGGGCATCCCCATCAACTCATCAATATCGAATGTGCCAGGTCTGTGGCAAAGGCCATCAAAAGTTACTGACCACGGCGAGAGATTGAAATCTACTGATCGACGGAAGGGATCTGTCTTTTCCCAGCCGAATTCATAAGCGTTGTTGTAGTGCGTGGCGGCGTACTTCGTCGTAAGGCGATGTGATTTGCCTGCACTGGCGACTGCGGTCGAGCCATCGTCGTCGCCCGATAGGCGGGGTGCTTCAGATGAATGACCCTGTACCTGACCTGCACGCGCTGTGAGTCGTTCGCCATAACGCAACGCCGTAAACCCACCCACGGCAGACAACGCGAGCCCGGCGGCCAATACTCTGCGTCGCGCGTAGGTGTGAGAATCGGTAATTCGGCCCATCCCTGAATTCCTCGCAATTGCGCTCTTGACTCCTGATTATGCCTCTTCCGGGTTGGTTAAATGCAACCCGTCAGGGCTGTGTTACCCTCAAAGACAGTCGAGCCCATCGAGCCCCATGTGAATAACCAATCCGGCACCAAGCAGTCGAACCCACGGCACAAACAAGGTGGCCACGTATACAGCGACTGCAGGCCAGCTGTGCAGCAGATGAAACCCAATGCTGCAACGGTCAGGATCGACTATGGGATCGGCCGCTAGGTGATCAAGGTCAACCAGCATGGTGGCCAGCATGATCAGCCAGGCGCGTTTCCACCTGTTACGAAAGAACAACCAGGCTGCAACCAGAGGCAGCAACTGGTGTAGAACAATGTGAATCAAGAAAGCTGTCAACAGGGACTCAAACGTGAGTAGTGCCAAATATCAGGCTGCTCTTGTACCATGTTGTAGATCTGATGTCGCCACCCAACTATTGTGGCAGCAGAAATCCGCAGGCCAGGCATGACATTTATAGTGAATGCGCCATTTCAACCTCTACCGGATCTAAGAGAGGTTCAACAGAACAACTGGGATCAACAGCGCCAGCACTTATCCGATTCAGAGTTCTACCGACGATATCACCCAGCGGCACCGTTCTCGTTCCCGTTAGATCTGGACGATATTGCTGAACTTCCTCTAACAGATAAGGATATGTTGCGGACCGATCAGTCTGTACATCCGCCTTTTGGTAGCTATCTGGGGTTCCCGTCTAACCGTGTCGTACGACTGCATCGTACGTCGGGAACAAGCGGCCACGCGATGAACATTGCGCTGTCGAGTGCTGACGCTTTGATGCAGGCACACATTGCCGGCCGCAGTCAGTCTGCAGCAGGTTTGGGTCCGGGCGACATCGTGGTTCACTGTCTAAATTATCAGTTGTGGATGGGTGGCCTGACAGACCACCTCGGCCTAGAAAGTACCGGCGCTCTGGTCGTGCCGTTTGGCAGCGGGGGCAGCGAACTTCTTATACGTACAATTCTCGATGTGGGTATTAATGCGATCTCCTGTACACCGTCTTACCCGGCACGGCTGGAACAGGTCATCACCG
>Ga0207963_1000586_pt1 | contig 19448 bp, 15 predicted proteins | sample Knorr_S15_td_NAD_FD_185604 | JGI IMG/M metagenome (GOLD analysis project Ga0207963, IMG submission 185604) | Marine microbial communities from Southern Atlantic Ocean transect - Knorr_S15_td_NADW_ad_2500m_LV_A (SPAdes) (version 2) | ecosystem: Environmental > Aquatic > Marine > Oceanic | place...
TCAGCCGTATTCATTCGTTTTGAAAAGGACGTAAATTGAGAACAACCAAAATAATGGTGTAGAAAATGAAAGCATCATTACCCAAAGTCCGCAAAGGATCACTGGATAAGACTCATGTAAGTTGTGCAGCTAATGCAATGGCCTGTTTTTTGATACAGCCACAACCAGTGAACTAGCTGGAAACATTAAGTATAATCAAGAAGAACGAGCCGGAGCCGGACACGCTTTTTCACCACTGCATGATTATTTGAAATGAGCTGAAGGTGCTCATGCTGATGAAATTGCTAAATTGACATATGGAAAATCATGACAATTATTTTAATTAAACTATAATATTATTATGTAAATATAAAATTATTTAAAAAAATATCATTTAATATTAAAATTTTGTGCCATTGTATAAAAATAGTTAAGTCAACTATTAACAAAAAGAAAAAGTTACCAATTCCACATTGTACCATCCTCCAACCTGTTGACAGGCAGATAAGAGCGCTTGTAAGGATATTTTGCGGCAAGTTTTTCATTTATATCAACGCCATGTCCTACTGCCTCTCCGGGATACATATAGCCTTTCTGGAAAGAATATGAGTGTGGAAATACTGCGTTCGTTTCTTCCGAATGTCGCATGTATTCTTGAATGCCAAAATTCGGAACCCATAAATCAAAATGTAAAGCAGCTCCCATACAAATAGGTGAAAGGTCAGTTGCACCGTGGCAGCCTGTCCGTACATGGTAAAGAGAAGCTAAATCAGCGATGCGTCGTAGATGCGTGAGACCTCCTGCATGAACTATAGTTGTCCTAATATAATCTATGAGTTGTTCTTCAATCAATTGTTTACAATCCCAAATTGTGTTGAAAATTTCTCCTACAGCAAGAGGTGTGACAGTATTTTGTCGAAGGATGCGGAAGCCTGCCTGATTTTCAGCCGGAACTGCATCTTCCAGCCAAAACAGTCGAAACGATTCTAAATCCTTTCCCAAACTTGCGGCTTCAATCGGAGTTAGTCGGTGGTGAACATCGTGTAATAAATGTGGTTCGTTTCCATAAACGGTTCTTATTTTTTCAAAAAGTTTTGGAAGATTATCCAGATATTTTGTGGTAGACCATTCATTTTCCGTAGGTAAATCTGAATCAGCCGGTTCGTAAAACATTTTATCTTTCGAAACTCCATAAGTACTTTTCAAACCAGGAATGCCAGTTTGCGCTCGGACTGCGTGATAACCCGCCTCCAGAAATTTTCCTACCTCTTCGACTGTCTCTTCAATACTCTCCCCATTCGCATGACCATATACCATAACACCTGAGCGACTTTTTCCTCCTAATAACTGATAAAGAGGCATATTTGCAACTTTTGCTTTTAAATCCCATAAAGCAATATCTACTGCAGATATTGCTGTCATTGTTACAGGACCTTTTCGCCAATAAGCTCCACGATATAAAAATTGCCAAATATCCTCTATCTGATGCGGATCTCTACCTACCAACAATGGCACGATATGATCTTTTAAATAGGCAGATACCGCAAGCTCTCTACCGTTTAGAGTCGCGTCTCCAACTCCATACAGACCTTCATCTGTACATATCTTTAAACTTACAAAATTTCTTCCGGGGCTGGTAATAATAACTCTGGCCTCAGTTATTTTCACGGTATCTCCAAGTAAATTAGTTTTCTGTATTTGTACATTGATTAACTAGCAGGTATATGTTGGAAACACATTGTTCCAGTTTCCTAAATGGACTTGTTCAACAACAGGTTTTTGAGTTTCCATATTCCACACCACTTGAGACAGTAGTTTCCCCACAAGCAGGGATTCTGGAAGACCAATGAGACGTCGTGGTTTTTCTGGATGTCGGCATGGGTTTTGGCGACGGTCACGGCAGGCTGAATGACCATTCCCGTTTATTTTTTTAATTCGCTTGGGTATGTAATTCTCTGGACTCGTGATTCAAGAGACTTTGGATTTAAATCCGAAATCTTCCAACATTACGTTGGCGGTGATGGTACCCATCGCGGAGATTCCTCCTCCAGGGTGGCAGGAAGGTCCGGTCATGTAGAGGTTCCTGATGGGAGAGCGATAGTGAGCATAGCTTGGAAAAGGTCGAAAGTAGCCGCTTTGCGATAGGGTGCGCTCACCTCCTGCAGTGGTACCATTGACGAGAGAAAGGTTGTCGCGGGCGAGGCTTTCGGCTGTGTCAATGTACTGCCCGAGGATGTTGCTCTCTGTCATGTTGGAGGTGTATTCCTGCAACTTGCGCAGCAGCACGTTCTGAACGTAATCCTCCTTGATGTCCTCCCAACACTCACCATTGCTCAACTGATTCGGAACGAAAGTGTCCATGATGAGGGTGTGTTTGCCTTCCGGCGCGCGGGTGGGGTCTTTCGTGGTCCAACATGCCGTCCAGAGAAATGGATTGGTAGGGGCGATGCCTGCGGCAATTTCCTGATACTGCCGGTCAATGTCGGCCACTGAGCCAAAGATGCGTTGGAATGCCGTCTGGCTCATTTCCTTTCCGTTGAGAAAATCCGGAGCTTCGTTGAGTGCGTAATGCACTCGACAGATACTGACCTTCCCGAAGGAAAAATTCCGGACCATGTGCAGAAAATCCCCATTCAGATGCTGCTCGTCGATCAAGCGCAGAAAGGTTTGCTGCGGATCGAGGCTGGTCACCACTGCCTTGCGGGAGAGGATTTCTGTGCCGTCCTCCAAACGGATACCCTGTGCGGTCTTGTTTGAATCGACTAGGAACTGACTCACCGTGGCATTCGTCCGAACAGCACCGCCGTGTGCTTCAAGATAGTTCACCAGTGCGTTACAGAGCATCATTGATCCCCCCTCCGGAATCGATTCTCCATAAAAATGAATAGCTGGGATCATGATGTAAAACGTCTGCCCAATTCCCTGCTGATCCGGGAGAATCTGTGGGGCCAGCGCCCAGCCAAGTATGAACGCCTGTACGTGCGGGTTTTCAAAATTCTCCAACACGAATGCCTTGGCGCTTTGGTTATAGCTGCGCAACATCCGTAGCCCCTCTCGGCTGTTCTCCATCGCGACAGGCAGGTAGCTCGGCGGGCTGGGTGGAGAGAACATTCCCTTGATGAACCCGTCTTTAATGTTGACGAATTCATTGAAGATTTCACGGTAGCGCTGGGCGTCCTTTCGGGAATACTGGGAGATGCTTTCGACGGTTTTTTCGATGCTCTTGTACACGACAATCCCCGGACCTTCCTTGTTGGGGTGTCCAGTGATGTGGTCCTCTGCCCAAATGTACTTGAGGCCGAACTCCTCCAGTTCGGGCTTCAGTTCATTGAAGGTTTCATTAGCGTGAATCCAGACATGTGAGGAGCCGTAGAGGTCATGCTTGAACCCTGGAAGTGTGACCTCCCTTGTGATGACTCCACCGCCCACCCAAGGGTTGCGCTCTGCAACCATCACACTCAGCCCAACTCGAGCAAGCACGGCTCCACACACGAGAGCATTGTGCCCCCCACCTGCAATGACGATATCGTAATCAGCCATCAAGTTCCTTTCATAAATTGTTTGAGGGTATGCAGCACTGCTTGGTTTTCCTCGGATTTGCCAATAGTGATGCGCATGCAGTTGGGTGGGCTTCCCGCACTGACGGGACGTGGAATGATGCCATTGCACTTCAAGGCATTGGCTGCGGCCTCGCTATTACTCTTTGGTTCATCCAGAAACTGAATGAGCAGAAAATTCGCCATGCTGGGAATCACGTTTAATCCCTGGGCTTCCAACTCTTCGGTCATACGTTTGCGCCACAGATGATTGTGATGCTGGACTTGTTTGGTGTACTCGACATCGTGCAGGGCGGCGACAGCAGTTGCCAGCGCCGGGCCGTTGGTATTGAAGGTGATGCGGAAGCGTTGCATCGTTTGAAAGACTCTCTGGGGTGCGAGCATCCAGCCGATGCGCAGGGCCGCGAGTCCATAAAGCTTTGAGAAGGTACGGGCCACCACCACATTTTCGGTTTCGTCGGCCCACTTCAGTCCTGATTCAAAATCTTCTGCGGTCACATACTCAGCATACGCTTCATCGAGCAGCAACAGAACATGCTCAGGAAGGTTGGCGTGAAGTCGACGTACTTCGCTTCCGGAGAGATAGGTGCCTGTGGGATTGTTAGGGTTGGCGATGGCAACCAGCTTTGTTTTCGGAGTCACGCATTCCAGCAAGGAATCAACACTGGTGACACAGTCTACTTCAGATGACAAAGCAACTGACGCTCCCTGTGAGATTGCAAAAATGCGGTAGAGCGGAAATCCATATTCACTCAGCAACACCTCGTCACCCTCGCCAACGTAGGCATGAATCAGGATCTGGATCAATTCTGCCGAGCCGTTGCCGCAAATGAGTTGGTTAACTGCTAAGCCAAAGTGCTCCGCGAGTGCATCGCGCAGTTCGTTTTGATCAGGGTCGGGATAGCGGTGAAGTTGTGTTGCCGCATCGGCATACGCTTTCAAGGCCTGCGGGCTGGGGCCGAGAGTCGACTCATTTGAGGAGAGCTTGATTGGTTCGGCGATCCCTTTCAGTTCACGTTCGCCGGGAACATACTTCGGAAGTTCCAGCACACAAGGTCGGGGTTGGGGAATCATGTCAATCTGCCTTTTGGTTCAATGCCGATTTCAAAGTAATGTGAGGACAGATTTTAGCTCGGTATACTTCTCCAACCCCTCCCAGCCGTTTTCCCGTCCCCATCCGGATTGCTTGTAGCCACCGAAGGGAACCGCCATGTCCGGAATACCGTGGCAGTTGATCCACAATAATCCAGCACGGATGCTTGCCGCCATGCGATGGGCCTTGCTGACATCACAAGTCCAGATGCTACCTGCCAAACCATACGGCGTGTCATTCGCCAATGTGATCGCTTCATCTGAATCATCAAAGCACATAGCGGTGACAACTGGTCCAAAGATTTCTTCCTGAACTACCTTCATTTCAGATCGAACACTTGCCAGAACCGTTGGTTCGTAAAAGTAGCCAGCACCACTACAATGCCGGCCTCCGCACAAGGCTTCAACTCCATCCAGTACCCCGGACTCCACGAGGGAGTGGACATGATTGCGGTGCTCCTCAGAAATCAGTGGTCCCATTTGCGATTCCGGGTCAAACCCTGATCCAAGTTTGAGTGATTTTGCAATTTTGCTCACGCCCTCCACAACCTGCTCAAACACAGGCCTCTCCACCAATAATCGTGAACCTGCCACACAGACCTGTCCTGCATTAGAAAAAATCGCCTCCGCTGCCCCGGGAATCGCCTGTTCCAAATTCGCATCGGCAAACACGATCACGGGGGATTTACCACCCAGTTCCAGAGACACTTTTTTCAAGTTTCCAGAAGCCTGCATAATGATTTTCCGGGCTGTAGCGGAGGAACCGGTGAAGGCGATCTTGTCAACCCCCGGATGTTCAACGAGAGCAGCCCCTGTTTTGCCATCACCAGTGACAATGTTGACCACTCCGGGAGGAAACCCCGCCTGCTCAAAAAGTTCCCCCAACAACAGCGTGCTCATGGGAGTTTGTTCAGCAGGTTTGAAAACGCAGGTGCAGCCTGCTGCCAAAGCAGGTGCTAGTTTCCATGCAGCCATCACCAAGGGGCCATTCCACGGTACAATCTGCGCTACAACCCCAATTGGTTCGCGTTGGGTGTATGCGTGAAACTTCATTCCGGGAAGGGAGGTTTGGGGGGTTCGGCCCTCCATTTTAGTACACCAACCCGCATAGTACCGGAAGGACTCCGCTGCTGCGGGAATCTCTCCGTTCCGGACACTGCCAAACAACTTACCCCCGTCCAAAGTTTCTAACGTAGCCAACTCTTCGGCCTGAGCTTCTATCAGATCTGCCACCCTCCAAAGCAGCTTTGCTCGCTGCGCCGGAGTGACCTTGCTCCAATTTCCGTACTCAAACGCCTGCCGTGCTGCCGCAACTGCTTGATTGACTTCTGCTTCGCCTGCGACCGCGTATTCGCCGATGACCTTTCCATCGGCAGGGTTGACTGTTGGTTTCCATCCGGATGTAACAGACCCTAGCCATTCTCCGCCAATTAGCATAGGTCTCTGTGCTTCAAGATAACGCAATACACTTGCTGGCAATTGTGTTACCATGACATTCTCACCACGTCAAATGAGCTGAACTTAAACATTTTATTTAAACCGATCGGGCACGAGGAGTGAGGATGAACGGCCACGGAGAGGGCATGTCTTCGGTGACCACCACCTCGATTAACGCAGGTCCGGAATCAGCAAGAGTGCTTTGCAAGACCGGACGCAATTCATCAGGAGTTCGGACTCTGTACCCTGCCAGACCGAAGCTTTCTGCAAGTTGAACGAAGTCTGGGTTGTGCAGGTCCGAGGCAATGATCCTTCCTCCAAACCATTCCTTTTGCTGTCGTTGAACGTTGCCGAATTTGTTGTCGTTGAAGACGATCACCACCACACCCAAACCGTACTGTACAGCTGTCGCTAGTTCCTGCACGTTAAACAGAAATCCCCCGTCCCCAGCAATGGCAATGACTTTCTTGTCAGGATGCGCTGCTTGCACTCCAAGGGCGGTTGCGTAGCCATAACCAAGTGTTCCCTGATAACCTGCTGAGATGAAGTGTCGTGGGTGGTAAGTCGGGAAAGCATACCAAGAGGCGAATCCGACTTGAGTGACTTCATCCACAAAAAAACCATCTTCTGGCAACTCCTCCCGGATCACACGCAAGTAACCCATTTGGGGAGCAATCTTATCCTCAAAAGCTTCCTGGAATTCAGTTTTCAAGTAATTCAACTCCTCTCTGCGAGATGGACGTGGGATGTTGTAACTTTCGACTAGGGGAAGTAGTGCTTCCAGGGCTGTTCGGGCATCCGCGACAATCCCTAACTCTGGTGTTGAAATCCGGTTGATTTCTGTCGGATCGATGTCAATCCTAAGGATCTTCAGATTTTTGTCCAACCCCCAGTACATTTGCTGGTACTTGAGACGGGTGCCAATGGCAAGCACGACATCTGCGTCTGCCCAAAGCCGATGACCTGCTGGAAAACTTTGACTGAGGTAGTGTCGCTCGTCGATCACCCCCTTTCCGCTTCGGAAAAATGTCACGGGTGCTTGCAACATTTCCGCCAGCCGCAAGACCTCCGAACTCGCATGTTGCGCTCCACCCCCCACCACGAACATTGGTCTTTTCGCCAAGCAAAGCTGCTTTGCGACTTGTTCGATCTGCTCGGGATCAGGAGCAAGCGCTGCATGGGACTCCGGAGGTAAGAGCGAAACTTCGCTCTGCTCCCCCATCATATCCATCGCCATTTCCAATTCGACTGGCCGTGGGCGACCGGTTTGTAGCTGCTTGAATGCTTCCCGAACTCGATCTGGAGCTTGGGTGGGATGGTCAATCCGAGCTGCCCACTTCGTTAGTTTCTGGATGAGTCCTAGTTGATCCGGGATTTCGTGCAGGTAGCCCCGCCCTGTCCCAATTCCTGCGGAGGGAATTTGTCCAGTCAGACATAAGACTGGGGCGTTGCAAGCATAAGCTGTGCAGAGGGCCGCAGTGGTATTCAAAAGCCCGGGGCCAGGTACCACTGTGTAGGCTCCTAACCGTCCTGTGGAGCGTGCGTAGCCAAAAGCCATATATGCCGCCCCCTGTTCATGCCGGGAATGAATGAGTTTGATTTTTCCCTCTGTTTTGTAAATTGCATCAAAAAGATGATCGAGTTGTCCCCCCGGTAAACCAAAGATAGTGTCTACTCCATTTTGCTGGAGAGACTTTACAATTGCTTCTGCACCGGTCAAGTAAGGCATACTTGAGTTGGATTGGGGGTCATTACTTCAATTAATTTCAGCACTCTGCCACAAACTCCAAATTCAAATGGAATCATAATATTGAAAAGTATTTTGAACAAGTAAAGTTACGAAAAGACAAAAATAACAGTTGTGTTGTTGAACGTTTCATTAGAAGTAAAGTATACCAAATCCAAAAAATCCTGAATACTAAAATATATTCATTATTTTAATCTTTTGGAGATACTTTGCTCTATAGAATGAGAGTTGATGCTCTTGGGAAAAGTAGATTTAGATTCCTGTATTGCACCAAGGTCATTTTTCAACTCCAATTGGGAAAAAATTTCGGTTTTTGAACGTCTTAGTTAGGTAAAAGAATGTGGAATCCCTTTAAGAATAACCTGGCGTCAACACTTTCCGCTTTCGACTGAATCATAGTCGCTTTTCAGTGGATTGGCAGAAGATAGAACAATCAGCACAGTCCATCCAGATGTGAATTTGCTCTCCGTAGACTGGTTTATCAGAAGTGTTCAAGAAACGTCCAATGAGTTGAGTGTCCTGAAATTTGCAAAGGACGCTCACGTCAGGCCCTAGGTTCTCCACATTTGTGACTCGAACGTCCATGTCCATGGAAGTGTCTTGATCTAGATCACCTGGAGTGGCATGAACGTTTTCTGGACGCACCCCTAAATACACTGGACGGCCAATGCTTGGAGGGTCCCGGAACGGATAGTGGCTTACCGGGAAGGAGGTGTTGCCGGACTGCACCCAGACCTTGCCGTCACTTTGATCTAAATTCCCAGAAATAAAATTCATGCTGGGGGAGCCAATGAACTCGGCCACAAAGCGATTTTCCGGAGTGCGGTAAACCTCATCGGGATTCCCCACTTGTTGTAGTACACCTTGGTTCAGCACCGCGATTTTTGTCGCCAGCGTCATGGCTTCAACCTGATCGTGAGTAACAAAAACGATGGTGGCATTAAGCCTGCGATGCAGGTTCTTCAGTTCAACACGCATCTCCACCCGTAGCTTCGCGTCAAGGTTGCTCATCGGCTCATCAAGGAGAAATACATCCGGCTCATGCACCAGTGCCCGTGCGATTGCTACTCGCTGGCGCTGGCCTCCAGAAAGTACTGCGGGTTTGCGATCCAACAAGTCGCTGATTTGCAGCAATTCTACGGTTTTTAGCAGGGTTTGTTCGATTTGGGCTTTGGGCACCTTACGGCATTGCAGACCGAAGGTGATGTTCTTTCGAACCGTCATGGTGGGATAGAGAGCGTAGGACTGGAAGACCATAGCAATGTTGCGGTCCCTTGGTGCTTTATCAGTGACCTCTTGACCATTGATAAGAATGCTCCCCCCATCTTCAATGGCTTCCAAGCCAGTGACACAGTTTAGCAAGGTGGACTTTCCGCACCCAGATGGACCAAGGAGAACGAGGAATTCTCCTTGCCTGATTTCCAGATTGATATTCTGCAATACTGGAATCGTGTCAAACTGCTTACTGAGTTCCTTGATGGTCAGGGACATGGGTTTTGGCTTATCCTTTGACAGCTCCAGAAGTCAATCCACGAATGAAAAACTTACCGGCCACTAGGTAAATGAACAACGTAGGCAGGGCGGTGAGAAGCGTGGCTGCCATGTTGACGTTGTGTTCCTTCACTCCGTATGTCGAGTTCACAATGTTGTTCAGAGCAGCCATGACGGGTTGCTTGCCCACTTCGCCAAAAGTGAGGGCAAAGATGAAATCGTTGTAAATCCCGGTGAAGATGAGGATGACCGCCACCATGATGATGGACGGTGACATCGGTAAGATAATGTAGAAGAAGATTCGGAAAAAACCCGCACCGTCAATCACAGCAGCTTTCATTAATTCTGGTGGTAGAGTTACAAAGTAGTTGCGGAACAGTAGTGTTGTCAATGGTACACCATACACCGTGTGGAGCAAGATCAATCCGAATGACGTTCCGAAAATGCCAAGTTCACGCAGTGTTATTGCGATGGGGATGAGGTAAAGCTGAAAGGGCATGAAACAACCCATCAGCAGTCCGCCAAGAAGCAAGTCTGAACCCCTAAACTTCCACTGGGTTAGGGCATACCCGTTAAGGGCGCCAACCAAGACCGCCAGAATCAATCCAGGGATCGTGATTGCAAAGGTAGCCAAGAAGTGCGGCTTGACCCCGTTGCAACTGAGTCCGACACAGGCTTGATCCCACGCCTTAACCCAACCTCCAAAGAACCAGGATTGTGGTGGTAACAGCAAGTTGGACTCCCGGATTTCATCCAGTGATTTGAACGATGTCATTAGCATCACATAAAGTGGGGAGAGAAAGAACACCAGAAACGCGCTGAGGCAAAAATAAATAGCAACCCGTTCCCAAGAGAATGGTGTGACTGGTGGTCTCATTTCTCCTTCCGGAGTTCGTAGTAGAGGTAGGGCAAGATGATCAGCAGTACCGTCATTACTGTGCAAACCGCTGCGGCAGCACCTCTGGCGATGTTTGATCTCGCAAAGAAGTAATCGTAAATAAATTTTGCAGGAACATCTGAAGCGAACCCAGGGCCTCCGGAAGTCAGGGCAACCACGATATCAAAACTGCGGATGACGTTGAACATCAACAGCAAAATGGCAGCAAGCAAGATGGAGCGCAACTGAGGCAGGATGATGAACAGATAGGCCTGCCATGCAGGAATGCCCTCTACGTGGATTGATTTCCAGATGTCCTCATCAACCGCTCTCAGTCCGGCCAAGAACAACACCATGATCAGTCCAGAGCCATGCCAGACGGCTGCAAGAACTACGGCGTAAATCGCATAACGGGAGGAACCGAGCCAATTAAGGGAAAACTCGTGGAATCCCAAGTCGTGAGCAAGTTTTTGCAAGCCCAGAGTGGGATTAAGAATCCATTGCCATGCCAGTCCTGTCACCACCAATGAAAGTGACATGGGATAGAGAAAAGAGGATCGGAAAAAGTTTTCCAAGCGAATGTGTTGGTCAAGCAGAACTGCCAACAATCCTCCAACTAACACACAGAAAAATAGATAAAGCCCACCGAAGATGAACATGTTACCATAAGCGATTTTCCAGCGGTGGTTAGACCACAATAGGTCATACTGCTTGAAACCGACCCAGTTGTGACTTGGAAGGAATTTCGAGTCAGTGAAGGAAAGATAACCTGTGTAAAGTGTGAAACCCCAAAGGAAATATACCACAATGATTAAGGTGGGAACAAGGACCAGTTGGGAGGTCAGAACATGGGAACGGCTCTGTATCACAAGGCTCTCATAATACTAAGGCTTTGGTAGCATAATCTCACCACCAAAGCCTTTGTGGATAAGGGATTCAGGGAATTACAGTTGCTTGAGTCCGTCCACCAGCATCTTGCGGGCTTTTTCGGCAGACATGTCCGAATTCCAGAACTGACTGACCACGTCCTTCAGCACACCATTGAATCCGGAGTCACGGACATTCCAGTGCAACGCAGCACTACCGCTTGCCAGCATGCTGAGGGCGTTTTGGGAGCAGTGATCGAACCCTTCTGTAGAAGCGTCTGTGCGAGCTGGCAAAGCGCCCTTGATCAATGCCGCCTTGGTTTGAACTTCCTTGTTCATCATTGCCGAGGCCAACGCTCCTTGAGTTGCCTGATCACTGGAAGATGAGGTCTTCGGGAAGGCAAAACCGTCAACTGCGGTCAGGACCATACCAGACCCCGGAGAGATTTCGCAGGAGAAATCCTTTCCGGGATTCTTTTTTGCTTGAAGGAATCCCCCCTTAGCCCAGTCGCCCATAAAAAAGTATGCTGCTTTGCCAGAGATCACGAGGTTGTTGGTGTCTCCCCAACTACGCCCAGCCTTGCCAGCGTCGGTATAGGGCGCCAAAGCCCTCATGGCTGCAAAAACCCGAGTTGTGTCATCGCTATCGATAGTGTCCATGTTTCCATCCAGCAATTCCCGGAAGTACTGTGCTCCACCCGCTCCCAAGGCAACATGGTCAAAGAGCAGAGTTTCCTGCCAGTCCTGTCCTCCCATAGCAATGGGAATATAACCGGCTTTCTGAATACGGGGCAGGGAGGTCATGAATGCTCCCCAACTCATTGGTTCATCCACACCGGCAGACTGAAGTACTGAAAGACTGGCATATCTCCAGTTGACAGTGCTGATAAACACTGGAGCGGCAATGTACTTTCCATCCTGCTTGGAGGCAGAAGCCACCCCGTCTGGAAGCACCGCATCCCAGTTCTCGGCTTTGGCGACCGAATCAACGTCATTGAGCATTCCGCCTTTGGCCCACTCTTGGGAGGTAGCACCCACAACCATCAAGACGGCTGCCGGAGGCTTCCCACCAATCACTCGGGATTTCACCGAAGCATGGGCTGCCTTGGAATCGCTATGAGGGGTGTCCACCCACTTACCTCCGCTACGCTCGAACTCATCGACGATCACCTTGAGCGCCTTGGATTCAGCATCTCCGACCCACCAATGCACCACGTCTCCCCCAGCCCATAGGTTGGGAGCAAAAGCCAGCATGGTTGCGGCCACCAATCCCGCAAGCGTGAACTTTGCGGATCTTTGTTGTTTGAAATTACTCATATCATTTCTCCATTATGTGAGAGTGGTCTATTCAACCCTCTCTTGATTATGTTTGTTAAAGATTAATTACGATTTGGGTATCAACTCAGATATCCCTGATTTTTAATACATAAGCCCTCCTTGGTTTAGATTTTTCCCCTGTCAGATTCGCCACAGATACCCAAGAGAAGGGGTATACTCGGGTTTTTAGTTGGCATTCCGCTTCAAGTTGGTCATAAAAGCTCAATCCCACGGATCCCATTTTTGATGTCCGGTTGGGGGTTGAGTATTGGAATCTGTTGATGATTCAACCTTTCCGGGTTTTTTAGACCCAAAACAGAACCAAGGCATCAACAGCAGAAACTGCCACAACCCACCGCTCTTCAGCATCACCTTTAGTAGTTCTACTATATCGCTAGGAGCAATGTGGATGGTGGTCGGCATGGATCGCTTCGGATCGCTGTGGACCAAAAGTACGTTGCCTTGTCGCTCAATGCGGTCAATGTGCAACTCCAGATCAACGAGTTTGCTGACGACCTTCATTGTTTAATCCTCGTCCCTGCGTAAAGCCCCAATCGACTGTGCCCGCTTGATCCGATCCTCCAAGACTTGCGGCATCTCTTCTGGACGAATTCCATGGGGCGGCATGAACTGTCCGCGACCGTAGAGGTACTCCATCACAGCCTTGGTGGTCTCAATCTTTTCGGCTTGGGTTTTCGGCGGATGTCCTGCCGGGAAGCGGTTGGGGGGATAGACAGAATGTTCGTAAATCTCACGGAACCCCTCCGTGCGTACGTCAATCCACGTGTTGTGGTTGATGATCGTCCGGTGTTCCCGAAGAGCTTCGATGTCGATGGTCGTGGTGATAACCTGCTCTTCGGGATAAGGGGCTTGACGCAGCACCATTCCTGTGTAATCGACAATCAGTGAGTGTCCGGGACAGAAACCCTTGGGGTAATACTCGTGCTCTACTGTTCCCCAGTTGGACCCGAGAAGGTAACACATGTTGTCATGGGCACGGGTCCGACGGGTGAATGTCCAAAAGTCCCACGGCTGGCTGGTGCCCTCAACCTCCTGCATCGCGGTCGGGTGGCAGATCACCTCAACGCCATTGAACGCAAGTGCGCGGGAGACCTCCGGAGTGGCTCCATCGTGACAGGTCATCGTCCCAAGCTTGCCAATCTCCGTGTCCACCACTGGGAAGCGTTGGCGGATGTTGTTGCCGAAAACCTTGGTATAGTCGTCAAGCATGTCGTGTGGACTGGTGCCCATGCCGATGGAGGCAGGGATGTGCCACTTGTGGTACTTGAGAATCACTTCTCCAGACGGACCAATGATGAAAGCTGTGTTGAACCAGCGATCCGGAAACTCCGGGAGCAGTTCAATGACCCCACCTCCGGAGATGAACAGGTTGTATTCACGAGCCTTCTCGGCCAGCATGTCCATTTCCGGCCCGGGAATGGTGATGGCCTTGTCCATGAATTCCTTGAGTCCGGCCTCTCCCTTGCCCGGTGTAGTCACACCTTGCAGGAAATACTCGGGCAACACTATAAGGCGCACAGGCCGTTCCCAGAAATATCCCACCCCGAAATCGATCAACTTGCACACGCGGTTCAGGTTTTTCTGGATGTCGGCGCTGTTTTTTGCAACTGTCACCGCAGGTTGGATGACCATTCCCGTGTATTTTTCAATTCGCTGGGGCATTTAATTCTCTGGGCTCGTGGTTCAAAAGGCCAATTTCCTCTTGGTCAAACAGTTTCTTGATCAAAAAGAATCCATCTCTATGGTACGCTTTGATTTGTTTCTGATTTAATTTCAACGAAAAATTGTGGAAAGAGTTTGAAACATTTTTTTAACAGTACGTTCGCTTCTATGATTTGCTAAGATTATTTTATGTAGTTTATTTTCTTGCTAGATTTCTGTCTCAGTTTTACACGGAGGTTAGGGAAAAGGCAAGGCTCCGCCATTTGCGTTACATGATGTTTCGCATTGGATGTGGTTTATGTGGGAGTTAAATCCACTTAAAATAATTTAATTGTCTATGTAGTAATGATTTAAATACTATGCTGCCGAACTATAAAATCACCAAGATTTCTATGATCAGTTGGGGAGTCTGACATAAAATTCCGATTTTTACAATAGTTATAAATCTTGTCGTTTAAATTAAATAAATAGCACTGGATATGAAAAAATGGACTTCTGTGGTTTATGAAAGTATCATTTATTGTGGAATCAAGATTTAATTTCATACAAAATGTTCTGTATCGCCTAAAGGTGATGCTCTGAAAGAAAGGAAAAGAAATGTTGCAGGAGAGGATAGAAGGCAAATGGATTGAAACATTCGCCTCGGTTTTTAAACTCTGCAGGGTGGAATCAGGCACCGTGGTCGCGATTATCTCTGAAACCCAGTCCCGTCTCGTTAATGTTCAGCTAACTGAATTGGCTCTGCACCAACTGGGTGCAAAGGCTTTTCATTTAATCATTCCAACACCAGCGCAAACAACCAACATTCCGATTCGCTCAACTGGTGCCAGTGTGGTTTTGCAGGGAATTAAACCGGTAGTGGAAGCTTTGTCAAATTCAGAACTGGTGGTGGATTTGACGGTGGAAGGATTGCTCCATGCACCCGAAGTTTCTGCTGTTTTAAAGAATGGTGCGCGTATTTTGATGGTGAGCAACGAACACCCTGACACTTTGGAGCGTCTGCTGCCTGACCCTGAATTGACCATCAAAGTGAAACTTGGTTTGAAAAAACTCAAGTCGGCAAAAAAAATGTCAGTCGTATCACGGGCCGGCACCAATCTAAACATTGATGTAACTGACGCAACTCCGGGAGCGGCATGGGGTTATGCTGACCGTCCGGGATTGATGTCACATTGGCCGGGTGGTTTGTGCCTCTGCTTTCCTCAAGAAAAAACTGTCAATGGCACCCTGGTTCTCGCCCCCGGTGATGTCAATTTAACTTTCAAACGCTATATCGAAACCGCCGTTGAACTGACGATAGTAGATGACACAATCACAAAAATCAGCGGAAACGGCGTTGATGCAGAATTATTCCGGGAATACACAGCTGCCTGGAAAGATGAGGAAACCTATGCGGTTTCCCATGTCGGCTGGGGCATGAATCCTCTGGCACGCTGGGATTCGATGGCAATGTATGACAAACGGGATTTCAACGGAACAGAACTCCGGGCTTTCGCAGGAAACTTTCTATATTCCATTGGTGCCAATGAAACTGCGGGACGTTACACCCAGGGGCATTTTGATCTTCCTTTACGAAACTGTACCATTAAGCTGGATGGAGAAACAGTAGTGAAAGAAGGGGTGCTTCAGGGAGATTTGGCTCCATGAAGCCGGTTCCGTCTTGTTTAACAAACGGCCGTTCTGGAGATGTGATTGTCTTTTTACATGGAATTGGAGGCAATGCAGCATACTGGAAACCACAATTGTCTTTTTTTGGGCAGTGGTTTCAAGCGGTTGCCTGGAACATGCCGGGTTATGGAACGTCTGCAGCTCTTCCCGAAATGACCTTTCCCGCACTGGCAGAATCTTTGGAGCGCCTGTTGGGCACTTTACCTGCGGAAAGGTTTCACCTCGTCGGACATTCGATGGGGGGCATGGTGGCGCAGGAATACATGGTACAGCAGGCGAACCGTATCCGTACACTGACACTTTTTGCAACCAGTTCAGCATTTGGGAAACCTGACGGAGAATGGCAGCAGAATTTCATTCGTCAACGTTTAAAACCACTCGATGATGGAGGAAATATGGAAGCAGTTGCTTCCCAAATGGTTCAGGGGCTCTTTGGAGTTAATCCCGACCCGGCACTTGTGGAGGCGGCGTCAAGCAGCATAGCAAGTTGTCCGCCGGAGTCGTACCGTGCTGCAGTACAGTGTTTGGTGAGTTTTGACCGTAGGACAGAGCTTACCCGGATTCAGACACCTACACTCTTGTTGACGGGAGATCAGGACAACCTCGCCCCTCCAAGTATGATGGGAAAAATGGCTGGTAAAATAACGGATTCTCGGTTTCAATGTTTGGCAGGAGCAGGACATTTAGCCAGTTTAGAACAAACCAAAAAATTCAATGAAGTTGTTTTAGAATTTATCAGCCGGCATTCACGCACTCCAGTCACGGATCGAAATTTATGAAAGAAGCATCTGAATTATTTAGAGATTTAAACCTGAGCGATTTGCAGAAAGTGATTATCAACATTGCGGGGAAAATAGGACTTGAAAAAATTGCTCCACGTGCCGCAGAGACAGATCGGGAAGCCCGTAATCCTCTGGAAAATTATGACGATTTGAGAAAATCCGGAATCCACAGCATGTGTGTTCCGGAGCGTTTTGGTGGACTTGGTCACGATTATGCGACGTACATGATGGTTTCTTCAGAATTGGGGCGCCACTGCGGGGCAACCGCGTTGAGTTTCAATATGCATGCTTCAACCACCTTATGGATCGGAGACATGCTGGACGGACTGGACTTGAGTCAGGAACAGAAAGAGGAAATGGAGTCCCTGCGTGCAGTCCATTACAAAAGGATTGTGAGCGACGGCGCGCTCTACGCACAGACTTTTTCAGAAGGAAACCTGGCTGCAGCCGGCAAGGCTCCCTTTGGGACAACCGCAAAAAAAGTGGATGGCGGTTGGCTCCTGAACGGAAGGAAAATTTTTGCTTCGCTCTCAGGTGCAGCCACGCACTACGGTATTTTGTGTACAGAAGAAAAACCGGAATTGAGTTCCATGGATACGATGTACATTGCGGTACCCACCAATTCGTCCGGTTTCAGCATTTCCGGGGAATGGGACCCATTGGGAATGCGCGGCACAGTTTCCCGGAACCTGATAATGAAAGATGTATTTGTTCCGGACAGCGAACAACTCATGCCACGAGGCACTTACCATTTGGCAGCTCGAAATATCCCTCACATGTTTTTGACCCTCTCTGCAACCTATGTCGGCATTGCGCAGGGGGCTTACGATTTTACGGTTCAGTATTTGCGGGGAGAAAATCCGGAAGCTCCGGGCAGCAAATCCCGACAGCATCCCGCAAAACAATACACGGTGGCGGAAATGTTTATTAAACTTGAACAGATACGCGCTTTATTCATGCGCTCAATTCATGAAATCAAAGTGAATCCGGAAAAATCCGCCAGGCAACGGGCCTATGCGTCACAGTTCACCACCATGGAAGGCGCGGTTGATATTTGCCGTTTGGCGATTCGTACCTGTGGAGGACGCTCGATGCTGAAAACATTTCCGCTCGAAAGGATGTACCGCGATGCTCGTTGCGGGTCCCTGATGTTTCCATGGACTGCTGAAACGTGCCTTGATCGTCTGGGCCGTGAAACATTGTATGAAAAAGGAGAAACCGATGATTGAATTGAAACTAATAATAATGAAAAGTGCTAATGAAAACATTTCTACCCTCAAATGAAAATCTAAAAAAAGGGCAACTTGAAGGACTCCAATGGACTGTGACTCATGCTTACCGTGGCTCAGAAACATATAGGAAAAAGTTTGATGGTTTAAACCTCAAACCAGAAGATATCCAAAGCTTGGATGACCTTAAGCGGCTTCCTTTTACGAGTGCTGAGGATTTGTCTGAAGGTTATCCTTTTCCGTTGCAATCGGTGCCAATGCGAGATGTAGTAAGGATTCACACCTCTTCAGGTACCACAGGAAAACGGAAAGTACTTTGTTATACACAAAAAGATATTAAGGATTGGACCCATTTTTTTGCTCGCTGTTTTGAGTTAGCTGGTTTAACTGTAGAAGATCGTGTGCAGATTGCTGTGGGTTACGGTCCTTGGACTGCAGGGATAGGTTTTCAAATGGCGTGTGAGGCCTTTGGTAGTATGGCTATCCCTATTGGTCCTGGCAACATTGAAACTCAAACAGAATATCTGATTGATTTCAAAAGCACTGTGCTCTGTTGTACAGCTTCAATGGGATTGCTTCTGGGAGAAGAGGTTGAACGTAGAGGAATTCGGGATAAGATCAATCTTAAAAAAATGATATATGGAGCAGAACGCAGTTCTGATGCCATGCGTAAACGGATCAAATCATTATTAGGGCTTGAAGATATTTACGACATTTCCGGAATGACCGAATTATATGGCCCAGGAACAGGTATTGAGTGTTCTGCCCACCAAGGAATACATTATTGGTCTGATTATTATATCCTGGAAATACTCAATCCTGATACATCAGAAACATTGACACCTGGAGAGGTCGGTGAGATGGTGGTAACTACTCTACAAAAGGAGGCGGTCCCTTTGATACGATATCGAACTCATGACCTCACCTCTCTTATTCAAGAACCATGTCCTTGTGGGAATCAATTTCCTCGGCACGACCGTTTACAGGGACGTACAGATGACATGTTCATTTTTCGAGGAGTTAATATTTATCCTAGCCAGATTGACAATCTGCTCAGTAGCCTTCCTGGTATTGGGAGTGAATATCAAGTATTCCTCAATCAAATGGAAGGTAAAGACAAATTAACACTTCGAATAGAACGTGCTCAAAACACAAATAGCACAGGCGATTCTCAAACCGCAGAAAACATAAAAACTTTAATCAAACACAAGGTTTTCGTTACTCCGGATGTGGATGTGGTTGATTACGGTTCTCTTCCAAGAAGTGAAAGAAAAACAAAGCGAGTGTCTGATGTAAGAGAAATTTAGCAAAACCTTTAAATCTGCTCCCCTTCAATCCACTTGCTTTGCCCGTTGAACAGAACGAAATAGTAAAAAAGAAGTCTGTTTAAGAACTGAATGCTAAACTTGAAAGTCTTGTGAGAGAGAATGGGACAGAATACTAATATTGCAATAAGAAGCAGGAGCTCATTGGGTATTGCATTCCCAGTAACATTTGTAGTCTCATTTCTAATTTCATCATTATTAATAATTTAGTGTAACAGGAATTGAATAAATGATTCTATCTTCCAAATACCAACCCCATCATCTCCTGTGAGTAACCCCCACTAATTCTTCACAGTCAAACACCACCTACAAGAAAATATCACTTTAATAGAATTGAAGTCTTCACAGTCTACGCAGTTGTTACACCTACAACTTAAACGTCCAAAAATATGGGTTAT
>Ga0207963_1000591_pt1 | contig 19368 bp, 18 predicted proteins | sample Knorr_S15_td_NAD_FD_185604 | JGI IMG/M metagenome (GOLD analysis project Ga0207963, IMG submission 185604) | Marine microbial communities from Southern Atlantic Ocean transect - Knorr_S15_td_NADW_ad_2500m_LV_A (SPAdes) (version 2) | ecosystem: Environmental > Aquatic > Marine > Oceanic | place...
CGATGGTTATTTTGACCCAGGTATAGGTAGATTGATTGATTTGTGGGGTTTTGGTGCGAGTGGTGGTAGAACAGAAGCACCTTCAAGGGAGGAAATCGAGCAAGCCTTTGAAAATTCATCAATTAGGTATCTATTGATGAAGGATGGTCGAGTTAAAAAAACCAGAAACATACACATTAATCTCTCAGCGATTGCCAAGGGTTATGCGGTAGATGAGGTTGCGCGCCTTATTAAGATGTCTGGTATCAAGAATTTTCTAGTTGAGATTGGCGGTGAGGTTGTTGCTTCAGGAAACAATAGAGGAGATGATTGGGTCGTAGGTGTTGAACGCCCAGATAATAAAGCACCGATTCCAATTGCATTGAAAGATGCATCAATTGCTACTTCTGGGAATTATCGTAATTATTTTATTTGGGAAGGTAAAAAATACATGCATATTTTCAACCCTTTAACTGGTTTGCCAGCCAACAATAACCTGTCTTCGGTTAGTGTGGTTCATCCTCAAAGTGCTATGAGCGATGCTTATGCTACTGCAATGATGGCAATGGGTAGTATGAAAGCCATTGAGCTCGCAAATAAATTGAAATTAACTGTATTACTTATAACGATTAAAGAAGATAATAATCAAATCATAAAAATTAACTTACCATAACTATGCCCACCTATAAGCCACTTGCTGAAATATTGAGACCCAGTAGTTTGGCAGAATTTGTGGGTCAACGGCATCTATTAGATGCTGATAAACCCATTGGTAAAACATTAGCTGACAGCAAACTCCATTCAATGATTTTATGGGGTCCGCCAGGGTCTGGAAAAACAACTTTAGCGCGAATTATCTGCCGTCAGATGGGTGCCCATTTTGAACAGATGTCTGCGGTTTTGGACGGTATTAAAGAACTGAGAAATGTGCTTGATCATGCTCAACGTTATCAGCAACATCACAAAAGTACAGTATTGTTTGTTGATGAAATTCATCGCTTTAATAAAGCACAACAAGATGCCTTTTTACCTCACATTGAATCTGGACTGATTACACTAATTGGTGCAACTACAGAAAACCCATCGTTTGAAATCAATTCCTCGTTGTTATCTAGGCTACGAGTATATGTCCTAAAAAAACTAAACGATGACGAGCTTAGTATTGTTGCTAACAGAGCTCTAGAGAGTCAGTCGGCCAACCTGGAAGATGATGGCTCATTATCACAAATTATTGCAGCTAGTGGTGGTGACGCACGCCGACTAATTAATATCATCGAGCAGTTAAGTCAAAAATCAAACAAAACTCTCAATAAGAATGATGTCGCAAAAACGCTTCAGGAAAAAGTCGGCACTTTTGACAAGGGGGGTGATATTTTCTATCAGCAGTTGTCCGCTTTTCATAAATCCGTTCGTGGTTCTTCACCAGATGGTGCTCTTTACTGGATGGCGAGAATGCTTGTGTCCGGTTGTGATCCCAAGGTGATTGCCAGACGACTTCTTGCAATAGCCTCTGAAGATATAGGGAATGCTGATCCGAGAGCACTTCAAATTACTCTGAACGCTTGGGATGTTTACGAACGTTTGGGTGACAAAGAGGGTAATCGTGCTATAGCGCAAGCTACTATTTTTTGTGCCTGTGCAACAAAATCTAACGCGGTTTATTCGGCATTTAACCAAGCAATGGAGGATGCAAGAGACAGTGGTGACTTGGAGGTGCCGATTCATCTACGCAATGCGAGTACAAAATTGATGAAAGAACTCGGTTACGGTGAAGGCTATCGTTATGCCCATAATGAGCCGGAAGCTTTTAGTAAAGGGCAAAGCTATTTTCCTGAGAAGATGGGTGAACAAATCTATTATGAACCCACCGACCGTGGACTAGAGATTAAAATTAGGGAAAAATTAAAAGAACTTAGGTCGACTTAATGAATACACTAGCATCAATTGCGAGCATTGGAGTAGGAGCAACTGTTGGCGCTAGTTGTCGCTACTATATAGGCGTTTTATCCATACAGTACCTTGGCAAAACGCTTCCTTACGGTACATTGATTTCTAATGTTGTTGGTTCTTTTATTGCCGGTATCTTAGTGGTTCTTATTTTGGAAAAACTCTTACTCAGTGAGACCTATCGGCTGATGTTATTGGTTGGCTTGACTGGCTCTTTGACAACTATGTCGACACTTTCATTTGAATCTCTTGAGATGTTAAGTGGAGGAAACTATGGCCAAGCGCTTTTGAATATTTTGTTGAACATAGGCCTTTCACTTTTAGCTGCTGGTCTTGGTGTGATGCTAGCTAAATATGGTTTTAATTTAGCGCAAAGCTAACTTCTCTTCGATAGCATCTAGTAATTGGGCGGAGATGTTAAGGTCAAATTGTTTGTCTAGTTCACGAATACAGGTTGGGCTGGTGACATTAATCTCGGTAATATAATCACCAATAACATCGAGCCCTACAAATATTAGCTCCTTTTCAATCAGCATTGGTGCAATTTTCTTGCATAGATATCGATCTCGTTCAGTTAAAGGCTGACCAACACCTTTAGCGCCAGCAGCCAAGTTCCCTTTAAAACTACCCTCTGCAGGCAATCGAGCAAGTGCGTAATCAATAGGAATGCCATTAATTAATAAAATACGTTTATCGCCATGTTTTATTTCCGGCAAAAATTCCTGTGCCATAATGTAGCGCTGACCTTGATTGGTTATGCGCAGCAACACTTCATTAATATTTTCATCACCTGCTTTTAGTTTGTATATGTCTTTTCCGCCCATACCATCAAGTGGCTTCACAACAGCCTCTTCGTTATCATTGATAAAAGCAATGAGTTGTTCTATATTGGAACTGACAAGGGTTTCAGGTATGTAATCAGAAAAATTTAATGCAAACAATTTTTCATTAGCGTCTCTCAGCGAGCTAGGCTTATTAACAACCATGACGCCGCTAATTTCAGTTTGCTCCAATAGATATGTGGCATAAATATAGTCCATATCAAACGGAGGATCTTTACGCATAAAAATGACATCAACATTCGAAAGTGAGAGTAATTCTTGTTCTTCACATGAATACCAATCGCTCTCTGAGTCTGTGACAAAAGTTTTTCGGACATTAGCGAATACTTGTCCTTTTAGATGGAACATGTCAGTACTATCAAAGGTGTAGATTTCCCAATCTCGGCTTTGTGCTTCAAGCATCATTGCAAAGGAAGAGTCCTTTTTTCGGTTGATACTGCCGATGTCGTCCATCAACACAGCGAGTGCGATTGGTTGCATGCGCTTATTATAAAGTAATCGGTTTAGATATGAATGAGCTTACAAGGCAAAAGTTCTTGAAGTGACAAGCTTTTGGGCGTATAATTCTGCCTCTTTAGTGCGGGGTGGAGCAGTATGGTAGCTCGTCGGGCTCATAACCCGAAGGTCATAGGTTCAAATCCTGTCCCCGCTACCAATTTAGACCCCCTCTTTTGGGGGTTTTTATTAGAAGTTTTTTATGGCTAAAATAGCTGACAAAGTATTTTCAATAATCAGTCCAATCGTTATCGATATGGGTTATGAATTGCTGGGTATTAAATATATCGCCAGTGGAAAGCATTCAGTATTGAGGCTCTATATTGATTGTGAAGAAGGTATTGGGGTGGATGATTGTGAAACTGTTTCACGACAAGTGAGTTCAATAATGGATGTTGAAGACCCAATCATCGGACAGTATAATCTAGAGGTGTCGTCACCGGGTATTGAGCGGCCTCTTTTTGTGATTGCACATTACCAGCGTTTTCTTGGTCATGATGTTCGTCTAAGGACATACAGACCAATTGATGGTAAGAGAAATTTTACAGGCTGTATTGGTAGTGTTGGAGAAACTACTAATACAATTGAATTGGTAACAGAGCTCGGCCCAGTTACTTTGGACATAGATTTAATTGAAAAAGCAAATTTAGTTGCTCATTTTTAGGAGAAGCGCATGGATGGCAAAGAATTATTTTTAATGATTGAGGCAATCTCGAATGAGAAAAATATAACTCAAGAGGATGTCATTGAATCATTAGAAGAGGCTTTAGCTGTGGCAACAAAAAAGCGAAATAATGTAGATGTTCGTGTAGAAGTGGATAGGCATAGCGGAGAATTTAGAACCTTTAGGCGTTGGTTAGTGGTTGAAGACGGCACTGATTTTGTTGATGACGATGGAACTGAATTTGACTCCGAATTGCACATCTATCAAACTGACTCTAATGGTGTGTTGGCAGACTCTTATGTTGAAGAGAAAATGGAATCTATGGAGTTTGGCAGAATTGCTGCTCAAATCGCTAAGCAAGTCATTATTCAAAAAGTTCGTGAAGCAGAAAGAACTGTCGTTGTTGATAATTTTTCCAAGCGTGTCGGTGAGGTTGTAATGGTCACGGTAAAACGAGTTGACCGAGGAAATGTTTATGTTGACATGGGTGGTATAGACGGCATGATCTCGAAGTATGACCTAATACCAAACGAATCAATCAGAAAGAATGACCGTTTAAGAGCCTTTATTAAGGAGGTGAAGTCGACTCCTAGGGGTGCACAAATCTTTTTAAGTCGCACAGTAAACGAAATGATGGTTGAACTTTTTGAGATGGAGGTTCCTGAAATCAGTGAAGGTGTCATAGAAATCAAAGCTGGAGCCCGAGACCCAGGGCTTCGCTCCAAGTTAGCGGTGAAAGCCAAAGACAAACGAATAGACCCAATTGGCTCTTGTATTGGTATGCGAGGTGCGCGTGTTCAGGCGGTTTCGAATGAACTCAATGGGGAAAGAGTGGATATCATTCTTTGGGACGAAGACCCTGCACAGTTTGTCATTAACGCGATGGCTCCAGCAGAGGTCAGCTCAATTGTAGTTGATGAAGAAAAGGGTTCAATGGATATAGCAGTTGATGAAGATCAATTGGCACTTGCCATTGGCCGAGGCGGTCAAAATATTAAATTAGCTAGCAAACTGACGGGCTGGAAGCTTAATGTTATGTCGCTTACTGATGCGGATGAACTACAGGCAAAAGAGATACAAAAAACGGGTGAAAAGTTGGCAGAGAAGCTAGGCATCGACAACGAAGTTGCAGGTGTTCTCATAGACGAGGGCTATACCAGTCTAGATGAAATTGCTGAAGCTGAAGCTGACACCTTATCACAAATTGAGGAATTCGATTCTGAAATGGTAGGCGAGCTCCAAGAAAGAGCACAGGACGCCCAATTGGTTAAAGCATTAAAAGAAGCCGAAGCCACTGAGATTCTGTTAGTTATTGAGGGTGTAGATGAGCCTCTTGCTGCCGCACTGGTTGATGCAGAAATATTGACGGTAGAAGCATTAGCTGAGCTAGCCATTGTTGAACTATTAGAAATTCAAGATATTGGCAATGACAACGCTTCAACTGTTATTATGGCAGCCAGAGAAAATGAAGGATGGTTTGACTGACAGTTTTTTATGGATAGAGAAGGATCAATATAATAGATTTATAGGCAATCAGTATGGCACATACAGTAGAAAGTTTATCAAAACTACTCAAAAAGACACCTGACCAGGTTATATCGATTTTTGCTGACGCCGGTATAGAAGGGAAAACGGCGGAAGCAAACATTTCAGCGGATGAAAGAAAGATATTAATGTCCAGCCTTAGTAAACGTTCTGGCACCAAATCAACTATCTCTGTTTCACGCAAAACACCCAAGTTAAATACAACCTCAACCCTAACAGGAGGAGGTGTCAAAATTCAGATTAAAAAGAAGCGCGAGGTGCCTAAAGTTATTTTAGATGTTGATGTTGCAGCAGATGAGGCAATATTGAAAGCTCAAGAGGCGCTAGAAGCTGGCAGATTGGCTGACCAAAGGGATCAAGAGCACGACGTTAAACGTCAAGATATGATGCGTCAACAAAAGATAAAGAATGAAGAGTTAATTGCTCAAAAAAATCATAAAGAGCTTGTTGCAAAAACACAAGAAGAGAAAAAAGCTACAGAATCTCCAATTCCTGAAAAAGCCAAAGAAACACAAAAACAACCGAAAAGGTTTCGCGGCGGTTCAGTGGCTCCATCAAGACGTAAGGAACTTCATGTTGCACATCACAATCCAAATCGCAAACTCAAGAAAAAAGAGAGAACTCAAATTTCCCAAAAAGTCCAAGATGAACAGGCACAACACGGTTTTCATATGCCGCTAGAACCAATTACTCATGATGTCCTCATTCCTGAGACAATAAAAATCTCTGAATTAGCTTTAAAAATGACCACCAAGGCGGGTGAGGTTCTTAAGGTGATGATGAGTATGGGAGTGATGGCAACTTTGAATGATGTGATTGATCAAGATACAGCAATGCTGGTAGTTGAGGAGATGGGTCATACACCAATAGCCAGTAATGAAGAGACTGTAGAAGACACTCTTGTCCAAGATGAAAGTGGCAGTACAGAGGCGACTCCAAGGCCACCTGTGGTGACCATCATGGGTCACGTTGACCATGGAAAAACATCCCTTCTCGATTATATTCGAAATTCCAAAGTGGCATCTGCAGAAGCAGGCGGTATTACTCAACATATCGGTGCTTATCAAGTCACTCAAAAAGGACATATTATTACTTTCATTGACACTCCTGGCCATGCTGCTTTTTCCAAAATGAGACTTCGAGGGGCTAATGCGACTGACATCGTAGTTCTTGTCGTTGCTGCTGATGACGGTGTCATGCCACAAACCATTGAATCCATTAAGCATGCTAAAGATGCAGAAGTTCCTATTATTGTGGCGATTAACAAAATAGATAAAGAGGGTGTGGCAATTGACAAAGTGAAGCAGGCACTTTCTACCCACGATGTTATTTCCGAAGAATGGGGTGGTGACGTTTTGATGGTTGGTGTTTCAGCTCATACTGGTGAAGGCATTGATGAACTCCTAGAAAGCATCACCCTGACTGCAGAAATGTCTGAAATAAAAGCGGTTGTAAATAAACCGGCAAGTGGTGTTGTTCTAGAGGCTAGATTAGATAAAGGTCGAGGCAAGGTAACAACGATTCTGGTGCAATCAGGTACATTGAAAAAAGGCGATATTGTAATTGCTGGTTTAGAGTATGGAAAGATAAAGCAAATTATTGATGACAATGGTAAACCTATTAAAGAGGCTGGGCCTTCAACACCAGTTGAAATTTTAGGCTTGTCGGGTGTGCCAGACTCAGGAGCTAAAGTATTGGTGGTAGAAAGTGAACGTAAGGCTCGAGAAGTCGCTGATTTTAGAAAAACGAAAGACCGAGAAACGAAATTGCAAAAGCAGCAGGCTGAAAAGATGGATAACTTCTTTTCAAAAATGGAAGAAGGAGAAATTTCGACCGTTAATGTTCTACTTAAGTCTGACGTTCATGGATCAGCCCAGGCATTAGTTGAAGCAATAGAAGAGCTCACAACAGACGAAGTCAAGATTAAGGTTATTTCTTCCGGTGTAGGTGCGATTAATAACACAGACATTTCGTTGGCGAGTGCTGCTAATGCAATCGTGCTTGGTTTCAACGTCCGTGCCGATGCTGTTGCTCGTAAAACCGCTGACACAGAAGGCGTTAGGATTGAATATTACAGCATAATCTATAATCTGATTGATGACATGAAGGCCATCATGGGAGGCATGCTGAGTCCAGAGTTTAGTGAAAATATTATTGGTATAGCGAGCGTCAAAGACGTCTTTAGATCTCCTAAATTTGGAGACATTGCTGGTTGTATGGTAGAAGAAGGTGTCGTTAAGAAAGATAGCCCAATCCGAGTGCTGCGCGAAAGTGTGGTTATATATGAAGGCGAATTGGAGTCATTGCGACGCTTTAAAGATGATGTCAAAGAAGTCAAGTCAGGTACTGAATGTGGTATCGGTGTTCTCAACTATACTGATGTCCAGCCAGGTGACCAAATTGAAGTGTTCGAACGCATTGAGCGAGCTCGTAAACTATAGAGGAGATTTCCTTAGTGGTTCAACAACTTAGTTACAGAATTGAAAGAGTTAATGAGCTTATGCGACGTGAATTAGTTTTGTTGTTGAAACAAGAGACTAAAGATCCTCGATTAAAGCAGGTTGTTATAACTGATGTTATTGTTAGCCGCGATCTAACTAGTGCAAAAGTATTTTTTTCTGTAGACGAAGATTCTAACAAAATTGTCGCATCCTTGCTCGACAAGGCTAGTGGTTTTTTTCGCTCAAACTTATCTAAAAACTTAAATTTGCGGCATACTCCGACACTGAGTTTTATTTATGATACAGCGCCTAACACGGGAGCTAGGATAGACGACCTTCTCAGTAAACTTTAAATTATTTACGGCTAATGTCTAAACGGTACAAAAAAGGTAGAGACATTAACGGCGTTGTCTTGCTTGACAAGGCCAGTGGAGGTAGCTCAAACGCTGTTTTACAGCAAGTTAAACGCTTGTTTGGTGCGAATAAGGCCGGGCATACAGGTAGCCTAGATCCGCTCGCAAGTGGTTTATTACCTATCTGTTTAGGACAAGCCACTAAGGTGGCACAATTTCTACTTGATGATGACAAGCGCTATTTTGTTCGTGCCAAGTTAGGCCAGATCAGTAGCACTGGTGACTCAGAGGGCAAGATAGTTAACTTTGGATCTACTCAAGGCATTAATGAAAGCTCAATTAGAAGTGTTTTGTTGCAGTTTATTGGCAATGTTAATCAAGTCCCACCAATGTATTCAGCACTAAAACGAAACGGCACTCCATTATATAAGCTTGCAAGAAAAGGTATTGAGATTGAAAGATCTCCAAGGCCTGTGATTATTCACGAAATCAATTTCCTTGATCTCGAAGAAGCAGTTGCTAGCCTAGAGGTGTTTTGTTCTAAAGGCACCTACATCAGGACTTTAGTTGAAGACATAGGTAAATCTCTGGGGTGTGGTGGACACGTTGTTGAATTAAGGCGTACAGGGTTTGCTCATCTTGATCTCAGTGGAAGTAAAACCTATGAACAATTATCAAAACTTAAAGAGCAAAACATTGAGTCTCTTGATTCAGTTATCTTAAGTGCCGATAAAATGCTACCAAACCTTGAAAGTGTTTATTTAGACTCAGAGCAAACGAGAGACATTAGACTGGGTAAGAAAATTGAATATCTAGGTTTTAGTAATCCTCAAAAGCTCAAATTATATGATCACAATGAACAATTTATAGGCATTGGGGAAAGCAATCTAATGTCTGAAATCTTACCTAAACGGTTATTTGTTTAATCAGCAGATGACTCTATATGGGGATATTTAAATCCTAAAGTAACTCCGCGTACTATATAAAATATAATCATCGCGGCCCAGAGTCCATGGTTGCCAAAGCTAGGCAAAAGTACAACTAAGGCGACCAAGTAAATACTAAAAGAGACAAACATCATATTACGCATGTCGCCCGTTCTCGTAGCACCTATGAAAACTCCATCTAGCATCCAGGCGGCAACACCCGCTAAAGGGGCAAAAATTACCCAAGGCAAATACTCATAACTAGCCATGCGAACATCCTGGGCTGTGGTCATAGTATGGATAACCTTATCACCAAAGACAAAAAAGGTCGAAGCCATTAGGATAACTAAGACTACACCCCATTGGCTGGTTATAACCACTGATCTACGCAAAAGACCTCTATTTTTTGCCCCCAACGCTTGACCAACTAAAGCCTCAGCCGCAAATGCAAAACCATCAAGCGCATAGGCTGTTATATGTAAAAATTGTATTAGCACTTGGTTTGCAGCCAAGATCACATCATCAAAGCTAGATCCTAAAAACATGAAGATGACAAATCCTGCCTGTAACAAAATTGATCTGATCATAATATCACCATTAACTTCAGCCATGCGCCATAGGCGTGCGCGATCAAATATTTGAATCCAGTTTTTCCAATAAACCACATTAAAACCATCACGCACCAACCAAAGACCTAAAGCAAGCCCTGACCATTCTGCAATCAATGTTGCTATGGCCACCCCTTCGACGCCCCAGCCAAGCTGTAAAACAAAGAAAAAGTCCAAAACAATATTTACACCGTTCATCAACAACTGAAGCAATAAAACAGCACGGGTCCTTTCCTGAGCAATCAACCAACCAGTGATGCCAAAAATAGCAATGGCAGCGGGGGCACTATAAATTCTAATTTGCAAATAATTTTTGGCGAAAGCTTCTACTTCTTCAGAAGCAGGTGCTAACTGGAATGCTCCCCATAACAAGGGTAATTGAACTGCAATAAAAAAAAAGCCTGCCCCAAAGCCAATGATTAATGCGCGTATTAATAGCGCAGAGGTTTCTGATTTATCGCCTGCACCAATGGCTTGAGCTGTAAGGCCAGTTGTACCCATTCGCAAAAAGCCAAATAGCCAATAGATTGCTGTGATAATAATTGCACCGATACCGACAGCCCCAATTAGCACGGCTTGACCCAATTGCCCGATAACAGCGGTATCAACCACTCCCAAAATTGGTACAGTTGCATTAGATAGTACAATTGGAATAGCAACGCTTAAAACTCTCTTATGGTTTAGCTTTGGTTGCATTGTTTTCATAATAATTAAGTAATAATTATTAAGTATAAAAATACATTGAGCGAAATTTATCAGCTAGATGCATTAACTTAAGTCAAAGAATTTCTGTAAAAGCAATCTCAAAACCATTGACTTTGTTTTGTATTTTCTTAGTAGTGATATGTTGCTACATTATAATTTGTAACCATGAAGATCCATGATCAATTAGGTATAAACAATACAAGGGAATTATTATGAAGGTTTTAGTAATCGGCTCAGGGGGGCGCGAACATGCCCTTGCTTGGCAGTGCGCTGGTTTTGAAGAGGTTCGGCATGTTTATGTTGCGCCGGGAAATGCAGGTACTGCATTAGAACATAAAATATCAAACATTGAGATAGAATCTGAGGATATTCCAGCACTTATAAAGTTTGCTAAAAGTGAAGTTATAGATATCACAATTGTTGGCCCCGAAGCTCCTCTTGTAATTGGCATTGTGGACGACTTTCGAGCCCAAGGGTTGGCTATTTTTGGGCCCACCCAACTAGCCGCTCAATTAGAAGGCTCGAAGGCTTTTTGTAAAGACTTCCTGCATAGAAATAAGATTCCTACGGCCTTTTATCAAATATTTACGGAAGAGGAATCAGCCGTTCATTATGTTAAGGAAAAAGGGACCCCTATAGTTATTAAAGCGGACGGTTTGGCAGCAGGGAAGGGTGTTATTATTGCTAATACAGAACAAGAGGCAGTTGATGCTATTCACGATATGTTGCAAGGAAATCGTTTTGGTAACGCTGGGACGTGTGTTGTAATTGAGGAGTTTTTAGTTGGCGAAGAGGCAAGTTTTATTGTCATGGTAGATGGAAAAAACATTCTGCCAATGGCAACTTCACAAGACCATAAAGCTCGAGATAATGGTGACAAAGGACCAAACACTGGAGGAATGGGAGCTTACTCGCCCGCACCAATTGTCAGTGAAGGCATTTTTAAGGACGTGATGGATAATGTTATTCGAGCCACTGTCAATGCGATGGCATCAGAAGGCGTTCCCTACACTGGCTTTTTGTACGCGGGATTAATGATTGATGAGAGTAACAAGGTAAAAGTATTGGAATACAATTGTAGATTTGGTGATCCAGAAACACAACCTATAATGATGCGTTTGAAATCTAATCTTGCTTCACTATGCATTGCAGCGACTCAAGGTAAGTTAGATAAGGTTGCTGCTGAGTGGGATGAAAGGGCCTGTTTGGGAGTTGTAATGGCAGCCGATGGTTACCCAGAAAAATATGCCAAGGGCGAAAAAATTGAACTCCCAAATGATTCGGTCAATACCAAGATTTTTCATGCAGGCACGAAGTTAGATAACAATAATATCTATAGCAATGGTGGACGAGTTTTGTGTGCAACCGCTTTGGGTAAAGATATTCAACAAGCGCAAACAAAAGCGTACCAGTTGCTAGATAAAGTTGACTGGCAGGGTGCTTATTACCGAACAGATATTGGCTTCAAAGCAATTGAATCATAGTTCCGATTTAAGAATCGTTGGTGTCGATGAGGCTGGAAGGGGTCCATTAGCGGGTAGTGTCGTTGCTGCAGCCGTTATTTTACCGCCCGATTTTCATCTATATGGTTTGACAGATTCAAAAAAACTGAGCGTAAAAAAACGTGATTCACTCTATCAACAGATTACTGAGAAATGCGACTGGTCTATGGCCGAGGCAAGTAGTATTGAGATTGATCAAATTAATATCTTGCAAGCAACCATGTTGGCAATGAAGAGAGCTATTATTGATTTACAGGAAAAATATTCCAAGTGTAGAGGTAAAACTATTTTCAATGTAATGGTGGATGGTAATCATTGCCCAGATGTTCCCAACTGTATTGCAATCATCAAAGGAGATTTAAGTGAGCCAGCAATTTCGGCTGCATCTATCATCGCAAAAGTGACTCGAGATCGGCAAATGAGAGAATTGGATACACAGTATCCGCAATACGGCTTTGCTCAACACAAGGGTTATGGCACTCGGAAACACCTCATTGCTTTGTCAGAATATGGCCCAATAAAAGGTATTCACCGACACTCTTTTAGTCCGATAAAGGAGTTTAGTTAGCGTTAAGTTCGTCAATCTGTTGCTGAAGCGCTGCTTGTGCAGCTTCGAGTTCTGCCTTTTTAGCTTCGAGTTCTGCCTGCCTTTCTGCTTCCACTTTCCTTTTGTTATCTCTTTCAATTTCTGCTGCAGGGCGAACCAATAAATAGTTAAATAGTTTAACAACCTTGTCAACATTTTTTGCTTTGGTGACTAAATTGGTTGCATGTTCCGCTTCTCTTTTGGTGACTGATCCCATTAAATATACTGTTCTTCGTTCAGTCATGACGCGAACATGTGTTGGATGAAAGACTTCTTGGTTAAGAAATAATGTTTCAATCTGTACAGTAATGATTCCATCTTTAGCTCTTGACAAGTAACTACTGTTTGGCATAACCTCAACCTCATTAATGAGTTGTTTCATTTTTGGTGCATTTTTCTTGATTTGTTTTTCAAGATATTCTCTTGCTTCAGTGCTTGGTGCTTCACCAGCCATTAATACAGCTTTGTTATAGACCATGAAGTTAATATGCATATCTTCAAGTATTGTATCTTTTCTGAGAATGCTACTAAGGTTCATAGCAAGCGTTTTGTCATCAAGAATTTCACCAACACTGCGACGATCATTTGACATCGTAGCGACCGTAGTTACAGCGGCTGCACCTTGGACTATAGGCGCACATGAAGACAAGATAAATGATGCAACTAATAAGGTGCATAATAGTATAACTTTTTTCACTATTACTCCTTGCACCCAAACAGGCGCAGTTTCAAATTAACTTAAATAATATTTTAAATCAGATTTAATACTATTAACATCAAAGCAACACATAAATTTTGATAATTAATCCATTAATCAAGCATAATGATGTTTGTTTTCAATTAATCTAATGTTAATCTTAGCTTTAAGTTAAATATATGACAGGAACACTCTTCATTGTTGCCACACCAATTGGTAATTTAGATGACATTACATTTAGGGCTGTTGAAATCCTAAAAAGTATTGATATTATCTTAGCAGAAGACACTCGACACAGTAAAAAACTATTGAAACATTTAAATATTGCAAAGCCCATTCGCGCTTTTCATGAACACAACGAACGAGAAAAAACGAAAGTTATCATTAGTGAAATACGTTCTGGTAAATCTATTGCTCTAATAAGTGATGCAGGTACGCCACTTATTAGTGATCCTGGGTATTTTTTAGTGGCTCAAGCAAAAAAAGAAGGGTTAAAGGTTGTTCCCATTCCGGGTCCAACTGCACTAATTACTGCTCTATCTGCCTCAGGTTTGGCAAGTGACAGCTTCACTTTTTTAGGTTTCTTACCAAGTAAGCAAACTGCAAGAGTAAAACTATTAAAAAGTCTTGTTGGTCGAACTGAGACGAGTATTTTTTATGAATCTCCTAAGCGTATATTGGCGACCTTAACTGACATGCATTCAATATATGGGGATAGTCGAGAAGTCTGCCTTGCTAAGGAGTTAACTAAGGTATTCGAGACAATCCAAACAGGCTCAATTCCAAATCTAATTGACTACCTTACTATTGATCAGAACCACCAGAAAGGGGAATTTGTGATATTGATTTCTGCAACTGATAAAATAGATATAGCAGAGGCTGAAACCCAATTGAACTCTCTGTTGCCCATTCTTTGCGCTGAATTGGGTGCATCAAAAGCGGCCAAGTTAGCAGCTAAAATTACCGGCATTGATAAAAAACAATGCTACAAGAGGGCCTTAGATTTATGAGCAGCTTTTATAAACACCACATTTTTTTCTGTAACAATATTCGCACAAATGGTAAGCAATGCTGTTCACAAAATGGCGCCAAAGAACTCTACCGTTATGCCAAGGATCGTTGTCGCGAGAATTCGATGCTGGGTGAAGGTCGTTTTGGTGTTAGCGAATCTCGCTGTTTAGGCCGCTGTGAGCACGGACCCGTGGCTGTGGTTTATCCTGATGATGTTTGGTATCAATATATTGACGAAGAAGATATTGATGAAATTATTGAATCACACTTAGAAGGTGGAAAAGTAGTCGAGCGTCTTATAATCAAATAACTTATACATAAAGTAGGCTTTTAGTTCTGTAAAGAAACTTATAAAAGATTCATGCTTTCTAGTATGTATGGATATAAATTATTAGCCATCACCTGGATTCCCAAAGCATTTGGATGTTTATAATCATTCTGTAAGTATTTTTTTTCCAAGGCTATGCCTTCAAGCAAAAAAGGCATAAAAGTCAAGTCATGTTCTTCAGCAATTTCTCTATACATTTGATCAAACCTTTGTTGATAAATCCCCCCCATGCTTTTCGGCGAGCGCATCCCAGCAAGTATAACTTTTGAACCACTTTCATTGATTTTTGAAATCATAGTATTGAGATTTTCCTTGATATATTTAGGATCTATACCACGCAACATATCGTTCGCACCTAGACACAATATAACTATATTTGGGCTTTCTCCAAGAGACCAGTCTAATCTAGCTAGACCATTACTTGTGGTGTTGCCAGATACACTTGCGTTAATTATTAGAACTGCAGTCTCTTTAAGGCTGAATTTTGCAGCCAATGCTGAAGATAAATTTTCGTTTTGATTTAAGCCATAACCAGCCATGAGACTGTCGCCATAGAGCATAATTGTAATTTGTTTTGCAGCGAGAGTATTGAGTGATATTATGAATAATAAAAATAAACAGAATAACGACTGAAACCCTTTATTTTTTGAGATAATCATCGGCTGTTTATTATATGGTATTTGAAGAAATGAGTGCAGCTATAGAATTTAGTAATGTTTCCTTAGAATACGGTTTAGGTAATGAACTGATAAAGGTATTAAAGTGTATTAGTTTTTCGGTGAATTCCGATGAAACTGTATCAATAGTCGGTCCGAGTGGTTCCGGAAAAACATCAATTATAATGCTCGCTGCGGGATTAGAAAAATCCACAGAAGGCTCTATAAAAGTCCATAACCAAGAGATTACCAATCTTAAAGAAAATGATCTGTCCCAGATAAGGCGGCAAAATATTGGAATTGTATTCCAGTCATTTTATTTAATTCCAAATCTAACGGCCATCGAGAATGTTTTACTTTCATTGGAAGCAAATCAAAAATATAATTTAGATAACGAAGCCAAAGAACTATTGGGAGAGTTTGGTCTCTCTCATCGAATTAACCATTTGCCAAGCGAACTTTCTGGAGGTGAGCAACAAAGAGTTGCTATTGCTCGCGCCTTGATTAATAAACCTAAAATCATCTTAGCGGATGAACCAACTGGCAACCTAGATGGTGAAAACTCTCAAATTATGATGAAGCTACTTTTAGACTACACGAAAAAAAGTAACACCTCACTTGTTCTGGTTACACATGACACTTCATTGGCACAACGCTGTGACCGCATTATTGAATTAAATGATGGCAACATTGCTTAATTATCAACAACTTTCTTTTATCCATCGTTATGCGATGAGGGATATAAGTCGGAGTTACAAAAAACTCTGGGTAATCAGCACGACACTATTTATTAGTCTGCTGCTTCTGTCATTAACATTCTCAATCAAACAATCTATGAATGAGGAAATCCAGGCTAATTCAAAAGAATTACTAGGCGGTGATATTCAAATAAATAGTGGCATTGAGCCCTTATCTACTAACACTCTTGAGAAGTTAGCTCAACTAGGCCAAATTAGCGAGATGATTGAACTTGGGACAATGCTAACAAAACAAGGGGAGACTCCAGTTTTTACTCAATTGAGAGTAGTGGACAGCCAATATCCTTTATATGGGGTCATGAAAACTACACCAAAAGATGCCGCTCAAAAATTATTTCTAAGTGAAGCAAAACCTATAGTTTTAATTAATGAAAATATTCAAAACCAACTGCAACTTAATGTTGGTGATGATGTCACAATTATGGGGCAGAATTTTGCAGTTGGAGGGGCAATCTCTTCAGTCCCAGATATAGCTCAGAGTGCTGTTTTTGGTGAATTTGCAATTATTAATAAAGCTCAATTTGACAAATTTAATCTCAAGACTGGTGGTAGTTTCTTGCATCACCACTATCGTCTGAAAATAAGTCCAGATAAAACTACTGAAGGAATAATTAATCAGATAGAGATAATCTTCGCCGATGATAAGAGTGTTGAAACTAGGCTCCCTAAAGACAGTGTTCAAAGTCTTCGCAGTGCAATAGACAATTTTTCAAACTTCTTAAATTTGGTTGCTGTTAGTGCAATGATTATTGCGGGGATTGGAATTAGTAATACTTTATTGTCCTTTGTTAATCAAAGAAATGTTAGCATAGCAGTAAAAAAGTCACTTGGATTCTCTTCAAAAGTAATCCAACTTATATATTTTTACGAGATTATTCTTATACTAATTGTGACCTCAATTTTGGCTTACTTTATTGGCGTATTGAGCCCAATATTAGCAAACAGTTTAATTCCTCAAGCTTACGGTATTGAACTGCAACCAACCTTCAGTCTTTTGAGTTATTTAAACATTGCTTTTATTGGCTTGTTGGTGGTTTTAATTTTTTCAATACCATCGCTCTACTCAATCAACTCAATTAAAGCAGTCGCTCTTTTTCGCAATACGTTTCAACCAGTAAGCCTTCATTTTTCAACCAAGAATATTTTTTATTTAGTTATATTGATAGCAGTTTTGGTTTGTTATTTTGTTTTACAAACACAGCAACAGTTTTTCACCTTAGTGTATTTCTTTGCATTTTTCGCAACTATATTTATTTTTTATGGAGTATCAAGATTATTGATATTCTTTTTGAAGCGAGCTTCTAGTTTATCTAATAATAGTTATAAGATTGCTTATAGAAATATTGTGGCTAAAAAATCACTCGCTCCTATTATGACAATTTCTCTAGGTATAGGACTGACCTTGCTTTTAACCATTAGTTTTGTAGCAAATAATTTAAAAACAGAAATCTCACAAAGTATTCCTTCTATTGCCCCTGACATGTTTTTTGTCAGTGTTAATAAAGATGACAAAGATAACTTGGAGGCCTATATTAGGAAATTAGATCCTGATGTTGAGCTTGAATTCATGCCAATGGCAGGTGCCACATTTGTTTCAATTAATGGTATTCCAATAGAGACTATCGTTTCCCCAGATAACCGATCATCTTGGATTGTTCAGGGCGACAGGAGAATATCTTGGCTAGAAAAGCCTCCAAAAGATAACTCAATAGTCAAAGGAGAATGGTGGGATTCAGGAGCTTCCGATGAAATGTTTATCTCGATGGATAGCAGAGCAGCGTTTGATTTGGGAATGGAGATTGGTGACAAGATTACACTCAATATCCTAGGCAGAGATGTTATTGGTGTTGTCAAGAATTTTAGAAAAGTTGATTATCGTGATATTTCTATTAACTTTGCAATTATTATTAATAAAGCTTTTGCTGATAAGCTTCCATTTGAATATGTAGGGACGCTTAAGTCTAATTTGTCAACTGATCAAATTCAAACCAAAGTTGTTGAACAATTTCCAAATATTTCAGTTATAAAGATTGATAGAATTCTATCTAAAGTAAGCGAAGTTTTGAATAAAATTTTTATTGCGGTAACTGGAATATCTTTGGTAGTAATTGTCATAGGATTAATTGTGATTGTTAGCGCAGTATTAGTTCAAACCACTTTTCGCAAATACAATAATCTAATTTATAAAATACTCGGAGTTGATTTTCCGACCATAATAAAAGCAATGACTATAGAGTTTGCTATTATTTATTCAACTTTAATCTTCTTTGCTATAACGGTAGCTGTTTTAGGTTCATATTTTGTCGTTGAAAATACATTAGGTTTAGATTGGACTTTTGATTCTACATTAACACTATGGATAGTATTAGCAACAGCTATAGTTGCTTTTGTACTAATTGTTATAGCCAATAAGAATATTTTTAGCCCTAAGGTTTATCCTCTTATTAGGAATGAGTAATTTTCTAATAAACTGACTCTCAAATTATTTATAGGAGGGAGGAGAGTTTTTGGTAAAGATTAGCTACTTTTTCTTCTAAATCAACAATCTTTGAATTGTTTCCAATAATATCAGTGGGCAGGTGATTATTCAGTTGAAGGCGCTGCTCTCGGCTAGCTTGTGCGAGCAACATGGCTTCAGCTTTTGATTGATCAATTTGTTCTCTATTCATGAGTCGCCTGATTTGATTGTCAACCTCACAATCAACTACAATCGCTCTGTCAAAAGGCTGCCAAAGGTTTTTTTCGACTAGAAGTGGGACGACTACGATAACGATGCCTTTTGTACATGCATCCATAGCGGCTTTCATTTTTTGTAAAATTTTTGGATGTAGGACTTGCTCAATGAGTGCTCTGTTGCGTCCTTTTTTGAACAGCTCATCTCTCAAATATTTGCGGTTAAGCGTTCCATCATTTGACAAAATAGAATTGCCAAAATTTTCTATTAATTCATTAAGACCTTTAGTACCTGGTTCGACAACTTCTCTTGCAATAACATCTAAATCAATTATTAAACAACCGTAACCTTCCAATAGGGCGCTGACTTGACTTTTCCCTGAAGCAACACCTCCTGTAAGAGCAACTTTAAGACTTGTTTTTGCCATTCAAAGTATAAGTGTAATAAAAGACATCACTAAATTTTATATTGAAAACCTATCCGATGAAATGTGAATGAGATAAATCAAGGCCTTATTTGGTAGTTTTGCTTGACTTTTTATTAAAATATTTCGATAATAGTCGCTCTTTTGGTTATGTAGCTCAGCTGGTTAGAGCACAGCATTCATAATGCTGGGGTCGGTGGTTCAAGTCCACCCATAACCACCATACA
>Ga0207963_1000593_pt1 | contig 19351 bp, 19 predicted proteins | sample Knorr_S15_td_NAD_FD_185604 | JGI IMG/M metagenome (GOLD analysis project Ga0207963, IMG submission 185604) | Marine microbial communities from Southern Atlantic Ocean transect - Knorr_S15_td_NADW_ad_2500m_LV_A (SPAdes) (version 2) | ecosystem: Environmental > Aquatic > Marine > Oceanic | place...
TTTTTTTCATAATTTTATGACATAGAATTGGTATGCCAATATTCATTTCTCAAATATAATATATTAATTCATATAGATGATATAATATATGTCATTGACATAATATATTATTTAATATTTTTTAGTATTAAATCTATATTTAACTATTTATTCTACTCATTTATAAGGAGCAAACATGATTCAATTTATTGTCCATGACGAGAATGATTCCGTTGGTGTTGTCACAGTTGAAGGACTCAAAGCCAACGACACAGTGACTGGATGGGTGATGGACCAAGACAAACTAATCGATATAAAGATTAATCAAGACATCCCAATTGGACATAAGTTAGCAATTAAAAAACTCAATAAAGATGGCACAGTTATTAAATATGGCGTAGATATTGGTCGCACAATCGCAAACATCGAAGTTGGTGACCATCTGCATGTTCATAACGTAAAAACAAAAAGGTGGTAATTATGAAATTAAGTGAAAAAATTAACGCATATCGTCGTGATAATAATCGAGTAGGTATTCGCAACTATGTTGTAATCTTGCCTGTTGACGATATCTCAAATGCAGCCTGCGAATCTGTTGCTAATAATATTAAAGGTACCATTGCTCTACCTCACCCTTACGGTAGGCTTCAGTTTGGCGAAGATCTAGACTTACATTTTCGAACAATGATTGGAGCGGGATCTAACCCAAACGTGGCTGCCGTTGTAGTGATAGGTATTGAGCCAGGTTGGACTCAAAAAATTGTTGATGGTATTGCTACAACTGGAAAACCTGTTCAAGGATTTGCAATTGAGAAAAAAGGCGACATTCAAACCATTGCTGATGCTTCAAAAGCAGCTTTTGATATGGTGCGCTATGCTACTGGATTGCAACGAGAGCCTTGCGATATAAGTGAGTTATGGGTATCAACCAAGTGTGGTGAATCAGACACAACTTCAGGTTTTGGTTCAAACCCAACCGTTGGTAATGCATTTGATAAATTGTATGAAAATAACAATACCTTGTTGTTTGGAGAAACCTCTGAAATTACTGGAGGTGAACACCTAGTTGAAGCAAGATGTGCTAATGATGCTGTTGCTAAAAAGTTTATGTTCATGTTTAATCGCTATCAAGATATGATTGAAAGATTTAAAACAGACGACTTATCTGAATCACAGCCTACAAAAGGAAACATTGAGGGTGGTTTAACTACTATCGAAGAGAAGGCTTTAGGTAATATTCAAAAGATTGGAAAAAAATGTCGCGTTGACGGTGTTCTAGATAAAGCAGAAATGCCAACAGGTAAAGGGCTCTGGTTTATGGATTCATCTTCAGCTGCTGGTGAAATGGTCACCCTTTGTGCAGCCTCTGGCTACGTTGCTCACCTTTTCCCTACTGGCCAGGGTAATATTATTGGCAACCCTATTTTGCCTGTAATTAAAATTTGCGCCAACCCTAGGACTGTTAGAACCATGTCAGAGCATGTCGATGTTGATGTGACTGGCCTCTTAAGCCGTGATATTGACATGGACCAAGCAGGTGATAAGTTAATTGATGTTATGATTAGGGTTGCTAATGGGCAAATGACTGCAGCAGAAATACTAGGACATCAAGAGTTTATTCTGACGCGATTATATGAGAGTGCTTAATTTATCAGGATAAATTTCTGGAAACAGCTTGATATGGCTTACATTGATTGTTTACATAATCTATATAGAACTTTTTAAATAACTCTTATAAGGAGTTAGGGATTGACCAATACATTGCATTTAGACAAAAAAGAAGCTTGGGATCTAGCTTTGAATGCCCTTCAACATAACCAGACATCAAAGGAAAATGCTAAAGATGTTGCTGATGCGTTAATCTCTGCTGAAATCGATGGTCAATCCGGACATGGCCTGTCACGTCTACCATCCTATATTGAGCAGTTATCATCTGGCAAGGTAGATGGCAATGTAAATCCCACTATTGTTAGCAGCAAGGGTGGTGTTATTAGGATTGATGCAAAGCATGGGTTTGCTTTTCCTGCACTTTCATTAGCAATTAATGAGCTCACCAATGCTACCAAAAAATATGGCATTGCGGCTGTTAGTGTATCTAACTCTCATCATTTTGGTCAAGCTGGAAGGCATGTTGAATGTTTGGCTGATTCTGGACTGATAGGTTTAATGTTTGGAAATACCCCTAAAGCAATACCTCCCTGGGGAGGAACCCAAGCCCTATTTGGAACCAATCCAATTGCATTTTCTGCCCCCCGTAAAAATGCCCCAGCTTTGGTAATTGATTTAAGCTTAAGTAAAGTTGCCCGTGGTAAAGTGATGTTAGCCAATCAAAAAAAAGAGCGAATCCCTGAAGGCTGGGCGATAGACGAGCAAGGCAATCCAACTACAAATGCACAAAAGGCTCTATCAGGTGCCATGCTTCCAATTGGCGATGCCAAGGGAAGCGCTCTGGCATTAATGGTGGAAATACTAGCTGCAGGATTAACTGGCTCTAAGTTTGGCTTTGAGGCAAGCTCGTTTCTTGATTCAGAGGGCGACTCACCAGATGTAGGACAACTGCTAATTGCCATAGACCCCAGTTTCTTTTCTGGAGATAGTTTTGCTGATCGCATGGAAACTATTGTCAGCGCGATACTTGACCAACCCTCGACGAGATTACCAGGCAGTAAGCGACTTGAAAAAAGAAAAGAGTCAAAAGAAAAAAAAATAGCTATCTCAAAAGAACTTTATGATGAGATTACCAGGCTAACAGAATCAATATTATGATCAATACAAGATGTAGTATGCAAACAACAAATTAATTAACACATAAATACAAAAAGGATAAAAATGGAATACTTAAAAAAAGCCCACAAGACTGCTGAAACTAACACCCAAGAAGCGCAAAAGGTTGTCAATGATATGCTGACTAATATTGAAAAACATGGTGAGCAGGCTGTCCGTGACTATTCTGCAAAACTTGACAATTGGAGCGGTGAAATTCTGCTTTCAGAAGATGAGATTAAAAAAATTATCGCCAAGGTCCCTCAAAACGTTAAAGACGACATTGATTTTGCATGTCAACAGGTTTATGACTTTGCTAAAGCACAACGTGACTCTATTGATGAATTCTATACCAAAAATAACGGTGTCGAGGCAGGGCAGAAATTGCTACCTGTAAATGTTGCAGGGTGCTATGTCCCAACTGGGCGTTATGCTCATATCGCCTCAGCCTATATGAGTATAGCCACAGCTAAAGCTGCTGGTGTTCCTTGTATAATCGCCTGTTCTACGCCGTACAAAGGCAAAAGCATCCACCCTTATGTCCTCTATGCTATGAAAGCTGCTGGCGCAGACTATATGATGACATTAGGTGGAGTTCAAGCAATAGCCAGTATGACTTATGGCCTATTTACAGGTAAAAAGGCTGACATAATTGTTGGCCCTGGAAACAAATTTGTAGCGGAAGCAAAAAGAACACTATTTGGTAAAGTCGGTATTGATGTCTTCGCTGGCCCTTCTGAGGTGGCTGTTATTGCAGATGAGACAGCCGATGCTGACGTTGTCGCTATCGACTTAGTAGGTCAAATGGAGCATGGTCATGAATCACCGGGCTGGCTGTTTACAACATCTAAAGAGATGGCCGAAAAAGTGATGGAATTGGTTCCTCAATACATCGATAAACTTCCGCCAACAGCTAAAGATGCCGCTTATTGCGCTTGGCGCGACTATGGTGAAGTTATATTGTGTGATTCCCGTGAAGAGGTTGTTCGTGTTTCAGATGAATATGCATCTGAACACCTAGAAGTGCAATGTCAGGAGCTTGATTGGTGGCTAGACAACTTGACTTGCTACGGATCCTTGTTTTTAGGTGAAGAGACAACCGTCACTTTTGGAGATAAATCATCAGGCCCAAACCATATACTCCCCACCAAAGGGGCTGGACGTTATTCAGGCGGATTGTCAGCACACAAATTTTTGAAAGTACTGACATGGCAGAGAATGGACCGAGAATCAACAAAGCATATTGCTCAAACTGCCTCTAGAATATCTAGGTTGGAAGGAATGGAGGGACACGCCAGAGCGTCAGATGTTAGATTAAGTAAATATTTTCCAAATGAAACATTTGATTTGGGCAGCCCAGTAAAGGAGTAGATTATATGGATTTAGCTAATTTTTCACTGAACAATAAAATTGCCCTAGTGACTGGTGGTAGCAGTGGCGTCGGCAAAATGATAGCATTATCACTAGCCCGTGCAGGTGCATTTGTCTGGATTGTTAGTACTCGAGATAATGCAGATGAAACCATAAAAGAGGTAGAAGCACTAGGCTCTCAAGCAGCATTTTTTCGAGTTGATGTTACCGATTCCAATAAATTAGAACAAATGCTATCTGATATCTACAGCGTGTCAAAAAAAATTGATATTTTAGTTAATGCAGCTGGAATAAATCTTAGAATTCCGGCAGAAGATCTATCACTAGATGATTGGCAAAAAACAATTAATATTAACCTAACGGCGCCTTATTATTTGAGCCAACTAGTTGTTAAAAAAATGAAAGAAAACCAGTGGGGAAGAATTATTAATATTGCTTCCTTGCAGTCCCTTCGAGCATTCGACAATAGCATTCCCTACGGTGCAAGTAAGGGCGGAGTGATGCAGCTGACTCGCGCATTAGCTCAGGCCTACTCTAAACACGGTATACTGGTTAACGCTATTGCACCGGGATTTTTTCACACTAAGCTAACTGAATCATTATTTCAAGACCCTGAAAAGTTAAAAGTTTTAGCAGCCAAAACAATGATGAATCGTAATGGTGAAGAAGAAGATTTATTTGGTATCAGTGTCTTTCTATGTAGTGATGCTAATTCCTATATTACAGGCCAAACAATATTTTTAGATGGAGGATTCACAGCACAATGATAAATTCAATGGCAGCAGTGGTTTATACCGCTCCCGAAGAAATGACTTATGTTCCTGAGTACCGATCTACTCAACAAGATCGCGATGATGACATTTTATTACGCATTGAGTCTGTAGGCATCTGTGGCTCCGACATGCACGCCTACCACGGCAAAGATCCGAGAAGAAAGCCAGGTCTTATTCTGGGTCATGAGTTTTGTGGAGAAATCGTTGAAGGACAGAAGCGGGGCCAAATAGTTACAGGCAACCCATTGATTACCTGCGGTATATGTGATTATTGCTTGCAAGGTCGTGACAACTTGTGCAGTGATAGAGATATGATTGGCATGAATAGGCAGGGTGCATTTGCTCAGTATATGACAATTCCTAAACGCTGTTTAATTGAGGCGCCAAAGGATATGGATCCAAACCATATCGCTCTAACCGAGCCTGCAGCAACCGTAATACACGCTGTTAATATTGCAGTGGAAGAATCCTACCTTCCCATACAAGAGTGTCAAGTTTTAATTATTGGTGCCGGCGCTATTGGGCTGCTGACAGCATTACTATTAAAGTCTTATGGCGTAAAAATGCAGGTTTTAGAGACTAACTTAGCTCGCCATCCATGCGTCAAGGAGCATGTCGGCATTAATCCGACTAATCCCCTTACTGAATCAATCCGTGATAATTCATTTGATGTTGTTATCGACTGCGTGGGCAGTGAAAAGACCAGCTCCCTATCCTTTGATACAGTCAAAACTGGTGGCGTTATTGTCAATGTCGGGCTACAGAGCTGGACAAGCAGTATCAACATAAGAAAACTAACCCTAGAAGAAATTAAACTAATTGGCTGTTACACCTACAGCATGGAAGATTTTAAATCTGCATTAAAAACAATAGAAAGAGGTGAGTTTGGTAATTTGTCTTGGATAAAGGAGCTTCCGTTATCCGATGCAAATCTTGCTTTTAGACAACTTCATGATGATAGAATGTCATCCGCAAAGGTTATCTTAAAGCCACATTTATAAACAAATGCATGCAAAATTATGAGCTTAACAGATCTTAAATTTAAAATTGACCCTAACATCAAAACGCCAATGTGGCTTCAGATTAGGAATGAACTATTTGATTGCCTTTATAAAGATATCTTAAGGCCTGGACAACTTATTCCTAATGAAAAAACCCTAGTAGGCCTATTTAATGTATCGATTGGCACTGTTAGAAAGGCCATCGGAGCTTTGGAAAAAGAAGGTATTTTAATTAGAAAACAAGGCCTAGGAACTTTTGTTTGCCAACATGACGACCGGAGTTTCCTATTTAAATTTTTTCATATTTTCTTTAATGATAGTGACGTAAGGCACATTCCTGAAGTCGAACTGGCCTCTTTCAAAAAAGAAAAAGCCAACAAAACTGAAATGAAGTTGTTAAACATCCCAAAAGAAAACGACAAGGTTTTTCATATCTATAATAAATTAGGCTTTCAAGGTAAAGTCCACTCGGTTGACAAGATTGTCATTGCTGCAGCTAAATTTTCATTATTAACTGAAGAAATTCTCGTTAACCGTCATAACACTATATACAACCTATTTCAAAATAAATTTAATGTTTTTATAACACATACCTCTGAGAGAATTAAGGCAACCTTGGTGGACAAAAAAATTTCTCAAATGTTAGGTATCGAAATGGGTACACCTATTTTAAAAATTGAGCGCCTTGGTTATACCTACCATGACGAGATTGTTGAGTTACGAACTTCCTATGTTAATACAACTGAAGTTGAATACATTCGGGAACAGTACAGCTTAGTCGGAGAATAAGCTCATATCAGTCATTGACTTATCTTTTGTTTAATTGCCATACCAATAATTTGGCAGCCACAATACTATCTGTGGAAATACAATAATCAACATTAAGCCAACTACTTGGATGCCCATAAATTGCATCATACCTTTATAAATATCTGTTAAATCCCATTCCGGGACCACCCCTTTCAAAAAATAGGCCGACAGAGCAACCGGCGGTGAAAGCCAGGCTGTTTGTAAATTAACTGCAACTAAGATTCCAAACCAAGTCAGATTAAAGCCTAGTTGTTCGATTAGAGGTAATATGATTGGCAAGATAATTAATACAATCGGTACCCACTCTAATGGCCAAGCCAAAAGGAAAATAAAAGCCATAATGATCAATAGTAAAACCATTGGCGGCAAATCTAACAACATCATCCATTCAGTTATCATGGTTGGCGTTCCCAACCTTGAAAATACTGAACCAAAAAAGTTTGAAGCAGCAACCAAAATCATTATTAGCGTGGTAATTTCAAGGGTCTTTAATAGGGCTTCTTGAAAATGCTTGAAAGTAAATTTTCGATAAACTACCGATAAAAATATTGAACCAACTGCGCCCATAGCAGCACCTTCAGTAGGGGTCGCGAGACCAAACAATATACTTCCAAGGGATGAACCCACCAAGAGAACCGGTGGTACTAGACCTTGAAAAAACTCAACCCAAACCTGTTTCATTGATGTTGGGCGAAGCTCCTCAGGTACGACAGGACCCAATGACGGATTTAGGTGGCACCTAATAAGTGTATAGCCGGTGTAGAGAATCGCTAACATCAAACCCGGCATGATTGCTGCAGCAAACAAGTCTGTTACAGGGACATTTAAAATAGGCCCCATAACAACCAGCATAATACTTGGTGGTATCAATATACCTAAAGTTCCACCAGCAGTAATTGAGCCAGCAGCCAAGCGCACATCATACTTTGCCCTATTAAATGTTTTGGCTGACATAATTCCAAGAATTGTCACTGATGCTCCAACAATTCCAGTTGCCGCACCAAATATAGTTGACACAAAAAGCACTGCAACAAATAGTGAACCCTTAGTTCTAGATAATGCCATCTGGACGGATGTAAACAATCTCTCCATCAAGTTTGCTTTCTCCATCATAATACCCATGAAGGTAAACAAAGGAATCGCTGCAAGCGTCTGCTCCAACATGCTCGCAGAGAAGTGAAAAGTCATCAAGTAAAAGACTAGATCACCGAAGCCAAGATAGCCAAAGACAACACCTAAAAAGATTAACGTAAAGGAGATAGGGAAGCCAATAAAAATGGCAAACAGCATTGCCGCAATTAAAATCATGCCTAGCACTTCTGGAGTCATGGCCATCTCCTATGTTTAATCGCATACACGCACTTGAGTACCTCTGATATGCCTTGTATCAAGAGCAATGCAATACCTATTACTAAAACACTCTTGATTGGACCCATGAGTGGCATCCATGCAGTATCCATCCCTTTTTCCATTTGTGACCAAGATTTATAAGCATACTTATAACAGGCATTTAAACCTCCAATAAGCCCTGGAAAATAAAACAATAGATACAAAGTGAGATCAACTGAGGCTTGCCTTTTGATAGACCATTTACGATACAAAAAGTCAGCACGAATATGCACGCCTTTTGAAAGCGCATAGCCGGCTCCGAGCATAAACATAGCGCCAGCAAACATTCTACTTATGTCGTAGGCCCACATCGTCGGGGCACTAAAGAAGTGCCTCGCAACAACTTCATAAAACATAGAAACAAACACTGGTACAGTCAGCCAACAAGCCATCTGTCCTACTCTTAAGTTAAAAAGATCAATCCCAAGAATTGTCTTAGCCATATACTTGGGCATATCATCAGGCATAACCCCAGTGTATGATCGCCCTTCAGCAACCATTTCATCAGTAGTATCTAACTGACTATAATCTTCCTCTTCTGACATATTGAATACCTTTGACTAAATAAAAAAGTGATGAAAAAACATCATACCTTTTAATAGGCCTAGCCGGCAAAAACCCCCAATTAGATTTTATATATAGAGTTGAGAATAGCTAAATAAATATATAAAAACAAACTGCATTGTACCAAACAAGAAGCCATTGCTGGTGGCAGGAGAAGCGCCACCAGCTAAAGCCGTCAAACTTAAAAAAGTTGCCAACAGTATTTACTATTGGCAACTTAGTTTTGGAAGAAGTATAGAGATGAATCTTTACTTCAGTGTATCAGCAAATGCTTTGCCTAGCTTAGCATTTGATGCTTGCGAACCAGCCCAGAAAGGCACTGCAATAACTGCAAAATCTTTTTGAGATTGCCAAACTTCTGCAAAGAAGGCGTTATCTGCAGCATTCTTTTCAAGCGTAGCATACGCAGCGTTCATGTAAGCAGGGAAGTAATCAGCTGGAGTATCCATCAGCTGTACACCCCAATTTTCTGTCAAGTCTTTCAAAGCTAAACCGTTTTGGTAGATACGATTAGACATTGAACGAATCAATGAAGCATCTGCAGCAATATTTATTGCAGCTTGATCATGCTCAGAAAAGCTATCCCAAACGTCGCCATTGATATACATGTCAGCATTCACAACAACTTGGTGAAGTCCTTCCAAGTAGTAGTACTTAAGAACCTTTTGGAAACCAAAGTCTCTATCTGGTTGAGGGCAGCACCACTCTGCTGCATCAATAACGCCTTTCTCAAGTGCAGGCAGAATATCTCCACCACCCATAGCTACTGCAGCGACACCAATGTCTTTGTATGTTTGACCTGGAATTCCAGGAGGTGTACGGAATCTTAGCTTACGGAAGTCATCCATATTATTGATCGGCTCTTTAAACCAACCAAGCGCTTCCGGTCCAACGGGTTGCAACATAAGGCCATGAATATTCATGCCCATTTCATCCCATAATTGATCATAAAGCTCTTTACCACCACCACTATGGAACCAAGAAATCCATGCGATATTATCAATACCAACACCAGCACCTGCAACAGGAGAACCAAACAACATCGCTGCTGGATGCTTGCCAGACCAGTAATGCGTCCATGCAAATCCACCATCAAGCAAACCTGCGTCTACTGCATCTAAAACATCATTATTTGGCACAACAGAACCGCCAGGGACAATCTCCATCAACACTCTGCCATCAGTCACTATCGCAACATGAGCTGCAAATTCTTTAAGCATCACAACTTCACTAGTGCTGCTTCCTATAACAGATTGTATTTTCAATTTTGTAACTGCCATTGCGCTTGAACTAAAGCTGAAAGCTAGTAACGCAGCGAACATTAAAACAACTTTATTTTTTAACATAAAAAACTCCTTTATTTTTTAACATAAAAAACACTTAATTAATGCAGTTAGATTAAAGATATTAACCCCATATAGCATTAAGTGGTAAACTAGTATACATCAATTTATATATATGAATTCATATATTTGAAAAATAATTTTGAGTTAAAATTAATAGCTATAATTTCAGCTATAAGACTAAATCACCAGAATACAAAATACATGAATAAAACTTATGACTATATCATTGTCGGTGCTGGCTCTGCAGGCTGCCTCTTAGCTAACAGGCTTTCCGCCGACCCAAACAATAATGTTTTGCTGATTGAAGCAGGTAGCAAAGATAATAGTATATGGCTCCATATACCAGTCGGCTATTTCAAAACCATGAATAACCCTAAGTTTGACTGGATGTATAAATTAGAGAAAGATAAAGGTGTCAATAATAGGCGAATTGATTGGCCAAGAGGTAAGGTCTTAGGTGGTTCAAGTGCATTAAATGGTTTGTTATATATCAGGGGTGACAAACACGATTATGATAACTGGGAAGATTTAGGCAATAAGGGATGGGGTTATGATGACATATTACCTTATTTCAAAAAATCTGAATGCCAGGAGAATGGCAAAAGTAAATATCATGGCGTTGATGGCGAACTCAAAGTATCAAACCTAAGGTTGAAACGAAAAATAGCAGAATATTTTATTACGGCGGCTCAAGAAATAGGCATACCCTATAGCCCAGATTGCAATTCCGAAAAGCAAGAAGGGGTTGGTTATTTCCAACAAACTTCATATAAAGGCTTTAGGAAAAGTTCATACAGGTCTTTTCTAACAAAAAAAATTAGGAAAAGAAATAATTTGACAATTACGACTGACACTCAAATGAGTAAATTAATTTTTTCAGGCAAGAAAGTGATTGGCGTTAAATGTATTCAAAAAGGAAAAGAAAGAGAAATTTACGCCAATTGCGAAGTGATTTTGTCTGCTGGCTCAATTGCATCACCACAAATATTACAGCTTTCTGGTATTGGTGATGCAAAATTATTACAAAAACTGGGCATTGATGTGATTCACAACAACCCTGCAGTAGGAAAAAACCTACAAGACCATTTACAAGTTAGAATGGTCTACAAAACAACCACAAGAACTCTAAATGATGAATTAAATACCTGGTGGAAAAAGGCAATGATTGGGTTACAATTTTTGTTCTTCAGAACGGGACCTTTAACTTTAAGCGCTAGTCAAGTTTATGCCTTTACTAATACAGCCTTAGATGGCTCTAGGCCTAATATACAATTCCATATGCAGCCATTAAGCGCCGACAAGCCTGGTGATGGCGTCCATCCCTTTTCTGCATTTACAATGTCAGTCTGCACTCTACGTCCTGAGAGCCGTGGCGAAGTAAGAATCAATTCCGCAGATCCAAGCCAACCCCCAACAATTATTCCAAACTATTTATCCACAGAGGGTGACCAAAAAATTGCAGTTGAATCCATCAAAGTGGCAAGAAAAATTGCCAAAGCCCCCTCTTTAAAAAAATATATTCTTGATGAATTCGTACCTGGTGAATCTTACACTTCAGATGAACAACTATTAGAGGCAGCAAAAAATAACAGCCAGAGCATCTATCATCCAGTTGGAACATGCAAAATGGGGAATGACGATAGCAGTGTTGTGGATGATCAACTAAAGGTTCACGGCATTTCTGGGTTAAGAGTTGTAGACGCTTCAATTATGCCAGAACTCATTTCTGGTAATACCAATGCACCAACGATGATGATCGCTGAAAAGGCTGCAGATATGATACTTGGTGAAAAATAGCTTTAATTAGTCAACATTTTTCCAAGACATCTTGCTGTAGATTTGACTTAATAAGTTTCATTCTGTATTGTTTAGCTAGTAACGTTAGTTAATCCATTAATAGGAGTTTTTTATCATGTCGTCATCTATTGCTGAATTTCGCCGAAGTAAACTTTTCAAACCTGCGATTATGGTTCCCGCCATGATCATGTTGGTCTTTTCATTCTTTAATTTGACTGCGCCTGCAGACCCAGTTCGAACTGCCTCAGCTTTCAATCTTGGTGTCGTCAATCAGGATGAAGGGCTGACTTTTCCTCCGATGAAACTAGCCACTATAGCGATGGATGGAATTGCAGGAAATCTACCTTTCACCGTCACTGAGCTTGATAATCCTGAGATTGCACGTTCTGCACTTGAGGCAGGTGAGGTAGCGACTGTGATACTCTTCCCTACAGACTTTTCTAAGCTTGCGGTTGGTGACAAAAACTTCAGTATTGAGATCTGGAATACACAGCATTTGACTGTTGCTGAAACACAAATGGCTTCGCAATTACCGATGATGGTCCAGATGGCTCTTTCTTCCGGTGTAGCGAATCTTCGACTTGCCATGTCTAAGGGTCAGATGCCTAGCCTTGATCTTACAGTTACTGCAAATGTAGAAACTCTACATAGGGCTGAAAGTACGGCAACCCTTCCAGCTCCTTTCGTGATGACTTTTACAAGTTGGCTTGCCGCTATGGTAGGGACAATACTGCTATTCCTTGCAACTAGTCAAATGGCTAGCATGAATCGCGCATACATCCGAACACTGGTTCCAGTAATGACAATGGGCTTGGCAAGTTTCGTTTTAGCACTAGTGGTAATCTTTACAACTTCTCAGTTAGAGCAGTTTATAGGGGTTTGGTTAAGTGTATGGATAGTATCTCTCTGTCTCGTCTGGCTTTTCATGGGAATTTTTGAATTGACGGGTCTTTGGTCTTTGCTTGTTATTCTTCCTACAGTTTTTTACCAATCCGTTCTCGGAGGTTCGATGGCTCCCGTTGCCGCTGCACCAGATTGGTTACGAGAGATTGGTGAAATAATACCTTTTGACTCGATAGGTGCGGCATACAGGGGTGTTATTTATGATGCAGGAGCAGGCTTACCTTTTATTTGGCTTTTAGGCGCTGCACTGATTGGCATCATTTTGATTTGGGGTTCAGCAATTGTTAAAGGCAGATAGTTAATAATCTTCTTTTTTTTTATCTATTTACAGAAGAAAATTTAACTATAATAGCTTTTTTACAAAAATATCTAACAATCTATTTACCAGGAGATAGGAATGCCAGTAGTTCACAAACATCTCATTATAAGAGCTGAAACACGTAAAACACCCAATGACCAAAAATGGGCTCATACATGGTTAACGGAATTAGTAAACAAGATTGGCATGCAAATATGTCAAGGCCCAATTACAACATACCTGGATATTCCAGGTAACCGAGGTTTGACTGGTTTAGTTATTATTGAAACCTCTCATATCGCTTTACATTGTTGGGATGAAGAAGACCCAGGTTTAATGCAGCTAGATGTATACACATGTGGCGATTTCAATACAGATGTAATATTTGAAGAATTAAAACAATTTGATCCTACCAAGATTGAATACAAATACCTTGATAGAGAAAAAGAATTAAAAGAAATTAATGTTAATGAAGTTTAATATTTCAAATTAATTCAATTTGTCCTGAGACTTTTATATAACAAAATCTAATAGACTATTAATATAGAATAATATAATTGCACTTACCTTCACTATATTGTGATCTTTGCGCTAGATTTAACATAATGATCATTAATCCATAAACTATGCACATTTGTATTCTCCACATTGGCTTCACAAAAGGAGATCATCAAAATCGCCACACAACCTCCCCAGAGCGTTTTATAGACTTACTCAAACCTTCACTTCCTGAAGCAAAATGGACTACTGTTCATTGCCTAGAAGGTAATTTACCTGATGATGCTAATGGGTTCGATGCTTATTTAATAACGGGTGGAAAATATTCTGTATTTGAGGATTTAGATTGGCAACATAAATTATTTGACTTTATTCGACAGATTTATAACAAAAATATTCCACTTTTAGGAATCTGTTATGGTCATCAAGCTATTGCACATGTTCTGGGCGGTCATGTTGAAAGATTTGATAATGGCTGGGGCGCTGGTGTAACAAAAGTGAATGTTATTAATCAACCACCATGGCTTCAACCAATAGCTGAAAAAATCTACTTATTAACTATGCATCAAGACCAAGTCACTAAAATGCCATCCGAAGCAACACGATTCTTAGGTAACCACTTTTGTCATAATTCTGGTTTTTATATCGATGATAGAGTTTTAGCGATTCAACAGCATCCAGAATTCACCCCTGAACTTTGTAGAGACTTGATTGTTAGACGAAAAGAGCGCATAGGAGAACAATACAAGACTGCACTTCAGTCACTAGAAATACAACATCAGGGGTCATATGTTGGGCAGTGGATGGCCAACTTTATCAACCAACGTAACGGACTTTAATTACAGCTACTATTTTTCCGATTTTACTCTCCGTTAAAAGTTGTCAATCTATATCAAGTCCACGTCGCAAAGTTTATAATAAGGTTTCAGAAATCTCAGTTACTACGTTAGTCTATTAAACATAATCATATTGAAGGATACTTTTGTGGCTACAATTCAAGTCAAAGACAAACCCGTTTCGACTGTTACTGTTGAAGATAATACAAAGTCATTGAATGGCAAAGCTGATGTTCCTTTAATGCTCAGCTTTCCTCATAGTGGTGAACACTACCCTGACGACTTTGAAACAAACCCAGAGCTGCCTTTTGAAATATTAGATTTTCCTAACGACAAGTATGTTGATGAGCTTTATCATGCCCGCTCTGAGTTAGGACTTCTATCCATACATGCTAATTTTCCTAGGACTTATATTGATGTCAATCGCCATCAGCATAATATCGATGTAAATATGATAAAAAATGGTGATCAATGGTATGGTCGCATCCACCCAACTGGGGTCAAAACTGGTACCACGCTGTTTTGGTCAAAAACCAAAGAAATATTCAATATTTATTCACGAAAACTTAGCCATATCGAATTAAAACAACGACTAGCTCAGTGCTTTGTGCCTTATCACCAACTAATGACCTATCATATTGAGCAGATATATCAAAATCACGGTAAAGCCTTTGTGCTTGATTGCCACTCAATGACTCAATTTGACAGCAAATTGCGTGGCAGAAAACAGCGACCTGAAATAGATATTGGTAATCGCCATGGTCAGAGTTGCAGTCCACAATATACTGAGTGCGTTGCGGACATCTTTAGCAGTCTCGGATACGACGTAAAGATCAATGGTCGCTTCCAAGGTGGGGAAATAATTTTGCGTTACGGATGGCCAGAAATTAATCAGCACATCTTACAAATAGAAATTAGGCGAGACCTGTATATGGATGAAGAAAGCCGAGAAAAAAACCAGCGCTTTGAAAAAATGCAACAGGATTGTAGCACCGTTCTGACCGAAATTAAAGCATATGTAGAGCAATCAGTCAGTTCATAAATGCCCTTAAGATTTTTAAATTAATAGTAAAGCATTGATAATAATAGATTATTATTAGGTCTGGCTAAGTGCTAACTTTATTAAGATACTTAGTTTAGGAGAAAATAGTTTAGTAAAAAAAGGAGAAAAAAATAATGAAACATATTAACTTTAAAACCGTCTGTTTTGTTGGGCTCTTCGCCAGCATGATGGGCTCTGTGTATGCAGATACATTGCGAATGGCGTATTCGGTCGCACCGAAAACGATAGATCCATATAAAAGCAGCGCCTCAGCAACCGCTTCATTAAATGAGCATCTTTATGAAGCTCTTGTTTCGCGTACCAATGAAAAACTGTTGGCTACATCTTACGGCTGGACAGATGACACTACACTTGTAGTCAACCTTAGGGAAGGTGTCAAATTCCATAATGGTGCTGACTTCACAGCTGAAGATGTTATTTATAGCTCATGTCGCATGATGTATAGAGTTGGCGGCAAGAAAAACATGCTCACAAGTGCGATGGGTCCAGTGACTGACGTGGTAGCGATTGATGACTATACCGTGGCCTTCAAAACTGTAGGTCTGTACCCAATACTCATTCAAAAACTTAAATCTTTGTCTATCTTGGACAGCGGCGATGCCGATCTGGGGCCGACTCTTAAGTTTGATAATACTGGTGACTGTGGCATAACACGTTACCCAACTAAAGATGAGTTTGCGACCGGTAAGTATGCAAACGGTACGGGCAAGTACAAATACGAGTCTTTCGAAAATACCGGCGATGCCGTCTTGGTACGTAACGATAATTATTGGGGTGAACCAGGCAACTGGGATCGCGTAGAAATGACTTCGGTAGCGAATTCTGGTGCACGAATGGCTGGACTACTTGCTGGAGATTATGATTTGATTGAGAACCCTACTGGTGAAGATTTACTGGCTTTGGAAGGTAACTCTGCCTATAGTTACTCAACTATGCCTTCTTGGCGCACCATTTTCTTGATATTGGATGTAGGAAGTGATGTCGCACCAGGAGTGACTGCTGCCGATGGAAGCAACCCACTAAAAGATATAAGAGTGAGACAGGCGCTTTCATTATCGATTGATAGAGATGCAATTGTAGATAAATTAATGGGTGGTAATGCAACCGTTGCTAGCCAGTTTGCACCAAGCTATCAAGATGGTGCGGATTCGTCAATGCCAGATATGGCTTACGATGTTGATAAGGCAAGGCAATTACTCGCTGAAGCGGGTTACTCTGATAGTATTACTATCGATCTCAGAATGCCAACTGGTAAGTATCAAAATGGTACTCGAGTTGGTCAAGCTATTGCTCAATACTGGTCTCGTATCGGTATTCAAGTTAATGTGGTAGCTGAGCCTTGGTCTGTATTTAGAAAGGGTCGTTCAGCTCGTGAGTTGGGTGTGTTTATGTACGGATGGGGTCACCCTCAAGGTCCTGCGCAGATGATTTCATATGCGTTTGGAACTAGGAATAAACCTCTCAACCTAGGTGGTAGTAACTACTCTAACTACTCTAGTCCAGACTTTGATGCAGCAATGACGGCATGGGCAGTAGAAACGGACGAAGCAAAGGCCTTTGAATATAATCAAGCGGCCATGCGTGTAGCTGTTGAGGATTTACCAGGAATACCTCTATACTACCAGCATAGCATCTGGGCTCACACAAGCGACATAAGTGTGAGTGGTCGACCTGATGAGCGTACCTTTGCTGACATGGCGAGTAAAAATTAAAGACCTATAGAAGTACACTAAATAGCCCCTCATGCAAGTAATCTGCTACACTTGTGTGAGGGGTTTTTTTATGAACTTTTTGTATCTAAAGTTTAATATAAAAATTACAATTATCCTTTTATAAGATTTACGCATAATGGACTCCTCCACTCAGCCAGAGCGTTTTTGGAGCCTAATTATTATAAAAACCCCAGAATTAGAGGCACACAATTCATGATTAAGTACATTTTAAAACGTCTTTGGCACAGCGGCATACTAGCAATCGTCATGTCGTTAATCGTTTTTTTTGGCCTGTACGTGGTTGGTGACCCAGTTGAAATGTTATCGGATGACGAGTTTACCGAGCAGGACAAAATCGAATTAGCCATTGAACTTGGACTTGATAAGCCACTTTATGAGCAATACTTTACCTATACAGGGGGTATGCTTCAAGGGGACTTTGGTACCTCGTTTGTCTACAATAGACCAGTACTTGATCTCATCATGGAGCGCCTTCCAGCCACATTAGAAATCTCCCTCTTAGCGATGGTTATTGGCCTTGGTATTGGCATCCCTCTCGGAATATTTTCCGGTATAAAAAACAATTCCAGAGCTTCGAAAATAATAAGCTTTTTCACAACCGTAGGTTACTCAACGCCCAATTTTTGGCAAGCCATAATTTTGATTATGGTGTTTGCGGTTTTTTTGCAATGGCTTCCGGCCTCAGGTAGAGGACTTACCAACTCAATGTTTGGTATCGAGTGGGCCTGGTTATCCCTTAATGGCTTACAGCACATGGCTCTCCCGGCAATTAATCTCGCGATTTACAAAATTTGTATGCAGCAAAGGCTTGCTAAGTCTGGAACCCAAGAAATCTTGTACCAAGAATATATGACCTTTGCTAGAGCCAAAGGAATAACAAGAAATCGCATTATTAGACGTCACCTTCTTCGCAATATTTTGATACCGATTGTTACCATTACAGGACTAGAAGTGGGAGGACTGATTGCATTCTCTACAGTCACCGAAACAATCTTTTCTTGGCCAGGTATCGGTAAATTATTACTAGATTCCATCCATATGATTGATAGGCCAGTTGTTGTTGCCTATCTCATCCTAATTACTCTGATGTTTGTCTTTATTAATTTTGTTGTGGATGTCATGTATGCATTTCTAGACCCACGTATTCGGCACCAAAAGTAACTACCTATGATTGATTACAAAAAAAAATTAGCTACATTAAACTTGCAAATAAAATCCATTTTCTCTGGTCACCCAATAGCAATTGCTGGTTTGATTGGCTTTGTTATGTTTGTTTTAACCGCACTTTTAGCCCCATGGATTGCACCACAAAATCCCTACGATTTGATGGTTTTAGACATTATGGATGGACTATTGCCTCCATTATCTAAGCTTGGTAATGGCACTACCTCTTGGCTTGGCACTGACGCAGTTGGTCGTGACATATTATCTGCAGTTATGTACGGGTTACGATTAAGTCTTTTTGTTGCATTTATTGCCACAACTGTTGGTTCCATAATTGGCGTATTTCTTGGACTTCTAGCAGCGGTCAAAGGTGGCTGGGTAGAGAGTGTTATTATGCGTGCCGTTGATTTAAAAGTGAGCTTTCCAGGCATTTTACTGGCGCTCATGATGTTGGCCATATTCGGAACCGGAGTCGATAAGATTATCTATGCCCTCATTATTGGCGTTTGGGCTAGCAAAGCAAGACTTACTCGATCCTCTGCGCTATCAGAGATGCAAAAAGAATATATTGATGCGGCAAGAATATCCGCTATTCCTAACTGGCGAATTATGCTGAAATTTTTGCTACCTAATAGTATTGCGCCTGTGCTAGTCATGATACCAATGTCACTTTCGGGCTGCATCGGTGCGGAAGCAACGCTGTCATTTCTGGGTGTGGGTGTTCCAATCACCGAACCGTCATTGGGATTATTGATCGCCAATGGTAATGACTACCTTCTTTCCGGAAAATGGTGGATTAGTATTTTTCCTGGTGTTGTTCTAGTCTCTCTGGTTTTATGTATTAATGTTGTTGCAGACAGAATTCGTGAACATAATAATCCTTTTTTAAAATCAATGAATATGCAATGAATAATACTCCACTTCTTAAAATAAATAACTTAACAGTCACCTACCCTTTGAATTCTGAAGGGAGTGATGTACTCAAGGCTCTTGATAATATCTCTCTTAAAGTAAATTCAGGACAAATCATAGGAATAGTTGGTGAAAGTGGTGCTGGAAAATC
>Ga0207963_1000594_pt1 | contig 19336 bp, 18 predicted proteins | sample Knorr_S15_td_NAD_FD_185604 | JGI IMG/M metagenome (GOLD analysis project Ga0207963, IMG submission 185604) | Marine microbial communities from Southern Atlantic Ocean transect - Knorr_S15_td_NADW_ad_2500m_LV_A (SPAdes) (version 2) | ecosystem: Environmental > Aquatic > Marine > Oceanic | place...
CGCGGTTACTGGGTGCATACCCACAGCTGCATCACCAATCAGGGCAAACCTTGTTGCTCTAAATTTATGAGCATAGACCCCAACCAAGGGGTACGAGTAGCGATCTCCTATCTGCTTCATTTGGCCTAATTTACCACCAAAACCATCGCTTGCCATCTTGCTAAATTGCTCTTCATCAAGGTCTAACATCTCATCTAACCTATCAGTTGGAACCGTTAATACGAAAGATGACACATTACCATTAAGTGGCAAAAGTGCTAACGTGTGGCCGTAATTAAAACACTCTAAGGCGACATGATTGTGAGCCTTTTCGTGTGACATCCTTGTTGTTATCATTACCTTGGAGAAGTCTTTCATAACCGAAGGTATACCCATCTTTCTCCTAATTTCAGAAAAACGACTGTCTGCCGCAACAACCAGTTTAGATTTAATGGTTTTACCATTAGATAGTGAAATTTCTGCGCCCGTATTAGTAGTATTAACAGCATCTACCATCAGCTCATTCAAAATCATCACATTGTCTGCTTGCGAGGCCCTTTCAAATAATGCCGCTCTAATCAAATAGTTTGGTACTAAATAACCCAAAGCTTCAATTGCGGATTTTTTAGCGTCAAAGTTCAGCAAAGAATCTGAACCGCCGTCAAATACTTTTGCCTCTTTTAATGGGCTCACCTTAGCTTCGTCAATAAGCGCCCAAACGCCAAGTTTTATTAATATTTTACGGGAATGATGAGTGAGTGCTATTTCGCGACCATCCGGCTTAGGTTTTGAAATTGATTCAAGCGATGACTTTTCAACTAGAAGAATATTCAAGTCCAAACCAGCCATAGAACAGGCAAAGCTAAGACCGGCAGGTCCACCCCCTATAATAACGATATCGTAATTCATCTCACTGTTGCGTTAATTTGATGAGGATTCATTTTAGCACCCTTTAAAAAATACATATTGACCGAATAAAAAACGGTCTTACTGAGTGATAACTTTGGATTCCTCGGTCTGCTTTAACCAATACTCACTTTTTTCTATATTTTTTTCTGTACCGATGCCTTCTTTATACATTTCAGCGACCTTTATTTGTGACTCTATATTGCCCTTCCTTGCAGCAATAATGTAGTACTCATAAGCCTTCTCAAGGTTCTTACTGACTCCCTTTCCGTTCTCATACATCTCAGCCAGATTGTGTTGTGCAAAAAGATAGTCCTGGTTCGCAGATAAGCTAATCCAGCTGAAGGCTTTCTCCAAATCCAAAGGTACCCCGATACCTAGATAATACATGGCTCCCAGATAGTACTGAGCTTTGGAGTGCGATTGGTTGGCAGCCTTGTGTAAATATTCAAGCCCCTTTACGTCATTTTGTTCAACTCCGACACCTACAATATGCATTATGCCAATAGCAGTAATTGCATCCAAATCTCCAGTTTTAGCTGCATGTTCGAAAGCCAGTAGCGCTTTTTCATAGTCCTGTTCAACACCGTCACCATAAAAGTAAGCTCGCCCCCTTTCGTAAAGACTAGTGTCTGCATTAACAGGGAACGAAGTGGCAAATAAAAGGGTTATTAATAATAAAAATTTCATAGAAGGAAATTGTATACGAAATACTACGTAACTGTGTAGTCTTAGATTAAACTTTTTACACTACGATTAAGTCCATTTAAACAAAACATGAGCCACTATTACGTTCAATGATATGCAATATGTTTACACGCCATTTCTGGGAACAAACTCTAATACTGTTGCATTGATACAATACCTCGGCATGCCGTCAGGTCCATCATTAAATACGTGACCTAAATGAATATCAGAACTAACAGACCTTATCTCGGTCCGAACCATACCAAAACTAAGGTCAAGCTTCTCATAAACCTCATTATCCACAGGCTTAGTAAAGGATAGCCAACCTGATTTAGACTTAAATCGATCAGCAGTATCAAATAGCGGCCTTCCTGAAAGCTTATCTACGAATATGCCTTCGGGGGTATCCTTAAATATCTCATATTGTTTGCAAAAACGTCTATCTGTTCCATCATTAAAGGCTACATTAAAGGCCTCGGAATCTTTACCCAGCTTGAATTCTCCTAAGGCTTGGTAAAACTCCTCAGAAGTCATAATCCCCTGGTGCGCCCAGACCTCTCTACCATCAACGATAAAAAATATAGTTGGCGTTGCCCAGGTCTCTGTGTTCAATTCAAACCCCTTCAAGGCAGATGCAGGGGAAGACCTCAAAGGAATGGTGCCTTTATATTTTGAAGTAACTTTTTTTTCAAATTCTAAGCAAAAAAGACAGGTCCCTTCTATCTCAGGCCCAATCACAATTATCTCTTTATCCCCAAGGGGAACTATGTCATTTTTAGCAATTTTAGACAACGACTGGTTTAGAAAGCTCACACCTGTCGAGTAATCAGGACAGTAACCGTTAGGATTTTTCAATAAATAGTTTTGATGATAGCTCTCTGCTGGCCAAAACTTTTCTAATGCACCCATCTCGGTTACAATTTGCCCATAACCTTGAGCTGTCAACAGTGTTTGAAATTCTTGTTTAGTTCTATAAGCTATCTCTTTTTGTTCTGGAGTTGTCCAATAAATTGCAGAGCGATAATTGTTGCCTACATCATTTCCTTGTCTGTTGAACTGAGTAGGGTCATGAATTTCCCAAAAGTTTCTGATTAAAGACTCAGTTGAAACTTGACTTGAGTCATAAATAACTCTGACTGTCTCGGTATGATTAACCAAATCATTGTCATTTCTTGCCTTCTCTTCGGCTGAAAGACCAATATTTTTTAAAATATCTAGAAAAGTCCCGGTTTGTGGAATGCGATTATTGAGAACGTCCTCATAGCTAGGGTGTTCATAGTTGCCTCCGGAGTATCCAGAAACAACGTCAATGACACCGTCAATGTTTTCAAAGTTTTTTTCAACACCCCAAAAACAACCTGCCGCAAAAAAAATTTCTAATATCATTGTCTTTATCTACCAAATAAAGAAATATTATTGCAAGTCTACACTCTAAATGCAAGTGTCGAATGTTTTATGAGTGAAGAAAAGATGAAGATTATAGAGTGGTAGTCGCGGTCAGATTTGAACTGACGACTTCCACCTTGTCGAGGTGACACTCTAACCAGCTGAGTTACGCGACTACGAAGGGGTTTATTATACTGCCTCGAAAACCGAACGGATAATTTTTTGTATGTCACTTGCCGCTTGATAACGGTTTTCAGCATTTTTGATTGGTCGTCCAACAACAATGTAGTCGGAACCGCTTTTAAATGCTGTAGCGACATCAACTACACGCTTTTGGTCGTCATCATTTGCAACCGGGCGAATTCCAGGAGTAACAGCAATTAACTTCTTGTCTACATATTTTCGAATGTAGGGCACCTCTAAACCTGATGAAACAACTCCATCACAGCCAGCCTCAAACGCACGTTTAGCGCGTGAAATCACTAATTCCTGAACATCACAATCAAATCCCAGATCATCTAAGTCGCCTCGATCTAGACTGGTAAGCGCAGTTACTGCTAATATTTTTAAATCATTCTTGTTTTCTGCAGCCTTTTCCATCATCGCCTGGTTGCCATGAATGGTTGCAAATGTAGCGCCATAGTCACTCAGTCTTGCTATCGTTCGACCTACCGTTTCAGGAACATCGAAAAACTTTAAATCAACAAAAACTTTTTTGTCTCTTTCTGTAAGCCAATTTAGCAGTTCGAAGTAGCTACCTGTCATCAACATTTCCATGCCGATTTTATAAAAATTTACACTGTCATCGAGTTCAGTGACGATGTCTTTAGCTTGGTCAATCTCTGGTAAATCTAGAGCGAAAATTAACCTATCTTCTACATTAATATCTTTCATAAAAGCCTCATTAAAACTCTATAACTCATAAACTCAATTAGCCATGTAAATCTGGTTTAAAAAATTATACTTTGATTTCATAGACGATAGCAGTCAACAACACAACAAGTTGTCTGAGGTTTTACCCATGAAATACACCTTAAAGGTTTATGATGTAGCTTAGGAACTCAATTGTTAGTCAAGCGAGCTAACAGTCACCTTAATTTTAATGACATCGTCATAAGGTCTTTTTTTGCTTGTAAATGATAAATCACGACCTTCATAATCGATATGAACTAAATAATGAGTAAGCTTTTTCACGTAGCTCGTTTTAACCTTTGTTTCACAAACCTCTTGGCTGACCACAACTTGGCCAGTTGAGTTTGCTGTCTCTGCATCATGTGCTATAGAAGCACCTAAAAAAATACCGGCAAGAGTCATGACATCTCTGGCATCATCACTCCCACCAAGTGTGTTACCAATCGCGCCACCGAGTATCGCTCCCATTATCTCGTTGGTGGCACTACCGTCACCTTGATTCTGTAAGGTCTCTTTTATGTAACATTCCTGATAAGGCTCTTCAGTCCTGTATTGTTTATAAACTTTCTCAACAGAGGTCACAGTTGCATAGTCAACATAACTACCAGCCATCGCCAGTTGTGTGCCAAGAAATAACGATATCAGTACCAAACTTTTTACAATTATTTTCATACTCATTCTCCACTATCTTTTAGCCCCTATAATGTAAATTATATACCTTTATTGATTTTTTTCATTGAATTTAGCTAACAATACCCTTTACTATGTTTATGACCCGATGTGTTCCTGGTGTTGGGCATTTAAACCAGTCTGGGATAAAGTTAAAGAGACACTATTAGGAAAAGTGAAGGTGGACTACCTGCTCGGTGGATTGGCGCCAGACAGTAACGAACCGATGCCCATTGAAACCCGTGAATACGTCAAGGGAAACTGGAAGAGAATTCAGGGGATGATTCCAGACATAAGATTTAATTATGATTTTTGGACATCCTGTGAACCAAAACGCTCAACATATCCTGCCTGCAGGGCGGTGATTTGCGCCAAACAGCAGCACCCTGATTTTGAAAATTTGATGATCTATGGTATTCAAAAGTCTTACTATCTAGAGGCTCAAAATCCTTCAAACGACGATGTATTGATTAACATTGCAGAGAGCCTAGGGCTTGATACTGATAAATTTAAAATAGATTTAAAATCATCACAGGTAAATGAAATTCTGCTTAATGAAATTAAGCTTGCTAGATCAATGGATATGAATTCAATGCCTTCTTTAGCTTTGCAAATTAATGGCACCCTGAAAGTAATTGATATTGACTACCTAGATGCTAATTACATTGTTAAGCAAATAATTCCTTGAAATAATAGCCATAACTGGCAATAATAGGAGTCCTGCCTTGGTAGCTCAGCTGGATAGAGCACTCGCCTCCTAAGCGAGGGGTCGTGAGTTCAAATCTCGCCCAGGGCACCAAACTTTTGAACAAGTTTTATCTACTCTACGGCGAATAATCTAATCTTTTGTGATAAAAAAATTGTCACAGGTATAATATTAGCCATCTAACTTAAGCGCAACTATAGTCAATGTCTGGCAATTCTTTTGGAAAATTATTTACTCTAACAACCGCTGGAGAAAGTCACGGTGAAGCCCTGATTGGAATCGTTGATGGTTGCCCGCCTGGAATGTCTTTGACAGAGAAAGACTTACAGGATGACCTTGATTTGAGGAAGCCTGGCAGTTCAAGGCATACCACTCAGAGAAGGGAAACAGACGAAGTTAAGATTCTATCCGGCACTTTTGAAGGAGTGACAACAGGTACGCCGATAGCCCTTATCATTCAAAACGCTGACCAGCGCCCAAGAGACTATAGCAATATTGCAAACTCTTTTCGTCCAGGTCACGCAGACTACACCTATCAACAAAAATATGGTCTCAGAGATTACCGTGGTGGTGGCCGTTCATCTGCCAGAGAGACCGCAATAAGGGTTGCAGCTGGAGGTATTGCAAAAAAATACCTCAAAGAAAAGCATGGCATTGAGATCCATGGCTACCTAGCTCAACTCGGTCCGATTGCGTTTGAGAATTTTGATTGGAAAGAGGTACACAATAATCCATTCTTTTGTCCTGACGCCAGCAAGGTTAGTGAGCTAGAAGACTATGTAGACAAACTCAGAAAGGCTGGTGATTCCATTGGCGCGAGGATCAATGTTGTCGCTAGTAACATGATTACAGGACTTGGAGAGCCTATCTTTGACCGTCTTGACGCTGAAATAGCCCATGCAATGATGAGTATTAATGCTGTCAAGGGTGTCGAAATTGGTGCCGGATTTGATGTCGTCAATCAGAAAGGCTCTGTTCATAGAGACCCGATAACGCCTGAAGGTTTCACATCGAACAATTCTGGTGGCATCCTTGGTGGCATAAGTTCTGGACAAGACCTACTGATTTCTATTGCACTCAAGCCTACCTCGAGTATCCGCCTAAGTGCCCAGACTATTGACAAAAAAGGCAAAGCAACCGAGATTAGTACGACAGGTCGCCACGATCCCTGTGTCGGCATCAGAGCCACCCCGATAGCGGAAGCTATGCTGGCAATCACTTTGATGGACCATGCGCTCAGACATCGTGCCCAAAATGCTGATGTGTCTTCAATCACGCCGTCGGTATCTGCTGCAAAGTCTTAATCTTCCAAATAAATCACTAAAAAAAATCATTGTTTAAGCTAATTCATAAGCGCGTTCCTAGCAACGCGAAAAACGATATCTTGTCGGGTCTTACAGTTGCCCTGGCATTGGTCCCTGAGGCAGTTGCATTTGCTCTTTTAGCAGGATTAAATCCTTTGGTTGGGCTCTATGCAGCATTCACTATTGGACTGGTTACATCAATCATAGGCGGCAGGCCCGGCATGATTTCAGGCGCTACAGGAGCAATTGCAGTAGTGATTGGAACCCTTGTTGCACTCCATGGCGTGGAATACTTATTTGCCGCCGTAGTTTTAACTGGTCTTATTCAAATTGTTTTTGGTTTATTAAAGATGGGTAAATTTATTCGACTTGTTCCTCATCCAGTTTTTCTAGGTTTCGTAAATGGTCTAGCTATTGTCATATTTTTAGCACAAGTAAAACAGTTTAAGGTTGCCGGCGAATGGATTACTGGAACCCCTTTACTTCTAATGCTAGCAATTGTTGCAATTACAATGACTATTATTCATTTTTTACCAAAGTTAACTCGAGCTGTGCCGTCAACCTTGGTTGCTATTGTAATTGGCACAGTCGCGGTCTTATTCCTAAGTCTTGATACTAGAACGGTTGGAGACATTGCCCCTATCGGCGGTTTATTTCCTCCATTTCACCTGCCTGACGTACCACTTAATTTCGAGATGCTTAAAATTGTTTTTCCTTATGCTATCGTTATGGCGCTGGTTGGAATTATAGAAAGCCTTTTAACGCTCAACTTGATTGACGATTTAACAGAGACCACAGGCCAACCAAACCGTGAATGTATTGGACAGGGAGTTGCCAATACGGTTACCGGTCTTTTTGGCGGAATGGGCGGTTGCGCAATGGTTGGTCAAAGCTTAATTAATATTAAGTCAGGAGGACGCGGAAGACTATCTGGAATAGTAGCCTCTGTAGTGTTGCTATTTTTTATACTTTACCTCTCTAAATACATCGAAATGATTCCGGTAGCTGTCCTAATTGGCGTCATGATGATGGTCGTTATTGGTACTTTTGAGTGGGGGTCATTTCGCTTATTTGGCAAAGTGCCAGTGCCAGATATCATTATTGGTATATCCGTGGCAGTTATTACAGTTTTAACTGATAACCTGGCACTTGCGGTTATCGCAGGTGTTATTATGTCTGCCCTATCGTTTGCTTGGGAGTCAGCAGGAAAAATACATTCCGTTGAAGAGAATGAATCAGATGGCAAAAAGACCTACATACTTCATGGCGCATTATTTTTTGCATCAATTAACACCTTTCATGCCATTTTTACTCCAAAACAAGATCCGGAAAATGTTTATATAGACTTTCAAGACTCCCGAGTAATGGATCATTCTGCTATCCAGGCAATCGATAAGCTTGCTGATCGCTACCAGAAGGTTGGAAAAATATTGCATTTGACGCACCTAAGCTCTGAGTGTCGACTGCTACTTAAGACGGCAAAGCATCTAGTGGAAGTAAATGTTCTTGAAGACCCTCAGTATCACGTTGCTATTGACAAAGCAAAAGCAAGAATTGAGGGTGGTATTTAAGCAGCTTTTAGAATTGGTTATTTACCTTTTTCATCACCCCAAAGCAGCTTATGTAATTGAACTTGAAGACGAACGTTGAGTTGCTTTTCTAGGATCCAGTCAGCTAAATCGACTGGTCTTAGGCTTTCATAGACGGGTGAAAAAAGTACCTCAGAGTCGACACTATAGTTCTGTAATATATCACAGCACCATTCGAAGTCTTGTCTAGAAGAGATGACGAACTTCAGCTGATCTTTGTCCCTTAATAGAGCAATATTGTCATATCTGTTTTGCTTCTCTTCGGTTGACGAGGGTGTCTTGATATCCATAACAACTGAAACTTTTTTGTTGACTGGGGCTATATCAATACTACCACTAGTTTCGAGTGAAACCTTATAGCCGTTTTCAATAAGTCTATCCAACAAAATAAGACAGTTGCTTTGAGCCAAAGGTTCACCACCGGTGACACAAACATAGGAGGTATTGTACTGACCAATCTCATCCATAATTTTTTCAATTGTTAACGGGTTGTTGCCCTTGAACGCATAGGTTGTGTCACAATAATTACAACGAAGCGGACAACCCGTTAAGCGTATAAATGCTGTCGGAATTCCAACCTCTTTTGCCTCTCCCTGGAGAGAATAAAAGATTTCAGTAATGTTTAAGGTAGTGCTATTTAAATTGTCCATCTTTTAAGTATTTAATTTGGTTTCGTACATCAGCAGCCTGCTCAAATTTTAAGTCCTCAGCAAACCCATACATCTCCTTTTCTAGGCGCTTTAATTCCTTGGCGAGCTGAACCGGTGATAAGCGAACCTGTATCATCTCTGGTCCCATTTCTGCTATCTCAGAGGCCGACAGGTCGGTATCCAGAATATTAACGATTGGCTTCACAACACCTTTGGGTATTATCCCGTATTTTTTATTAAAAGCCTTCTGCTTATTTCTTCTTCTGGTTGTTTCGTCCATTGCTCTTTGCATCGAGTTGGTAACTCGGTCTGCATACAAAATGGCGCTACCATTGATATGTCTTGAAGCGCGCCCCATAGTCTGAATGAGTGATCGCTCTGAGCGCAGAAACCCTTCCTTGTCGGCATCTAATATTGCAACCAAAGAGACTTCCGGTATATCCAAACCCTCTCGAAGTAAGTTAATGCCTACCAATACATCAAACACACCGAGACGTAAATCACGAATAATCTCTACCCTCTCAACGGTATCAACATCAGAATGAAGGTACCTAACCTTGACATTGTGTTCGTGCAAGTAATCACTTAACTGCTCAGACATGCGCTTAGTGAGTGTGGTTACAAGCACTCTCTCTTTGATGGCAACTCTTTTATGGATCTCTGATAACAGGTCATCGACCTGGGTTTCAACCGGACGGACATCGATACTTGGGTCCAACAGACCGGTTGGTCTGACAACCTGTTCGGCAATCACAGAGGAAACTTCCATTTCATAGTTAGCAGGTGTTGCGGAGACCATAATGCATTGACCTACTCTTTCAGAAAATTCATCGAACCTGAGGGGTCTGTTGTCTAGCGCTGAAGGTAGCCGAAAACCAAAATCAACAAGTGTCGTTTTGCGAGACCTGTCGCCCTTATACATACCCCCTATTTGGCTCACGGTGACGTGAGATTCATCCAAAATGACGAGTGCATCTTCTGGCAAATAATCGAGCAGTGTTGGTGGAGGTTCTCCTGGCTTGCGACCTGATAAATAGCGCGAATAGTTCTCAATACCAGAGCAGTAACCCAACTCTCTCATCATTTCCATATCGAGCACTACTCTTTGAGAAAGGCGCTGATCCTCCACTAGTTTGTTTTGAGAAATCAATTCCTTCTTGCGCTCAGCGAGCTCTACTTTGATGTCATCAAGGATATTTAGAATTGTTGATTTAGGTGTCACGTAATGTGTCTTCGGGTAAACCGTAACCCTATGAAGCGACTTCAACTTTTCACCGGTGAGAGGGTCAAACCAAGACAGGTTTTCAACCTCGTCATCAAACATCTCCACTCGTATCGCCCTCTCCTCGGAGTCGGCTGGGAAGATATCGATAACCTCTCCCTTAACCCTAAAATGACCACGTACTAGTGTAACGTCGTTACGAGTGTATTGCATTTTAGAGAGCGTCGATAGAATTTCCCTTTGCTTTGTGACCTCACCAACAGTCAAGTGCAACAACATCTTCATGTAACTATCAGGGTCACCCAAACCGTAGATGGCAGAAACGCTAGCAATGATGATGACATCCTTGCGCTCTAGAAGTGCCTTGGTTGCAGAGAGTCGCATCTGCTCAATCTGTTCATTGATTGAAGCATCCTTTTCGATATAGGTGTCTGAAGCAGGAACATAAGCCTCTGGCTGGTAATAGTCGTAATAAGAGACAAAATATTCGACCGCGTTTTCAGGAAAGAACTCCTTCATCTCGCTATAGAGTTGAGCTGCTAAAGTTTTATTGGGAGCCATGATTAGGCTCGGTTTTTGACTCTTCTCTATGACATTAGCAAGGGTAAAAGTTTTGCCTGAACCGGTGACACCTATAAGTGTTTGATATTTAGCACCTGAATTGATTCCGTCCAGTAATTTTTTGATCGCTTTTGGTTGATCACCCTTGGGTGAAAATGCTGACTTTAGCTGAAATTTTCTAGCCATTATTGGCATTTTTTCATTAACATAAACACTTAATTTTAAACTATTTAAATAAGCCCGTAAATGTCAACTATTCTTTCAAATCGAGTACAAAAAATTAAACCATCAGCGACCTTGGCCGTGAACGACAAAGCCAAGCAGTTAAAGGTCCAAGGAGTACATATTGTTTCTATGGGCTCTGGTGAGCCAGACTTTGATACACCGGTCAATATTCAGAAAGCCGCTACCCAGGCAATTGGCGCTGGCGAGACTCGTTACACCGCAGTGGATGGAACACCGCAACTCAAAAAAGCCATCTGTGAAAAATTTAAAAGGGAAAACGGTCTCGAATACTCTGACAACGAGGTGATGGTCTCTTCTGGTGGTAAGCAGGTTTTTTACAATCTCTGTCAGGCCATTCTCAATAAGGGTGATGAAGTGATCATACCTTCCCCTTACTGGGTATCCTACCCGGATATGGTCCTCCTCGCTGATGCAACTCCTGTTTTCATTGAAACCGGGCTAGAGCAGGAATTCAAGATAACAGCAGAGCAACTCGAATCTAGCCTTAATGCCAATACCAAACTATTAGTTCTCAATAGCCCCTCAAATCCGACAGGTGCTGTGTATACCAAATCTGAAATAGAGTCCCTCGGTGCGGTCCTAGAAAAACACCCGCACGTCAACGTAATCAGTGACGATATTTATGAACATATTCGTTGGGAAGACGACGAATTTGTCAACATTGCGATGGCATGCCCAAAGCTAAAAGACAGAACAATCATCCTCAACGGTGTCTCAAAAGCTTACGCGATGACGGGCTGGAGGATTGGTTATGCCGCTGGTCCGGAAGAAATTATCAAGGCAATGAAAAAGATTCAGGGACAGTCTACATCAAATCCGAGCTCAATCTCACAGGCTGCCGCTCTTGAAGCGATCAGTGGCGACCAATCATTTATCAATATGATGGTTGCGGCCTTTGAGAGACGACACAATTTTCTTGTCGACAGTCTTAACGCCATCGATGGCATCGAATGCCCACAATCTCGCGGCGCCTTCTATTCATTTCCAAGAGTGCAAGGTCTCATCGATCGACTCGGACTCAAGAATGATGTTGAATTTTCGACTTATTGCCTTGATAAAATTAGCTTAGCTTTGGTTCCTGGTTCTGCTTTTGGTGCACCTGGATATGTGCGACTCTCTTTTGCAACAAGCATGGACAACTTAAAATTAGCAATAGAGCGTTTATCCAATATTTAAATTGTGCTTTCTTTTCTTGACATGACAATTTTCATAAGATAACCTCTCTCTCATTAAACAGGAGAAAAAATAATGTTAGACAAAAGAAAATTTTATATTAACGGTCAATGGGTCGACCCATCAACAAAAAACGACTTTGATGTCATTAACCCATCTGATGAGACAGCTTGTGCAGTCATTTCTCTGGGCTCTCAAGCTGACACTGATGCTGCAGTCGCTGCTGCTAAAGCAGCTCTGCCTTCTTGGTCTATTTCAACGAAAGCCGACAGAGTTGCACTCTTAGAGAGACTCTACGATATCTATGAAAGAAGAATGGATGATATGGCAGAGGCCATCTCAATGGAAATGGGTGCGCCGATTGATTTCTCGAAAGCGTCACAAGCAACCTCTGGAACAGACGCCATTAAAGAATTTACTAGGCAACTTAAAAAGTTTGAGTTTGAAGAGCCTCTTGAGGGCTCAGACGATCAACTGCTATATGAACCAAAAGGAGTCTGCGCACTTATTACACCGTGGAACTGGCCAATCAGTCAGGTCGCACTTAAGGTTATTCCTGCAATTGCTGCTGGCTGTACAATGGTCCTAAAGCCTTCTGAGTTAGCTCCCCTGGATTCAATGATTTTTGCTGAAATGCTCGATGAGGCTGGATGTCCTGCTGGTGTATTTAACTTGGTTAATGGAGATGGAGTCGGTGTTGGAAGTCAGCTTACTTCCCATCCAGACATCGACATGATCTCTTTCACTGGCTCAACCAGAGCTGGATCTCTCATCTCTCACAACGCAGCGGATGACTTTAAGAGGGTTGCATTAGAGCTGGGCGGCAAAGGTGCCAACATTATCTTTGCAGATGCGGACGATAAAGCCGTCAAAAGAGGAGTTAGGCATTGCTTTAACAATACCGGACAGTCCTGTAATGCGCCGACAAGAATGCTCGTAGAGCGCTCGGTTTACGATCAAGCGGTTGAGATAGCCAAAGAGACTGCAAACTCAACAAATGTTGATATCGCGTCAAAGCGAGGTAAACATCTTGGTCCAGTTGTCTCAAAAGTCCAGTTCGATAAGATTCAAAACCTAATACAGGCTGGTATCGATGAGGACGCAAGACTGGTTGTTGGTGGTACTGGAAAACCCGAAGGATTAGAAACAGGATATTTTGTGAAGCCTACTATTTTTGCTGACGTCAACAATCAAATGACAATCGCTCAGACTGAAATCTTTGGTCCTGTTTTATCAATCATTCCATTTGATACCGAAGAAGAAGCCATCGAGATCGCCAATGACACGCCATACGGTTTGACAAACTACATTCAAACTCAGGACCCTGAAAAAGCGAAGCGTGTCTCTAAAAAGCTTCTTTCGGGAATTATTGAGGTTAATGGCAAAAGTACAGCAAGCGGTGCACCTTTTGGAGGCTATAAGCACTCTGGAATTGGTCGCGAGAATGGTGAATTAGGGCTAAAAGAGTTCATTGAAGTGAAGGTGGTTTCTGACTGGAGTTGATTTCTACTCTATGCGTACTGGATGGCTATAAAAAAAATTGCCGTTGGCGGTATTAGCACCGAGTGTAGTACCTATTCGCCGCTATATCAAAATGAAAGTGACTTTGTAAGCTTACAAGGTCAAACCTTGCTTGATCTGGTTGGTTTTCCGTTCGATGATTATGGTATCGAAACTTATCCCATTTTTTTTAATAGATCGGTTCCTGGTGGTCCTATAGAGAGTCAGTATTTTAGGCAGACAAAGGATAAATTTATCGCCGAACTTGATTCTCTAGGAACACTAGACGGGGTGCTACTTATTATGCATGGCGCAATCTTTGTTGATGACATAGATGACCCAGAAGGAGAATGGATTGAGGCTGTTCGTGATGTTGTCGGTGAAGATTGTATTGTCTCTGTTAGTTTTGATCTTCACGGTCAAGTGACAGACAAAATCGTTAACAACATTGACGCCTTTGCAGCCTATAGAACTGCCCCTCATATTGATGTAGAAGAAACTTACAAGAGAGCATCAAAAATGCTCGCAGATGCGCTCACGAAAAAACAACGCCCTACCGTGTTATGGTCGCCGATCCCTATGCTGGTTTCTGGGGAAATGTCTTCAACCTTTGTTGAGCCCTGCCAATCGATTTATAAAAACCTTGAATCGTTAGATCAAAGACAGGACATCATTGATGCCAATCTGATGGTTGGCTATGTCTGGGCAGATACCCAAAGAGCAGCAGCCTCTGCTGTGGTGACCTGTACCAACAAAAAAGTAGGCACAGAAGTTTGTCAAATCATCGCCAATCTTTACTGGGACTCTCGCCAACAATTAAAGTTTGATATGCGATCAGGAGACATCAGCTCTGCAATTAATTCGCTACCCAAGAACTTCTCTATCATCGCTGATAGTGGTGACAATCCCACAGCCGGAGGTGTAGGCGATAGAGCTGACGTTTTGGAAGCAGTATTGAGCAAAAAAATTGAGCATGTGCTATTCGCAGGGATTGCCTCAGAATCAGCCTACAATGAACTCCAAAAAGGAAATAAGTTCAATATTGGTGGAAGCTTTGGTGGTGGTGGACCAAATTTGGAACTGAATGCCGATGAGGTCTACTTTGAAGAGCAATGTGCGATTGCTAGGGTGCAAAACATAACAATCGTAGTCTCCAAAAGAAGAAGGCCTTTTCATTACCTCTCTGACTTTAATCATTTACGCTTAAAGCTTCAGGATTATCGACTACTAGTAGTCAAGTCTGGCTATTTGTCACCTGAGCTTCAAGGTTTGTCATGCCCTTCATTTATGGTTCTTTCAAATGGCGCCGTGAACCAAGATTTAAAAAATATAGACAACCATCACAGAAAGAAGCCAACCTTTCCATTTCAGGAATTCAATGAATTTGCTCCAGAGGTCAGTGATGGATCAAATCTGCTTAGTTAATTGCATCTAAAACACCACTTATAAGTGACTGTTCGTTCCACTGATTTGGACCTGCCCCAACCCTAACAACTACTAAGTCTTGGGAAGGAACTACATAACACCTATTTGAGTTATAGCCTTTAAGGGCAAACATATCTTTGGGCAGTCCTGGCCAATGAGTTCCATTGGTGTTAACCCAAAAAGTGTATCCATATTCTGGATTCAATTGCTGAGAGGATTTTGTTGCGGTCTCGACCCACCAACTTGGAATCACCTCCTTGCCGTTCCATAACCCCTGATGCATCAATAAATAACCAAACCTAGCCAACTCTCTTGCCGAAATGTGAAGTCCTATATGAGCGCATGTATGGGGACCAATAAATTGCCCTCCACCCAACACATCCCAACTCGCATTCTCGATGCCAATCTCTTTAAAGACTTTTTCTTGCATGTATTGGTGAATTTCTTGTCCCATAATAGAGTGAAACAGTATCGATAAATGAGCCATCGCTGGGTCACTATAGTTCCATAACTTTCCAGGCTCGGCCACCAAGGTGTCAGTTTTTCTGCGGTAGCGGTTATCACAATAACCGAGCGCGTTCTCAAATGGACCGCAATCAATATTTGTAGGCACACCAAAGACGAGATCACTTTCTCCAGCAATCCCTGAAGTCATAGTTAGTAAATGAGCAATAGTTATTCTTTCTTTGAGCTTGTCTGTCACTTTGTACTTATCAAACAGAAAAGAGTATGCAGGACTATCCAAGTCAATCTTTAGGTTGTTTGGCAGAGTACCCTTGCGACCCTCTTCCAGTAGCAAACCCCAGGCAATTCCTGTAAATGACTTGGTACAGGACCAGACATCAAAACGACTACCAGGCAAGGTCATGAAACTGTAATGCTCTTTGATAAGGTAGCCGTTACGAATAATGACAATTCCTGAGGCATGCGTATCAAAGAACAATCTGTATCTTTGGACGAGATCGTCGAGCTTGCCTAAACTCACATTTGTGAGACTCTTTATCTCGCTCTTGTCTTTCAAAAAGCGCCAACCCCCTTGGGACTCTGTCTGAGGGTAATAGTTGTCGTTATCGCGTGATCTAATTTTCATAAAATGATTGTACAAGAATCTACTTTTCTTGCCAATAAAAGAAATATTAACCTCAAATTAATACCAATTGGAGTTTAATTTGACCTCTTAACTTTTATAAGATATATTGACCTCTAACTCAACAATAATATATAGGGGAAATATTATGACTTTAGCAATACTTTATAAGATATTTGGCGGACTCCATATGCTCATGGGAGTGGGGATGGGTCTTGGATTAGCAGCACTTCCAGAGGCATGGGTGCCGTCAGACGGAATTACAACCATGGCTGAGCATTTCGGCTCTGCGTTGCTGGTTGTCGGATTTATGTTTTGGATGCTGCCAAGCTGGACCTCAGAAGCTCAATTGAAAAAAGCAACCATGCCTCTAATCGGAGCTCAAGTTTTGTTAGTTTTGGTTCCACTCTATCACGCATATGGATCTAGAACAATAGATCTTGATGGGTTCTTTTATGGTTTGGTTGGTGTATCTCTGATTTTGATTGGACTTTTCTATTCGAAAGCTCGTTAATTGAATCATAAGTATTACTGCTAAATAAGAGGGTCGAGACCGACCCTCTTTTACATCCACTATCAAAAACCCTCTTCATGAACAGTAAACAAATCCTCTTAGCGCTCATTGTTCCAATCACTTGGGGGTTTGGCTATGCCTTAGTAAAGATTGGCATGGACCAGTTCACACCTTTACTGCTTATGTCGCTCCGTTTTGGTATCGCAGGTCTGATACTGGTATGGTTTACCAAACCGCCATGGGAGTATATGCGGGAACTCTTTATAATCGCCTTTATAGGTTCGACGATACAGTATGGACTCACCTACTATGGATTGAAAGGTTTAGACGTATCGACAGCTTCTATTTTGGTGCAGCTAGAGGGTCCTATTTTGGCTCTCCTCAGCACTCTCATCCTCAAAGAGAGACTCGGCTGGCCCCTAGCCCTAGGAATGGGGCTAGCTTTTGCCGGTGTTATCGTTATCGTTGGTGAACCGAGACTGAGTGATAGTTTGGATAGTGTAGCCTTAGTGATATCAGGTGCAGTTTTCTGGGCGATAGCACAAATCATGATTAGTCGCCTCAAGTCACTCTCAGGTATCACTATACTGGCCTGGGTTGCTATTATTGCTACGCCACAAATGCTACTCATATCGCTAGTTATTGAAGAGGGTCAATGGGAATCCATCAAGAGCGCCAACCTTGTAGACTGGTCGATAGTCTTTTACTTGTCCTTTATCATGACAGTTATTGGCTACAGTGTTTGGTATCACTTGTTGCGGATCTGCGATGTTAGCAAGATATCACCTTTTCTGATGCTCTTACCCGTCACCTCAATCATAGTCGGCATAGTGCTTCTTAAAGAACAATTTACGCTGGCAATGGGAATCGGCGGGTTATTGGTAATGACTGGTGTTGCCAGCACCTTGATTAAATGGCGCGAGCCGACAAAGCAACTCTAGTTGCCTAAAAACCTGCAACCTTATTTATAGAATGGGTCAATTGACTCGAATTGTGAGGTAATCTTTCTGAACCATTTAGATAAGGCAATACCTCTACTGAGTTGACCTGAATTGTTACCAAATTGTTTTTGCTCTGAATACTGTTTGTCTTCTATCAAAGCCTCTTCCAGCGGTAGTTCGATCTGCTCATGGATTAAGTTGACTTCCATATCTAAATCTCTCCTCAAATTCTGAATCTGTTTAACTACATTAATGTCTGTCATTTACCCTTTCCCCTTCCTTTTTTTGCTTTTTTTGTGTTATCAATCTTGTGAGACTTAGCTGAAGCTGCCTTTATTGCTGCCTCATATTTCTTTTCCCACTCCTCATGCAGGTTCGTTTTCTCGATGTCATGAAAATCGATCCCGCTAATCTCTTTGAATTCTGTTATCGCGTCCTCCAGGGCGGTTTCAAAAACACCAGACAAGGACATACTGTAGCCGTACTTTTGAGCGGCCAACGAGGCACCCTTGAAGGCTTCAAAGATGGGCCTGCGTATCCTCACACTGACCACCCTTTTTTCGTCTTCCTTACGGTTTTTTGAAACGTATTTACCCATTGGAGATTCATCTTGTTGTTTGCTAGTTAAGCAGTATACGCTAATTGTATACTTTTTCTATTATTTTATGTAATCTTTTTGTATACATTTTATTGATAACTAAGTGTTGAATTAAATTGATCAGTTCAGAGTAATTTCTGGGTATGATGAATGGGTTATGATTGAGTCGCTATTTTTTGGAGTATTCTGATGAACGCACAACTAGAGCATGCCAACCTTTGTGTTAGTGACATTGAAGGGATGATAAAGTTTTTGCAAACAGCGCTTCCTGATTTCATAATCCGTCATGACGAAACCGATAACGATGGGGACAGGTGGGTACATATTGGCAATGACAAAACCTACATTGCTTTGAACAACTCTACACAAAAAGACTCATCTGACTGGGCACCCTATTCCGGAAAGCCAGGAGTTAACCACCTTGGCTATATGGTTGACAGTGTTGAACAAGTCCGTAGTCGTCTTAAGGCTGCCGGCTATATTGAATCAACAGTCGAAAATAACCACCTTTTTCGGAAAAGGCTTTATTTTTATGATCCCGAAGGTAGGGATTGGGAGTTTGTTGAGTATCACTCAGATGACGTAAATAAACGCAACGATTATAATTTACCTGACAGGTAAGCTTTTTTAAATTGGAACAGCTCTATTCCTTTTAAGTCCAGTTGCTGGGTCAATAATTACCTCTGAGGAAAACTGTGCCAAGAAAGCTGTTCTAGGACTTGATGAGTTATTTGAGCCAGATGCATGAGGAGTAAGACTGGAAAATACGATTAAGGTTCCGGCAGGGACAAGAAAGGTTCGTGCTTTGCTTCCATCAACCTTAATGAATAAGTCTTTTGATTTTTCTGACCACTTATGCAATATCGCCTTATTAGTCTTTTCTAATTTAGTTGGAATAATAGACAACGGTCCATTTAACGCATTAGTGTCATCAAGCGCTAACCAAGTTGTCAGATAGGGCTTGTGCTCAAAATCTATATAACCAGAGTCTTGATGCCAATTAAAGCTGGATTGTGTATAGGGCTCCTTGGTAACAATTTGTTCGTTAAAAAGAAAAACTTTTTTTCCAAGTAGTTCACTGGCAAGTTGTTTGATTGGTTGACTTCTCAAATATCTTTGAAGTTCAGGATGAAATGGGCTTTGATTAGCCAAAAATACTCTACCGATTTGTGAGATATTGCCATAATGTCTAGTTAGATTAGATGGCTGCATGCGCTCAATGCCCTTTTTGTAATCTTGGACAATCTTTTCAGCAACACTTCTAAGCTCCGATAGAGTTTC